>Ga0070707_100006881_pt1 | contig 10529 bp, 7 predicted proteins | sample KBSK5502metaG_FD_65468 | JGI IMG/M metagenome (GOLD analysis project Ga0070707, IMG submission 65468) | Corn, switchgrass and miscanthus rhizosphere microbial communities from Kellogg Biological Station, Michigan, USA - KBS K5-50-2 metaG | ecosystem: Host-associated > Plants > Roots >... | reverse complement strand
CGCCGTTCGCCCAGTAGCCGAGCGGCATGGCCCAGCCGCCCATGTGGAACATGGGGAACATGCAGAGCCCGACGTCGTCCTCGCCGAGGCCGGTCGTGGTCTGCGTCTGCATCGCCTGGAGCACGTAGGTGCGGTGCGAGAGGAGGGCGCCCTTGGGGTCGCCCGTCGTGCCGCTGGTGTAGAGCATGACGTGCGGATCGTGCTCGGAGAGCGCCGGGTCGGGCTCGAGCTCCGCGTCCGACGCGCGCGCCAGCAGGTCGGGAGCGTCCCGGTCGAGCGAGATCACGTGGCGGAGCGCGGGCAGCGCGCCGCGCACGTCCTCGACCGTGCCGGCGAAGCGGTCGGCATGGAGCAGCACGCTCGCCTCCGACTGCGCGAGGACGTAGCGCACCTCGGCGCTGCGGTAGCGGAAGTTGACCGGCACGTGGATCGCGCCGAGCTTGGCGACGGCGAAGTAGATGGCCGGGTACTCGACGCGGTTCTCGGCCAGGGTGGCGACGCGGTCGCCGCGCCGGACGCCGAGCGCGCGCAGCGCGTGCGCGAGGCGGTTCGCGGTCGCGTCGAGGCGCCGGTAGGTGACGCGCTCGGCGCCGATCACGTAGGCGGCGCGCTCCGGGCGATGGCTCGCCTGGCGCCGGACGATCTCGCCCAGGAGGAGCGCCATGGCGGCTCTCTACCAGAGCCGCGCACGCCGCGGAAACCGCGCCGCCTTCGTTGACACCCCGAATCGGAGCGTGTTACCGCCACCGCCATGGCGAAGCTCCTCGAAGGCAAGGTCGCCGTGGTCACCGGCTCGGGCCGGGGCATCGGCCGCGGCATCGCGCTCGCGCTCGCGCGCGAGGGCGCCCGGGTGGTGGTCAACGACGTCGGCTGCGACGTGGGCGGCCGCGGCACGACCGCGGATCCGGCGGCCGAGGTGTGCAAGGAGATCGCCGCGCTCGGCAGCGAGGCCGTGCCCAGCTACGACAGCGTCGCCGAGTTCGAGAGCGCCGGCCGCATCGTCAAGACGGCGCTCGACAAGTGGGGCCGCTGCGACGTGCTGGTGAACAACGCGGGCATCCTCCGCGACAAGAGCCTCGCCAACATGGAGCCCGAGGACTTCGACGCGGTGCTGAAGGTGCACCTCTACGGCGGCTTCAACTGCTGCCGCCATGCGCTCCCGGTCATGAAGGAGCAGAAGTTCGGCCGCATCATCAACATCGTCTCCAGCGCCGGGCTGCGCGGCAACTTCGGGCAGGCGAACTACGGCGCCGCCAAGGCGGGGTTGATGGGCCTCACCTTCGTGATTGCGGTCGAGCACATGAAGGGCAACGCCGAGGGCAAGTACTCGATCACGGCCAACGCGCTCGCGCCGGCAGGGCTGACGCGCATGGTGGGCAGCATCCCGGGCATGGAGGGCAGGCCCATGCCGCCCGAGATGAACCCGGACCTGAACGGTCCCATCGTCGCCTTCCTCGCCTCCGACCAGGCGGGAAGCGTGAACGGCCAGGTCTTCGGCCGGCGCGGCTACGCCTACACGCTCTTCCAGACCCCGAAGCCGATCGCCGCGCTCTACAAGGAGGGCGGCTGGACGGCGGGCGAGATCGCGAAGAACTTCGACGCCGCCTTCCGCGAGCACCTCTCCGTGCCGGGCATCCCGACCACGCCGGCGTTGCAGCAGGCCCAGGCCGCGGCGAAGAAGGGCTGATCCGTGACCGAGCTGATGCGCTACGCTGCTCCGGCTAGTAGCCGGGCTCCGGGAGAGCGAAAAGGACGTATTCCGTGTCCGGCGAGCGGGCGAGCAAGGTCCAGCGCTGCGAGTCTTCCGTGAAGTAGCGGTACTTCCAGTAGAAGTAAGTCATCGGGTTTTTGGGACCGAGGAACAGCGCGGTGATGCCTCGCTGGAGCAACGCCCGCCGTGCCTCCAGTGGCTCGGTCGCGGGGTCGAAGAGGAAGGCAACCTCCGGGCTCCAGGTGGGCACGAGCTCGTACGGCGAGCCCTGAAGGGCCGCGTGTGCGTAGTAGTTGTCGCTCAGGATGCGGCCGCCGCCGGGGAGCACCCGTGCGAGGATCGCGGGCAGGTGGCTCTCCAAATAGGGGAACACCTGCCGGTTCACCGCGACCTTGGGCAACGCGGCGAGCGGTATCGTTTCGAGCTCCACGGGGAATGCCAGAGCGTCGACGAGCGTCCACGAGGCGCAGAGCACGACGGCGGTGGTGGTGACCCAGCCGACCTCGGGCCGTGTCGACACCCGGGCCACGCCGAATGCCGCGAGCAGAGCCAGGAGGACGAGTGCAGCACTCAGCACCCTGGTCGAGTAGAGGAAGCCCCCTTGCGTGTAGGGGATCGACTGGAGCCACACCATGAGCAGGGCGAGCGCGCCCAGGGTGAGAAATCCCCAGCGCCGTGGTTCGCAGGCGCCCGCGATCGGACCGAGCAACAGCGGTAGCGGAGCCATCACGAAGAGGAAGCGGATCAGCTGCCACCACTGATGAGCCGACATCGCGCCCGGGCCGACCAGCGGCCCGTACATCTTGAGAAAGCCAGAGAAGACGGGCGTCACCGTCCGGAAGAGACCGCCCAGGGCGAGCGGGTAGAACGGATCGCCCGTGCGCATCCACGTGCGGACGTACCAGGGAGCGGCCGCGGCCGCTGCCGTCAGCGCGAACGCGGTGATCGATGCCAGCCCGCGGCGACGCCACGCCAGCACCAGCGCACCCACGGCGATCCACATCCACCCATACTCTCGCGACAGCGCGCCGAGCGCGGCGCACAGCCCGGCGAGGACGACCGTCCTCAGGTCGCGAGTTCGCTCCGCGGAGACCGCGAAGAAAATCATGCCCGCCATCGATACGCCGGTGAGCCCCGTCTCCTGCCCGGCGAAGACGGCGCGATAGAACAGGGGTGAGGAGGCCAGGATGGCCGCCGCGAGATATCCCGCGCGCCGCGAATGCAGGCGCGTGGCGATCCAGAACGTGAGCGCGATCGCGGACGCATACTCCATCAGAACAGCGATGACCGTGAGCCTCGGCTCGTGGCCGCCGAAGGCCGCGTAGAGCCACCAGTACGCGATTGAAACCATCGGCGGGATGGCGTCCGGAAAGAAGTAGATGCGGTAGTCCTCCGGCGTGACGGGGGGGTAGAAGTCCATCCGGGCATGGGCGAGCATCTTCGTCGCGAGGAGGTCCCAGCGGAAGGGCGTGTCGAGCCCCGACAGCGGCTGGACGAGGTAGCGTAGCAGCATGACGATGCCGGCGGCCACCGTGCAGCCGAGCAGCACGCGATCCTGCGCCGTCGCGCTCGACTCTTCCTGATCACCGTACGAGGCTCGCTCGATGACGGCGCGCCAACCCACCGTGCGCTGGATGGTCCACGCCAGCGCCGCCGTGACCACGACCTCGTAGGCACACACCCTCCCGAACGTGATCGGCGAGCCCACGGCGTCACAGCCGAATACGCCGTAGAACAGGACGACCAGCGAAACGATGAACGCCGAAGCGAGGCGTGCCTCGCTACCGAGGAGCACAGAAACCAGGTAGCCGGGGAGAATGAATCCGAGGATCGTGGCGGCAATCAATATGGGCGCAGCCGGCATCACGAGACGGCGCGCACAGATAGCCTGGAAATGAGCCCGGCGCGAGCGGAGCCGGCCCGGGGGGCGGGGCGCCGGCTCTCGCGGGTACGGTCGCGGGGCTTGCGCAGGACTGGCGGGGTGCGATGCTTCTGGCTGCGCTGAGCGCGGCGGCGTAACGCTCCGTTTCGTCCGCCCGCGCCCGCGGCAGATGATCCGTGGCGGTGGACGCGGCCCGCCTCTTGCTCGGCGCACGGCGTGCATCCTGCACTCCGCTTCGTCCTGGGCCGCACGCAGGTGGTCGTGTCGTTGCACGCACTCGCCGTCGTGCTCGGCGCGGCGGCCGGCGCGCTACTCGCCGTCCGGCGCGCACGCGAGCCGACCGTGGCGCTCGTCGCGGTGGCGGCAGTCGCCGTCGGCGGGCTCGCCGGCGGGCACCTGCTCTTCGTGCTCCTGCACGGACCCGGGCGTGTTGCCGGCGGCCTCGCCTCGAGCGGCGGCGTGGCGGCGGGCCTCGCCGCGACGTGGGTCATCGCGCGCCTGGCGCGGCGGCCGGCCGGCGAGCTGCTCGACGCGATCGTGCCGGCGGGTCTCCTCGCGCTCGCCATCGGCCGCGTCGGGTGCTTCCTCGCCGGCTGCTGCTACGGATGGCCGACGGCGCTCGCGTGGGGCGTCGTCTTCCCGGCGCTCGGGCCGCCGGCGCGGCACCCGCTCCAGCTCTACTCCGCCGCCGGCGACCTGGTCCTCCTCCTGCTGCTTCCGCGTCGTGGCCGCGTGCCCGGTGCGATCGCCCGGCGCGGTTGCATCGGGTTCGGGCTCCTGCGCGCCGGCCTCGAGACGCTGCGCGACCCGGCCACGAGCGACCCGCTTCTCGGCGGCTGGACGACGCTCGCGCAGGCCGCGGCGCTTCTCCTCGCGCTCGTCGCCGCATGCTTGCGCCCGCGGGAGCCTTCCATGTATGCGTCCGCCCGGAGGAACCTTCCGCATGGCCGATGAGAAGTCGCTGAAGGAGGTCACCGTCTGGTCGGGGCATCGCGAACTTTCCCTCGAGGACATCGCCGTCATCCAGCCCGGGCTCGGACGCATCATGCCGGAGATCGGGGCGCGGACGTGGAAGGTGTTCTACGCCGCCAAGGCCAGGAACTGGGCGCTCGCGCGCTTCCAGGCGAAAGAGATCCGCGGCCTCATGGAGCTCGCGGCCTTCACGCGACCCAAGTACGAGGAGAACCTGAACCAGTTCCTCACCGAGAACTGGAAGCCGCTCGAGGACGCGATCGCCAGGGAGGACTTCCCCGCCGCCGAGGCGGCCTTCCACAAGGCAGTGGAGGCCGGCAACGCGTTCCACGAGCTGCGCGACAAGCCGTACATCAAGTGGAAGCTCCCCGACACACCGCCGCCCGACCTCGACCTGACGCCGCGGAAGAAGTGAGCGGGCATGCGGCGGTGGCGTCCGCCGCGCGCTGAGGGACCGTGTCCAGCGCCAGGCGGCTCGAGACCTCGCTCGTCGCGTCGGCGCTCCTGCACGCGCTCGTGCTCGGGGCGGCGCTGCGCGCCGGGCGCGTCACGCTCCGCCCGCCGCTGATCGCCTTCCCGGTGGCGCTCGTCGCTGGCGACGGCGCGGCGGGAACGGGTGGCACGCCAGCGGCGGCGCCCGCTCCCGAGCCCGAGCCTGCCTCCGCCACGCCTGCGGCGAAGCCGCACCCGGTGGCCGTCGCGCGGCGGCCACGCCCGAGGCTTGCCTCCGTCTCGCACGGGACGGCGGAGACGACGATGCCCGGGCTCGACGGCGCGGGTGCCGGCGCCGTGGGGGGAGGCGGTGGTGGTGATGGCGGCGGGGACACCGGGGCGCGTGCCGCCTACGACACCAATCCGCTCCCGCCGTACCCCCTGATGGCCCGGCGGCTCCGGAAGGAAGGTCTGGTGCTGCTCCAGGTCCTCGTCGCGGCCGACGGGCACGCGGCGGAGGTGCGGGTCCTCCACTCCTCCGGGTTCACGCCGCTCGACGACTCGGCCCTCACCACCGTGCGCGAGCGCTGGCGCTTCATCCCGGCGCGGCGGGACGGCGTCCCCGTCGAGAGCCGCGTCACGGTGCCGATCCGCTTCCGGCTCGCCGCCGACCTGGGCTAGTGGCTCGCCACGAGGTCGCCCACGTCCCACAGCGCGACGTGGCCCGCCGTGTCGCCCGAGACGAGGACCGGCCCCGCCCAGGCGATCCCGAGCACCTGGTGCGCGTGCCAGGCGAGTGTCGCCCGCACCTCCGCGAGCGGCAAGGCGGACACCAGCACGCTGCCGTCGTTGTGGGCGCTCGCCACCAGGCGCCCGGCCACGGCGAGGCGCGTGATGCCCGAGCCCGGCGGCCCCTGGGCCACGGGCGCGCCGTTCTCCGCGTCGAAGACGCGCAGCGCGCCGTCGTTGCCGCCGACCAGGAGGTGCGCGCCGGCGAAGCGGAGGACGTTCGCCGGACCGGGCATGGCCGGGAGCACGTGCGACGGCGTGGCCGAGTCGATGGGAAAGAGCGCGACCGAGCCCAGCTCGCTGCCGACGGCGATCCGCTGGCCGTCGGGTGCGAAGGCGACGCCCGCTGCCTCGCGCTCGACCGCGAAGCGTCGGATCTCCGCCCCGTCCTCGGCGCGCACCAGGTGTGCGTTCGCGTCGTAGAAGGCGGTCACCAGGAGGCTCGCGCCGTCGGGCGACCAGGCGACGCTGCGGAGCACGCCGCGCGGCGCGGAGAGCTCTCGCGCGAGCCGGCCGGTCGCGGTCGTGTAGCGCAGCAGGCGCCCTTCGAGCGCGACCACGGCTCCGGCGCCGTCCGGGCTCAGCGCGACGTCGTTGGCCGACTCGGGATGCGCCTGGAGCCCCTCCGGCCCGGGCACGACCAGCGGGGGCGGCGCCGCGAAGGCGAGCGCCAGCCGTCCAGCCGGAAGCCGCCACGCGCTGACCCCGAGGTCGACGGCGGCGACCAGTGCGAGCGTGCCGTCGGCGGTGGCCGCGATCACGGTGACCGGGCGCGCGAAGTCGAGCGTGCAGCGCGGCGCGCGGGTCCCCTCCGGTGGCTCCGCGAGCGCGATGCAGCCGTGCACCGGCACCCCGGCCGCGCCCGCTCCCGCGGCGCCGACGGGGAGCACGAAATCCATCTCGACCGGCCGCCCGCCGACGGCGAGCGCGAAGCGTGCCGTCACCTCCGGTGCGGCGAGCGGCGGCGCGGCCGCCTCGAGCGCGTCGCCCGCGGCGGCCAGCGGCAGCTCGCGCTCGCCGCCCGCCAGCTCGAGCGTGACCGTGCCGGTCGCGCTCGCCGCGGGCAGGGGGCGGCGCCAGAAGTCGGTCAGGTAGACGCGCACGCGGCCGTCGGGCGCGGCCAGCGCCTCCAGGTGCAGGTCGCCCGCCATGCCGACCACGCCGCCGTGGTGCGGGGTGTGGTCATGGACACCGGGGCCGGAGGCTACGGTCGAGGTGGTCGTCGATGCGCCCGCCCGGTCGGCGTCGCGGCCGCATGCGGCAGCCACGGCGAGTGCCAGGAGCGGCAGCAGGCGGCGCGCCGGCATGCGGGTCGCGCCCGTATAGCGGCGCCGTACCGGGGTCACAAGCCGCCGAGCAACGCCGCTCCCTCGGGAGTGCCGCGGAGCCGCTCGGCGATGCGGCGGGCCCGCTCGCGATCCCCGGCGGCGAGGCGCTCGCGCGCGATCGCCGCCAGCGCCGCGCGCACGCCCGGCAGCTCGGGGGCGAGCGCGAGGGCGTCGAGATAGGCGCCGAGCTCGGCCGGCCCGTCGCCCGCCAGCAGTGCCAGCTGGGCGCGCAGCAGCGTCGCGCGGAGCGGGAAGCTCGCGCCGCCAACCGGCGCCGGCGTGGGATCGAGGCGCGCCGCGACCCAGGCGAGCGCGGCGCGGGCGAGCCCCTCCTGGTGGAAGTAGGCGGCGGGCGCGGTGAACTCGAGAAGCGGGCGGTCGTCGGTGATGGCCGCGACGCCGGCCGTCGCCGTGCGCAGTCGCGCGCCGTCGCTCACGTAGAGCGCGCCCAGGTCGCGAGGGTCCGCGAGGCCGGCCGCGGCGAGGGCCGGTGCCAGGCCCGGCTCTCCCACGCGTGCGCGGAGCCGCGCGGTATCGGCAGGCAGCGGCTCGGCCGAGCCCACCAGCGCGGCGAGCGGCGTGGCCGCGCGGTGGTACGCCACCCAGAGCTGCACGTGCGGGAACGTCGCCGTGAAGCTCGCCACGATCGCCTCGAGGTCGCGCACCGCGAGCTGGTGGAGCGGCAGCCACTGGCAGTAGAGGCCGCCCGGCCGGAGGTGCGCGAGCCCCAGGCGGTAGAAGTCCACGGAGTAGAGGTACGCCGTGCCGGCCGTCCAGGGGAGGAAGAGGTCCGAGAGGATGACGTCCCAGGCGTCGGGCGCGGCGAGGAGGAAGCTCCGGGCGTCGTCGACGACGAAGCGGGCGCGCGTGTCGGCGAGCGCGCCCCCGTTCTCGGGGGCGAACACGGTAGCCGCGGCGAGCACCTCGGGGACGAGCTCCACGGCGTCGATGCGCAGGCCCGGGTGCGCGAGCGCGGCGCCGACGGTATCGGCGGTGCCGACGCCGAGCGCGAGCAGGCGTGCGGGGCCAGGATGGAGCAGCAGGGGAATGTGCGCCTGGCGCTGCTCCAGGAGGAGCCCGGCGCTGCCGCCGAGCGAGTACTGGCCGTTCACGCGGAGCCGCTTGTCGCCGCGCGCGTCGGCGGTGACCATCACGGTGGCGGCGGCGCCGTCGCGATAGAAGACGACGCGCTCGCCGCCCGCGCGCCAGGGGAGCCGGAGCGCCGGGGTCGCGACCGCCACGAGCCCGACGGCCGCCGCGGCGAGCGCGCCGGCCGCTCGCCGCCCCGGGAGCGCCGCGACCGCCGCCAGGCCCGCCGTGACGAGGAGCCCGCCGCCGAGGCCGAGCCGCGGCAGGAGCACGAACGCGCCGCCGAGCGCTCCGGCGATCCCGCCGGCCGTGTTGGCGGCGAGCACGCGCCCCATCGAGCGGCCCGGCGCGTCCGTCCCGTCGAGCGCGAGCACGAGGGGGAAGATCGTGCCCAGCGCGATCGCCGGCACGAGCACGACGAGGGCGGCGAGCACGGCCTCGACGGCCAGGCCTGCACCGGGCCCGGTCACGCGCAGGCCGCGGACGAGGAGCAGGCTCGCGCCGGGGAGCGCGCGGAGCGCGAGCAGCGAGAGCAGCGTCGCGGTCGCCAGCGCGGCGAAGGCGCTCCCGAGCCGCGGCGCGAGATCCCCGTGTCGCGCGGGCCCGGCGCCGGCGGCGATTCCCGCCAGCACCGCGGCGAGCACGAGCGCGATCGAGTAGACGCTGCTGCTGAGCACGCCGGCGAGGCCGCGCGTCCACAGCACCTCGTCGGCGAGGCCGGCGGCGCCGGCGACGGCGGCGAGGGCGAGCGCGAGGCGCGGTCTGGCGCCGCCGGCCGGCGCCGCCGCCCGCGGCGCTCCGGCCGGCGGGCGCCGCCCGAGCAGCACCGCTGCCGCCGCGACTGCCACGTCCAGCCCGGCCGCGGCGAGGAAGGTACCGCGGACGCCGAGGGCGCGGATCGCGACCAGCCCGCACGCGAGGGCGCCGAGCGCGGCGCCGAGCGTGTTCCAGGCATAGAGCCGCCCGGCGTCGGCGGCGTCGTCCGGGGCGAGCGCCGCCGTCGCCGCCGGCAGCGTCGCGCCGAGGAGCGTCGTCGGCACGATGAGGACCGCGAAGGCGAGGAGGGTGCGCGCCGCGGGGACGAGCACGGGCGGCGCCGCGCGCGCGAGCCACACGGCGGCGCGCGGGAGGAGCGGCCGCACGGCGAGGTAGGCGAGCACCGCCGCCGCGACGGCCGCCTCGAGCGCCGCATAGAGCGCGAGGGGGCGGCGCGCGCTGCCCCAGCCCGCGGCGAGCGCCGCGCCGCAGGCGAGGCCGGCGAAGTAGACCGCCAGCACCACCGCCGTGCCGACGGCGGTCGATCCGTAGACGAGGGCCCAGTCGCGTGCCCACAGCACCTCGCAGGTGAGGGCGGCCGCGCCCGAGAGGAGGAGCAGAAGTCTCAGCACGACCTTTCTCCTTGACACGACGCGCGTTGCGCGACTACCGAGCGGTACAGGGGATGGCCGCGCTGCCGCAGGGAGAAGTCATTCGTTGCTGCATGCGCCGTCTCGCCGCCGGAGTGGCGTTCTCTGCGGCACTTGCGGCCGTGCCGGCCGGCGCGTCGCCCACCCGTTCGAGTCCCCTCGCGGTGGCGCCCGACGGCCATGTGTTCGTCGTCAACCCCGACTCGAGCAGCGTGGCCCGGCTCGATTTCGGCAGCGGGCCGGGCACGCTGACGCACGAGCGCGGCGTCGGCCGCTACCCGCGCACGCTCGCGCTCGACGCGGCGCATGTCTTCACTGCCGGGCAGCAGGACGACACGCTCTGGCGGCTCGATCAGGCGGACCTGGGGAACCCGCTCGGCCCGATCGACCTGGGCTTCGGCTGCGCTCCCTACGGCGTCGCGGTGACGCCCGCGGGCGATCGCGTCCTGGTCACCTGCCAGGGCACGAGCGAGCTCCTGGTCCTCGACGGCGACCTCGGCGGCGCCGTCCGCATCCGTCTCCCCTGGCCGAACGCGCGCGCCATCGCCGTCGCGAGCGACGGCGGCACGGCCTACGTGAGCCACTATCTCAGCGAGGAGCCCGCCAACGACGCGCACGTGAGCGTGGTCGACCTCGCCAACAAGTCGGTCGCGCGGGTGTTCTCGGTGGCGCCCGACGCCGTCACCTGCGAGACGCAGAACTCGGGCCAGGGGCCGCTCAACCTGGTCTCCGCCATCGCCCTCGTGCCCGAGGGCGCGCCGGCCGAGGTCGCGAACCAGGTGTGGATCGGCGGCACGCAGGAGAACAATCTCAGCAAGGGGCTCTTCAAGCGGAGCGGGTTCTTCGCCGACCTGCCCGGCGCGGACCTCTTCCCGTGGGTCACCTTCCGGTCCTTTCCAGCGGGCGGCGTCAACCGCGAC
>Ga0070707_100006880_pt1 | contig 10530 bp, 14 predicted proteins | sample KBSK5502metaG_FD_65468 | JGI IMG/M metagenome (GOLD analysis project Ga0070707, IMG submission 65468) | Corn, switchgrass and miscanthus rhizosphere microbial communities from Kellogg Biological Station, Michigan, USA - KBS K5-50-2 metaG | ecosystem: Host-associated > Plants > Roots >... | reverse complement strand
GCAGTGGTCCGCGCGGCCGTACCGGTTCAGTTGTCACCCCGCCCCTGAAGCCCTGCCCCTGGACCGCGTGAACCGAAAGGGTGAGGGCAAGCCCCTGGCTTTAGCCATGGGGCAGGTGACTGAACACATTCTTGTCGTTGTCGTGATTGAACACCGTGTTGATGGCAGGCCGGCCCATGCGGTCCACCTGCACCAGCTGGCCGTTGATCGGCATCAGATTGCTTGCCCAGATGCCGATGTGCGGATGCGCGCCGAGTGCGCGGTTGGGCACCTCGAGCACGATGCCGAACACGTTCTTGTCGACGAAGAAGTCGCTGCCGGTAAACTTGAACCCGTTCAGGAAACCTATCAGGTCAAAGAAGAACGGGTCGCTGCGCAGACCGGCGAAAAATCGGAAGTCACCGGACGTCGTGACGTGCGGCGTGGCGCCGAAGGAGCAGGGTGCATTGTTAATGATGACCGCCCCACCACTATTGGCACCCGCGGCGTCACCTCCGCTGGCGCGATGCACAGTGCAGGACTGGGCACCGTTTTGCAGCGGCGAGAACCTGAAGCGATAGGCAATGTCGGCGACGGCGTCGCCGTTGGCGTCTACCTTCAGCTGGTAGACGGCGTCGTGCTCGAACGCATTCGCGAAGGCTGGTGCCAGCGGGTTGACGTTCATCACAAGAATGGACTTCGCAGAGTCTCCCGGCTTTTGGAACGCGTAGATATCAGTGATGTCTATCTGCGCATCCATGTTCGGGGACTTGAGCCCTGGCGCATCCAGATGGTCAGCCATATCGGTGTTTCTCCTCTTGCCACTCGGACGTGAATGCCATGCCGTCACCTGTGCCGCGGGCCTTGAGCGTGAGAGCGGTGCCGCCCTCACGCCGTGGTAGCATCAACCGCCTGACGCGGCGCGAGGGATGCTGGGTGATTGGTCAACCGGCCCACTCGGCGATACGCTGTGCCCCGCTGGCGTCGTACAGACCTCCGCCCTCCTTCCCATTACCGCTCCCACTCCTCTGTCTCCACCCGGCAGAAGCGAGAGGGCTGCGATGCGCTAGTCAAAGGATTCGTCGCGACGCACATCGCGAGCGCTTGCATCGCCTGCCCGCCTCGCACACGGCACACCGTACGGCAGGTCGGCGCATCAATGGAGCTGGCGCGCAATCGCTATTCTTGCGCTGGATCGCCTCTTTGTGGCAGCCCCCTCCCAAGTGCGAGTGAGCGCCCGAACGGTGCGACATCTGTCTATACACTTGCGTATGAGTGGTGGATGTGCACGCTACGCTACTCGCACTGCCGAGTAGCCAGGGAGAGCGTAATAATACAGGCGAGCGCAGAGAAAGGGGCTGGCCGGTGACGTGCGCTTGGAGGGCGGGGAGGAGCGCTTCGCCTTACACAAATCAGGACGACAGATTGACGTGGCTCGCCACGTTGCCAAGAGATGTTGCAGGGCACCCTTCGTACGGCAAAACCCGGGCGCCGCCCGCGGTCATACCCAACGGTCGCAACAGGCGTTTGCTCCAGCGCACTCAGTGGAGAGCCACTGAAACGTTGTACCGAGCAGGCCGGCCTCGAGCAGGCGGCCGAAGGGAGACAGTGCGGCGAGCCAGGCGACGGCGCGCCCGGCCAGCTCATCGACCGACGTGTAGGGGCGGTTGGCGGCGACCACGCCTGTGGCTAAGTCGGTCGCCAAGTGGGGCGGCAGGACCGAGGAGGAGCGGATGGCAGATAGGAGGCGCCCCAGACAGGCTCAGCCGCGATGCCCGGCTGCGGGCTCAGTTTACGCCGAGCCACCTAGCGCGACAGGCTCTGGCGGAGGTCCATGCCCAGCTGGCTCCCCCATTCGGCGAGCACTGTTGGGCCGACTCCCCCACCGTTGAGCAAGGAATCCCTGCCCAATTCACGCTGTCGCAACGGCACTACTTCTGCGCCAGCAAACCCAGCAGCGGGGCTCGGGGTGAGGTGCGTTGCCTAGCGCTCCAGCGCGCCGGCCAGCACAATCGGCCCAGTCGGGCCAGGGCTACCGCTCTCCGGCTCGGGCGTCACGGCTACCATGTTGTAGGTGGCAAGCGGGCGCGGCAGATGGACGACAGTGGCGCCGTGACCACCACGGCCCACCGCGAAAAGCGCGTTTGGTTCGGGCTCGCCACCTGCGAGCAACCACACCTGATATGCCTTGCCCGCGCCGGGATGCGCCAAGCCGCTGGTCACCAGCACCGCTTCGTGATGACGCGGCGTACCCACCAGACGCGCGCTGGCTGCGGGGGCATCGGCTGTTCCCGCGACAGGCCAGACCGTGACATCCGGCTCGCCCAGCAAGGTGCGCAGCACGTCGCCGGTTGGGTCATCCTCGGGCGCTGTACCGCGCAGCGCGTGCAGCGCCTGCAGCAGCCGCCCGGCCGGCGGCGGTGCCACGCGCGGCGCGAGCACACGCCCAGGGGGCAGTGCCGCGGGCTGGTTCTGGTCCGCCCTGGTGGCGCGGGCTTCGGAGGCGATCCGCTGCATGAGATGATCTCGCAGCGTGGCAGGCGGGTGCAGCGGTGGGGCGGCATACAGGAAGCTTTCCGCGCTGGCGCGAGCGGCGTCGGCGAGCGCCTGACATTCTGTGCAGATGGCCAGATGCCGCTCGACCACATCTACCTCAACAGGTTCCAACGCGCCAAGTATATAGGCGTCTACGAGGGCATCAACATGAAAGTCCTGCATCTGCGTCAACTCACCTCGTCTACGCCTGCGGCGACCAATAACGTTCGCAATCGCTGCATGCCAACCCGGATCCGGCTTTTCACGGTGCCTAGCGGATCGCCGAGCGCGGCGGCCACCTCCGCCTGCGAAAGGCCGCCGAAGAAGGCGAGCTCGATGGCCTGCCGCTGCGGTGCCGGCAGCTCCGCCAGTGCGTGCCGCACCGTGGCAGCGCGCTCACTCATCCACGCGCGCCGCGCTGGATCCCCCTCTACGCTGGTGTCGGCCAGTGCGGCGCTTGCCACGTTTATGTCGACGTCCTGCGCAACCACTGGACGGCTCTGTCGCCGCCGCAACTCGTTGAGTGCGAGGTTGTGCGCGATGCGCAAAAGCCACGTGCCGACACCCGCGCGTTCCGGCTCGAAGCTCGCAGCGCTCCGCCACAAACGCACGAAGACCTCCTGCGTCAGCTCCTCCGCGGTCGCGCCGTCCCGAACGATGCGCATACACAGCGAGTAGACGGCCTGTCCGAAGCGATCATACAGGTGACCGAGGGCGTCTTCGTCCCCTTCCGCCACAAGCGCGACGAGAGTGGCCTCATCCAGTGATTGTTCACGCAGTGGGTACGCCTCATTTCTGCCCTTGTTCTGCCCTTGTTCTGCCCTTGTTCTGCCCTTTATACACGCGTGCCCCCATGGGCGATGATTAGCGTTGGCACTGAAGAACGCCGAGCTGGCATCCAGAGTCTGCTGAGGCAAGTCTGATGGCGCGCGTGGTGGATGGTATGACGCCGTCGACTGGCCGTACACTACACTGGCCGAAGGCCAACCGTCAGCCCCCGCCGGCGAGGACCAGCGCTGGCCCGGTCAAGTAGGCGCTGTCGTCCGAGCGCCAGAGCGCGCGGCGCGTGCCATCTCCTCCTCCAGCCCGCCCCAGGGGCGACTGGCGGGTCAGATGCTCCTGCGCCGGGGCGGCCGACGCACCGGGGCATGCGCTCTCGTCGCACCACCCGCCAGGATCGTCATGAACTGTATCACCGCCATGGAGCAGGTGCAGGACGAAGTGCAGTCCGGCGCGCGAAGGCTGACGGCCACCGGCGACCGTGCCGGCGCCAGGAGTGTTGCCGTGCGACGCAGCCGTACGGGGCAGGTGTGCTTGGAGGCATAGAATGAGCCCAACCCATTCACCTGCCCGACGTGGCGAATCGCGCCGGCGTCTATCACGGCGCTGGACACGCTCGCGCGTCAGCAGATCCTGCGGGCCGCCCCGTGCCAGCGACGCGGCCTGCGCGCGTGTTCTCCGCCTGAGATGTAACCACTAACCACCGTTGGTGCGGCGGGCGCCCAGGCGCCGAGGCGGCGGCCTTGACCACGTAGGATGCCGCTATCGTCATCAACGCCGCACGCCCATCCAGCTGCCTCCGTTTAGCAAGAAGCCGCATGACACGCGCCGTTGTCACCGGCAGTGTACCATGCATACGGATGGGCCTCAATGCCACCCCGCAGACTATGCCGCTGGTCAACGTCGTGCGCGAGTCACCTGGAGTGGCGCTCGCCATCGGGGCTTTGGGCTCTTGGCGACACTGACCGCATTCCACGTCGCGCCATCGTCCCCGGCGCCGGCCTGGCCTCGCCTTCATGCCGGCACTCGCATGAACTTGGCTGACGCACCACTTAGGCTCTCTGAAAGCCACTCCTGAGCGCCACTGCGCAATCGCGCTGCCGCATGCACAGGCTTCGAACCCACGTCTTATGTGGATTGTCTTGTAAGAGGGCTGTGTATCAGCCGCCGAAACCGGCTGATAGATGCGACGTGAGCGAGGAACTGCGGCAGCTCCACAGGTTTGACCAGATAGTCGTCGGCTCCTGCCTGCAAACCAGCGATCTTGTCTTGTACCGATCGGCGCGTCGTCACGATCATCAGGAGGGCATGGCGCGTCGCGGGCGCCACATGCCAGCGGGCAACCAACTCTATTCCGTCGGCATCTGGCAGATCGATCTCGGCGACGATCAAGTCCGGCGTCGACCTGTCCATCTGGGCCAATGCCTCAGTTGCAGACCCGACAACAACTACACGGTGCTGCGAGCGGAGCGCATTCGCTAAACGCTCAGCGCTTGCGACATCTGGATCGACAAAGAGCACGGTCATCGCCGGACGGATTAGTCGCATCTGACTCCTGACAGAGTCCGGCGATGCCTGGATCGCCGCTGGCCTATCCAGCCGCATGAGTTACCTCCGCACCAACGCTGACTCTGCTCCAGACAGGCCATGCACGCCAGCCACTGAAGACTGGTGGACGGGTGTGCCGACGGAGACCGGGCCACCGACCACCGCGACAGGGCATGTGCGATGCCAATTATACGCTCACTGCTCGCTTGGAGCGGTGTGGCAAACGCCACAAACTTTCGCGAAGACCAAGGCGGCATCCTCTAGACACTCTATGCTAGCATAGTAACTGGCACCAGGCAGGCGATGGCGCCGACCATCGCTCCAACATGTAGTAGGGAGCAAGTGGATGCGTTGAAGCGCGGATGCGGCGCTGCTGTATGCGCGGCGGCGAGTATCGGCCAGCAGGGACGTTGGAGGTCTCCATGACCATCCCTAGCGGCACAGGGTATCGCGTGCTCATTAGCGACGATAACCGCGACCTGCTGGATTTGATCACGCAGTCGCTCACCTTGTTGGGTGACTACACCGTGGTGACCGCCGACAACGGCGCCGATGGATTGTCCTTGGTCATGTAGATGCGCCCCGATTGCGCCGTCATCGATGTGAAGATGCCAGGACTGGACGGCTATCAGCTCGTGCGGGCGCTGCACGGGGATCCCGACACAGCGGCGATCCCGCTGATCATCCTCACCGCGCTGACGCAGGAACACTACCACTTCGCCGGACTGCTCGCCGGGGCGGACCGGTATCTGACAAAGCCGGTCACCCCGTCCGCGCTCGTTCAGGCGATCCACGAGGTCGTGCGCCTCAGCGAAGCAGAGCGAGCGCGCCGCTTGCAGGCTCTTCTCGACGACGACGCAGATGCATCATCCTGAGTGGGGAGCTGGAATCCATGAACGCCGCGATGAAAGACGTCCCATTCATCGTCCGCGCGGAGCGGCAGATCTACGCCGAGTATGATCGCGATCGCCGACTGCGCATCTCGCGCATCATCGCCCCCGGTTTTGTGATCATCCTAACGCTCCTCATGGTGGCGTCACAGATCGTACCGCAGCAGTTTGCGGGCACGCGCAGCAATCTGGGCATTATCGCCCTCTGTGATGCGTTTTTCCTCCTAGCAGCCGCTGCCGCCGCGCGCAAGCACGTTAATCTGGCTACGGGGAGCATCCTGCTCGCCGCGCTCCTCATCATGGCGCTCTCGGTCCTCGTGAACCAGCCCTTCATCCTCTCTGATCTGTTCACCGTGCCCGCAGTAGTCATCATCGGGCTCTCGGCACTCATCGGCCGGCCATGGATGATTCTGGGGACGACTGCGCTCACCACCGCCTTCGTTCTCTACCTCAGCGGCAGTCCGAGCCTCGCTCACGATCTGGCGAACCCGAACAACGTCAACTCGCTCGGCGCGTTCATTGTCGAGCTGTGGCTCCTGGCGCTCGTCCTGTACAGTGCGGCACGGGGGTACCGTACGATTCTGCGCCAGATCAGCGATGTACGCGTGCAAGATGAACGCATGCAATATGAACGCGCGCGCCAGCTCGACGAACTAAAGGATCAGTTCATTACCAGCGTAAACCATGAGCTGCGCAACCCCGTGATGCTGTTGCAAGGCTATGTCGAGCTGCTGCGGCTCAAGGGGAGCACGCTGTCGGCGGAGCGGCGTGACGACCTGATCCAGCGGGCGAGCCGGGCGGGCGAGAGCCTTGCCCACCTCGTCCAGAGCATTCTGGATACACGACGCGTGGATCAGCAGGCAAAGGACTTTGTGCCTGAGGCGGTTCCAGTCGCCGAGATGGTGGCGACCGCGGCCTCGCTGGTAGACCCAGGGGAAGGGAAAGGGGTCGAGCGCGAGCTGCATGTGCAGGTCCCACATGAGCTCTCGATCTGGGGCGAGAAGGTGCGGCTGCAGCAGATCCTAACGAATCTGCTCTCCAACGCCATCAAATACTCGGCTTTTGGGACGCCCGTTGAGGTCAACGCGCGTGTGGTGTCCGAGGCACTACCGAGGTCGAGCGCGTGGCGTCTCCAGCGGCGCAACGGAGACGCCCGGCGCGCCCGGCGCGCCGGGCGCCGTATGGTCGAGATCGAGGTGCGCGACCACGGACTCGGCATTCCGCAGGATCAGGCGCCACTCCTTTTCCAGCGCTTCGTCCGCCTGCCACGTGACCTGGCCTCCACCACCGTCGGTAACGGGCTGGGGCTGTATCTCTGCCGGGAGTTGACTGAGGCCATGGGCGGGCGCATCTGGGTGGAGAGTACCGGGGTCGAGGGCGAAGGGTCAACGTTTTACCTTCGCCTGCCGCTGGCGTCGCCGTCGGCCGGTGCGGAGGCCGCGTGATCCCCGTCGCTGTGATGGTTGGCATCGGTGGGCCGACACCAGGAAGTCGCGCCTACGCGTTGGCGCATTCTCGGTACAGGAGTGGAGGGCCTCATGCGCGATCTACCTGACCCAGACGAACCACACGAGCCACACGATCTATACGCCCAGCGGTGGCGACGCCTCGAAGACGCCATCCTGCGCAGCTCCGGCACGCTCGACGCCGGCGTGCGTGAGGCGCTCACAGCCGGGCGGGAGATCCTGGGGCCGCTTACGCTGTATGTGGACAAAGTCACTCGCCACGCCTACCGCGTGACGGACGACGATGTGTTGGCACTGCTCGCAGCAGGCTACTCGCAGGATCAAATCTTCGAGGCGACGCTGAGCGTAGCGCTCGGCGCCGCACAGAGGCGCTTACGGGCGGGACTCGAGGCCTTGCGCACGGCGCGACCGGGGAGCGCGACGAGTGAGACGGGCGCGGCGCAGGCAACGGGCGCGGCGGGCGAGGACAAGGACAAGGAAAAAGAGAAGGAGTAGGCGATGCGGCTGCCCAAAGTTGCGACAGGCCAGCGCCTGCCGCACAAAGTGCTGCTCAGCACGATCCGGCTGCTAGCGCTGGTGTCGGGTGACCCTACGGCGCCCCCCGATATCATGAGGACCGTCCTCTACCGCCCGGAGTTCTTTGGCCGGCCCTACAGCGATCTGGCCCACGCGCTGCTGCGCGGCCCATCCGACTGGTCGGTGGGTGAGCGCGAGCTGTTCGCCACCTTCGTCTCGCACTTGAATGCGTGCCGGTTCTGAACGGGATCGCATGGCGCGGTCGCGTCACACGCACTCGGCGATGCCCTCACTCAGGCGGTACTCGTGGACTGGCGCACGGCGCCGGTCGCGCCCCAGTTGCGGGCGACGCTGGGTCTGCTGGAAAAGTTGACGCTTACACCCGAGGAGTTCGGTCCCCAAGATGTGGAGGCGGTGCGGGTGGCAGGGGTGAGTGAGGCGGCGACTTTGGATGCGATCTACATCTGTGCCGCGTTCAATCTCATTGACCGGGTGGCCGATGCTTTGGGATTCGAGGTCCCGATGTCCTTCACGCGAGGCGCAGCAAGTCAATTGAAACGCGGCTATAAACTGTGATCGGGCGGTACAGCGGACACGACCGGTAAGAGAGGCAACGCATGTCGAAAGAAACGGCCACGGGTACAACCACTGTGGCGCCTGCCACGACAGCCGCGGGACTACGCCCCAACGCTGTCGGGTTCGTGGGCGTGCTCATCCAGTCCGTCGCCCTCATCGGACCGGGTGTCGCCATCGCCTTCGGCCTGGGTCCCGGCATCACCTATGCCGGAGGCTCCTTCCCGCTCTCCATCGCCCTGGCGATGGTCGCCTCGTTGCTGCTCGCGGTCGGCATCGGCCAGCTGGCGATCCGCCTCCCTTCCGCTGGCGGCTTCTACACCTATATCAGCCGCAGCCTTGGGCGCTCCCTGGGGTTCCTAGCCGGCTGGATCAGCATCCCCGCTTATCTCCTGTTCCTGCCCCTCAATCTGCTGGCCTTCGGGTACGCCTTGCAGCAAGCCAGTGGCGGCAGCCTGCCGTTGTGGATCGGGGCGGTAGCGCTGGCGGTCATCACCGGGCTGCTGACCTTCTTCGGCGTGCGCCTCTCCATCCGCACCCTTGTCGTGCTGGGGGCCATCGAGGTGCTCGTGTTCACTGTGCTGAGCGTTTTCCTCGTCAGCACCCCCCCAGCGGCAATACGCTCGACGCCTTCACGCCCGCGGCGTGGGGCGCCCGCGGCGGCATCTCGGGTGTTTGGTCGGCGCGGTCATCGGCGTGCTCTTCTTCAATGGTTTCGAGTCCGCCGTGCTGTTGGCGGAAGAGTCCAAAAATCCGCGCAAGATCATCCAGCCGGTGCTGCTCATTGCAGTCGTGTTCACCGGCGGTGTCTTCATCCTGGCGAGCTATGCGGGCCTCGCCGGCTTCGGCTTCAACTCAAGCTCATATCTCGCTGACACGTCGGGCTCGCCCTGGTTCACACTGGGCGCGCGGGCCTGGGGCGTCGCTGGGAAATACATCGTGCAACTCGTGGTGCTCAATTCGCTGATCGCCAACTGCCTCGCTGGCTTCACCGCGCTCTCGCGCGTCGCCTTCGCGATGGGCCGCGCTGGGGCGCTGCCCAAGGTCTTCGGTCGAGTGCATCGGCGCTTTCGCACTCCCACGTTGGCCCTCTTCCTCGGCGGGCTCGTGGCGATCGGCATCGCCCTATGGTCGTATGCGGTCTACGGCGATCCCCCCAAGAGCTTCTTATTGCTCTTGGACACAGCGGCGTACTGTGTGATCGTGAACTTTGCCGCCGTGAGCCTGGCGGCGCCGTTCTTCTTTCTGCGACAGCGGCGCAGCGAGTTCCGCGCGGTCCCCCACCTGGTGGTGCCGGTGCTCGCGGTGCTGCTGCTCGTCGCCGTGCTGGGGGCGTAGTTCGTCACGGCGACCACCCCAGAGCAGTATCCTGGCCTCCTGCCGCAAGACCTGGGGACCATCATCGTGGGCGGATGGCTGACGCTGGGCATCGTCTGGGTTCTGGCGCTACGGGCGTGGCGGCCGGCCGCACTCGAGGCGGGCGAGCGCACCTACGTCAAGACGGCCTGAAGTCGCTTCCCCACGCAGATGGATTCGCAACCCTGCCAGCGCATCGATACCACATGCGGGTAGTGACGCTGAAGGACCCGTCTGCCCGTGGTCCCTCATTCCCAATCGACTGCTCACCACAGACTCCCTCTCGTTGCGCAATTCGTGGGCACTGCCAGCCGCTGACGCAGTGGGCAAGCCGTTCCCGCCAGAGGAGCGGCTTGCCCGTCGGGGCTAGCTGTCGGTGCCCGCGTTTTCTCCTCAGACAGTCCGCGCGTCCCCGATCAGCGAGAGACCTGGCGCCGCACCGGCCAGTGCAGCTCATCAGGTTCATGCTACCGCACTTCGGCCTCAAACCGATCGTGCGAGGCCTGTGGGCCCGATTGCATCACGCAGCGACAGGGACAGGGACCCAGGCGAAGGGAGGATGACAGGACATTTCGGTAGCCCTTCTTGACGGCGCAGACAGCCCGACAGGTATCATGGACTACATCGACACCGCCTCCCTCCTGGTGCGTACGAAAGGGCGACTCCTCATGTGGTCTCGGTCTGTGCTTCGTGTGGCGCAAGCGGCGGCAGTGGCGGCAGTGGCGGCAGTGCTCCTCGTCAGCGCCGCCGCCTGCGGCTCCACGGCCAAGAGCAAGGCCGCGGGCGCCGCGGCGCCGACCGCAACAACCACCCCGCAGCCCACGCCGACCTCCATCCCGCTCCGTCTCGGCTGCGGCCCGAACGTACGCCCGACGTCCTCCGTCATC
>Ga0070707_100006878_pt1 | contig 10534 bp, 9 predicted proteins | sample KBSK5502metaG_FD_65468 | JGI IMG/M metagenome (GOLD analysis project Ga0070707, IMG submission 65468) | Corn, switchgrass and miscanthus rhizosphere microbial communities from Kellogg Biological Station, Michigan, USA - KBS K5-50-2 metaG | ecosystem: Host-associated > Plants > Roots >... | reverse complement strand
TCTGAGGCTCGTGCGCGGTGGGGCCGACCTTGCCCAGCAGGAACTGCTCGAAGAAGAAGTCCCCCCCGCGGCGCACGTGATCCTCCGCAACGGCCTGCGCACGTTTCCCGTCCCGGCTCACGAGGGCATCGAGGATCTCCTTGTGCTCCCGGACGGACGTCACGTGTCGGTCTGACTGGACCAGGACCATCGTTGCCAGCCACCAGATCTGGCGGCTCATGGTCTCGTACATCTGGATGAGACGCGAATTACCGCTCGCCTTGATGAAGGCCTGGTGGAAGTGACGCGTCGCCTCGACATACGCGGCGCGGGCACCACGGTCGGCCAGACGCTCCATTCGCTGATAGGTCGCTTTGAGCCCGGCAAGCTCAGCCGGGGTGATGCGCTCGGCCGCCAAGCGAGCTCCGAGTCCCTCAAGGCTGGCCTTGACCTCGTTGATCTCCTTGACGTCTCGCGGCGATGGCTCTATCACCCGGGCGCTGCGCCGCGATGGGTTTGTGACCAGTCCCTGCCGTTCCAGCTCTCGGATGGCTTCCCTGATGGGCGCCCGGCTCACACGGAGCCGGCGAGCCAGCTCGGTCTCGACCAGTTTGGTCCCGGGACGAAGCCGTCCGCTGATGATCAGATGGCCAAGCTGGCTCGCGACAACAGTGGGAAGTGTCCGGCGAGAGCTGCGAGGCGTCATAAAAAATTGTCGACAAGATTATTGGAATGTCGACAGCCTGTCAAGGACTTCGACTCATGAGACCAAACGCCAGCATCCATTCGATCTACACGGACGTCCTACTCGAGGGTGAGTATAGGCGAACTGCTGCCTTCCTTCGCGGGTGCACGGGCCTAGCGAAGCGGAGCTCTGGGCTCGACGTGCCGGATCCATCCCATTTTCATGTTCAGGGAAGGCATAGGCGAGCTGGCGAGGGGATGAGCGACTCTGACCGGCTATTTGCTCGCGTAGGGCCAGATCATGGGCGGCCACCGCGCGGCTCGTGGTCACTCCTCGGCATCGCCCGGCGGCGCGGCCTTCCGCACGAGTTGCTCCTGCGCCTCGTAGGGTTGCGCGCCGACAACGCCCTAGCGGCCGGCGACGAACGTCGGCAGCCCCCGTGATCCCGTCCTGGCGCGAGAGTTCCGCACCGGGATAGCACGAGGGTCAGACGTAGTCGGAAAGACCCTCACCGTCACTGGCTGAGCCATGACGCCTCCTGTGGTTCTGCGTGGGCGCGGCCCGGTCTCCGAGCCGTGCACGCGGCGGGTTCCGTGACGTCGACCGGACGATCGGCACCGTTTACGGCGCCAACGTCGACGCGCAAGAGGCGCGCAGCGCGTCGGTGTCGTGATCGACCGGGATGGCAAGATCAGGAGTGGCACGCGCGCGTCGACGCCCGCACCTCGCCGGCCGAGGTCTGCCGGCAAGCGCGCCGGGGTTGCGTGGAGGAATTCTCCGCGCGCACTCATCCTGACGCCCTCCCGTTCGTCAGGTCTGGAGATCACCCACCGCCGTCGCCAGGGCCTCGAGCTCGGCGCGCCACGACGCGGGCGCGGCCACCGGGCGGACGACGAACTTCGAGAAGCCGACGGCGATGAACTGCTCGATGAGCTGTCGCAAGGCCGGCAACCCCACCGGCGTGAGCTCGAGCGCTCGGGGGCGCCGGGCGCTCATCATGCGCGCGGTGGCGGGGTCGATGGGCCCACTGGCGTAGCCGATGCTCACGCCGAAGTGCTCGCTGCTGATCGAGCGCCCGGCCCGCGACGCCGCTTCTTCGATCACGACGCGCCCCGCGGCCGCCTCTTCGGGCGTGCACAGCGAGGGCAGCCACCCATCCGACAGCCGGCCGCAGCGTTGGAGGGCGGCCGGCGCCGTGCCGCCCAGCCACACCTCGAGCGGCTGCTGCACGGGCAGGGGCGAGAGCTTGACGTCACGGAAGGTGCCGGCGGTGCCGGCGTGGCTTACCGTCTCGCCGGCCCACAGACGCCGCAGCAGCGGAAGGGCCTCGTCGATGAAGGCGCCGCGGTGCTTGGGGTCGATGCCGATGGCATCGCGCTCCGGCGCGTGGGTGAGCCCGGGGACCAGCGTGACCAGCAGCCGCCCCTGGCACAGGACGTCCAGGCTCGCGAGCTGCTTGGCGAGGCGCAGAACATTGCGTCCCGGCAACAGCATGGTCGTCCCGAGCTTCACGCGCGGGTTGCTCGCGGCGGCCCAGGAGAGGCCCACCACCGGGTCGAGCACGGGCCCGGTCAGCACCTCCGAGAGCCACAGGGAGTCGAATCCCAGCTCATCGAGCCCCCTGACGAGGTCGGCCAGCGCCTCCGCCGTGGAAGACGCGCCTCCGGTTCCCACGCCGATGCGTATCTTCATGCCGGACCTCGCAGGGGCTCCATCGTTGCCATCCTCGCCTCCTCGCCCAGGGTGAGATCCATCCGGCGCCCGCGAACGATTGTACTGCGTCCACGAGCCGAGGCGCGTGCTCGTTTCCTTCAACGGCCGCTCTGGCGTATCGTGCTGGTCGTGATCGTCCATCTGATCGACGGGACGTTCGAGCTGTTCCGCTACTTCCTCTCGCCGGCGGCGGCCTTCGACCGGAGCGCGCCCCCGGAGTTGAGAGCCGTGCGCGGCGTCGTCGCGTCGATCCTGGGAATGCTCGAAGACGGCGCCACGCACCTGGGGGTGGCCACGGATCATGTCGTCGAATCGTTTCGCAACGCGCTCTGGCCAGGCTACAAGACGGGCGAGGGTCTGGACCCACTGCTGTACGCCCAGTTCCAGCCGCTGGAGGACGCGCTGGGCGCGCTCGGCGTGGTCGTCTGGCCCATGGTCGAGTTCGAGGCCGACGATGCGCTGGCGGCGGCGGTGGCCATGGCCGCCGCCGATGCGCGCGTCGACCAGGTCGTCGTGTGCTCGCCGGACAAGGACCTGGCGCAGTGCGTGCGGGGCGACCGGGTCGTTCAGCTCGATCGGCGCACGCGCGAGCTGCGCAACGAGTCGGCGCTCCGGCAGAAGTTCGGGGTCCCGCCCGCCTCGATTCCCGACTGGCTGGCGCTGGTGGGTGACAGCGCGGACGGCTACCCCGGTCTGCCCGGCTGGGGCGCGAGGTCCGCGGCGACGGTGCTCGCGCGCTATCAGCACCTCGAGCACATTCCCCGGCTGGCCACGGAGTGGGACGTGTCCGTGCGCGGATCGGTGCGGCTGGCCACGACGCTCACGGAGCAGCGCGGGCGCGCGCTGCTGTTCCGGGAGCTCGCGACGCTGCGCGCGGATGCGCCCATCGGCGCCGACGTGGACGCGCTGCGCTGGACCGGACCCCGCGCCGACTTCGCGGCCTGGTCAGAGCGGCTCGGCACGCCGCCGCTTCACGAGCGCGCCTCGCTGCTGGCGGCGGCGCGCGCCGCCGTCATGCGCTGAGCAGACGGCGCTGGCCGGGCCAGACGCAGTCTCCGCCTAGTTCGACGCGAAGCAATAGAGCAGGCCGTCGCCGCCGGTGCTGCGCAGATCGGCCTGGCTGCAGCCGCCGTCCGGCCCGCGCGAGAGATGCGACGAGTTCCACGACTTCGACGGTTCGTCGTCGCGCAGGCCCATGCGGTCATGGTGGCCGACCATCGCGGCGCCCTGGGTGCTCTTCGTCCAGTTGCCACAGGTCCTGTCCTCGCCGGCCGCAAACGCCCGGCCGTCGGGCTGCGAGCCGGTCAGGATGTCGTGCCGGTTGGGCGTGTCACCACGTCCGTTCACCGGCTCGCCCTTCTCGTTGAGCGCTGTCTGCTTGCTGATCTTGTTGTTGGCGCTGTGCAGGTCGTCGACACTCTGCGCGATCGCCTCACCCTTGGCGTTCTGCCACGGGCCGCGCCCGATCCGGTCGCGCGCGTTGATGGCCGGCGCGCCGCCGGCGCCTTGCGTGCTGAGATACGCGCGCCAGGTGCGGCTGCCCGCCCCCGCCGCCTGCGCCAGCGACTGGCAATGCCGGTCTGCGCCCTCGATGCCACCGAGGTCACCGCCCTTGCCGGGTCCGGCGCTGGTGATGAAGAACGTCATGCTGGCTTGTTGCGCGTGCGAAACGGCCGTGACGCTCGAACACACGAGCGCGACCGATGCGACGATGCAAATCTTACCGGCCTTGTTCATTCCAAGTCCTCCCGTTGACAGGGTAGCGTCATTATCCTCGAATCGGTGGGCCTGTCAACGGAAGCACCATCATGCGCCGAGCGAACGGTGCCGAGATACGCTCGCGTCACTGGCCTCGCGGCCGGCTTCGACGGCCGTGCACGCTCCTCGGAAGCTGTCGAGCGCCTCACCTGCGGACCGAGAGTGCTGGCGCATGAGCCAGGGCGGTTATAATGTCCCAACCGTCCGCGCGGAGGACGCGGCGTGATCGCCGCGGACTGGCTGGTGGAGCTCGCGTAATCCCATGGAGGCGACGCGATGCCGTACGAGATTGAGGGAAACTGACTCTACCAGAGCCGGAAAGGAGCGGGCCATGCGATTCGGGGTCTTCTACGAGCATCAGCTGCCGCGGCCCTGGGAAGACGGGGCCGAGCTCCAGCTCTTCCAGGATGCGCTGGCCCAGGTCGAGCTGGCCGACCGGCTCGGTATCGATTACGCCTGGGAGGTGGAGCACCATTTCCTCGAGGAGTACTCCCACTCCTCGGCGCCGGAGGTCTTCCTGGCGGCGGCGTCGCAGCGGTCCCGGCGGATCCGCCTCGGCCACGGCATCGTGCTGATGCCGCCGGGCTACAACGCGCCGGCTCGAGTCGCCGAGCGAGTGGCGACGCTCGACCTGGTCTCGGGCGGCCGCGTCGACTGGGGCACCGGGGAATCCGCGTCACGCGCGGAGCTCGAGGGCTTCGGTATCGCTCCGTCCGAGCGGCGCGCCATGTGGCGGGAGACGGTCGAGCAGGTCGCCAACATGATGGTGATGGACCCTTATCCGGGCTTCACCGGCAAGTACTTCTCCATGCCCGCCCGCAACGTGCTGCCGAAACCCGTGCAGAAGCCCCATCCGCCGATCTGGGTGGCCTGCTCGAACCGCGAGACCATCCACCTGGCCGCCCAGCTCGGCATCGGCGCCCTCACCTTCGCCTTCGTCGACCCCGCCGAGGCCCGGCACTGGGTGAGAGACTACTACGAGACCTTCAAGCGCGAGTGCGTGCCGATCGGCCACGCCGTCAACCCCAACATCGCGATGGTCACTGGCTTCTCCTGTCACCCCGACGCCGCCGAGGCCGCCCGGCGCGGCAACGACGGCTTTCGCTTCTTCCAGTTCGCGCTGGCCCACCACTACGTGTTCGGCAAGCACACACCGGGGCGGACCAATATCTGGAACCGCTACCTGGCGGTCCGGGACCAGATCGGCACCGAGGTCCTGGGCGCGGGCGCCGGCTGCATCGGCACGCCGGACCAGCTCCGCGAGACCCTGCGCATCTTCCAGGAGGCAGGCGTGGACCAGACCATCTTCATCCAGCAGGGCGGCAAGAACCGGCACGAGCACATCTGCGAGGCGCTCGAGCTGTTCGCCGCCGAGGTCATGCCGGAGTTCAAGGAGAAGGAGGCGGAGCGGGAGGCCAGGAAGATGGAGGAGCTGGGGCCGGCCATCGAGGCCGCCTTTGCGCGCAAGCAGACGTTGCCGCCGCTGCCCGACGACCAGATCCCGACCTACCAGGCGTACGGCACGACCATCGCGCTGACCGACGCCGACATCGCCAAGATGCCGGACGGCAACCGGCGGCGGGTGCTGACATTCCGGAAAATCGCCGAGATCGCCGACCGAGGCTGAGTGGTCCTCGGGATGCCCACGGAGCCACGGTGATGACCGGCGCGGCGGCCAGGGCCGCGATCGGTCGCTGGCTGGGTCAAGGGGTCTGTCTCGCCCACGATGGAGATGCGAACGGAGCGGTCGCCCCAGACGAAGCGCCGGATCTTGGCCGGCGGCGCCATGCGCGTCGACGCGCTCGCGTAGCGCCGGTGCGCGCTCCAGCCTGTGAAGGCCGGCGGGGGCGTCGACTGATTCGCACCGGGATACTGGGCCTCGCCGTCCTAGTGGTGAGCGGAGCTCTCCTGGGCTGCGCGATGTCGCCCGCCGAGCGCGAGGCCACGACGCGCGCGTGGGCGGAACGAGATGCGGAACGCGCCCGCGAATGCACGAGGGGCAGGTACGTGGCCGGCAGCTGCATCGGTGGCGGCGGTCCCTGATCGGCCGCTGTGCTCGATGATCCCGGATGACGAGATGGACATGACGGCCCGCGCCGGACGAGGAGGGTGACGTGATCACCGACATCGCTTCCTTTCTGCGCTTCTTCGACAGCGTGACTCGCCGGACCGAGCGTGACGTGGCGGCGCTGCCGCCCGCCGCGGCGGCCTGGAAGCCGCCCGTCATCGACGGCGAGGCCGGCTGGAGCCTCGGACACATCGTCGGCCACATCGGCGCCTCGCGTCTGTACTTCGCGAGCGCCTATCGCGGTGAGGGCTGGATCACGCCTCCCGCCGAGCACGACCCGGAGGACCAGCGCACGTGGCTCCCCTGGCTGCGGGCGTCCGCGGCGCGGTTCACGGCGCTCGTGAAGGACACGCCCGATGAGTGGCTGACCCGCCGCATCGAGACGATCGACACGCCCGGCTCCACGCTCTCCGGCTGGCGTCTCCTGATGATGATGCTCGAGCACGAGGTCCACCATCGCTCGCAGGTCGACACCTACGCCGGTCTCCAGGGCTGGCCCGTCCCGGACATCTTCAACCGCTCGGCGGAGACGATCGAGACGCTCCAGCCGGCCGAGCGGGCCAAGCACGCGCACTGAGGGGCGACTCCGCTACTCCGGCCCCGTGGCGGTCTGAGACGGGACGACCTCCCTGGTGTCGATGTCGCCGAGCTCCTGAGACGCGGAAGTTGGTGCGATGATGCCCTCGGACGTCGGCGTGGACCTGTCACGTCGCCTGTCCTGCTGCCCATCGCCCCGGTCTCGTCGGATCTATTCTCCCAGTCCCGGGCCGCGACCCTCTTCCAGCGTCTCCGCGGCCATCGCGGACGTGCATGCAACCTGGTTGATCGTGCCGGCCATCACGAAGGGGATCGGTGTCCCGGCGCACTGAATGAAGAAGGGGCCGCTGAAGGTGGGCGGGTTGAGAGTGGCGAAGAGGCTGCAGATCCGGTTCCCGCCGAAGAACGAGGTTCCGTGGGTCCCGACGAGCCCCAGGCTGAAGCTGCCGGGCACCAGCATGCTCGCGGTCGCGCTGCCGGCGCCGACCACCTCATAGGCGTTCGCGAGCCGCCACCTGAAGTTCAGCGTCACGATGTTCGCCGACGACTGGACCTCGGCCCTGATCGTGTCGCTGGATCCATTGAAGTTGAAGCAGAACTCCCCGAGGTCACTGATCGCACCGGAAGGACTCGGAGCGACCGCCATCAGGATGACCACGATGAGCGAGAGAAGGTGAACTCGGTTCAGGGGTCTCTGCATGGGGCTCCTCCCTCGGGGTGTGGGGTTGCCTTCTCGGCAGGGCGGGCGCGGCACCGGCGCATCCGGTCCACGGCGCGGTCCCGCTGAGACCCTAGGCCAGCGCTGCATGCGGAGTCAAGCAGCGACTTCTGCGGGCAGTCGGTCAGTTTAAGCTGGGTACCTACGGTTCCCCCTTCCTGCACTTCTTCGACGGCTTCCACACGTCGCACCCGGTGGCCAAGGTGGCGCCGATCAGTGGGGGTTGACCCGCGCGGAGTTGGTCATGTAGGATGACCAGGGGCTTCCCTTCCATCACCGTGATCCGTTCGACCGACTGCTCGTGGCCCAGGCACGGCACGAGGCCATGACGCTCGTCTCGCGCGACTCGTCCCTGAAAGACTACGGCGTGTCCGTCGTCTGAATCCTGGCCACGGCCCCATGGCGGCGCAGGATGACTCGGGGTCCGAGGGGGTCGGGATGGCCACGCTCGCCTTCACCCCCCGCGGTACCAGGTTCGCGTTCAGGGGGGTGTCGGGCGAGCGTTCGCAGCGGTGGGAGCCGAAGGAGAAAGCGTGCGCGCCGGCTATGCGCTATGCGCTCGTTGCAGGGAGGGGCCGAGGGATGAACATCTTCCACAACGCCAACTACGTCCACCGTAAGGAGTACCGGGCCGGCGACGAAAGCCTGCCATGATCGTGGCGAGCGCCGTCAAGCCGAGCTTCTATCGGGACTCGCTCACGCTCCTTCGTCTCACCCGGGAGCTCAAGGACCGCGTCGAGGTGGACGAGGTGACGGCGCTCATGGGCACGCCAGCCAACAAGCAGCTTCTGGCCGCTGCCGGCCTCCTCACGTCGGAGGGCGAGAAGGCCGGACCGAACGATCTCATGATCGCCGTCCGGGCCAAGAACTCGGTGGAGGCGCAGAGTGCGCTCGCCCTGGCTGAGGCGTTCTTCACCGAGAGCCGGCGTGCGCTGGTGACCGCGGTACGGGCGATGCCCCGCACCCTGGACGGCGCCCTCCGCCACATGCCGGCGGCGAATCTCGCTCTGATCTCCGTCCCGGGCATCTGGGCCGCCGCCGAGGCCCGGAGCGCCCTGCGGCGTGGTCTGCACGTCATGCTCTTCAGCGACAACGTCCCGGTCGCGGACGAGGTCGCGCTCAAGCGCGAGGCCCTGGACGCGGGATGTCTGCTCATGGGGCCCGACTGCGGGACGGCCATCCTCAACGGCGCGGCCCTCGGCTTCGCGAATGCGGTCCCGCGCGGGGCGGTCGGCCTGGTGGCGGCGTCCGGCACCGGCCTCCAGCAGGTCACGACGCTGCTCGCGCGTCTCGGCGAGGGCGTGTCCCACGCGATCGGCGTGGGCGGGCGCGACGGCACGGCGGCCGGTGGACTCATGACCCTCGCGGCTCTGGACGCCCTGGCCGCGGACGCCGCGACCGAGACGCTGGTCATCGTCGCGAAGCCTCCGATGCCCGACGTGCGCGAGCTCATCGAGGCCCGAGTCCGGGAGATCGGCAAGCCCTGCGTGCTGGCATTGCTCGGCAAGGAGGTAGCTCCCGCGCGAGACGGCGACATCATCACGGCCGCGACACTCGAGGACGCCGCCCACGCCGCCGTCGCGCTCCGGCGCGGCCTCGCGTGGTCGCCGACCGCGTTCACGGCGCCGTACGAGGAGATCGAGAACCGGGCCCGAAGCCTTCGTGCCCGGCTCGGTGCCGAGCGCGGGCGGATCCTCGGTCTCTACGCTGGTGGGACGCTCGCCCACGAGGCAAGCCTGATCCTCCAGCCTGTCGCGCGGGCGGAGATCGTGGATCTCGGAGCGGACGAGTACACGGTCGGTCGACCCCATCCGATGCTCGACTCGAGCTTCCGGGTGAAGAAGATCGAGGAAGCCGCACGGTCGGCGGATCTCGTCGTGCTTCTGCTCGACGTGGTTCTCGGATACGGCGTCGCGCCCGATCCTGCCGGCGATCTCGCTGACGCGATCGCCAGCGTGGCGCGCTCCGCGGCCGTGATCGCGTCCGTGGTTGGCACGCCGGAGGATCCGCAGGGCTATGCCGCGCAGGTCGAGCGGCTGGAAGCCGCCGGAGCGTGGGTCCTCCCGTCGAACGCCCAGGCGGCGCGGGCGGCGGCGGTGGTCGCCGCGCAGACCGACTGGCGCTCGCGGCGGGAGGAGCCCCGGGAGACCGGATGGTCAGGGCAGGCCGCGCGCGGCACGATGGCGCCGGGTCGCATCGCCGGGTTCCTCGGGAGCGAGGTCTGCGTCGTGAACCTCGGCCTGGAGGCTTTCGCGCTCGACCTAGCCAGCCGAGACGTGCCTGTCGTCCACGTGGCATGGAGTCCGCCGGCCGGAGGCGACCCACGCCTCGCCCGCCTGCTCGCCGAGCTCGCCGACACGTGACGGCGCGCGAGCGCCTGGAGCAATTCCGGATCGTCGACGGTGCCCAATCGCTAGGCACGCGCGACACCGACCGCCCCCCACCAGCAGCTCTGGCTCGCGATCGCTCGCGATGCGACCGGTTGACTCGGTCTCCGCGCCAAGCTACGGTAGCAGCGGCTGCGGACTCGCGTGGTCCGGACGGCACTACACGGCGCCGACGCATTCCGGTCATCTGGAGGTGGTCATGGGGGAAGCGAGAGTTCGTCAGGAGTTCGCGGGGCTGCGCTTCACGCCGGGATCCCTCGATCGAAGGACCAATGCGCTGCTGGCGTATGCCTGCGCGCTGATGGCGGGGTGACTGCCGTGAAGCACCACTCGCTTCGCGGGCGCGAAGCAAGCGGGCGCGACGGAGGACGAGATCAGGGAGGCCACCTTCATTGCCATGCGGCAGGCGGCGGCGCGCGTGCGGACGCTCGCTCAGGAGGCGACGGGGCTCGAGCTGGAGAAGTGAGCGTGACCTGACGTCAACGAGGGCCGTCAGGCCGCGGTCAAGCCGTACACGAGATCCATCCAGGGAAGGAGAGCACGGGAATGCCCAGCATGTCGTTCCGCCGGACCATGCGGTTAGCTTTCCTCAGCGGCCTCGTCGTGGCGACGTTCACCTCGACGATCGGCGTCGGGAGCGCGCGCGGAGCCTCGCTCGAGGACATCAAGAAGCGCGGCTACATGATCGT
>Ga0070707_100006876_pt1 | contig 10537 bp, 12 predicted proteins | sample KBSK5502metaG_FD_65468 | JGI IMG/M metagenome (GOLD analysis project Ga0070707, IMG submission 65468) | Corn, switchgrass and miscanthus rhizosphere microbial communities from Kellogg Biological Station, Michigan, USA - KBS K5-50-2 metaG | ecosystem: Host-associated > Plants > Roots >... | reverse complement strand
AGCTGCGGCGTGCTCGTCCCGTGATCCGGCACTTCTTGCGATTTAGGACTCAAGGGTCGGATTCCCCAGGCGTCGCTGGCAATCATCATGACGGCGGCGGCATTCTAACAGGCTCAAACCCTCTTTGTTGACGACTTACTTTTCCTGTCGCGAGGAATACAGTCACGCGGAGAACTAAGGACCGGCTCGCGATCGTTTTGTGAACGGCCAGTGCGGCGCATAACCCCAAGGCGGGCACCGCAGGCAGAGCGTGCCGGATACCTGTGTCGCGCGGATTTCGCCGTCGGCGCTCGCTACGACCGCCGTTACCGCGACGACGATGACGACGACCGCGACGAGTGGCATCACTAAGCACAATCATCTCTGTCCAAAGTGAGTTGCTTCAGGCAAGGGTGCTCCCCCAGAGCACCTCGCGTTTCTCACCTTCAGTGCGCTGGCGTTCGCATTCGAGAGTTGTGGACATCTGCTGTGACCGAGTTGTGCCTGCGCACCCCTCAATGAGCTCCAGCCACTTGCAACAACGTAACGTGGCTTCGCCTGAGCCAGGGAGCCCCAACCTTTGCCCCGGTTTCAGGTGCCGGTGGAGGAGATTGGAATCCAACGGCGAGCGAGGTAGGCTGCGAATTTGCTCGATGACGGGAATTTCACATGTCTCAAGATCAGCAGATCGTAAAAGGTGATCCTGGAATTTGTGGAAGAAATTACTCATTGATTCGAGCCCGAAAACCTTGGAGGCCTAGTTGACGAAAAGCGATCTGACTATGCAAGGTGCCCTACATCTCCAGCAAGGTTAGTAGCGAGGTTCCGAGCGAGCAGTTCCTCGGCAGCTAGTCGGGTGCTCCGCTATGCGTGACGGAACGTTCCGCAACTGTGGCTTTCTTAGCTTTGGGCTGACCCGGCGCAGAGACCAAGGTCAGGGAATTCGCTCCACGGTAAATGAGCACTCGCAAGGAGCTCATTCCTGTGATGAGATGGCGAAGAGCTGTCGGCAGAGTGCCGGAAGGATATCGCCTGCGGAGCAACAACTTTTCAATTAGGGTAGGTGACGATGAAATTGCGGAGCTGGGTACTGCGGAGTTTAGTTCCATTGGTTGGCTGTGGAGTCGCGCTGTTTGCGTCGCTGGAGATGAATCGGCTGGCCGGTACGCGTGCGCAGGCGCAAGACCCGGCGAACGGACGCGTACCCACAATCGACGAGTACCAACCGAAGACGACCCTGGTTACGCCGGAACACCACATCGAGCGAGCAAAGTACCCATTCGTTGACATTCACAGTCATCACTGGAATCCGACGTCGGAGCACGTCGACCAAGTGGTGAAGGAGATGAACACGATCAATCTGCGAGTCATGGTGAATCTGAGCGGGGGAACGGGCGAGGAGCTGAAGAAGACGGTGGCGGCAATGAAGGGACGTTATCCAGACCGGTTCGTGGTATTCGCGAATTTGAGTTACGACGATCTCAACACGGCGGGATACGGGAAGCGGGCGGCAGCGCGGTTGGAGCAGGATGTGAGAAACGGCGCGCAAGGACTGAAGATTTTCAAGAATTACGGAATGGATCTAAAGTACAGGAACGGCGAACGGGTGCACGTGGACGATCCAGAGTTTGACGCGGTGTGGGAGAAATGCGCGGAGCTAAAGATTCCGGTGCTGATCCACATCGCGGAACCTTCAGCATTCTTCGATCACTGGGATTACCACAACGAGCGCTGGGAAGAGTTGCGGGAGTTCCCGGGGAGGGCGCGACCGTCTTCGAAATATCCGCCGTTCGAAACACTGATTGCGGAGCGGAACCGGATGTTCGCGACACATCCACGGACGAACTTCATTGCGGCGCATCTGGCGTTTCATGGAAACGATCTGGAGCGGCTGGGGAAATTGTTCGACGAAAATCCGAATGTGTATGTGGACATTGCGGCCGTGTTGGCTGAACTGGGCCGACAGCCGTATTCGGCGCGCGATTTTCTCGTGAAGTATCAAAACCGCGTCTTGATGGGCAAAGACATTTACGACGTGAATGAATACAAGTGGTACTTTCGGGCGCTGGAGACGCGCGACGAGTATTTCGAATACTACCGGAAGCGGCACGCGTTCTGGAGGATCTATGGATTTCAGTTGCCGGATGAGGTGCTGAAGAAAATTTATTATGAGAATGCGCTGAAGCTGGTACCGGGACTCGAGCAACAATGGCGCGGCACTGGTGGCAAGTGACGAGTTCATTCGACTCTTTGGGGAGAGAGTACTGGGAAGTATCACAGCTCTGTCAGATTCAAAAGAGAAGTTCACTGCACCCTGCAGATATTCACCGTTGCGAAAGGGAGGCCGGGTTGCTGACAAAGGGATTAACCACGATCATGCCATCCACGTCCTGACCGGCCTGCAAATCCTCTGTTAGCAGATAACGGCAGGAAACGGATTTGGCTGCCGCCACGATCAACGCGTGCCAGTACGAGAGCTGATAGCGGTCTTGAACCTTCCAGCCTCGCTCAAGAATAGCAACGTCCACCTGGACAGGCCGCCAGGCCAGCAGATCTCTAATCTCGGCGCGAGCCTCGTCGCGGGCCGCAGGCCATTTTTGTGTGACCTTCACACAAAATTCCTGTAGCACTTGAAAGCTGATTCGGCCACGACGACTCTTCCACAACTCCGCCCGCCAATCTCGGGCCGCCTGTTGTTTCTTTGGATCTGCTCGATCGAGGGCGTAGATAAAAACGTTCGTGTCAACGAAGACGAGTGCGGTCATGGGACTCCTCGCGCGACAGGTAGCGACCGTCCGTCTTGAGGAAGGGCTTACGCGCCAGGGCGCGGCGCATGGCACCCTCATAGGCGTCTTTCTCGACCATGCGTTCCTTCAAAATGTCCCCGAGGAGGCGTGAGACACTCGTTTCTTCTCGAGCCGCCTCGATGCGTGCCCACCGAGCGACGTCTTCCTCAAGCGTGACAGTGACATTGCGGAGTCTGGTTTTCATAGCACTAATATAGTGTGTCACGAAACTCGTGTCAAGCGGTTGGTGAAAAGGGCTTTTTTCAATGACGAATGGCGGCCAGTTTATAGGAGAGAAACATGCTGGCAGAATGGTTCCGGCCTGCGAATTACTCGCCCCGCAATTTCGCTGAACAGGGCTACCAGAGGAGCTTTTGCAGCTGCGTTGAACTTCTTCGCTACCCCAGTCGATTCAAGCATCGCGGCGGAGTCGATGCATTCACTGCTTTTAAGTTATTGTCACGAAGTACTTCACATTGCAGAGTCACGGTGATAGTTTTCCCTTCCTATTCCCGATGAGGCACTTCGCCTGAGGAGCCCAATCGATGAGAGCGGTTTCGTCGATCAGACCCGCCGTTGCGGCCTGGCTGTCCTCGGTGTTCCGTTCTCATTGCGCTTCTGGAGTCTGACCACAATCCGTGACTGGTTGCTGGCGGCAGGCAGAGAATTTCCAAGCTCCTAGGGGCAATGAACCGAGAGGGAGGATAAATACGGGGCGCCTGATCAATTTGCTGTTTTCGCGATTTGGTCAAAAGAGGAACAACTATGCATCGCGCACTGGTGGGCATTCTCTTAGGTATGGTGGCAGCTATATCGCCGTTCGCGCAGCGGGGCGCGCGGTGGAGTTCCGGCACCGCTCTATTGCCCTCGGCGCGTGCGGGGCCGAGCGATCCGAAGGAACTGGAAGCCTGGATGGATCAATTTCTAGCGGACTATCTGAACTCGCCTGCCCCAAGTCTAGGATTTGTCCTCGTAAAGGATGGCAAGATTCTCTTTCAAAAAGGATACGGGTACGCTGACGCTGACAAGAGAACTCCTGTGGTTCCCGGTCAGACCCTCTTCTACGCGGCGTCTGTCTCTAAGCTTCTGACCGCTACTGCAGTCATGCAACTCATCGAACAGGGAAAGCTCCAACTCGGGGCCGACGTAAATACGTATCTTAAAAGTTTTCAGATCAAAGAGGACTATCCGACACCCATCACCGTTGCAAATCTGCTAACGCATACGAGCGGTATCGATGACTCCTTTATCCAGGGCTCCGTAGATCGCCCTGCGGACCTCGTCCCGCTCGCAGAGTTCTTCAGCAAGAACACGCCCAGGCGCGCCCGCCCTCCCGGCGAACAGATCGTGTACTCGAACTGGGGAATGGCCTTTGCGGGTTGCCTGGTTGAAGCGGTTTCGGGCGTTTCGTTCTACGACTACGTAGAGCAGAGCGTGTTTGAGCCACTCGGCATGATGCATTCGACTTTCCGGCGACCTTTCCCGTCGAACCTTGCTCCGTTTGTGGCGACGGCCGGAGTGGGTGGACAACCTGCTGACAAAACTGCGATCCAACTCTATCCGGCAGAGTCGCTCGTGAGCACCGTCACGGACATGGGGCACTTCATCCTTGCCCATCTGAACGGCGGGAGATTCGGCGACGCGCGAATCCTGTCCCAGGCGAGCGTGATCGAGATGCACCGGCAACACTTTACCCAGCATCCGCGCATGCCAGGGGTCGCGTATGGTTTCTTCGAGAGCTACATAAACGACCGGCCGGCGCTGTTTCACACAGGTGGTGGAGGACACGAATCCACCCTGTACTTGCTGCCTGAAGAGAACATCGGCTTCTACATCGTGTACTCCGGGGAGCTCGGGAAAGATTTCTTGCCTGCGTTCATGGATCACTACTACCCGACATCACATCCGTTTACTCTTCCCAACCCCCCGGCTAACTTCGCACAGCGCGCACGACGATTCGCCGGACTGTATCGACCGAACTTTATTGCCAAAACCAATATCGAAAAACTCGTAGGTCTCATCGCAGACACCCCTATTGTGTCAAACGGCGACGGAACTTTGACCCTCCGACTCCCTCCGCTAGGGCAGAAAAGTTTGCGGATGGTCGAGGTCGAGCCGCTCCTGTTCAGAGCGGAAGAGGGTTCCTACGTCGCCTTTAGCGAGGACCGAAAAGGAAACATCATTCGGATGTTTATGAGCGGCTCAACCAAAGACCCGACTGCTTTCGACAGACTGGCGTGGTACGAGAGCGGTATGCTCAATGGCGGACTAGGGGTGGCGGGTTTTCTTATCTTTCTGTCCTTTCCGCTCGTCTCAACGATCGCATTCATTCGTCGCCGCTGGCGCGAGGCACAATTTGAAAGACAACGAGCGTCGCGTAAGCCGAGTTTGGCTTGGCGGACGGCGATGCTGGTTAGCGTGTTGGTGCTCCTGGCCCCCGCGCCCGTTGTCGCGTGGATGCTGATCGGTGATCATTCACGTCCCTCCCAATTCAAAGCTGCCTTTCATGTCTCTTCGAGCTGCCTTCTATTTTCCTCGCTAATTGGCCTTACCCTCCCAATATTCTCTTATACCTTGTGGAGGCGCGGCGATTGGTCCAAGCTGCAACGGACCTATTACACTCTAGTTGCGCTTGCCGCTCTTCTGATGATTCCGTTTCTCTACCACTGGAATTTACTGGAAGTCTGATTAAGTTGCGCGATCCAGCTAGAGCCGACGATAATCCCTTCCATAATCACGACTCAACTACCAACACCTTATCCCAGGCGGTAAGTGAGGTCCACGCTCTAGGTTATGACCGATTTGCCGGTTTCTCTGCAGGCTCGCAGTTCACGCCACGGCAACGTCTACCGTGCAAACATGGCGAAACCATAATCGGCCCGGTGCCGTTCCGTGCATAACGGAAGAACCTAACACCTATCACGGTTTATCCTTTCGGTGCGGTTTGTTGCTCTGCCTTGCTAGGCTGTGCTTCTCGCGTCGGGGAATTGACACGGTGGAGGTCTCGGGTTCGAGTCCCCACGAGCCTACCATTCATTGCAATCACTTGCGGATAGCCGGCTCGATTCTTGCCACTCAGTTCAGCACTGAGTTCAACAGCTTTCTCCGTCAACTTGACTTCGGGTGGGCCGCGTTCTAGAGTCATGCTCCCCTGAGGCTATTCTCACTTGTACATTGAATTGTGCACGCAAATCTGAGCCCCTGGCTTGAGGAGGCTTGCTGCATGTCCCTTCTAAATGGTTTTTCAGCATTCACCGTCTTCCTAGCTATTGCAGCGATCGGATTTCTATTTCTGGCAGTTAGTTTCTTGTTTGGCGAACTCTTCGGCCACAGCGATCCGGGCGGACACGCCGCGGACGTTCATGGAGACACGCACGGCGTCGGCTTTTTCAACACGCGGGTCGTGAGTGTATTCATCACAGCGTTCGGCGGATTTGGAGCGATCGGGGTCCATCTAGGCTATCGGACCGAGATTAGTACGCTGATCGGCCTGGTAGGCGGCGCCGCGTTTGGCGGAATTATTTACCTGTTTGCGAATTTCCTCTTCAAGCAGCAGGCTTCTAGTGGCACTCTCGTGGGGGATCTGGTCGGGCTCACCGCAGAGGTGAGTGTTGCGATTCCCAAGGGAGGATTGGGCCAGATTCGCTGTTCCCTCGGTGAAAACGTTGTCGAGAAGCTCGCGCGGACAGTGGATGGCGAAGGGATTCCGGCCAACACATCGGTGAAGATTGAGTCCGTGGCAGGCGAGACATTGCTGGTTCGGCGCGCCTAGTCCAAAGTGCGAGAAGGGTGGAAGAAATGCCTACACAGTTTTTTATTCCAGTCATCGTAATCCTGGTGGTGCTTGCGCTGTTTGTGGCCATGTCGCTTTTCAGCCGAAACTATCTGAAAGTGCCGCCGAACGCCGTAGCCGTCCTGAGCGGGCGCAAGCGCAAAACGGCGGACGGAAAGACGGTGGGCTACCGTGTGGTGAACGGCGGAGCGACGTTCCGTTTTCCCCTGCTCGAACAGGTGGATTATCTTTCGCTCAACGTATTTACGATTCCGCTTGAAATTAAGCGCGCATACACGCTGAAGGGAGTGCCGATCTCGGTGAAGGCGGTCGCCAACGTCAAGATCAAGAGTGACGACACCTCGCTCCGAGCAGCGGCCGAACGTTTTCTTGGTATGCCGCCGGACCAAATCCAGAAAGTAATCTTTCAGACGTTGGAAGGCCATTTGCGAGCAATTCTCGGAACGCTGACGGTGGAGGAAGTGAACAGCGACCGTGCAAGCTTCGCACAGAAACTGACGTCCGAGGCCGCGCAGGATCTGGAACGAATGGGCATCGGAGTGGACGTACTTACCGTCCAAGAGATCAGCGACGAGGAAGGATACCTCGACGCCCTTGGGAAAAAACGGACTGCTGAAGTGAAGCGCGACGGCACCATCGGCGAGGCCGAAGCCACGCGCGACTCGAAGATCAAATCAGCAATGGCGATGCAGGAAGGCGAAAAAGCCAAGTTCGATTCTGATGCCAACATCGCCGGCGCGCAGCGTGAGTTCAATATCAAGCAAGCACAGTTCCTGGCTGAGGTCGAAACTCAGAAGGCCATGGCCGCTCAAGCGGGGCCGCTCGCGGAGGCCAAGGCCAGGCAGCAAGTAGTGGTGGAAGAAGTGCGCGTGGAGAGAATGCGCACGCAAGAGCAGATCGCCGTCCAAGAGCAAGAAGTCCAGCGCAAGCAAAAAGAACTCGAAGCCACGGTCATCAAGTCCGCCGAAGCCGACCGGCAGGCCGCCATTTTGCGGGCCGAGGCTGCCAAGCAATCGGCGATCCTCGAAGCAGAGGGCTCCAAGTCTGCGCAGATTGCCCTAGCGGAAGCGCAGCAGGAAAAACTGCGGCAGGAAGGAATGGGACGCGCCGCAGCGGTCGAAGCCGAAGGACGCGCGGAGGCCGCGAAAATTGAGGCCATGGGATTGGCGCAGGCACGCGCCATCGAAGCGCAAGGCGTCGCCGAAGCGCAAGCCATCCTCAAGAAAGCGGAAGCGTGGAAGCAATTCAGCGACGCTGCCAAACTTCAGACCATGCTGGAAAAATTACCGGCCGTTTTGCAAGCCTCCGCGGGCATTTTCGGGGCGGTAGCTGCTCCGCTCGGAAACATCGACAAAGTGGTTGTGATCGAGCAGGGAAACGGCGGAGATCGAGACGGAACCGGCGGTATCGGCCGTGTAGCCCGCACGGGGCCAGCTCTCATATTCGGCCTGCTGCAACAACTGCAGGCGCTCGGCCTCGACATTCCTACTATACTTGCTCAGCTCGGGGTAAACGCCGGAAAACAGACGGAAGCGGTGGCGAAGCCGGCGGAACCCAAGGCTGGCAAGCCGTTGACGTAAAAAACGCGGCCTCACTCCTTCTGTTAGCATGTTTGTTCCATTCACAAGGCAAGAATCACAAAACTCCGCCGGTCTATATGCGTGAAGAAGCTTATCTCATGCAGCGCTACGGTAGCTCATTCATCGCCCACCGGAAGACGGCGTACCAAAACATGCCAATGTTCGTCACGGCTCAGAACCTGCGGAGCGAGGTCGGGATCTGATCGAAGTGATGGGTCAAGCTCGACCCATTGGAGTTGCGGACTACGCTCCAGGAACGCGCGCAATTTCTTGGCGTGGTCAGCATGACCGGCACGGTTTAGGAGATAGGGGCGCGGGCCGATCGGGATGCGCTGCCCCGCAAACTGGTTGAAACACGTTCTACCAGCCCCCTCAGCTTGATAATGGGTTTATAACCCGAACCGTCCGGTAGCGTTGTCCTGTTGCTAGATCTTCGGAGTAGAGGATAGATGCGCCCGAACTTTCTGCGGCCTGAAGAATGAGCGCATCCCAAAAAGAAGTTTTATAACGCAGCTCGATATCTAGTGCCTGGAGAACAGACTCGGGAGTGTTTGTGACGACCTCCCACGTTGCGTAATCGCGTATTAACAGGCGAACCTCCTCGACCGGCAGAGGACGGCTAATCTTTCGGCGAAGGTTAATACAAAGTTCTTGGAGAACCTGCGTACTTAACACACCCTGGCCCGAATCCCACAGCTGCTCCAACAGCATTTGAGCACGTTGATGTTTGAGTCCGGCTGAACGGTCATGCGCGTAAACGAGAATATTAGTATCGACGAAGCGCTTATCGCTCATGGAGTTCATCCCGCGACCTAGGAGGCGTCCAGCGCAAGTCGAATCCTCGCCGCAGACGGGCTATGGCGCGCCTGCGCGCCTGATGATACCCCTTGCGCTCACGCACTGCCTGCTCCAGTCGGGCCGCCAGCAAGGCACTGATGGAGGTGCCTTCCTCGGCGGCGAGAACCCGCGCTTCCCGCAAAAGTTCCGCTTCGATTTTCAAAGTAACATTGGTTTTCATTGCAGCACATTTCCACGTGCAGCACTATTTTACGTGCTCATTCCGAAGAAATCAACCAGGTTCGACGACAGCCACCGCTCGGCGGGGGTATTCCCTATGTTGTGGTTCTCACCGATCTATCGTTCCAGATTGGCGTGGAAGCGGCAGAGATTGGTGCGCTTAAGGTGGTCAAGCCTTCAGTGACAAACTCCTCGAGCGTACGATGCAATGGGCAAAGGCCATTCTTCAAGCGGCAATCGAATCATCAATGAAAATGTAGCACGCAGAAGTGAGGGACGACTAAATCGATGGATGACTTCTTGTCCGTTCACTTTTGCCCATTGTTCCGCGCTGCAAGTTCGTTCGACAGACGCTTGAAATTGTGACGCACTTTGTGTCGTAACCCCTGGGCTTCTTTGCACGAAAACGCATATTCGGCGCGGTGCAATTCCATGCGTGGCGGAAGGAACCTAACACCTATCGGGTCTTATCCTTCGGTGCAATTTGCCGCTTCGTCTTGCAGGGCGGTGCATCTTGCGACTCGGAATTGACACGGTGGAGGCCTGGGGTTCGAGTCCCCACGAGCCTACCATTTATCTTACCCATGTCTCGGGTCGCTCATTACCCATGTCTCGGGTCGCTCATTATTGAAGCTGTCGAGTAAACAAAGCAACGGGACCGCTCCCCCGCTAGACATCGATCCCAAATTTCTTCTTCTTTTCTGGCGTTTTGGCCCAAGGCTCACCTGGCATGGCTTTGATGAGTCTCGTGAAGACGACGCTAAAAGCATGCTTGATCGTTTCGTTGGTGAGTTTTGCTGCCTGAGCGGGGGATAGAAGCGGCCGAATATCAGCTATGAATCTTGGAGCGGCCAATTTTGCGAACATTCGCTGTTCTGCCTGAGCACGGCTGACGGGCGTGCCGTCGCGCTCGAGATAGAGTCCGAGGCATTCGACGATGCGCACCGCATTCAAGTCCTCAAAGGCTTCGAAAGCCTGGAAAAGATCGAGCAGGTCCCGACCTTTCTGTCGCTGCAAGAGTGCGCGAAGCTTGGTCGCTAGCAGTTCTTCACGTGAGAAAGTCGAGATGTTCGATCTGCCCGCATACCACGGATTGTCAACGGCGTAGGGGATTGCCTGCGGAGGATCAAAGGCTTGCCTCTCTCGGGTGTTTATCTCGATCTTTAGTTTGATCTCGGCGGAACTGTCTTCCGCTTCCGTTCGAAATCGTAGTTTTGTGGCGCTCTCCGTTCGATCGATTGCAGCCATGCCGAGCCATGGCTCGAGCGTCTGACGGATGCGATCAAGAATTGGGCCCACCGGCCCAGCTGCGGATCGAACAAGATCAATGTCTTCGGAATAGCGCAGCGGTTTGGGAAAATGCAACTTATGCAATGCTGTGC
>Ga0070707_100006875_pt1 | contig 10537 bp, 6 predicted proteins | sample KBSK5502metaG_FD_65468 | JGI IMG/M metagenome (GOLD analysis project Ga0070707, IMG submission 65468) | Corn, switchgrass and miscanthus rhizosphere microbial communities from Kellogg Biological Station, Michigan, USA - KBS K5-50-2 metaG | ecosystem: Host-associated > Plants > Roots >... | reverse complement strand
CGAGGTGGTGGGCGGCCGGGCTGCCCGTCCAGGTGTGCGTCAACCTGCCGGCCAGGGACCTGTTGAGCGCACACCTGGTCGACCTGGTACGCCAGGCTCTCGGCAGGCACGGCCTGCCGCCGGACGCGCTGCGGCTCGACATCAACGAGCAGGTGCTCGCGGGGAAGTCCGCGCAGGCCATTGCGACCGTGCAGGGCATGGTCGAGCTGGGAGTCGGGGTCAGCCTCGACGACTTCGGCACCGGGTACTCCTCGCTGGCGCAGCTCACCAGGCTCGGCATCAGCGAGGTCAAGCTCGACCCTGACTTGGTCTCCGGCCTGCCGGGGAGCACGGAGCGGAGCCTGACGGTCAAGTCGCTGGTGCGGCTGGCACAATCGCTCGGCATCCGTTCCGTCGGCGAGGGCGTCGAGACGGAGGCTACGGCCGCGGCGCTGAGGACGCTCGGCTGCGACGGGGCGCAGGGCTGGCACTTCTCGAGGCCGCTGAACACGATCATGGCGACCGAATGGCTGGTCGAGCAGCGTGTGCGCGGAGCCACCGAGGCCGACGGCACTCCGGGCGGCCGCCCGGAGATTCCGCGGCGGCCAGCGCACAGGCATCGGCAGCAGGATGCGGCGCCCGCCGGTCCGTACGGCGAGCCCGCTGAGATCGGCGTGCTGTTATACCCGCCCACGCGGGGTGATATCCCCGGCGTGCTCCAGGAACCCGCATACCAGCGGGGGGACACCCGCCGGGCATCCGCAGAACCCGCCGGACCGGAACGCCGCAGGCGCGTGGCGGGCGAGTAATGCGCTCGGCCCGGCGGCGGGTCGGCCTCTAGGATGACGGGGTGTCGATTACTCGCGATGAGGTGGCGCACCTTGCCAGTCTGTCCAGGCTGGACCTCAGCGACCACGAGCTCGATCGGTTCGCCGGCCAGCTCGACGTGATCATCTCTGCGGTCGCCCGGGTGCAGGAGGTCGCCGCCGCTGGCATTCCACCGACGACGCACGCGGTCGAGTTCACGAACGTATTCCGCGACGACGTGCTCGCCGGTTGCCTGGGTGCGGACGCCGCGCTGGCCCAGGCCCCGGCCGCCGAGATGGGATACTTCAAGGTCCCCAAGATCCTGGCGGAGGACTAGCAATGGATGCCGGGAGCGACCTGACGCGATGGACTGCGGCCCAGATGGCCGCCGCGGTGGCGGCGGGCGAGGTCTCCGCCGTCGAGCTGACTGAGGCGCACCTGGATCGGATCGCGCGGATCGACGTCCAGGTCCGCGCCTTCCTGTACGTGGCCGGGGACGCGGCGCTGGCCGCCGCGCGCGCGGTCGACGCCAGGCGCGCCGCTGGCGAGCCCCTTAGACCGCTGGCAGGCGTGCCGCTCGCGCTCAAGGACGTCTTCACGACCATCGACATGCCGACCACGTGCGGCTCGAAGATCCTGGCCGGCTGGCAGCCGCCCTACGACGCGACCATCACCCGCCGGCTGCGCGCGGCGGGCGTGGTGATACTCGGCAAGACCAATATGGACGAGTTCGCGATGGGGTCATCGACCGAGAACTCCGCGTTCGGCCCCTCGCATAACCCGTGGAACCTCAGCCGGGTCCCCGGTGGATCCTCGGGCGGCTCGGCCGCGGCCGTCGCGGCGTACCTGGCCGCGCTCGGCATCGGCACCGATACGGGTGGCTCGATCCGCCAGCCGGCCGCCGTCTGCGGGCTGGTCGGCGTGAAGCCGACGTACGGCGGTTCGTCCAGGTACGGGCTCGTCGCCTTCGCGTCCTCGCTCGACACCCCTGGCCCGCTGACCAGGACCGTGCTCGACGCCGCTCTGCTGCACGAGGCGATCTCCGGGCACGATCCTTGCGACTCGACCTCGCTGCACGCGCCGGTGCCGCCGGTCGTGACGGCCGCGCGGAACGCCGACGTGGCGGGCCTGCGCGTCGGCGTGGTTGCCGAGTTCGCCGGCGACGGCTACGCCAGCGGCGTGCTGACGAGGTTCAACGAGGCGGTCGAACTGCTCGAATCGCTCGGCGCGAAGGTCACCGAGGTGTCCTGCCCGCACTTCGACTACGCGCTGCCGGCGTATTACCTGATCGCACCCAGCGAGTGCTCGTCGAACCTGGCCAGGTTCGACGCGATGCGGTACGGGCTGCGACTCGGGGACGACGGCATGGCCAGCGCGGAGCAGGTCATGAGCCAGACCAGGGCGGCAGGCTTCGGCGCCGAGGTCAAGCGCCGGATCATGCTCGGCACCTACGCGCTGTCGAGCGGCTACTACGACGCCTACTACGGCAAGGCGCAGCAGGTCAGAACCCTGATCGCGGGCGACTTCGCCGCCGCGTTCGAGCAGGTCGACGTCCTGGTCTCGCCGACCACGCCGACGACGGCCTTTCCGATCGGCGAGCGGGCCGACGACCCGATGGCGATGTACCTTGCCGACCTGTGCACGATCCCCTGCAACCTGGCGGGCAACGCGGCGCTGTCCGTGCCCTGCGGCCTGGCGCCGGAAGACGGGCTCCCCGTCGGGCTCCAGATCATGGCGCCCGTCCTGGCCGACGACCGGGTCTACCGGGTCGGCGCCGCGGTCGAGGGAGCGCTCGGCCAGCGGCGGGGGCATCCGCTGCTCGAGGAGGCGAGCGGCGTCGACGAGGCGGACGACGCGGGCGCGGAGGCCGGGCGATGACCGCGACGAGCCCGACACCTCTTAGCAGCCCCGTTCCCTTTGTCGAGGCGATCACCAGGTACGAGCCCGTGATCGGGCTCGAGACGCACGTGGAACTCGGCACGACGGCGAAGATGTTCTGCGGCTGCCCCAACGCCTTCGGCGCAGAGCCGAACTCGGCGGTCTGCCCGGTCTGCCTCGGCCTTCCTGGCTCGCTGCCCGTGATCAACAAGACCGCGATCGAGTACACGATCAGGATCGGCCTGGCGCTGAACTGCTCGATCGCGAGCTGGTGCCGGTTCGCGCGGAAGAACTACTTCTACCCGGACATGCCGAAGAACTTCCAGATCTCGCAGTACGACGAGCCGCTGTGCACCGACGGCTGGCTGGACGTAGACGCCGGCGGCCAGGTCGTGCGGGTCGACATCGAGCGCGTGCACCTGGAGGAAGACACCGGCAAGTCGCGGCATGTCGGCACGAGCGGGCGGATACACGGTGCCGACTATTCCCTCGTCGATTACAACAGGGCAGGGATCCCGCTGGTCGAGGTGGTGACCAGGCCGATCCCCGGCACTGGTGCGCTCGCGCCGGCGGTGGCCAGGGCCTACGTGACCGAACTGCGCGACGTGATGCGCTCGCTCGGTGTCTCCGACGTGCGGATGGAGCAGGGCTCGCTGCGCTGCGACGTGAACACCTCACTCGCGCCAGCCGGGTCGGTCCAGTTGGGGAAGCGGACGGAGACCAAGAACGTCAACTCGCTGCGATCGGTGGAGCGCGCGGTGAGGTCCGAGATCGAGCGGCAAGCGGGGATCCTGGACGCGGGCGGCCGGGTGATCCAGGAGACCAGGCATTTCCACGAGGAGACGAGCACGACCACGCCGGGACGCAGCAAGGAGGAGGCGCAGGACTACCGGTACTTCCCCGAGCCCGACCTGGTTCCCGTAGCGCCTTCCTTGGAGTGGACGGAACAGATCAGAGCCGCGCTGCCCGAGCTTCCCGCGGCGCGCCGGGCGCGGCTGCAGGCCGACCTCGGGCTGTCCGACCGCGACATGACTGCGCTGCGCAACGCCGGCGCGCTCGACCTCGTCGCCGAGACCGTGTCCGCCGGGGCATCGCCACGACAGGCGCGCAACTGGTGGCTCACCGAGCTGTCCAGGCGGGCCAACGAGGCGGGGCTCGAGCTCGGCGCACTGCCCGTCACGCCCGCGCAGGTCGCCAGGATCTGCGCGATGGTCGAGACGGGGCAGCTGACCAACAAGCTGGCCAGGCAGGTGCTCGACGGCGTGCTCGCGGGCGAAGGATCACCCGACGAGGTGGTCGCTGCTCGCGGTCTGGCCGTCGTGACCGACGCGGACGTGCTGGCCGCGGCGGTCGACGAGGCCATCGCGGCCAATCCCGATATCGCGGCGAAGGTCGCCGAGGGCAAGATCACCGCGGCCGGCGCCCTGGTCGGCGCGGTGATGAAGGCGACGGGCGGCCAGGCCGACGCGGCCCTCGTCCGCCAGCTCATCCTGGCCCGGCTCACGACTTCTTAGGAAGTGCGCAGCTGCGATTCAGCGGATCGGTGTCGTAACTCAATCGAAGCGTGACCTCCGGCACGTAGAGTCAGGCTCAGCCGCTCAGTGCCCGCCGGAGCGCGTGCGTCGGACAAGTCGCCGCGCGGCCGCTCGGGCGCACGACAGCGCCCGCAGGCCGCAGTGCCGCTATCTGCAGGAGGGTGCCGGGCTGGGCGAGTCGGCGCGGTAACGGCCGGCAACGATCGACGGGGCTCCAACGGCGGAGCCGCAAATCGGTACCGAACGCGGTAGCACGGCGTGCTCGCTGGCCGCCCGTTCGGCGTCGGGGCAAGCGGGGACGAGCACGAAGACGTGAACCTACACAGGGCACCCGGAGACCGGCCGTGAGCCGGGCGATGCTGGCGTGGTCAGCCGCCTGGTCCGTGGTTGCGGTCGTCGCCTGCGTCCGGCTCCTTCGCGCGGCGGGTCACCCCGAGCCATCCGTTAGAAATGGATATAGGTGGCTTGCGGTCGCGGCGGCCTGCATAGCCGCCGGGGCCACCGTGCACCAGGCTTTCGGCGGCCTGATCGGGGGAGCGCTGCCGCTGCGCATGGCCGACCTGATCGCCCTCGCGTCCTTGCCCGCCGTGGTGATCGGCCTCGCGACGCTGACCTCGGGGGATGGCGAGGCGGGCGCGCCACGGGCCGCCAAGCCGCCGCGCGGGCGGGCGGGCAGTATCGCGCCGCCCGCCGCCGGACCTGGCCTGGCGGTCGACGCGTGCCTGCTTGTCGGGTCGCTGTTCGTGATCCTGCTCGTGGTGCTCTTCAGCTCCGACTACGCCGGCGGCGGCGTGGGCCGGGCCGCGTTCGCGCTCGCGCTGGTCAGGCCGATGGCCGATCTCGTCGCGCTCGGCCTGGTCCTGCGATTCGTGTTGCGCAGCGTCAGGCTGACCCTCGCGCCAGTGCTCGCGCTCGCTGCCGTCACGATCGGGGACTCGCTCGCGGTGGCCGACAGGATCGAAGGCCACGTCGCCGGCCTGGGGACGCGGGTCGCGCTGCTCGTCGCCCTGGCACTGCTCGCGGTCTCCCCGCGGATCGCCGCCATGAGCGCGGTCGGGCAGACGCCCGGCGTGTTCCGGCTGGTGAGACGTCGCGGTCCAGAAAGGTCCTGGTCAAGTCCGGCGACGATTCCCGCCCTCGTCCTGTCCGCGGCTGCCGCCATCGTCGTGGCCGGGTTCGCCGCCGCGGGCCGCCCGCTGCTCGCGGCCCCGCTTGCCATCGCGGGGACAGGCGTGGTCCTGCTGCTTGTCGCCAGGCTGGCCGGGCTCACCAGGCAGGCGTCGGCGGTGGCGGAGGCGGCGCAGGAATCCGACTGGATGTTCCGCGCGCTGGCGGCCACGACGAGCGACGCGGTGCTGATCTGCGACCTGGCCGGAGCCATCGAGTACTCCAGCCAGGCCGTCGCCGAGTTCGGCTACTCTCCTGACCGGCTTGGCGGCCGGCGGCTCGCCGACATCGTCCACCCGGAGGACCGGCCGGCCGGGGTCAGGGCCGCGATCGCCGCGTTGCGTGCTCCGGCCGGCGCGGCGACCTTCGCCGGCCGGGTGCGCGCCGCCGACGGCTCCTGGCGGCACGTCGAGTCCGCGCTGTCGCGTTACGCCGCCGCCGGCGAGCCCGCGAGGCTGCTCATCACCTGCCGCGATGTCAGCGACCGGGTCGCGCTCCGCCGTCAGCTCACCCAGCTCACATTCCACGACGGGCTCACCGGGCTGCCGAACCGGGCCTATATCGAGGAGCGGATCAAGGGTCTGGCCGTGGCAGATCGCGGCCTGGTCGCCGCGGTCCTCGTCGACTTCGACGGGTACGCGGCCGTCAACGACCTGGTCGGCCACGCAGGCGGCGATCTGGTGCTGGCGCAGGCGGGCCGCAGGCTGCGGGCCGCGGTCCCGCCGTCGGCGACCGTGGCCCGGTGGGGCGGCGACGAGTTCGCGATCCTGGTCGGCTCGGCGGACTCCGTCCCGGACATCGTAGAGCTCGGTGAGCGCCTGGCCGGGGTGATCGCCGGCGAGCCGTTCAGCGTCGCCGCCAAGCAGGTCGCGCTGACGGCCAGCGTCGGCGCCGCGACGAGTCCGTCCGGGCAGGCCGCGCAGGTTCTCGGCAATGCGCGGCTCGCGCTGGCGAAGGCGCAGAAGGCAAGGGCCGGCCGGGTCGAGATCTTCGCGGCCGGCATGCGGGAGGCGGCGCGACGTCAAGCCGAGCTCGCCGCCGACCTACGGCTGGCCATCGCCGAGCAGCGGCTGACGATCGACTACCTGCCGATCGTGGAGCTCGCCACGTCGGCCGTGCGCGGAGTCGAGGCGGTCGCGCGCTGGGTCCGCGACGGCGAGGCAGTCGGGTCCGAGGAGTTCCTGGCCGTCGCCGAGGAATCCGGCCTGATCGTGCAGGTCGGAGAGTGGGCGCTCAGGAAGGCCTGCCGCCAGGCGGCCGCGTGGCGCGCCCAGGGCACGCCGATCTGGCTGTCGATCAGCTGCACGGCGAGGCAGGTGCTCGGGCCCGGGTTCGTCCCGACCGTCGTCGCCGCGCTCGACGCCGCGGAGCTGCCTGCCGGGATGCTGACCATCGAGGTCACCGAGCGGGTGCTGGCCGAGAGTCCGCATCCGGTCGCCGCCGATCTGGCCGGCCTGCGCGGCAAGGGCGTCAGGATCGCGATCGACTCCTTCGGCGCCGGGCGCGCGTCGCTTGGCTGCCTGCGCCGGTCGGCAGCCGACGTCGTCAAGATCGACGCATCGTACGTGGCCGGCCTGGACACGGACCCGACGCTCGCGCTGCTTGCCGAGACGATCATCCGGCTCGCTCGCGACCTCGGCGTCGAGGTGATCGCGGAGGGCGTTGAGCGGTCCGAGCAGCGCGCCTGGCTCGAGGCGAAGGGCTGCGCGCTTGGCCAGGGTCCGTTGCTCGCCGGTCCCCTGCCACCGGGAATCACCGCCGGGAGTGCCGCCGATGCCGCCGCGGAGGGCACGGCCTGCACAACCGCGGGCTGACCGTTAAGATCCGCGCATGGCCCGAACCATGACGATTGCGGTGAACGGCGGCGACGGCATCGGCCCCGAGGTGATCGCCGAGGCCGTCAAGGTGCTCAAGGTGGCGGCGGGCGAAGAAGCCATCCAGACCACGACGTATGACCTCGGTGCCGAGCGCTATGTCCGCACCGGCGAGATTCTCCCCGACTCGGTGCTGGCCGAGATCGCCCAGCACGATGCCGTCCTGCTCGGCGCCGTCGGCGATCCGAAGGTTCCCAGCGGTGTCCTCGAGCGCGGTCTTGTGCTGCGCCTGCGGTTCGAGTTCGACCAGTACGTGAATTTGCGCCCGATCAGGCTGTTTCCCGGGGTGGGCACGCCGCTCGCCGCGACGCCGACCGCGGCGATCGACATTCTCGTCGTCAGGGAAGGAACCGAAGGCGCCTACATCGAGGCGGGCGGAATCCTGCGGAAGGGCACTGCTGCCGAGATCGCGATGCAGGAAAGCATCAACACGGCCTTCGGGGTCGGCCGAGTCACCAGGTACGCGTTCGACTGCGCCGCTGCCAGGGCCAGGCGCAAGCTGACGCTCGTGCACAAGACGAACGTCTTGGCCCACGCGGGTGACCTGTGGCGGCGCACCTTCGAGGCGACGGCAGCCGAGTACCCGGCCGTCTCGGCCGACTATTGCCACGTGGACGCCGCGCTGATGTACCTGGTGACCCAGCCGGGCCTGTTCGACGTGATCGTCACCGACAACCTGTTCGGCGACGTCCTCACCGCGCTCGGCGCGGCGATCGCCGGCGGGCTTGGCCTGGCGGCCAGCGCAAGCATCAACCCGGAGCGGACAAGACCGAGTACCTTTGAACCTGTGCACGGCAGCGCGCCCGACATCGCGGGAAAGCAGAAGGCCGATCCGACGGCTGCGATCTTGTCGGCGGCGATGCTCTGCGACCATCTTGGCATGACCTCCGAGGCATCGCGGATCGAGCAGGCGGTCGCCGAGGATCTGCTCGAGCGCCAGGGTGAGTGGGCCGCGCGCAGCACGGCAGAGGTCGGCGACGACATCGCCGAGCGAGTATCCGGCTAGACGCAGCCATCGGGAGACCGGCCGGCGGCGTCATGCGGCTGGTCTCGCCGGTGCCTGCCTGCCGGGTGGCCGGCCGCACTGGCAGGTGGGTCAAGATGTGATTGCGGGCCGTCGGCAGGGGCGGTGGCCGCTGCGGGCAGGGCAACGGCGCCGGGCCCGCGCGAAGGAGGATCTGCGATGAACGCCAGCCCGACACCAGCGATCGGCTTCGACCTGCACCCACGCGAGCAGCGAGTGCCCGACGAGGTCAGGGACAGCCTGCTCGCCTCCCCAGGCTTCGGCCAGGTTTTCACCGATCACATGATCACCCTGCGCTGGTCCACCGACCGGGGCTGGCACGGCGGCAAGCTTGAGCCATACGGCCCGCTCGTCCTGGATCCCGCCACCGCCGTGTTCCATTACAGCCAGGAGATCTTCGAGGGGCTCAAGGCCTACCGGCAGGACGCGGGCCCGATCGTGGCGTTCCGCCCGTTCGCCAACGCGGCCAGGTTCCGCCGGTCTGCTGCGCGGATGGCCATGCCGGAGCTGCCGGACGACGCATTTGTGCAGGCGATCGAGCTGCTGGTGTCGCACGACAGGGACTGGGTGCCCGCCAGTGCCGAGCAGACCCTTTACCTGCGCCCCTTCATGATTGCCACCACGGCGGCGCTGGGCGTTGGCCAGCCGGCTGGCTCGTATCTGTTCCTGGTCATCGCCTCCCCGTCGGGGTCTGTTTTCGCCGGAGGCGGGCTGCGCGCCGTCTCCGTCTGGCTCGCCGAGGGATTCACGCGGGCCGCGCCGGGCGGCACGGGCGAGGCGAAGACCGGCGGCAACTACGCCGCGTCCTTCCTCGGCCAGCAGCAGGCCATCGACAACGGATGCGACCAGGTCGTCTGGCTCGACGCGGTCGAGCACCGCTGGGTCGAGGAGATGGGCGGGATGAACCTGTTCTTCGTCCACGGCTCCGGTCAGGATGCGAGGATCGTGACGCCGCCGCTGACCGGCACACTGCTCCCAGGCATCACCAGGGACTCTCTGCTCACGCTGGCGCCTGACCTAGGCATACCGGCCAGCGAGGCGCCGATGTCCGTCGAGCAGTGGCGTGCGGGCTGCGAATCCGGCGAGATCTCCGAGGTGTTCGCCTGCGGCACGGCCGCGGTCATCACTCCGGTCGCCGAGGTCAAGGGCGCGATGAGGGGTGGCTGGCGGATCGGCGACGGAAAGCCTGGCCCGGTCACGATGCGGCTGCGCGAGCAGCTGCTCGGCATCCAGTTCGGCCGGCTGCCCGACCCGTACGGCTGGGTCCACAAGATCGCCTGAGCCTCAGTCATCGCCCAGCTATCGGCCGTATCTTGACCGCGCGGCTCGGCCGCGTCCGGCCAGCTAGCGCCCCGCTCGGCAGCGCCCGGCTCGCGATCCTGGCGTTCTTCGCCGTGCTCGGCGTGACGAACGGGGACTGGCTGGCGCGGATCCCCGCGCTGAAGCACGGGCTGCATCTATCCGACGGCGCGCTCGGGCTCGCGCTGCTGGCGGGGCCTGCGGGAGCGTCTGCCGTCGCGTTGCTGGCCGGGACGCTCGCGGACCGGGTTGGCAGCCGGGCGCCGACCAGGCTGGCCGGCCTCGCGGTCGCCGTGGTGCCGATTTCGTTCGGTCTGGCGCCGAACCAGGCCGCGCTGATGGCCGGCATGTTCGCGTTCGGCATCGCGGCCGGGGTGCTCGACGTGTCGATGAACGCGCAGGCCGTGCAGCTGCAGAGCGCGGCCGGCCGGCAGCTCATGACGTCGTTTCACGCCTGCTACAGCTTCGGGGCGCTGGCGGGCGGCCTGATCGGGGGAGCGTTCGCCTGGGGCAAGGTCGCGCCCACGGCCGATTTCGCGGCGGTCGCCGCTCCGATCGCCGTGCTCGCGGTAATCGCCGGGCGCTTCCTGCTCGAGCGGGGACAGCCGGCGGTGGACGCGAGCTCATCATCCGGGCCGGGGCCTGGCGCCGAGCCGGCCTCGCAGCTTGCCGCCTCGCCCGTTCCGACCGCGCGGGCCGAGTCGCTGGCCACGCGCCGACGTCGCCGTGTCCGGCCGTCCCCGCTGCTGGTGCTGTCCCTGCTAGCGGTCTGCTCGCTGCTCGGTGAGGGCAGCGCCGACGGCTGGAGCGCGGTCTACCTGCGCGACAACCTCGGCACGTCGGCAGGGTTCGCTGCCCTGGGCTACGCATCCTTCGCGCTGACGATGGCGTCGGGCAGGCTGGTCGGCGACCGACTGGCCGACAGGTTCGGCGCGGTCGCGCTGCTGCGCGGCGGCGGCCTGCTCGCGGCCGCC
>Ga0070707_100006874_pt1 | contig 10538 bp, 11 predicted proteins | sample KBSK5502metaG_FD_65468 | JGI IMG/M metagenome (GOLD analysis project Ga0070707, IMG submission 65468) | Corn, switchgrass and miscanthus rhizosphere microbial communities from Kellogg Biological Station, Michigan, USA - KBS K5-50-2 metaG | ecosystem: Host-associated > Plants > Roots >... | reverse complement strand
CTCTCGAACTTGAGAGAATAAGAGCATGAGACGGATCGCAACCGTACCGCTTCTGCTCTTTCTCACGGCCGGACCGCTGTCGGCCGCCGGCCCCCAGGTCGAGCGCGGCACGGCGGGGGCTGTCGCGGCGGCAGAAGAGACCGCGGCGCGCGTGGGCATCGACATCCTGAAACGGGGTGGGAATGCAGCCGACGCGGCCGTTGCCGTCTCCTTCGCGCTCGCCGTGACGTGGCCCGAGGCGGGAAACATCGGCGGAGGGGGCTTCTGGATCTCCCGTGACGCGAATGGAAAGGTTCTCGTCGTCGACTACCGGGAGGTGGCGCCGCGCGCGGCGCGCCGAGATCTGTTCGTTCGTTCGAGCGCAGGGGGAAAGCCGCCCTCCTCGACGGAGGGGCCTTTCGCCTCGGGAGTCCCCGGCACCGTGGCCGGTCTGGCGCTCGCGCACCGCCAGCTCGGCCGACTCCCTTGGAAGAAGGTCGTCGAGCCGGCGATTCGTCTCGCGCGCGAGGGATTCATAGTCTCCGAGGCGGTCTCTGGATCGATCGCGAAGGAGAGGGACCGCCTTGCCCACGACTCGGAAACAGCGGCTCTCTTCCTGCCCGGCGGACAGCCTCCGGCGGCCGGCAGCGTTCTCAAGCAGCCGGATCTCGCGCGAACCCTCGAAACGATCCGCGATCGCGGTGCGGACGGCTTCTACCGCGGCCGCGTGGCGCGCCAGATCGAGGTCGGTCAGACGCGAGACGGCGGGTTGGTCACACGCGGGGATCTCGGCCGGTACGAGGCCAAGGTGCGTCGGCCGGTCACTTTCCGATTCGCGGGCGCGGAGGTTTTCACCACGCCCGCTCCCTCGTCGGGGCCGATGCTCGCCGAGATGTCGATACTCACGCAATTGCTGGGGCTTGAAAAGTTCAAGCAGCGAGACGTTTCCTCCGCCCACCTGCTCGCCGAGATCGAGAAGCGATCCTTTCGTGATCGCAACCGCTATCTGGGAGACCCCGGCTTCGGGGGTGTCCGTCAGAATCTTTTCACCGACCCGGCGAGATTGAAGACGATCGCCGCTTCGATCGATCCGCACCACACGACACCCTCGGAGGCGCTGCGCAGCCCCGAGCGAGAGAAGCCGACCACGACGCATTTCTCTGTCATGGATGCCTCGGGGGCAGCGGTTGCCGTCACGACGACGTTGAACGACTCGTTCGGCAACGCGCGCGTCGCGCCGGGGCTTGGCTTTCTCTGGAACAACGAGATGGACGACTTCGCCGCGCGCCCGGGTCAAAAAAATCTTTATGGTCTGGTCCAGGGTGAGGTCAATGCGGTCGCGCCGGGCAAGCGCATGCTCTCGTCCATGTGTCCCTCGATCGCCGTTCTCGGAAGCCGTAGTGCGCTGGTCTGGGGGTCTCCCGGGGGCTCGACGATTCCCACGACGAACTTTCAAGTGCTGTTGAACGTTCTGCTCCGAGGCGAGGTGCTCGATGCGGCGGTGGCGGCCCCGCGTTTTCACCAGCAAGACTTTCCGGACGCGATCCAGTACGAAGGGGGTCGCTTCGATCCGGCATGGATCGAGGCCCTCGGGAAGCTCGGGCACACGGTCGCCGAGCGGGTCGAAGAGCGCCTGCCGCACGGCGCCGTGCTCGGTCGAGTCCACGCGATCGCTCGGGGACCCGACGGGACGATGACTTCGGTCGCCGATCCGCGAAGCTCCGGGGTCGGCCTCGTCGTCAGGCCATCGCCATGAGACGCCGGAGTCTCTGTCGCGGCATCGCTCTCGACTTCTCCTCCAGGGATTTCTGGTGACCGAAACCTTCCGACCGCTCTATCGCGAGGGGCAACATCTGCGCCTGCTGGATCAGCGCCAGCTTCCGGCGCGTGAAGTCTGGATGACCCTCGAGAAGCCCGCGCAGGTGGCGCTCGCGATTCGAGAGCTAGCGGTCAGAGGGGCGCCGGCGATCGGAGTCGCCGCAGCGTACGGTGCGGCATTCTCGATGAGGAGCGGCGGCTCGACTTCGCCGGCAGACAGGTTCCGGACCGCCCGTGACTTGCTCGCGGCGACCCGTCCGACGGCAGTCAACCTCTTTGCGGCGCTCGACCGGATGGGGCGATGCTTCGCCAGCGTCTCGGCGCGCCCACCCGAAGAGATCGAAGAGGCGCTTCTGTCGGAGGCCGATGCCGTCGCCGCGGAGGACCTGGAGGCCTGCCGCCGGATCGGCAGATACGGCGCGCCCCTGCTCGAGGCGGGGACCGTGATGACACATTGCAACGCCGGTGCGCTGGCGACCGCCGGTTACGGGACGGCACTGGGCGTCGTGCGAGCGGCGGTCGAGGCGGGACGCGCCGTGCGAGTGCTCGCCTCCGAGACGCGCCCGTTCCTGCAGGGGGCGCGGCTGACCGCCTGGGAGCTCTCGCGGGACCACATTCCCGTGGAGCTCATCACCGACGGAATGGCCGGGCACTTTCTCTCCCGCGGAGAGGTCCGGGCGGTTGTCGTTGGAGCAGACCGGATCGCCGCCAACGGGGACACGGCGAACAAGATCGGCACCTATTCGCTCGCCGTTCTCGCACGCGAGAACAAGGTCCCGTTTTACGTCGCGGCGCCGACGACCACGATCGATCTCGCCTGTCCCGATGGCGCGGCCATTCCGATCGAGGAGCGCACTTCGGCCGAGGTCCTCTCCTTCGCCGGGCAATCCATCGCTCCCCCAGGGGTCTCCGCCCGCTACGTCGCCTTCGACGTCACGCCGGCGCGCTACGTCACCGCGATCGTGACCGACCAGGGGGTGTGCAAGCCACCCTATGGCGAAAGCCTCCGCTCGGCGGTCGGGAAGGCGGACGAAGGCCGAAAGGCGTAAGGCAACGGCGGAGCCACCCCTCAACTTTTGCTGTTCGCCATTCGCTTGAGCTGGCTATAATGGCGTCATGAAGAACGCCAGAATTTCGGAGCTGCGCGACTCTCTCTCAGAGTACCTCGCCCGGGTGCGCAAAGGAGAAACAGTCATCGTCTACGACCGGGATACGCCGATCGCGCGAATCGAGCCGATCGCACCAGCCGACAAGAACGCGCCAGCCTGGGCGCGGGATGCGGAGCGCCTAGGCATTCTCAAGCCCGCTCGCAAGCCGGGCCCACCGGGTCTTTCGCTGCCGCCTCCCAAGCCGCGGCAGCCGGCGAATCTGCTCGACGCGCTCCTTGAGGAGAGGCGGGAAGGACGGTGAGATTCTGGGACTCTTCCGCGATTCTCCCCTTGCTGCTAGAGGAGAAAGGATCCGCCTCGGCGGCTGCTGTGTTGATTGATGACCCTTTCCAGATCGTCTGGTGCCTGACGGAAGTGGAGGTGGTCTCCGGAATCCAGCGCCGGGTTCGCGAGGGACTCGCCACTGAGGATGTCGTCCACGCCCGTAGCCGGCTCGAGGAGCTGGCCGATCACTGGAAGGAAGTCTCGGCGATCGAGTCCGTGCGTCGGCGGGCGCTTCGGCTTCTCGCCACCCATACTTTGAGGGCCGCCGACAGTCTGCAACTGGCCGCCGCTCTGGTCCTCTCGGAAGAACGCCCCGAATCGCTCTCTTTCGTTTGCCTGGACGAGCGCCTCCGCGACGCGGCACGCCGGGAAGGCTTTCCGGTTCTTCCATCGTGAACGTCCTCGGAATCGAGACCTCATGCGACGAGACCTCGGTCGCCGTCCTCGATGGCGACGGGCGGATTCTCGCCAACGTCGTCGCGACGCAGATGGACGCCCATGCGCTTTACGGCGGCGTCGTACCGGAGGTGGCAGCCCGAGCGCACCTGGAGAACCTGCCGTCGGCATTCGAGGCGGCGTTGCGCCACGCGAAGATCGATGTCAACAATATAAACATTGTAGCCGCGACTGCGGGCCCGGGCTTGATCGGCGCGCTCCTAGTCGGGCTGTCCGCCGGAAAGGCCATCGCCTTCGCGCGTCGTATCCCCCTCGTGCCGGTCAACCACCTCGAGGGACACCTTTTCTCCCCTTTCCTCTCTGCCGAAGGCTCCCCCGCGCGGCCGATCGCCTACCCGTTCCATGGGCTCGTGGTGTCCGGGGGGCACGCCGAGCTCGTGCGCGTCGAGGAGGGGCGTTTGGTTCCGCTCGCCCGGACGCGCGACGACGCGCCGGGGGAGGCCTTCGACAAAGTGGCCCGCCGCGCCGGGCTCCCCTATCCCGGCGGCCCCATCGTCGACCGGATCGCGGCACGGGGAGACGGCTCCCGTCACCGCCTTCCCGTCGGGCGTCCTTCCGATGGCTCGCTCGATTTCTCCTTTTCGGGGTTGAAGACGGCGATGTTGAAGGAGTTCGCCAGACGCGGCGTCGACGGCTCTCCTCTCGACGCGGAAACGGTCCGGGGGGACCTAGCGGATCTCTTCGCCTCCTTTCAGCGCGCGATCGTCGCGGCGCTGCTCGAGCGTGTCGAGGCGGTCTACCGGAGCGAAGGGATTCGGTGCCTGGCGCTTTCGGGGGGTGTCGCGGCAAACTCGGAGCTGCGCGCCACGCTTTCGGTCTGGGGAGAGGAGCGTGGGGTTTCCGTTCTTCTGCCGGACCGTTCGCTCACGACCGACAACGCCGCGATGATCGCGTGGGCAGGACTCTTGCGTTGCCGCCGCGACGGCCCGCCCGATCCCGCGACCGCCGTCGCTCGATCCCGATGGTCCCTGGGAGCGTGAGTACGGAGAGTGCGACGTTCTCGAGTGCGAAAGTTCTAACGAGTCTCGCGAAAATCCTGTAACGCAGGTCGCAGTCGGAACGGTGACGCTGTTGGCAGGGAAGGCGCCCTGGCGTCGGCCCACCTCCCTCGTCGGCACGCTCCGGCCAGGCCGCTGAGAGTCAAAACCGGGCCGTCGCTGTAGCGCTCGTCGCAGCACTATCGAGGCAGAAGTTCTTGTGTTCCGCGCTCCTCGCTCATCGCCGCCAGCGGGAGGCGGCCCGCCGCCGGGGCTCGCAGCGTGACAGAAGCGTCACTGTGAGCCCCGGCCCGGAGGCGTTCTCCGCGGCGACCCTCGAAATCGCGTGGGTGTGCACCGGCCGTGAGCGTACCTTTCGCCCGACTCTCCCTCGCACCGATTTCGCGAGCGGCGGGCAGGGATGATTTCCCTTCCGGAAACGCGAGGCCCGCCGCGTGGTCCCGCGGGGAACGCCGCAGGGCCGGGGCGCTTGTGTAGCCCGTTACTGACTTTTGCGAGACTCCATAGTTGGAGCATAGACGCCGAACTCAGAACTTAGAACTTCGCACTTCGCACTCTGGACGGTACACTTTCGCATTTCTCATGACCGACCCATCCTTGATTCGTAACTTCTCGATCGTTGCGCACATCGATCACGGCAAAACGACGCTGTCGGATCGTATTCTCGAGCGCTGCGGAGCCTTCTCGCAGCGCGAGATGCACGAGCAGATGCTCGACGACATGGAGCTCGAACAGGAGCGCGGGATCACGATCAAGGCTCGCGCCGTCACGCTGCGGTATCAGGGCCAGGACGGCCAGGAATACACCCTGAACCTGATCGATACGCCGGGGCATGTCGACTTCTCCTACGAGGTCTCGCGCTCGCTCGCGGCTTGCGAAGGGGCGATCCTCGTGGTGGACGCAACGCAGGGTGTCGAAGCTCAGACCCTCGCCAACGCCTACCTGGCCGTTCACAACAACCTGACGATCATCCCGGTGATCAACAAGATCGATCTTCCTTCCGCGGAGCCCGAGCGGGCCCGGGAGCAGATCGAGCAGGTCATCGGCATCCCCGCGCACGACGCCGTCCTGACCTCCGCCAAGCAGGGAATCGGCATCGACGAGCTCTTGGAGCGCATCGTGCGCGACATTCCGCGCCCGAAGGGGGATCCGGAGGCGCCGCTGAAGGCGCTGCTCTTCGACTCCTGGTACGACCCGTACCGCGGGGTGACGTCTCTGCTGCGAATCATCGACGGGCGCCTCGCTCCCCGCATGAAGATCCGCGCGATGGGGACGGGGCTCGAATCGGAGGTGGAGGAGGTCGGCATCTTCCAGCCGCAGCGCGAATCTGTCTCGCAGCTTGGCGTCGGAGAGGTCGGCTTTCTCTGGGCGAACATCAAGGATCTCCATTCGACGCGCATCGGCGACACGATCACGGAAATTTCGCGGCCGGCGGCCGAGCCTCTGCCGGGCTTCGCGGAAGCCAAACCGATGGTTTTCGCGGGCCTCTTCCCGACCAATGCCGACGACTACGGCAACCTGCGGGACGCCTGTGAGAAGCTGCGCTTGAACGACGCCTCCTTCACCTTCGTGCCGGAAAACTCGACGGCTCTAGGCTTCGGTTTCCGGTGCGGGTTCTTGGGTCTTCTCCACATGGAGATCGTTCAGGAGCGGCTGGAACGCGAGTTCGATCTCGACCTCATCACGACGGCTCCGGGAGTCAACTACCGCGTCACCACCGCGAAAGGGGAAGTGCTCGACATCGTCAACCCGAATCATCTGCCCGCCCTCAACATCATCGAAAAGATCGAGGAGCCCTACATCACCTCCACGATCATCACGCGCGACGACTTTCTGGGAGGACTGCTGAAGTTGTGCGAAGAACGGCGGGGTGTGCAGAAGTCGATGGAGTATCTCTCGTCCAATCGAGTCGTGCTCACTTATGAGTTCCCGTTGAACGAGGTGGTGCTTGATTTCTACGACAAGCTGAAGTCGATCTCGAAGGGATATGCCTCCTTCGACTACGAGTTCATCGGATATCGGGAGGGGGATCTGGTCAAGCTCGATATCCTCGTCAACGGTGAGCCGGTCGATGCCCTCTCGCTGATCGTCCACCGGGAGGAGTCGGCCGCGAAGGGGCGGCTCCTCGCCGCAAAGATGAAAGAAATCATCCCCCGCCAGATGTTTGAAGTCGTGATCCAGGCGGCGATCGGGTCCAAGATCATCGCGCGGGAGACGGTCTCCGCGATGCGCAAGAACGTGCTGGCCAAGTGCTACGGTGGAGACATCACACGCAAGCGAAAACTCCTGGAAAAACAGAAGGAGGGGAAGAAGCGGATGAAGAGGGTGGGGCGGGTGGACATCCCCCAAGAGGCCTTCCTCGCCGTTTTGAAGGTCGAATGACGAAGGAAGAAAGGACTCCGATCGAGAAGGAATCCACCCCGACGCACTCTTCTTCGCGCGAGTGGTACGAGTCGCTCTTAGTCGCGGCGATCTTCGTTCTCTTCGTGCGGACGTTCGTCGTGCAGACCTATCAGGTTCCGACGGGATCGATGGAATCGACGATCCTGGTGGGCGATCATCTGCTCGTCAACAAGTTCGCCTACGGACCGCGGGTGCCGTGGCTCTCGCGGTGGCTTCCGTACCGGGATGTCCATCGGGGCGACATCATCGTGTTCAAGAAACCGGGGGATGACATCAACGACGGCAATGTGCTCGTCAAGCGGGCGGTGGGAACCCCAGGGGACACAATCAAAGTGCGCGACAAGAAGCTCTACGTCAATGGGCAACCCAACGACGGCCCCTACGTCCAGCACATCTTTCCCGACATATATCCCGACGACCCGTCTGCGCCCTGGGACGGCAAGTTGCGCGACCAGTTCGGCCCCTTCACAGTCCCTTCCCAGAACTACTTCGGCATGGGGGACAACCGGGACAACTCTCTCGACAGTCGGTTCTGGGGGCCGATCCCACGCGAGAACATCTTCGGCCGGCCCTTTCTGATCTACTGGTCTTACGAGGCCGAAGCGAATTCTCACATCTGGCGGGGCCCGATCGCGAAGATCCGTCAGTTGCTTTCCGTCGCGATTCACTTCTTCTCTCGGACCCGATGGGACCGGATGTTTCACCTGGTCCGGTGACTCGAGCGGCGCGAGCGAGAGAGCTCGTTGGTGTCGTGCTCACCGCGGTCATCTTCGCGCTCTTCGCGAGGACCTTTCTGGTGCAGGCCTTCGTCGTGCCGAGCTCCTCGATGGAAACTGCGGTCCTGATTGGCGATCACCTGCTCGTCAACAAGTTCGTCTTCGCTCCTCATGGCCGTTTGCTCGCGAATCTCCTGCCTTATCGGGAAGTCCGTCGCGGCGACATCATCGTCTTCAAGTTTCCCGGAAATCCCGCGACCGACTTCATCAAGCGCGTCGTGGCGCTGCCGGGCGATACGGTGGAGGTGCGAGGAGAGGCTGTGTTCGTCAACGGGACGGAGTCCCGACCCGGCCCGAAGGGCTCTTCTCCCGCGACGGAGGCTACCGGCGAGCCGCGGGTGGGGCCGATCCGCGTCCTTCCCGACGAGTACTTCGCGATGGGAGACAACCGTCGCGAGTCGTACGACAGCCGCTCATGGGGACCGGTGCCCGCCGACCATCTGAAGGGCCGCGCGGTTTTGGTTTACTGGTCCTCCGACGGCGCGAGGCCCCCGGCCGGCGGCCCGCTTCGGGACGCCCTTGACCGGGTTGCCCGCACCCGCTGGTCCCGGACTTTCCGCCTCGTCCGGTAACCGTCGCTCCCGCTAGCGAGGGACCTGCGCCTTTCGGGCGCACCGGCCCGCGGCTCGCCCGGATAGGGGCTCGACCGCGAGCCTGGTCCCTCGCGCGCTCCCGCTCCCGCGGCGCGCGCCTCCTCCCCTCTGGGAGACTTCACGCGCCGCGAACCGGAGCCAAGACAAGACCATAAACGTCGGCCCCGCAGTGGTTTTCTTTCGCATCCCGAGGAGTCTCCCGAGGGGACCGAGGGAGGAGCCTCGCGATGCGGGAGCCCGTAGCGATCGCGCACCAGCGCGACGCGCGAGGGCGACGTGCGGCGCAGGTCCCGAGTAAGCGGGAGCGACGAACGAGGGTACAATCGTTTCGACTTCCAGGAGGATCGATGATACGTGCGCGCGGCGCCCGAGGCGAGGGGAGGATCGGCTGCATCATCTGGCTGATCATCGTCAGTCTGACTGGCTACGCCCTCTACAAATTCGTGCCGGTCAAAATGAAGACCGCGCGGTTCGAGGACTTCATGAGTGAGGAAGCTTCCTTCGGCTCGATCCGAGGCGTCAAGGAGATCGAGAGGAATATCCTGGCGAAGGCGAAAGATCTCGAGCTGCCTCTCAGCAAGGACAACCTCACGATCACCAAGACCAAGGAAAAGATCAAAGTCGAGGCCCACTACGAGATCGTTGTCGACCTGTTCGCGGGCTACTACAGGTACGTCTGGAAGTTCGATCCCGTCATCGAGCGGCCGCTCTTCAACGTGTAGTAGCTCTTAGCTGTCAGCTCTCAGCTATCAGCTCCCCGAGCGGCGGATGGCGGTTCTGGCTGAAAGCTGAAAGCTGACGGCTGATAGCTTCTGTTTATGCGCCGAGCTCAGACTTTCGGCCTGACCATCGCGGAAGTGTCGCGCCAGACGGGGATTCCCGTCACGACGCTGCGATTCTACGAGAAGGAGCTCGCGGGCTTGTTGCCGCTGCGCAAGACGCGCGGGGGCCATCGCCGCTATCGCCCAGAAGACGTCACCCGTCTGGCGGCCGTCCGACGACTGACGCGAAGCGAAGGAATGAAGCTGGCCGATGTCCGCCGGGTCATGACTTCGCGCGGCGACTTCGAGCCCGTCAAGGATCAGCTCGATCGCTTGCGCGAGATCCTCTCTGAAGAGTCGGGAAGGATCGACGAGCTCATCCACCGACTCTCGCGGCTGGAAGAGCGTCTCACCGCGCTCGAAGGGTCTTCCCCGAAGCGACGGGGATGGTTCAAGTGAAAGGAAGTTCTCAGTTTTAAGTTGTCAGTGATCAGTTCTAAGGCCCGGTGAACTGAAAACGGATCACTGAAAACTGAAAACTCATTACCGGGGAATAAACGCGGGCGTTTCCGACTAGAAACAGACGCGAACAAGGAGGGGCTATGCCTACGAGATTGCTGCGAAGAACACTGCTCACGGCGGCGCTGGCGGCGCTCGCCACGGCGGCGAGGGCGACCGGGCCGGAGGTGGGGAGCTCTGCGCCGGGTTTCACGCTCACGACGTTGGACGGTCAGACCTTCTCCCTGTCGGAGGCCGCAAAGGCGCACAAGGCCGTCGTCGTCATGTTCATAGCGACCAAATGCCCCTACTCCAACGCGTACAACGATCGGATGCGGGACATGGCAGCTGCTTACGACAAGCGGGGAGTGCTCTTCGCCGGCATCAACAGCAACAAGACGGAGCCCGCCCAGGAAGTGCGCGACCACGCCAAGAAGCACGGCTTCACTTTTCCCCTGATGAAGGATCCCGACAACAAGGTCGCAGACCTCTATGAAGCGCGGCACACGCCGGAAATCTATGTCGTCGATCCGCTGGGAAAGCTGCGTTATCACGGGAGAATCGACGAGAACTACGAGGACGCCTCGAAGGTGAGCTCGCCGGACTTAAAGAACGCGCTCGAGGAGATGCTCACTGGTAAGTCGATCGCGAAAGCGGAAACCAAGGCATTCGGATGCTCGATCAAACGAGTCTGAGAGAATTTGCGATTTGTGATTTGTGATTTGTGATTGCCGATTTGTGATTGACGATCGAAAAAATGCGCGGGTCGTCTGGCCGGCCATAGCGGCCGCCCTTTTCGTGTGTTCTTCGCTTGGAGGCGCGC
>Ga0070707_100006873_pt1 | contig 10539 bp, 6 predicted proteins | sample KBSK5502metaG_FD_65468 | JGI IMG/M metagenome (GOLD analysis project Ga0070707, IMG submission 65468) | Corn, switchgrass and miscanthus rhizosphere microbial communities from Kellogg Biological Station, Michigan, USA - KBS K5-50-2 metaG | ecosystem: Host-associated > Plants > Roots >... | reverse complement strand
GCGGCGTGTGGCACGGAGTAGGCGCGCGTGACCGCCACGGTCTCGCCAGGCGAGAGCGCGTCGAACCCTCGGCACGACCTGGCGAGATCCACGTTGGCCCGCTTCGAATCGGGCGCCGTGAGCACGAATGCCACGTATCCGGTCGCCCGGGCAACTCCCCCGGCATGCAGCGGGATCGAGATGTTGGGCAGGAGATTCGTCGCCGCCAGCGAGATCGCGGCGAGGCCAACGAGGACGAACCCTGCGAGGGCCGCAGGCCGGGCGCTGAGGCTCGCCAGTGCGACCGCCGCCAACGCCAATGCCAGCCCGGGCAGGAACAACGTGTAGCGCGCGTACCACGCTGACGGGAACACCACGAACCCCACCACCGCCGGCGCGACGACGAGCGAGAGCATCCGCCAGCGTCGCGATCGCCACAGGAGCGCTGCTCCAGCGAGCGCCAGCGGCACGATCGCGAGCCAGGCCCGGCCGAAGCCGCCCGGCCGCTGGTTGTACAGGTAGTGCGTCAGGTGCCAATCGGCCGTCCACGATCGGAAGACCTGTTCCGCCCACGTCAGGCGCTCGAACCTTGGCGGCAGGTTCGCGAACGCGAGTGGCGGGAGGCCCGGCAATGGACCGACAGCGATCGGGTAGATCGGGTTGCCGTGGATGAGGAGGTCCTTCACGTACCACAGGCCGCCAAGGACCAGGAGGGGCAGGAAGGACAGCCCCAGCCGCTGTGCTGCAGGTGACCGCAGCCTCTGCCACGAAGCTCCCGGATGATCGCCGGCGATGAGCTCCCAGCCTGCCGCGAGAAAGACCGCGACCAGGATTGGCAGGACCAGGAACAGGCTCGTGTCCTTCGTTCCCGCGGCGAGCCCCGCAGCCGTGCCGAAGAGCAGGGCGGTGGCGCGGTCGCGCTCGCGAAACAGGCGGAGCCCCAGCCACCAGGTTGCGATCAGACCGGCAGTCGTGGCGGGGTCCACGTAGCTCGTCCCGGCCAGAGCCACCAGGGCGGGGGTCATCCCGAAGAGCAAGCCGGCGAGCAGCGCTGGCCGGCGGTCCGCGCCAAAGTCCCTGGCGAGGCCTGCGACTGCGACCATCCCCAGCGGAATCGGCAACAGGCCGGTGAGCCCGGAGAGCGCGTGCGTGCGGGTGAACGCGGCGAGCCACGTTGTGAAGAGCTCACCACCTGCCGGCCAGCCGTCTGTCCAGACGTTCTGGCTGACCCGCTCGATCTGATTCGACTGGAGCCAGACGTCGACCGTGGTGAGGTGGTACTGCCAGCCGGCGATATCGACGACCGGCAACCGAATCGCCAGGACCACCCGCCACAGAAGGCTCGCGGCCACGAGCAAGGTCGCGAGCGCGGCCGGCGGCCAGGTCGCGGCTTCACGGATCGCCGAGCCTGCGGCCTGCAGGCGCTGCCGCAGCGATTGCGCCGGGCGACGCCGCCGGGCCCAGAGCAGGACCACAGCCAGCTCGCCGAAGGTGAGCGTCAGGAGGGTCGCGGGCGAGAGGTTTCGAAGGGCCAGGCCGGCGACGCCGACGAGCAGGTCGACGCTCGCCCAGCCGATCAGTCCGATCGCCAGCAGGAAAGCGAGAACGCCTCGCGGCCGCATCTGCGCGGTCGCGACGATCGAGGCGGCGAGGACGCCGCCGCTTGCGATCAGGAGCGCAACGACCCCCGCGGTCACACCTGGTCGGGAGGTCGGGCCGATGCCCGCTCCAGTGTCTTCGCCTCGGCCCAGAGCCCGTCGAGCGACGCGAAGTCGAGGTCACGCAGCGCCGCCCCGCGCTCGGCCGCCAGGCGCTCGACTCGGCCGAACCGCCTGCGGAACTTTTCGTTGGCGGCCCGGAGCGCGGCCTCGGACTCGATCCCCAGCTTGCGCCCGACGTTGACGACCACGAGCAGCAGGTCGCCGAACTCCTCCTGGCGATCGCGCTGGTCGGCGGCGTGGGCGAGCTCGGCCAGCTCCTCGGCAACCTTGTCGAGCACGCCTTCGACGTCGGGCCAGTCGTAGCCCACCGCCGCCGCCCGCTCCTGCATCTCCTGGCTCGCGGCCAGGGCCGGCATCGAGGGGCTGATCCCGTCCAGGGCGCTCTTCGGAAGGGCCTGTCTCTCGCCCGAGGCGCCATTCGACGTGGCGGTCCCGTCCTCGGCGGCGACCGCGGCAGCGAGGGCGCGCTCGTCCGCCTTGATCCGCTCCCACTGCCGATTGACGTCCGCCGCGGTCCGGGCCACCGCATCGCCGAACACGTGCGGGTGGCGCCTGACGATCTTGCGACCGATCGAAGCCTGGACGTCGGCGAGGTCGAACACGCCGGCCTCGGCGGCGAGCTGGGCGTGCAGCACGACCTGGAGGAGGAGGTCTCCGAGCTCTTCGGCGAGGGCCGGCGTCGCTCCGCGCTCGAGGGCGTCGTACACCTCGTACGCCTCCTCGAGGAGGTGCTTGCGGAGCGAGGCGTGCGTCTGCTCGCGGTCCCACGGACAGCCATCGGGCTGGCGCAGTCGGTTGCTGATGAAGGGCATGGCCCACGGTCCGGCGACCGCCGACTCCGGCGGGATCGGCGGGATGTAGAGGGCGGCGCCGAGGTCGGCGGGAGTGAGCGCGCCGATGGTGGTCGGATCGCGGCCGAGGCCGAGCCGGGCAACGATCGCGTCGGCGGGGTACAGCCGGGCGAGGAGGCGCAACGCGTCGCGGCCGAGCGGCCCGTGCCGGCCGGGCAGGGGCGCAGGCGCGGCGTCAGCGCCGGTGCCGCCGGGCTCTTCGCCGCCCAGATCCGCCAGCGGAACAAGCAGGAGCGGGCGCGACGGCTCGATCGGTGTCGCGATCACGCCCTCGGTTGCGACCACCTGGATCCCCGCCGAGACATCGAGGCCCCACGCCTCGCGTGCTTCCGCGACGAGGGCATCGAGCATGGCCGGCTAGCCCGCCGACGAGGAGCCGAGGTTGTAGTCGATGGTCGCCGCGTCCTTCTGCTTCGTGTACCAGTAGGAGAAGCCGCTGTCCTCGATGATCTTGACCTGGTCCTCGGTCGGGGTCTTCGTGTCCTCGCCCAGGACGCGCAGCAGGTAGGTGCCGTCGCTCGACACGCTCACCACGTCCGACGTCGCGCCGACATTCGTGGCGAAGATGGCCTTGTCGACGTCGGTGCTCAGCTGGCCGGGCATGATCCAGCCGATGTCGCCGCCGTCGCCTGCCTCCTTGCCCTCGCTCCAGTCCTTCGCCGCCTGTTCGAACTTGGCGTCGGTGGTGAGGCCGTCCTTGAGGTCCGACAGGAAGGCGTCGTCGCCGTCGCCCTCCGGCCGCATGAACTGGATCACGTACCAGCCGATGTCGCCTTTGACCGGCGCCAGGACCTGGCCGTTGGTCAGACCATCCGCGAAGACAGCATTCTTGAGGGCATCGTCGATCTGGGTGGTCGGGTAGATCCACGGCTGCTTGCCGCCCGTGGTCTTGGCCGAGGCCTCGTCCGACTTGGCTCGAGCCATCGCGTCGAACTTGGCAGGGTCGGCCTTGAGCGTTGCGTACGCCGCGTTGGCGTTGGCCTTCGCCTGTGCCCACGCCGGGTCGTTGGCCGGGACGTCGGCTGCGCCCTGCGTCTTGTCGTTCGGCGAGAACACGATCCAGCGCACTTTCACACCCGGCTGTGCTCCGGCGGTCGAGCCCTGGTTCTCGGGCAGGTAGATCTCGAGCACGTGGCGCTGCTTGCCCGGCTTCTGGAGATCGGCGACCACCTTGTCGGAGAGCTTCTGGCGGATCACGTCGCCCTTCGCCGCGACCCGGAAGTCGGCCATCTGGATGCCGGCCGCCTCGATCTGCTGGTCGAAGGTGGAGTCCACCTCGGGGGCCGCGTCCTCGGTCGCACGCCCAACGCGGTACACGCCGTCGTCGCCCTCGATCACCGCGGTCGGCTTGTTCAGGTCGGCGCTGAAGACCGCGTCCATGAACTTCTGGTCGTAGCCGCTCGCCTTCTGGAGCCAGCCGAGATCGCCGGCCTGCTGGGCCAGGCCCGTCGTGTCCACGGTACGCGCGACGTCCTCCCAGCTCTCGCCCCGGGCGAGACGGCCGAGCGCCTGCTGGGCCTTCGTGAGGGCGAGACGCTTCTGCTCATCGCTCGCCTTGCCGGTCTCCGGGTCGACCGTCGGCTCGACCGAGATCATCCAGACGTGGCGCATCTCGTCGATCGTCGCCTCGCTCGTGATCTCCTTGTCGATCTCGGGATCGGCGACGGTGATCCCATCGTCGGCCGCGAGCTTGCCCATCAGCAGGGTGTCGACGAGCCGGTCGACGGTGAGGCTCGCCAGCTGGTCGCGGCGCTGGGAGATGAACTGGAGCTGCTGCTGCCCATCGGCCTGGGAGATGCGGCCCTTGGCCATCAACGTATTGATGCGGCTGCCGATGTAGTCCAGGCGGAACGTCTCGATCCGAAGGCGGTTGCGGACGTCGTCCTTGGTGATGACCTGGCCGTTGACCGTGGCGGCCGCGCTGTAGTGGTCGTCGTACCAGCTCCAGACGGCATAGCCGACCAGGATCAGCGCGGAGATGCCGATGGCGAGGAAGAAGCCGGCATTGATGAGGCTGTTCCGGCGGTCACCGGAATCCCACCCGGCGCGGCCGCGGCGGCGCGCGACCGGTCTGGCTCGGAGCGTCATGCGGGAAGGTGGTCCTGTTTCGTCAGTTGGGGCGCGCCGATCTACACCCGGCGCGATGGCGGGGGCGAATGGTACCGCACGGCCCCTCCGCCGCCGGGATCAGGGCCGGCCGAGGCGCTCCAGGCGCAGCCCGGCGGCCGCGACGGCCGGGCCGTCGACGACGTTGCGGGTGTCGTAGACGACATTGCCACGCATCGCCCGGGCAATGCTCGGCCAATCGAGCGTCGCGTACTCCGGCCACTCGGTCACGACGAGGACGGCGTGCGCGCCACCGGCGGCCGCCTCTGGCGACGCGGCGACCTGGAGCAACGAGTCGGCCGCGGCCGCGTGCTGCCCGGCTCGCGGATCCGTGCCGACGACCTCCGCACCGGCCGCCCGCAGTGCCTCGGCGATCGCGAGCGCTGGCGACGCTCGGACATCGTCGGTATTGGCCTTGAACGCGAGGCCGAACAACGCGACGCGCTTGCCGTTCAGGTCAGGCGGGTCGAGCAGCGCGGCGAGGCGGGCGACGATCGCTCGCTGGTGCGCCCCGTTCGCGACCGCGACGGCCTGGATCAGCGGCGCGGGAACATCGGCGCCATCCGCGATGGCGGCGAGAGCGACCGCCTGCTCGGGCAGGCACGAGCCGCCGAAGCCAGGGCCTGCGTCGAGAAATGCCCGGCCGATGCGCTCGTCGAGGCCGAGCCCGTCGGACACGACCGACGCGGTGGCTCCGAAGGCATCTGACAGCCGGGCGAGCTCGTTGGCGTAGGCGATCTTCATCGCGAGGAACACGTTCGAGGCAAGCTTGATCAGGGCCACGGAGCGGGCGTCGGCGACAAGGGTCGGGGCGTCGATGCCCGCGTACAGCTCGAGCACGCGCTCGGCAGCGGGGCGGTCGCGCTCCTCGAGCCAGCCGGCGATGATGCGGCCCGGCTTCTCGAAGTCACGCAGCGCCGTGCCTTCGCGCATGAACTCCGGGTTCGTCACGATCGATGCCGTGCCGCCGCGGCGCCCGCGCAACGCGACAAGCTCGGCCGGGCCGGACATGGGCAGCGTCGATCGGACGACGACCACGTGGTCGGGCCCGGTCGCGTCGAGCAGGGAGCCCACGACTCGCTCGACGTGATCGAGCGCCAGTGGGCCGTCCGGGCCCAGGGGCGTGCCCACGGCCACGAATGAGAACCTCGTGTCGGCGGGCGGCCGGAGGTCGGTGGTGAACGCCAGCCGATCCCCGGCGGCGCGGATTGCGTCGTCGAGACCCGGCTCGAAGATCGGTGCGCGACCCTCGCGGAGTCCGTCGATCCGCGCGGCGTCGATGTCCGCGACGGTCAGGCTGTGGCCGAGCTTCGCCAGCCCAACCGAGGTCACGAGGCCGACGTGGCCCGCGCCGACCAGGAACAGGTGCATCTCCCCTCCGCTGGATCCTGGCTTCGCCCGGATGACCGGCTGCCCATCCTGCCAGACCGTGGGGCGGGTCGCTCAGCCACCGCCTCCGATCAGGGGCGACAGCGCGGCTTCGACATCGGTTCCATAGAGGGCGCGCTCAACGCGTTCGAAGATCACCCGATCGAACGGGCCGAGGAGCTTCGCGAGGTCAGGGTGATCGAGCAAGTCGGCGACCTCGATCCAGGTCGTGTCCGCGAAGAACGGCGCGACCAGGCGAGTGTCGATGGCGAAGAAGCTGTCATAGAGCACGAGCGTGCGGCCCGGCAGCAGCGACGCGTCGCCACTGCACGTGATCCGGAAGATCGAGGGTGCGTGGCTGAGCTGGACGGGCACCGCGACGTTTTCCCGTTGCTGCGCCACGTCCGGTCGCAGCACGATGTTCGGCGTGCGCTCGACGTGGCGCAGCCCGATGAGCGCGGCGAGGTCGACGACCCGCCGTCGCACGCCGCGTTCCACTCGCGTGTCGGCGTTCCAGAGCTCGGGATCGAAGGACCGCGCCAGCGCTTCGACGACCGTTGCGGCCCCCTGCGGCGTCCAGTGCGTGTCCTGCGGGTAGTACATGGGCCTGGCGCCCGCTGCATGCGCGGCCGTGCTGAGCAGCGCCGGACCGTCGATCGCAGCTGACCCGAGCGCCCGCACTGCATCCTCCAGGGCGGCGCGTCCCGAGTCCTGGCACGTGGGTGGGAACGCCGGGAGTGGCGCAACGTGCTCCGGGTACACGGTGTGCTTGTCCGGGACGAGGATGAAGCGGAACTCCTGCCCGGCGGCCATGAATGCCCGATTCGCTCCTTCCAGCGCGACCCCGAGCTGTTCGCCGGTGAAGTCGCACGGCGGCTCGAACTCCTGGCGGATGAAGAGCCAGTCATCGAGCCCGCGCACAACATCCGGGTTGCCTGTTCCGCCGCTCAACCAGTAGGCCTGTCCGCGCGCTCGGATGGCATACGGGCGCAGGGCCAGACGATCCGTGAGGAAGCCGTCGACGCCGGCCGGCCAGCTGGCATCGAGCAGGCCATCGAGCGACAGGGCCGGGAGCGCCCGGGGCGCGCGATTCTCGAGCTGGGCGGCATGCACCCCCGCCACGAGCAGGGCACCGGGGATCACCAGCGCCGCAGCAAATGCGAGGACCACAAGCCGGTCCACCACCCGCCAGCGGCCCGGTGGCGATCCCGGTGGCAGATGGGCATTGGCCGCGCCTTCCTCCGTCGCGAACGGCTGTGCGCGGCCGTTGGTCGTGGCCATCAGAACTGGAAGTACAGGAACGGGCTGAAATTGCCCGTGAGGACCAGGCCGAGGGCAACCGGCAGGAGCACCGCCGCGGTGGCCACCCTGGCCAGCCGGTTCACGAGGAGCTGTGGCTGCTCCAACCGGACCCCGGTCACCCAGCTCGCGGGAATCAGCGCCGAGACGCAGCCGATCGCGAGCGCAAGCATCGCGAGCGGCTCGGCCGCCAGCGCGACCGCCACGGGCAGCGGGCCGCCCGGTCGCAGGAACGCGCCGAGGTAGCCGATGGCGTGCTCGATCGATGGCGAGCGGAAGAGGATCCAGCCGAGCATCACCAGCACGATCGTGCCGGCCTGCCACGCCGCCGCGCGTGGCCGTTCGCCTCGTCCGACGCCCGTCGCGCGCTCGACCAGGAGCAGCAGACCGTGGTAGCCGCCCCACGCCACGAACGTCCAGTTGGCGCCGTGCCAGAGGCCGGTGACCAGGAACACGATCACCAGGTTGCGGTAGGTGGCGGCGCTCGAGCCGCGATTGCCACCCAGCGGGATGTACAGGTAATCCCGGAACCAGCGCGACAGCGACATGTGCCAGCGCCGCCAGAACTCGGTGATCGACCGTGACGCATATGGCCGGTTGAAGTTCTCGGGGAAGCGAATGCCGAACATCAGCGCGAGCCCGAGGGCCATGTCCGAGTAGCCGCTGAAGTCGAAGTACAGCTGGACGGTGTAGGCGAGCACGCCGACGAGCGCGGAGGACGTGTTCAGCTGATCGGTTGGCAGCCCGAACGCCGCGTTGGCAAGCGGCGCGACGGTGTCGGCGATGACGACCTTCTTGGCGAGGCCGAAGCTGAACCGGTAGACACCCGCGGCAAAGGCATCGAACGTCTCGCGTCGCTCGACGAGCTGGTCCCGGATCTCGTGGAAGCGGACGATCGGACCGGCGATCAGCTGCGGGAAGAAGGTGATGTACAGCGCGAAGTCGAGCGGGGAGACGAGATGGCGGGCCGTTCCGCGATAGACGTCGACGAGGTAGCTGAGAGAGTGGAAGGTGAAGAACGAGATGCCGATCGGGAGGACGACCTCCGCCCACGGCAGCGTCGGCAGGCCCGCCGCCGCAAGCCCTCCGTTCCACGTCGCGATTGCGAAGTTCGCGTACTTGAACCAGCCCAGCAGCGCGACGTTGAGCACGACGCCGAGCGCCAGCAGCCGCCTGGCACGTCGCCGATCGCCGGTGTCGACGCTGCGCTCGAGTGGCGCGCCGATGACGTAGTTGGTCGCCACCGAAAGCAGCAACGCGAAGACGAAGCCGCCGGCGCCCCAGGCGTAGAAGGCAAGGCTGAAGACGACGAGGAGCCCGTTGCGCACGGCGCGCGGAGCGACGTGATAGGCCGCGAGCACGGCGGGCAGGAAGAAGAACACGAACGTGCTCGAGGAGAAGACCATCCCCTGCCGAGGCCCTCGCTCAGCGGCCCGGCGCGCGGACGTGGGCGTCAGCTCCGGGCGACGCCAATCGCTCCCGCAACCGCGCGGCGAACCGCCGCGACAGCTCGGCCGGGTCGTATCGCCCCGCGACGGCAAGCGCTGCAGCCGTCGCCGTCGGGCCGGCCAGGCGCCCCGCCTCGAGCAGGGCACTCGCCAGGCCGTCTTCGCGGTTCGGATCGAACGTCACGGCGAAGGCGGGGTCGACGATCTCGGCGAGCCCGCTGCCACGCGGCACGACGACGGGCACCCCGAAGGTCAGGGCCAGCATGAGCGCACCGCTGTTGAGGGCCCTGCGGTAGGGCAGAACCGCGACGTCGGCGGCACGCAGGAAGACCTGGATCTCCTCGGCGGGGATCTTTCGGGCGTCAACGAGCACGCCCGGCATGGCGGCGGCCCGAGAGAGCAGCTCCGGGATCCCAGGCTCGTCGAGCGGTGCTCCCGCGATCACGAGCCGGCGGCGACCATCGGCCGGGAGCGTTGCCCAGGCGTCGAGCAGCTCCGGCAGGCCCTTGTAGGCGCGGATCCCGCCAAGGACGAGGTAGACGGTCGCGTTGGGTGCGAGGCCGAGCCGGCGGCGCGCCTCGGACCGCGAAATGTCGTCCGCGTAGACCCCGGCGTAGCTCGGGTGGGGAACCTGGAGCAGGCGCTCCCGCGGCAGCTGGAAATACTGCGCGACGAGGCTCGGCGTCCCCTCGGCGAGCACGTGGATCACGTCTGCGCGCCGTGCGACCTCGGCCGCGAGTCGCGCTTCAAGCGCCTCGTCGCGGGCCTCGTGGGGCAGGACGTTGTGGACGGTCCAGACGATCCTGCCACCGGCCTCCCTGTGCTCGTCCAGCAGGGCGAGGAACGCGGCGATCGCGTGCTCGGCGGCCGCGGACGAGCCGGCGTCGCGCAGGACGAGATGGAGCCAGTGGAGATGCAGGACCGTATCGAGGCCGCGGCGCTGCAGGTCGGTCAGCTCGGCGATGGTCTCCGCCCGCCTGATGCCGACAGCCGCGATGCCTGCCCCCGGCGCCTCGCCATAGAGCAGGGCCTGATACGGGTTGGTCGTGAACGCCGGGTAATAGCCCAGGAGCAAGGGCTTTCCAGGCGTGGCCGACACCGCCCCGAGCGCGGCCAAGGCCTCCTTCGTGAACGCACCGCGTTGCTGGCGAGGAACCCTGGTTCGTCCGAACGAGAGGCGCCGCGCAATCCCCCTGATGAGCCGCCTGCCGATTTGCCCGACCCGGCCGCCTCGCCGACCCGCTGTCACCGCCTCACTCGCTCGCAAGCCGCGCGAGCACGCCTCCGTCCACGACCAGCGTCTGCCCCGTGACGTAGCCAGAGCGCTCGCCGTCGGCGAGGAACAGGATCGCGCTGGCGATCTCCTCCGGCTGGCCGATGCGGCCGAGGGGCGACCGACGAGCGAGCTCCGCGAGCCGCTGCTCGCCGCCGGTCTCGCCACCGCGCGCCACCACGTCATCGCGGAGCATGGTCGTGTCGACCGCGCCCGGCAGGACCGCGTTCACGCGGATCCCTGATGGGCCGAGCTCGAGCGCTGCAGCCCGGGTCATCGCCACGAGCGCACCTTTGCTCGCCGCGTAGGCGGCCATGCCTGCGGACGTCGCAAGCGCGTGCACGGAGCTCACGTTCACGATCGCGCTGCCGGGGCGCAGGAGCGGGACGGCTTCACGCGTCGCGACGAATGGCGCCGCGGCGTTGGTCGCCAGGACAGTTGCCCACTCGTCGTCCGACGTCTCGACGAGCGGCTTCGGCAGCGTGATCGCCGCG
>Ga0070707_100006871_pt1 | contig 10543 bp, 5 predicted proteins | sample KBSK5502metaG_FD_65468 | JGI IMG/M metagenome (GOLD analysis project Ga0070707, IMG submission 65468) | Corn, switchgrass and miscanthus rhizosphere microbial communities from Kellogg Biological Station, Michigan, USA - KBS K5-50-2 metaG | ecosystem: Host-associated > Plants > Roots >... | reverse complement strand
ACCTTCGCCTGGCGGCGCTGTTGCTCGGTCTCGGCGCCGCCGGGCACGCGACCTACGTGACGATCGCCAGTTTCGTCGCGCACGTCTGCCCCATCCGCTCGGTGCACTTCATGCTGTCGGTCGCGTCGCTCCTGGCGATCGCGGTCTACCTGGTGGCGCGCCAGCGATTCCGCGTCGACGCGCTCGGCATGCTGGTGGCTCCGCTCGGGCTCGCGTTCCTCCTCGGCACCTACTTCCTCGGCAAGCCGGGACCGGAGCCCAAGCTGAGCCCGATGTTCATCGCGCTGCACGTGATGGCGAACCTCCTCGGAGTCGCATTGTTCCTCCTCGCCGGCGGCGCGGCGAGCCTCTACCTCGTGCAGGAGAAGCGGCTCAAGGAGAAGCGCGCGCGGATCGGCGCGCTGCCGCCGCTCGACGCCCTCGACCATGCGGTCCACCGCTTCCTCGTGGCGGGCTTTCCGCTGCTGACGGTCGGGATCATCACCGGCACGTTCTGGGCGAGGCAGCTCGAGATGGGCACACCCGACGAGGTGATGCGCACCGTCTTCGGCTACGCGACCTGGCTCCTCATCGCCGGCGTGCTTCTCCTCCGCGCAGCCGCGGGATGGCGCGGGCGGCGCGCCGCCTACGGCACGATCGCCGGATTCTTGTGCGCCGCGATGGTGCTCGTGATCTACCTGGTGCGCCCGGCCGCGAGCGCCGCCCTGGGGGGTTAGGGCGTGATCGTCGTCGTCGGTCTCTCCCACAAGAGCGCGCCGATCGAGGTGCGGGAGCGCCTCGCGATCCCGCGCGACGAGCTGCCCGACGTGCTGGTGAGACTGACGGAGCTCGCCACCGTCGGCGAGGCGGTGCTCCTGTCGACGTGCAACCGGGTCGAGGTCTACGCCGCGCCGCGCGCCGGCGTCGCGGACCTCGATCACGTCGCCGGCGCGGTCGCGAGCGTGCTCGCCGGGGTCGGGGGCGAGGGGGTACGAAGCCACCTCGGTCAGGCCCAAGGACCGGACGCGGTCCGGCACCTCTTCCGTGTCGCCTCGTCGCTCGACTCGCTGGTCGTCGGAGAACCGCAGATCCTGGGGCAGCTGCGCGAAGCGGTCGAGATCGCTCGGACCGCGAGGACGCTCGGCCCGACCCTCGGGAAGGCGATGCATCGAGCGGTGCGGGTCGGGCGCCGAGTCCGGAGCGAAACCGCGATCGGAGTCGGGCAGGTCTCGGTCTCGAGCGTCGCGATCGATCTCGCCCAGGGCATCTTCGGCGACCTCGAGGGCCACGCAGCCCTCCTGGTCGGGGCCGGGGAGATGGCCGAGGCGGCGTCGAGGCTGCTCGTGCGCGGCGGGGCCCGCCTCTCCGTGGTCAACCGCAGCGCCGAGCGCGCCGCGACGCTCGCGCGCGAGGTCGGCGGCGAGCCGCGCCCGTGGTCGGACCTCGAGCGCTGCCTCGTCGACACCGACATCGTGGTCACGTCGACGTCGAGCCCGGTTCCGGTGATCACGTTCGACCTCACCCGCAAGGTGCAGAAGAGCCGCCGCGGGCGGAGCCTGTTCCTCATCGACATCGCGGTGCCGCGCGACGTCGATCCCAGGGTCAACAACCTCGACAACGTGTACCTGTACGACGTCGACGATCTCTCGCGTTTCGTGGCGAAGTCGCTCGAGGGGCGGGCCGCGGAGGCTGCGCGAGCAGAGGACATCGTGGCGACGGAGGCCGGCGGCTTCGAGCAGTGGACGCTCGAGCGCGCGCTGGCGGTGCCGGTGATCGTCGGCCTCCACGAGCGGATGCGGGCCGTGCTCGCCGCCGAGGTCGAGCACAGCCTCGCCCGCAAGCTCCGCCACCTGACCGCGTCCGACCGCAAGGCCCTCGAGATGATGATCAACGCCGCGACGAACAAGCTCTTGCACGTTCCTTCCACGAAGCTCAAGGCGCTGGCTGCAGATCCACGCGGCGCCGAGTACGTCGAGGCGCTCCGGGAGCTCTTCGAATTGCCGGAGAACGCGGCGACCGAGCGGGAGCTCGAGGAACCGCCCCCGCCCGAGCCCGAGCCGGCGGCACCGAAACCGGCGGCGGCGCCACGGCCGCCGACGCCGGCAGGCAAGGGTTCGGGCCAGCCCGAGATGTCGCTCCGCAGTGCCCCGAAGGGGCCTCTCCAGTGAGCGCGCGGCGCCTCACCATGGCGACCCGGCGTTCGGCGCTGGCGCTGGCCCAGTCGCGCGCCTTTGCCGCCGAGCTCGCGCGCGCGGCGCCGGGCCTCGAGGTCGACGAGCTCCAGATCGTCACGTCGGGGGACCGGACGCAGGACCGACCACTGCAGGACATCGGCGGCAAGGGGCTGTTCATCAAGGAGCTCGAGGAAGCCCTGCTCGACCGGCGCGCCGACTTCGCGGTGCACTCGATCAAGGACGTGCCCGCGGAGCTCGCGCCGGACCTGGTCATCGCCTGTATCCCGCGGCGCGAGGATCCGCGAGACGCGCTGGTGTCGCAGAGCGGCGCCCACCTGGCCGAGCTGCCGGCGGGGGCGCGCGTGGGAACATCCAGCCTCCGGCGGGCTGTCGCGCTGCGTGCGGTGCGCCCGGACCTCGTCATCGAGCCGCTGCGCGGCAATGTCGACACCCGGCTGCGTAGGGTCGCCGAAGGCCGGTTCGACGCGATCGTCCTGGCGCTCGCCGGTCTGCGGAGGCTCGGGCTCGAGGCGCGCGCCAGCGAGGTCCTCCCGCCGGAGATCTGCCTTCCGGCGATCGGGCAAGGTGCGCTCGGGATCGAGTGTCGCCACGACGAGGAGGTCGAGCGGGTGCTCGCCACGCTCGCCCACGCCGAGACCACCGTCTGCGTCGAAGCCGAACGAGCCGTGATGGCCGCGGTGGAGGGGAGCTGCAAGATCCCGGTCGCGGCCTACGCCGTGCGAGAGGGAGACTTCTTGTGGCTTCGCGGCATGCTCGCCGAGGAGGACGGCTCACGGGTGCGGACCGCCGAGCGCCGGGTCGCATGGACCGCGAGCTCGACCGATGCCGCCCGCGTGGGTCTCGATCTCGGCAGCGAGCTCCGCCGAGGCTAGTCCTGCCGAGATCGTGATCGGCTACGTCGCTCTGGTTCTGCACGCGCACCTGCCCTGGGTGCGCCACCCCGAGCACGCCCGCTCGCTCGAGGAGCGCTGGCTCTACGAAGCGCTCTGGGAGAGTTACCTTCCGCTGGTCGAGGTCCTCGACCGCCTCGCTGCCGAAGACATCGCCTCACCGCTGACGCTCTCGGTCTCGCCCCCGCTCGCCGCGATGCTCGCAGACGACCTCCTTCGCTGCCGGTTCGAAGACCACACCGCGCGCCTCGGCGAGCTCGCCGAGCGCGAGAGTCGGCGACTCGCCGGCGACGCCGAGCTCGGGCCGGTCGCGCGCTGGTACCGCGCGCGGATCGAGCACTGTCGGTCCATCTGGCGAGGCATCGGCGGCGACGTCCTCGGCGCACTGGCAGCACACGCCGAAGCGAGACGGATCGAGCTCGTGACCACGACCGCCTCGCACGCCTATCTGCCCGCGCTGGCGCCCTCGAGGGCGGCGGTGCGGGCGCAACTCCGTCTCGGGCTCCGCGCATTCGAGCGCCTCTCCGGGCGTCGCCCCGCCGGGCTCTGGCTCCCCGAGTGCGCCTATGATCCGCTCCTCGCCGAGGATGTCGCGGCCGCCGGCGTCCGCTACACCGTGCTCGACGGCCACGCCCTCGAGCTCGCGAGCCCGCGGCCTCCGCTCGGCGTGCTGGCTCCGGTGCTCGGACCCGAGGGCGTCGCGTACTTCGGCCGTGACGCCGGAGCCTCGCGGGAAGTGTGGTCGCGCGAGGCCGGCTATCCGGGCGATCCGATCTATCGCGAGTTCTACCGCGACGTCGGCTTCGACCTTCCGGCCGCCGAGCTTGGCGGCGAGATCGGCCCCGGCGGAAGCAGGCTCATGACCGGGCTCAAGTACCACCGGATCACCGGCGCTCCCGACAAGGCTCCCTACGATCCGGACGCCGCGCTCGCGCGGGCGGACGAGCACGCGGCCCACTTCGTCCTCGCGCGTGAAGCGGCGCTCCGCGCGGCGCCCCCCGGCTCGGCGCCGATCGTGGTCGCCCCGTACGATGCCGAGCTCTTCGGGCACTGGTGGTTCGAGGGCCCTCGTTTCCTCGAGGGAGTCCTGCGGCGCCTCGACGCGTCGGCACGCTCCGGAGACGTCGCCGCCACGACGCTCGGAGGCTACCTGGCGCAGCACCCCGATCTCGCGGTCGTCGAGCCGGCCGCCTCGTCGTGGGGCGAGGGAGGTTTCGGGACCGTCTGGGCGGGACGGCAGGCGGCGGGCCTCTGGCGCCACGTGCATCACGCCGAGCGCGAGGTCCAGGCCGCGTGCGCAGCCCGGCGCGGAGCCACCGGCCTCGCCGGGCGCGCCCTCGATCAAGCGATCCGCGAGCTCTTGCTCCTGCAGGCGAGCGACTGGGCGTTCATGCTGCATCGTGGCGAGATGACGGCCTACGCCGAGGAGCGCGTACGAACCCACCTCCACCGCGCGCGCCGTCTCGCCGCCATCGCCCTCGCCGGCGAGGGCACGGCCGCCGACGAGGTCTGGGTCTCCGAGATCTGCGCCGCAGATCGCTTCCTGTCGGAGCTGACGGGCGAGGAGATCCGGGACGCGTTCGATCCTTGGTAGCCGCTACCGGTCGAACGCGTACCCGATCGTCACGCCGAGGTAGGGCAGCGCGGAAGGGATGCCACGCAGCGGCCGAAAGCAGTGGTGGACTGCGCGATCGTGGTCGCCTGGGCAGTAGACCCCGCCTCGTTCGGGCAGGGCGGTTACGCCACCGTGGATGCGGAGGTGCACGTGGCCGGCCGATCGGTAGCTCATCGAGAGGCCGGCGCGCACGAACACGGCGGTGTCGAGCTGCTCGTGGTAGTCGTAGCCGATCGCGTCGCTCCATATGCCGAAGCCATTCGTGCTGTTGCCGGGGCTCCAGCGCAGTGGGCCCGTCAGCAGGCCGCCCTCGACGCCCGGGGCCCAGTGGCCGAAGGGCGCCTGGAGGTGAGCCGCGGCCAGGAAGAGCGGGTGCTGCACGATCGATGCGCCCGCCCCGACCTCGAGGGATGCGAAGCGCGCCGGCGCGATGTCGACGACCACGAGGGCGTCGCTCATCGGAAAGGGAAAGATCTCGAACCGCCCGGCAATGGCGAAGGGCCGGTCCCAGACGGCAGCCGTGGGCCGATCCGCGCGCGCGTCCACCGCGAGGAGGAAGATCGTGCAAGCTAGAACAGCCGAGCGCCGCACCGGTCCAGAATCGAGGCGCCGTCGGCCGAGCGCAAGCGCGGCCCGGGCGCCGAGCGCGCCATCCCATCGGCGCGGACGGCCTCGTATCGGTTGGCACGCTCGAGGCGGGGTGCTCTGCTTCGTTTCGTGGAACCCGGCGTCGATGTTTTCCTGGGTCGCGTCAACCAGCTCGCCGACGAGGGGACGCGGATCGAGAGCCTCGACGCCGAGCTGGCCGTCCTCCGGCCTCCGGATCCGAAGGTGCGCATCGTGGTCGCGCGCGCTCGAGCGGAGAGCCCGGAGGCGATCATCGACAGGCTCGCCAAGGTCATGCGGGCCGCCGGCCCGCTTCGGCTGGAGATCGTCCTCGTCGGGGGCTCTCCGAGCACGCGCGCATTGCTGGAGAAGGCGCGGCCGCGGCTCACCGGCGCCCGACAGCGCCTCTATCACCAGAGCGACAGCGGCGTGCTCTGGTGCCAGGCGGAAGGCGCGACCGCGGCGTTGCTCGCAACGCCTCCGCCGCCGCTCGACGAGGCGGCGCTGGCAGCGCTGCGACGGAAGGCCGGAGAAGGGCACGCCGCATTCGCCCAGGAGCGCGCGGAGCTGGCCGCCTTCGTGGGGCGCCAGCGCGCCGGCCGGCCGGTGCTCACCTGGACGGCGCTCGGCATCATCGCCGCGATGTTCGGGCTGGAGGCTCTGTTCGGCGGGGTCGACGCGGCGCCGACGCTGATCCACCTGGGTGCCTTCTACTCGCCGCTCGTCAAGCAAGGCGAGTTCTGGCGCTTCGCGTCGTGCACGTTCCTCCACTCGGGCGCTCTGCACGTGTTGATGAACGGCTACGTCCTCTACGCGCTCAGCCCGTTCCTCGAGAACATCCTCGGCCGCTGGCGCTTCGCGCTGCTCTACGCGGCGGCGGCGTTCGGCGGGAGCCTGGCGTCGTTTCTGGCGCACAAGCAGATCTTGAGCGTGGGCGCATCGGGCGCGCTCTGGGGCTGCCTCGGCGCCCACGCCGTGCTCGCGTTCCGCCCGGGAGGCCTCCTGCCACGCGCCATGATCCCCGGCGCACAGCGCGCGGCTGGTATCAACCTCTTCCTCAACGTGATGATCTCGCTGCATCCGCGCGTCGACTGGGCCGCCCACGCCGGTGGAGGCCTGGTCGGCGCAGCGCTGCTCTATCTGCTCCTGCGCCGGGGGCTGCCGCAGCTCGCGGACGCCGGCAGCGGCGGCGCTCCGCCCGTCGATCGGCGGCCACGCATCATCGCGCCTCTCGCCACGGTGCTCTGTGCGCTCCTCCTCGGCGGGCTCGTGCTCGGCGTGGTCCGCGGCCGCGCCTGGGAGCTCAGGGGCACGCCGGAGCTCGCGACGCGGCAGGTCTCCGAGTTCCACGCCTCGCTCGGCGTCCCGAGCTTGCTTGCGCGCCGGGAAGGCGGGGCGCTCGAGAACGGCGGGACGGAGGTCGTGTTCGGCGAGCTGCCGGTCGATCCCGCACTGGTGGCAGTGGCGCAGTTCCCGATCGCGGCGGACGAGACGGGGGACGTGGCGACGATCCGCCAGCAAGTCCGCGAGGAGCTGCGCGCCAGCGTCCCGCGCGACGCGACGCCGATCGAGCAGCCGGCCGACGTGATGGTCGGCGGTCGTCCGGCGGTGCGGATGCGCTACCGTTACTCATCGGGCGTCGAGCTCGAAACGGTCGCCGTCTTGTTCGACAAGATCCTCTACCGCGTGCAGACCGCGCAGGTCCCTGGATACCCGACGTGGAACGACCTCGCCATGCGCGTCGCGGCGAGCCTCCGTCCCGAAGGGGCACCCGCCGACTGAGGACGCCACGAGCCGGACATCGGCGGGTCGGGGCGCTACGGCTCACCGAGCCATGCGCGGGCGAGGGTGAGGGTGCGCGCGTTCTCCGGAACACGCTCGAGGAAGCTCCGGCGCCAGCCGGGATCGGCGATCTTTCCGGCGCGCGCCAGCAGCGAAGCTCGCGCCGCGCCGATGGCGGCCCGCGCATCCGCTTCCAGGCCCTGCTGGCTCAGACATTCTGCATGGACGAGACGAATGAGCGACTCGGCCTCGCCGACGTTCTCGACGAGCGCCATCGCCTCGCGCGCCGCGGCGAGGGCCTCTTCGCCCTCTTGTTGGGCCAGGCGCGCCTGGGCCAGGGCGGCGCGGGCATAGGCCTCGAGCTGGGGTGCCGACTCGAGCAACGTCACCGCCGACAGCGCGTCCTCGGCCGCCTCCTTCGGGGCTCCGGCGAGCAGGCGGATCATCGACAGGTACGTGGAGCACGCACCCTCGAACCGCTGGTTGCCCTTCGCCCGGAAGAGATCGCGCGCGGCAGTCTCCTCCGCCAGCCCCTCCGCTACCCGGCCCTTGCGCGCGAGGACCAGTCCGAGGTTGTGCTGGGCGTGGGCGACCGTGCTTTCCGCGCCGATCGTCCTCCCGTCGGCGATCGCCCCGACGAGGTAGCGCTCTGCCTCGTCGTACTCGCCGAGCAGCATGTAGGCATAGCCGGCATTCGCCCGCGAGGTGCACGCGCTCTGCCGGTCCCCGATGCCTTCGAGGACAGCCAGGCAGGACAGGGTGAGCTCGAGGTGTTTCCCGACGTCGCCAGCGTGGAGCTGGCGCCACGAGCGAGCCCGATCGGCGAGGGCGATCGCGGTCGGATCGTCGGTGTCGTTCGCCGTTCCGCCGCCCGGCAGCCCGGCGAGGGCTTCGTCGGCCAGGGTCAGATCGCCGGTGAAGGTCAGCTGCGTCGCGGCCCGCGCGATCGCTCGGAGTCGAACCCCATCGGCGTCTGCATCGCCGGGAGCGGCGGGGGTCGCGACGAGCTGGCGGTAGAGCTCCACGATCCGGCCTCGCTCGCCTTGCGCTCCGGCGGCGAGCAGGGCCTCGCTCATCGCCGCGAACCAGCGCGCCGTTCCTCGATCGAGGTGCCGCATCGCCTCCCGCGCGCGTGCTTCGCCGTCCGCCCTGTGGCCACGCCATCGGAGCGCTTGCGCCTGGAGCAAGCGCAGCGCCCCGAGCAGCTCGCCCCCGGCGCCGCACGTGACGCCACGCTCCGCGCGCACCTCGACCGCCTCGAGGTCGTTGCCTTCGAGGGCCTGCTCGGCGGCGCGCCGGTACCACTCCACCGCGCGCTCTCCGAGGCCGCCTCGCTCGAAGTGCTCGGCGAGGACCATCGCGTCGGCCTCGCCGGCGCGCTCGAGCCAGTCCCCGGCGAGGCGGTGACCGAGGATCCGATCGGCATCGGTGAGCATCGCGTAGGCCGCCTCGCGCACCAGGCCGTGGCGAAAGGCGAGCTCGCGCTCGCCGGACCGCCGTCCTTCCCGGGCGGAGACGAACTCCTGATCCCCGAGGAGGTCGAGCCACTCCGAGAGCTGACCGGTCTGGGCGTCGCCGCCGAGCAACGCCTTCACCCCGGAGGCCCAGAACACCTGCCCGAAGACGCTCGCCGCACGCAGGATTCTCCGTGCCTCCGGATCGAGCCGCTCGAGACGCGCCTGCGCCATGGCGAGGACCGTCTCCGGCAGGGCGTCGCCGCGACCCTCGGCGGCAGCCCGGATGAGCTCCTCGAGGTAGAACGCGTTTCCGCCGGCGCGCTCGACGAGCAGACCGACGGTGGCGTCGTCGACGCCATCGCCGAGGACCTCGCGCACGAGACGTTCGCCGCCGCGCTGGGTGAGGCCTCCGAGCCGGATCTCCTGCACCTCGCGCGCGCTCCACAGCTTGGGGAAGAGCTCGTGCACCTCGGGGCGCGCCACTGCCAGGACCATGAGCGGTCGATTCGGGAGCAGCCGCAGCGCCCCGTCGACGAACTGGACCGTGGGTAGATCCCCCCAATGCAGATCCTCGAGGACGAGGAGCAGCGGATGACGTGCCGTCTCGGCGGCGACCAGGTCCTCCCAGGCGCGACGCATCTGGTCGCTCATGAGGACCGCGTCCTGGCGGGCCGTGCGCAGCTGGACGCTGAAGTCGTCGGCGAACCGGACGCCGGTGAGCTCGCCGACGAACTCGGCGACGCGCTGGACGTCTGCCTCGGGGACGTGACGCGCCACGCGCGCCCGCACCTTGCGACGGCGGATCTCGATCGGCTCCCCATCGCCTACGCCACAAGCCCGACGGAGCGCCGGCGCGATGAGACCGAACGGAGAGCCGGCGCGGATCGGGTCGCCGCGCCCGAGCCAGACCTCGACGTCGCTCCGACGCTCGACGAGCCTCCGGACGAACTCGTGACGGAGCCTCGACTTGCCGACGCCGGCCGGCGCGGTGACCAGGACCGGGCGCGCCAGCGGCTCGGCGGCGCACTCGGCAAAGAACGCGTCGAGCGCCGCGAGCTCGCGATCGCGGCCGACGCACGGCGTCGGCTTTCCGAGCAGCGTGCGCCGCGCATCGGCGAGCTCGCGACGCCCGCGCAGGAGGAGACCGCGATCGTCGCCGCCCACCTCGAACTTGGCCGCGACGAGGCCGGCCGAGGTCTCGTCGAGCCGAATGGTGCCGGGGGCTGCCTCGCCGAGCACATGCACCGCGCGCTCGATGATCTCGCCGATGGGCACGATCCCGGAGAGGACGGCCCTGCCCGAGACCACCACGGCGCGCACGTCGGGCGCGACGCCCTGGATCGCGAGCGCGCACCGCGCCGCCTGGGCAGCCTGATCGGTGGGCGCTCCGCTGGTCGAGACCGGCACGAGCAGGGAGCCGTCCGCCAGGAGCTCGAGCCGCTCGCCGAGCGCCTCGACCGCCTGGCGGATGCCGTCCCGGCGCGCTGCGAGCTCGGTCGGCGAGATCGTGGCCACGTCCGAGTCGAGCAAGCCCGGGCCGGATCCGACACGGGCGAGCACCAGGCTCACCGCGCGACGCTCGCTCGCGGTGAGTGCGGGCGGAGGCCCGACCGCCGAGGGAGGAGGTCCCTCCTCGATCGTTCCCAGCCCCGCGAGCGCGGCCGCAACGGCCGCTCCGTCGGCAGGGCGATCGGCGCGCGCCTTCGCCAGCATCTGCATCACGAGCGCGTCGAGAGCGGCCGGGATCGACGGGACGAGCTCGCGCGGGTGCGGCGCGTCCTCGAGCACGATCTTGAGCAGAACCGTCATCGCATCCTCGCCCTCGAACGCCCCGCGTCCGGTCAGGCATCGAAAGAGGACGCAGCCGAGCGCGAACACGTCGGCGCGCACGTCGATGTCGCGCTCGCCGCGCGCCTGCTCCGGCGCCATGTATCCCGGCGTCCCGAGCATCGTGCCGGTGCGGGTCAGCATCGCGTCGCTCTCGACGCGCGCGATCCCGAAGTCGAGGACCTTCACCCG
>Ga0070707_100006870_pt1 | contig 10543 bp, 8 predicted proteins | sample KBSK5502metaG_FD_65468 | JGI IMG/M metagenome (GOLD analysis project Ga0070707, IMG submission 65468) | Corn, switchgrass and miscanthus rhizosphere microbial communities from Kellogg Biological Station, Michigan, USA - KBS K5-50-2 metaG | ecosystem: Host-associated > Plants > Roots >... | reverse complement strand
CTCGGAAGCGCGGCGACGTTGAGCTGGAACGCCACTTCCCCTTCGTAGCGCGCGTCCGGCATGTCGAGCGCGATCGCGCCGAGGGCGTCGAAATAGCGGCCGACGCCGCGCGCCAGCGGCGTGTTCAGGCGGGTCGACACCATGCGGCGTACCGAGTCGACGGCGCGACGGGGAACGGCGCGGAACAGCGGAATGGCATGCAGCGGCGGCGCGCCGTCGAATGCTTCGTCGAGCATCGCCAGCGCGATGCGCCACACCTGGCGAATAGCCTGATCTCCGCCCGGCAGCGGGATGGGGCGGAAGGTGGCGAAGCGCTCGAAGCCTTCGAAGCCGGCGACCATGATCTCGCCGCCCCACGACGTGCCATCGGTGCCGTAGCCGGTGCCGTCGTACGCGACGCCGACAACGCGGCCGTCGAGCTGGTGCTCCGCCATCGCCGACGCGATGTGCGCGTGGTGATGCTGCACGGCGACCGTGCGCATGCCGTCCTGCGCCAGCGCGTAGCGCGTCGAGAAGTAGTCGGGGTGGAGGTCGTGCGCGATGAGCGTCGGCGTGACGCCGATGAACGCCTTCATCTTTTCGACCGCGTTCTCGAACGAGCGAAGCGTCTCGACCGACTCGAGGTCGCCGATATGCGGGCCGAGGAACGCGGAGTCGCAGGCAGCGATGCAGATGGCGTTCTTCAGGTGCGCGCCGACCGCGAGGAGCGGCTCGGCGAATCCGCGCGCCACTTTGATTCCGCGCGGGACGTAGCCGCGTGCGCGACGAATCAGAGTCGGCGCAGCGTCGATCACGCGCACGACGGAGTCGTCGATGCGCGACTCGATCTCGCGGTCGTGCATTAGGAACAGATCGGCGATCTCGCCGAGCTCCGTGAGCGCGCCGGCATTGCGGTAGACCATCGGCTCTTCGGAGACGTTGCCCGAGGTCATCACCAGCGGCCGTCCAACCTCGGACATCAGGAGGTGATGCAGCGGCGTGTAGGGGAGAAAAATGCCGACGAGCGGGTTGTCGCCGGTGAGCTCCGGGGCGAGGTTCGCGCCGAGCCGCTTGCGCAGCAGGACGATCGGACGCTCGGGCGACGTCAGCAGGCGCTCTTCCTCTTCGTTGATCAGCGCGAGCTGCGACGCTGTGGCGACGTCGCGGACCATGATCGCGAATGGCTTCACGTCGCGGCGCTTGCGCTCGCGGAGACGTTGCACCGACACGGGCGACGTCGCGTCGCATGCGAGATGAAAACCGCCGAGGCCTTTGACGGCGACGACGAGCCCGGCGCGGATCGAGCGGGCGGCGAAACCGATCGGGTCGGGAGAGTCGATCTCGCGGCCGTTCGGCGCCACCGCGGTGAGCTGGGGCCCGCAGACCGGGCAGGCGTTCGGCTGGGCGTGGAAACGACGGTTCAGCGGATCGTCGTACTCGCGCCGGCACTCGCCGCACATCGCGAACGGCGCCATCGTGGTGTTGGCTCGGTCGTACGGAATGCCGCGAACGATCGAGTAGCGCGGCCCGCAGTTCGTGCAGTTCGTGAACGGATAGCGGTAGCGGCGATTGGCCGGATCGAAGATCTCGCTCGCGCATTCGTCGCACGTGGCGAGATCGGGAGGAATGCTGACCTGACGAAGATCGGATTCGTTGCTCTCGACGATCGTGAAGGACTCGATCAGCCGGAACGGGATGGCGCGCCACTCGATCTCACGCACGCGCGCCGCGGGAGGAAGCTCGCTGGCGAGGATATCGATGAAGCGATCGAGCACGGCGGACTCGCCGTACGCATCGATCTTGACTCCGGTGGAGTCGTTCCAAACGCGGCCGCCGATGTTTTCCCGCGTGGCGAGGCGAAAAACCGACGGGCGAAAACCGACGCCTTGAACGACACCGCGAATCTCGATGTGGCGGCCCTGGTGTGTCATCGGCTTTCCTCTTGGCTGCCCAACGTACGCTTCGTCACCAGGCCTTGTGATGACCCTACTCACTCGGCCTTGTGCGCTGGATCACGCCAGCGATGTCATTGTCCGCGTGTGACTTACGCCGCCCACCAGAGGTCGGCCGCGAGCGGCTGCCGGCGCCTCGTTGCGTCGATTCCGAGCTTCGCCAGCTCGCCCAGCACCGCCTCGACGGCGTGCGGCAGCGCATCGCTTACCGCTTGCGAAAGACCGATTCCCATCTCCGTTTCGGCGGCGACGACACCGACGAGCGCCACCACCGCGGGCGCTTCGCCGATCACGTCGAGCATCAGCAGCGTCTCCCGCAATGCCGGGTCGTGCGGCGAGATCCGCAGACCCGGCGAATGCGCGAGAATTTCGTCGCGCCCGTAGATGCGAATCGTTCCCGGCGCCGCGCTCGCGGAGACGGCGTCGACGAGGACGACGGCATCGAGGCCGGAAAGGTGCGTCGGCAATTCGATGGCGGGCGTGCCGAGGTCCTCGACGATGACGCCGTCCGGAAGCTGCCATTCCGCATCGAGCATCCGTACGACCGACGGCCCGACGGCGTCGTCGTGCGCGAGAACGTTTCCGATTCCGTAGACGGCGATTCGGGATGACATGAGCGTTACTGCACTTTCACGCGCGCCAGGTTCTTCCCCTCGGCGTCGAACGTGTGAACTGCGCAGGCCATGCAGGGGTCGAACGAGTGAATCGTCCGCACGACCTCGAGCGGGTGGTCGGGCTGCGCGACGGGGTTGTTGAGCAAGGCCGCCTCGTACGGCCCCGGCACGCCTTTGTCGTCGCGCGGGCTGGCGTTCCACGTCGTCGGCACGACGGCCTGGTAGTTCTTGATCTTGCCGTTGTCGATCACGACCCAATGCGACAGCGCCCCGCGCGGCGCTTCGTGGAAGCCGACGCCTTCGATCTCTCCTTTCGGGAAGACCGGCTGGTTGAAGATCTTCGTGTCGCCTTTCAGCACGTTGTCGGTGAGGAGCTGCCAGTGCTTCAGCGCCAGCTCCGACAACACCGCCGTGCGCACGGCACGCGCGCCGTGGCGGCCGAGGGTCGAGTGCAGCATGTCCGGCGTCGCCTTCACCTTCGCGATCGCGGAGATCTTGTCGAGCGCCAGGTCGACGTACTTCTTCATCAGCGGATTGCCGGCCGCGTAGCCGGCGAGCACGTTCGCCAGCGGACCGACTTGCGCCGCCTTCCCTTCGAAGCGCGGCGCCTTCACCCACGAGTACTTCCCGTCTTCCTTCCAGTCGGTGAAGTTCGGATTCGTCTCCCCTTGGAACGGGTGCAGCGGCCCGCCGCCGGTGTAGTAGGCGTGCGTTGAATCCTCGGTGACCCCTCTGCGCCAGTACGGATCCTTCGTCCCTTTTATCGGCTTGAACGCGGCGAGGTCGCCGTTCGGGATGAAGCCGCCGGGGAGGTCGTACTCGGTCGACTTCTCGTTCAGCGGAAGGTCGGGAACGGAGAGGTAGTTCGTCACCCCTTTGCCGATGCCGAACCACTCGGGATAGAAGCCGGCCACGACGCAGACGTCGGGGAAGTAGACGTTCTGCACGAAGGGGATGACTTTGTCGAGCAGCGCTTTCATGGCGTAGAGGCGATCGACGTTCAGCGCTGCTTCGCTGTCGAGATTGATGGCGTTCGCGACACCGCCGACAGCGACGTTCTGGATGTGCGGCGTCTTCCCGCCGAGCATCGCCACGACCTGGTTCGCGTAGCGCTGGTACTCGAGGGCCTGCAGGTAGTGCGACACGGCGATGAGGTTGACCTCGGGCGGCAGCTTCATCGCCGGATGTCCCCAGTAGCCGTGCGCAAACGGCCCGAGCTGTCCGCTCTCGACGAGCGCTTTGATCTTCTCCTTCACCGCCGCCATCTGTTTCGTCGAGTTGCCCGGCCAGTCGGTCAGGCTCTCCGCGATCTGCGACGCTTTCGCGGGGTCGGCTTTCAGCACTTGCGTGACGTCGACCCAATCGAGTGCGGAGAGCTGGTAGAAGTGGACGACGTGATCGTGCAGCGCGTGCGCGATCATGATCAGGTTGCGGATGTACTGCGCGTTGAGCGGAATGTCGAGATCGAGCGCGTCCTCGACGGCGCGCACCGAGGTCAGCGCGTGCACGGTCGTGCAGACACCGCAGAAGCGCTGCGTGAAGAGCCACGCCTCGCGCGGATCGCGGCCGAGGAGGATCTTCTCGATGCCGCGCCACATCGTCGACGATGCCCACGCCTTCTGCACCTGACCGTTGTCGACTTCGACGTCGATGCGGAGATGTCCTTCGATTCGAGTGATCGGGTCAATGGTGATGCGTTTCGACATGATTTCTCCTAGGCGTGCGCCGGCAGCTCGCCGCCGACGATCGGGAACTTCTTCACCACGAAGATGTAGATCGCGATCTCCCCGGCCACGAGGCCGATGGTCACGAGCAGCTCAGGAACGGCGGGGAAGTAGTGGTAGCCAGGGCCGGGGTTGAAGGCGACGAGGTAGGTGTCGAAGCGATAGAGCGCGCCGGCGAAGGCGAGCAGCATCGCCTGGCGGAAGATGTTGCCGAGCGAGTAGTGCTTCGTTTTCGTGTAGAGGATGAGCAGCGGCGCGAGGAAGAGCAGCGTCTCGATCCAGAACATGACGCCGTACGTGTCGAGCGTGAACGCGTAGCCGAGGCTTCCGCGGACGCCGAGATCGACGACGCGGATGATGACGAAGAGCGCGCTGAACCACGCCGAGAGCTTGGCCAGGTTGCGTAGCATCGGTGTCTCCGGCTTATGGCCGAACGCCTTCGCGGAGAACGTCGCCTCGAAGACGACGATCGCGAATCCCATCATCACGCAGCCGACGAGGAAGAGCAGCGGCAGCAGCGGCGAGAACCAGAGCGGATGAAGCTTCGGCCCGGTCAGCATCATCAGCGAGCCGAGCGACGACTGGTGCATCGTCGGTAGGAGGATGCCGAAAGCGACGATGAAGATCAGCGCTTTATCGAACAGCGGCAGCACGCGATCGGCGATGCGGCCGATCGTGGTCTTCTCGCCTTTGTACTTTTCGAGGAGCGCCGGCACCAGCTCGAGGTAGAGCACGACGCAGTACGCCATGATGCAGAGCGCCACTTCGAGCAGGGCGGAGTTGACGTTCCACTTCCACACCTGGATCGGCAGCTTCCAGGCGTTCCACGGGCGGCCGATGTCGATCATCACCGACAGCCCGGCGATCGAGTAGCCGAGGGCGCTGGTCAAGATCGCCGGCCGCACCAGCGGGTGGTACTTCCCTTTGTTGAAGATGTAGACGAGAAGCGCCATCGCGTAGCCGCCGCAGGCCAGCGCAGTGCCGGTGACGACGTCGAAGGCGATCCAGACGCCCCACGGATACCCGTCGCTGAGGGCGGTCGTCGGGCCGAGTCCGGCGGCGAAGCGCCAAACGATGATGATGAACGCCAGCGCGGCAAGGCCGAGGAGAACGACGTACGAGCGAGTCAGGAGCGGGCCGCCCATCGGGCGCGCTTGCGTTCTCATTCGTCCGCTCCTTTCTTGCGGTTGCGGAACATCACCGCGCCGAGCAAGGCGTAGAGCGCAACCGGTCCGGCGAAGCCTTTGTAGATGCCGTGCTGCACGGTCTGCTGGACGTCGGGCACCGCGCGCTCGCCGCTGAAACGGAAGCCGAGGCTCTCGAACGGGATGTGCGAGAGGTAGAGCACCTGCGTGCCGCCGAGGTCGTGCTCGCCGTAGACCTTCGGGACGTATTTCTGCGGTTCGGCGCTCAGCCGCTGATGCGCTTCCGCGAGCAGCTCGTCGTATTTGCCGAAGATCACCGCTTTACGCGGACAGACTTCGGTGCATCCCGGCTGTTTCCCTTCGGCGAGCCGCTCTTTGCAAAGCTCGCACTTGATGATCTTCGGCGCGCGGCTGGTCCACTCGAACTTCGGGACGTTGAACGGGCAGGCCATCTGGCAGTAGCGGCAGCCGACGCAGCGCTCGACGTCGTACTTGACGATGCCGAATTGCCCCTTCTGCAGCGCACCGAGCATGCAGGCGCCGACGCACGCGGGGTCGACGCAGTGCATGCATTGCTTCTTCACGTACGACTCTTCGCCGCCGTCGCGCGCGAGCTGGATGACGTTCTTCGTGTACTCGTTCAGCCCTTCCGGCGCGTCGTAGAGCTTGTCGGCGCGGCGGTCGGCCTGAAGGGCGTTGATCTCTTTGCACTTCACCACGCACGCCTTGCAGCCGACGCATTTGGTGGCGTCGTACAGCAAGCCGACGGCGTCGGAGGGCGCCTTCTTTCGTTCGCGAGCGGCGGCGGGCGTCGAGACGACAGTCATCGTTGCAGCCGCGGCGGCGAATCCTTTCAAGAGCGAGCGACGATCGGTGGTCATCGTCTACTCCTTCGGTTCTTCGTCGTTCAACTTCCGCGAGGCGATGAGTCCCGCGCTGGCGAGCGCACCTCCGACCAGACCGGCCACTCCGGTCGCGACCGGACTGATGCCTTTGTGCTCGCCGAAGACGGACGGATACGCGGCCGGCGGAAGCGGCTTAGGGATGTCGGCGGTGTCGAAGATCGGGACTTTGAACGCGATCTTCTCCTCGGTGCATCCGACGCACGGCGCGCCGATGCCGATCGGCCAGGCGTCGACGACTTCGGCGAAGTGCCGCGTCGAGCAGGCGGCGTGCGTGACCGGCCCTTTGCAGCCGAGCTGGTACAGGCACCACCCGCTACGATGCCCGTCGTCGCCGAACGCTTTCGCGAAACGGCCGGCGTCGAAGTGCGCGCGGCGCGGGCAGTGCTCGTGAATGGTTCGGTCGTAGGCGAACTTCGGCCGGTGCTCGTCGTCGAGCGCCGGGACTTTGCCGGTGCGCGCGTATTCGAGCACCGTGGCGAGAAGAACGTACGGGTTGGGCGGGCAGCCGGGGAGGTTTACGACCGGCTTGTTCTTGACCAGGGAGACGGCGCCGGTGGCGCCGGTCGGATTTGGTCCCGACGACGGGACGCCGCCCCACGACGCGCACGAGCCGATGGCGATGACCGCAGCGGAGCGGCTCGTCACTTCGTGCAGCACCTGCAGCCCCGGTTTGCCGGCGAGGTAGAGGTACTGCCCATTGTCTTTTGTCGGGATGGATCCTTCGACGACGCAGACGAACTTGCCGTCGTTCTGCGCCATCGCCTCCTGCAGCGCGAGCTCGGCGTCCTTGCCCGACGGCGCCATCACGGTCTCGTGGTAGTCGAGCGAGATGATGTTGAGGATCAGATCCGCGAGATCGGGCTGCGACGTGCGCAGCAGCGTCTCGGTGCATCCGGTGCAGTCCTGCATGTGGAACCAGATGACCGAGGGGCGGCGCGCTTTGCCGATGTCGGCAGCGACCGCCTCGGGGCTGAGATGGTTGGTGATGGCCAGCCCGACCGGCGCGGCCACCATCAACTTGCCGCAAAACGTGAGGAAGTTGCGGCGGCTAACTCCGGCGCGCTCGAGGCCTGCGGCAATGGTGAAATCGGTTACATATCGTGACGCGCTCATGCGCTCTCCCTTCGATCAGATCGGGCCACTGTAGGTTTCCGCGGAGTGGAGAGGGCGTGGGCGCATGCACACCGCCGCGTGCGAGTGGTCACACTGCGACGGGGTGCGATAATCGCGTCGAATGACCGAGGTCGCGAACGACCGGCTCTACAAGATCGGCGAGGTTTGCCGCATCGCCGACGTGCAGCCGTACGTGCTCCGCTACTGGGAAACGGAGTTCCCGTCGCTCGCCCCGAACAAGAGCGGCGGAGGGCAGCGGCTCTACACGCGGCGCGAGATCGACATCATCCTTCGCATCAAGCAGCTCCTCTACTCGGAAGGCTTCACCATCGCCGGCGCGAAGAAGAAGTTGGAGGCGGAGCCGGTGGAAGCAGCCGAGCCGGTCGCGGAGGCGCCACTGCGGCGTGATCTCTCGAATGCGCTGCGCAATGTGCGCGACGAGCTACGCGAGATTCTCCGAATTCTCGAAAGGTAGCAGGCGCGGCGTTGCCGCGTTTGGAGTGCGGCGGCTTCAGCCGCCGCTTTGGAGCACGCACGTGATGCGAAAGCGGTGGCTGCTGCCACCGCACTCCAAACCCTTTACGAGCTCATCGCTCTTCGATAGATCCGCTCGTACTCTTCGGCCGATCGATCCCACGAGAGGTCGGCGCTCATACCGTTGTCTTGCAGTTGTTTCCACGTCTTCGCTTCGCGGTAGTTGAGGATCCCGATCCACGAGGCGAGGTAGAAGTCGGCCGGGTTGGTGGAGAGGAAGCCGAAGCCGTTGGCCACGTCGGCGTTCGTGCCGTTGAATGGAACCACCGTGTCGGCGAGGCCGCCCGTCATCCGCACCACCGGCACGGTGCCGTAGCGCAGCGCGTACATCTGATTCAGGCCGCACGGCTCGTAGATCGACGGCATCAACAGCATGTCGGCGCCGCCGTAGATGCGATGCGCGAGGTCGCTGTCGAAGCCGATGATCACCCTGCAGCGCTCGGGGTGCTCCTGGCCGATGCGCGCCAGCGCGTTCTCGTATCGCGACTCACCGCTGCCGAGGACCACCGCCTGCGCGCCGGCGTGCACGATGTGCGCGAGGATCGGCAGCAGGAGGTCGATCCCTTTCTGTCCGACCAGGCGCGATACGAAGGCGAGCAGCGGCGTCTTCGCGGTGAATTTCAATTTGAGCTCGCGCAGCAGAGCGCGTTTGGTGAGCATCTTCCCGTTCAGACGTTCGCGGGTGAAGTTCGACGGCAGATGCGTGTCGGTCTCCGGATTCCATTCGTCGGCGTCGATTCCGTTGAGTATGCCGGTGAGCTTGAACGAGAGGCTGCGCAGAAGGCCATCTAGTCCCGCTCCATGCTGCGAGGTCTGAATCTCGCGACCGTAGTTCGGCGAGACGGTGGTGATCTGGTCGGCGAAGATGATGCCGCCCTTCATCAGATTGAGAGCGCCCCAATGCTCGACCGCATCGGGCGCCCAGTAGCGGCTGTGCAGGCCGAGCGCCGCGAAACGGTTGGGGCCCGAGATGCCCTGGTAGTTGAGGTTGTGGATCGTGTAGACCGAGCGCGCGCGGCGGAAGTTCTCGCTACCGCGCAGGCCGGAGTGGAGGTAGATCGGCATCAGCGCGGTGTGCCAGTCGTGCGCGTGGACGATGTCGGGTGTGACGCCGAGGAGCTCGCAGCCGCGGATCACGGCGCGGCAGAAGAAGGCATAACGCTCGATGCCGTCGTCGTAGTGATCGAGTCGCGGCGAGTAGATGTTGTCGCGATTGAAGAAATAGTCGTTGGCGACGAGGATCAGCGGGATGTCGGTTCCCGGCAGAGAGGCGCGAAGGTACGTCGCCTCGGCCGCCCAGTTGGCCCACATGATCGCGGTGGTGGGAAGGATCTGCTCGATCGGCGCGCCCGTTCGCGCGAACCACTCGCGCGCCTGGCGATAGAACGGCATGAAGACGACCACGTCGTGGCCGAGCTTCTTCAACGCCTTCGGCAGAGAGCCGCAGACGTCGCCGAGCCCTCCGGTCTTCGCGATCGGCGAGACTTCGGCAGTGGTGAAGAGAATGCGCATCGATTCGCAGTTTATCCTGAGACGCCGCACCCCTCTGTCCGTGGGGTCAACTGATCACAATCGACGCGTATCCCACGACGTGCGCGTAGTCGCCGTTGATGTCCCCCGACGTGGCGTGCTTGATGAGGCGCGCGTTTTGCGCGCCGAGCTTTTTCGTGGCGATCAGCATGACGGTCGTCGGGATGAAGCCGCACATCGAGATGTCGGACTCTCGCACGACGTCCCACAGCCCGCGCGGATCGAGCTTCAGCACCTCGTCGATCGCGAGCTGGTCCTTCCGTAGCGTCGACTGCTGGTCTTCGTAGTGGTTGAGATCGGAGCTTGCGAGAATACCGATCGGCTCGTTGCCGGCGACGTCCGCGATCGCGTCGCCGATCTCCTCGCAGAGCGCGTAGTCGTGCGTAGCGAGGCAGATCGGCACGATGGTGAAATCGCCGAGGAGCTGCTGCAGAAACGGGAGCTGCACTTCGAGCGAGTGCTCGCGGGCGTGCGCGCGCCAGTCGTCGGCAATGATCCGCGTCCGTTGCATCAAGGCGTCCGCGAGGGGGGTGTCGATCGGGACGTTGCCGAGCGGCGTGTGCCACGCCCCTTCGCGATTGATCGCCGCGCTCTGCCCGATACCGGTGTGATTCGGACAGAGAATGATGAAGCGCTTCGGCAGATCGGCGAGTTGGTAGAACGCTGCCGCGACGTGGCCGCTGTACATCAGGCCGGCGTGCGGGACGACGGCGCCGATGAAGCGCTCCTTCGTTGCGGCCTGCGCGTTCTCCCGAAAGCAGGCGGCTACCTGCGCTCGAAGACGTTCGGGCGCGGCCTCGTAAAACATGCCGGCAACAGCGGGCGGGCGGACGGTCATGCGCGGCCTCCCACGAAAGCAGAATGCCGCGACCGGCGTCGCGGCATTCCGATGTGGTGAGCGTAACGACTCGCTTCGATGCGTCGGGGCGATATTGACCCCGAATCTTTCTTCAATGCGGAGGGTCTGTTCCTGCCTCGACGTCGAGGGAAACTCGCCTCCCGCTCACCATCGGAGGAGTGAGCACTCAATGTGCGTGCCATCCTACC
>Ga0070707_100006868_pt1 | contig 10544 bp, 8 predicted proteins | sample KBSK5502metaG_FD_65468 | JGI IMG/M metagenome (GOLD analysis project Ga0070707, IMG submission 65468) | Corn, switchgrass and miscanthus rhizosphere microbial communities from Kellogg Biological Station, Michigan, USA - KBS K5-50-2 metaG | ecosystem: Host-associated > Plants > Roots >... | reverse complement strand
GCGGTGCGGCTACGTCTTTTCGTTACGTTTTGAGAATCGGTTCCGCACCTTGAGGCGAGCCGAGGGTAAGCGCCCGTGAAGCCGTAAGTTGGCTGAAGACTTGCTGAAGACGTTCAGGTTCACCGGTTCCGGGTCCGCGCCTTCCAGTTCCTGCTCCTCATCCCTGATGCCGAGCCACTCCCGCAGCGCCAGCCCCACCAGGGCCGGCACCAGGTCGCGGGACCGCCGGACCAGCCACGCCGTGCCCTTGGTGGCCATCCAGCCCACCTCGGCCAGCCTGCTCGGCGGCGGGCTGGACGGCTCGGGGTCGGGGCCAGGGCCGACCGGGAACCCGGACCCGGCCAGCAGCGCGTGGAAGCGGCAGGCGATGAGGCGATGGCCGCGTTCGTTCGGATGCAGCCGGTCGACGCTCCAGTAGCGCCGCTCGTAGGTGGCGGGATCGCAGGCGGCGTCCAGGTGCACCGTCCTGTGCCGCCGCGCCACCTCGTCCACGACCGCGTTCACCGCGCGCATCCGCCGGGCCAGCGGACGGGCCAGCGCACCCGGCAACCCGAACATCTGCCCCGGGTCTGGCAGCCGCATGGTGAGCACCTCGGCGCCCGCCGCGCGCAGCGCAGCCACCGTACGGCCGACAGACACGCCGGTCCGTTCGGGATCAAAGTCGCCGCGGAGCGTGTCGTTGATGCCGACCACGACGCTGGCCACGTCCGGCCGCAGGGCCGTGGCGACGGGCAGCTGATCGTGCTCTACGTCGCCGGCCAGCGCGCCCAGCGTGGCCAGGTTGTGCAGCTCGGGCTGGGGTAGCGCGCCGGCCAGCAGCGCGGCCCAGCCGCGCCAGCCGCCCCCGGGCGCCGGGTCTCCCATGCCCACCGTGATCGAGTCGCCCAGCGCCGCGAACCGCGTCATGCCGCTTGCCTCCGATCCAGGGCCCCGTGAACGGCCAGGAAGCCGTGCACGGCCGTGCCCCAGTCGTACCGCTCCGCGCGTGCCCGGGCCGTGGCCCGCCGGGCCCGTTCCGGCCGGGCCAGCATGGCCCGCACGCCGGCCGCGAGATCCTCGCCCGGCACGCTGGCCCCGGCCTCGCCCACGACCTCGGGCAGCGCGGACTCGGCGCTCACCACCACCGGGGTCCCGCAGGCCAGCGCCTCCAGGGCGGCCAGCCCGAAGGTCTCCGCCGGGCCGGGGGCGATGGCCACGTCGGCACTGGCCAGGAGCGCGGCCAGGTCGGCGCGGCCGCGCAGGAAGCCGGCGAAGGTGACCGGCAGCCCGGCGCGCGCGGCCCGGCGGGCCAGGCGCGCCCGCAGCGGGCCTTCGCCCGCCACCACCAGCCGGACCGGCATCCCCGCGGCGCGCAGGGTGGCCAGCGTGGTCAGCGAGCGCTGCGGTCTCTTCTCCGCCGAGAGCCGGCCGCAGTGCACCAGCAGGATCTGGCCCTCGCCGACGTACCAGGTCCTGACCTGCCCGGACCTTTCGACCCCGGGCCTGAACGTGCCCAGGTCCACGCCGAGCGGAACGCGGACCAGGTTGCCCGCGCCGATCCGCTCGAACTCGGCCGCCGCCCAGCTGGTGGTGCAGATGACCCGGTGGTAGGCCCGGGCGGTGCGCCGGTTGAGCCAGTCGGCGGCGGCGCGGGACAGCGCCGCTTTCGGCCGGGCCGGCCCTCTGGTCAGCTTCAGCAGGGCCGTGACGCTCTCGTGTGACACCATCACCGCGGGCACGCCGTGCTCGCGAGCCCACGCGCCGGTCCAGCGCAGCGTGGTCCGGTCCGATACCTCCAGGGCGTCCGGTCGCAGCGCCGCCAGCAGGCGGGCCAGCCGCCGCCTGCGCCACAGCACCCGGTACCCGCCGGTGAACGGCAGCCGTGGCGCCCGCAGCGTGATCACCCGGCCCTGTGCGGTGAGCTCGTCGCCGTCCCGCTCGCCCGGGATGACCAGCACAGGCTCGTGCCCCGCGGCGAGGTAGCCCGCGCCAAGTTCGGCCAGCGAGGTGCGCAGCCCGCCGGAGTTCGGCGCGACGAAGTTGGCCAGCCGGACGATCCTCACAGCGTGACCTTGGCGGGTTTCTTAGCTCCCTTGCCCCCCATGGACCGCAGCACCGCGGCGTAATGGCCGGTCAGCTCCTCGGTCAGCGCGGGCCAGGTGCGGCCGAGGACCCTGCGCCGCCCGGCCGCGCCGAACGCCTCGCGCGCCGCCGGGTCGGCGGCCAGCCGGGCCACCGCGGCGGTGAACGCGGCGGGATCCGACGGCGGCACCAGGTATCCAGTTCCCCCGTCCTTGACCAGGTCGAGCGGTCCTCCGGCGGCCGGGGCGACGACCGGCAGTCCGCTCGCCGCCGCCTCCTGCAGCGTCTGCCCGAACGTCTCGTATGGACCGCTGTGCACGAACACGTCGAGGCTGGCGTAGATGGCCGCGAGGTCCTCGCCCCGGCGCTCGCCCAGGAAGACCGCGCCGGGCAGTTGCTGGCGCAGCGCGGCCTCGGCCGGTCCCGCTCCCACGATGACCAGCCGGACCCCGTCCAGCGCGGCGATCCCGGCCAGCAGGTCAACCCGCTTCTCGGTGGCCAGGCGGCCCACGTACCCCGCGATCACCTCACCGCCCGGCGCCAGCTCGGCCCGGATCCGCGGGCTGCGCTTGGCCGGGTGGAAGCGCCGCGTGTCCACGCCGCGGCCCCACAGCCAGACGTTCTCGATGCCCTGGCCGAGCAGCCCGGTCGCAGTGACCGTGGACGGCGCCAGCGTGCGCGCGGCGCCGTTGTGAATGCCGCGCAGCCACCGCCAGGCGAACGCCTCGCCGGCCCGGCCGAGGCGGTACGCCCGGGCGTAGGACGGCAGGTCGGTCTGGTACACCGCGACCGTGGGCAGGCCGAGCCGCCGGGCCACGGCGGCGCCGTGCGCCCCCAGGACGACCGGGCTGGCCAGGTGGACTAGCTCGGCCCGGTGCCGGATGAGCGCGGCCCGGACCCGGCGGCCGGGCAGCCCGAGCCGGAAGCCCGGATAGCCGGGCAGCGGGACCGCGGGCACCCGCACCACGGGGAACGGGTACGAGGTCTTCTCGTCTCGCTTCGCCCGCTGCGGCCGGGGGGCGATGACGAGCGGGTGGTGGCCATAGTCGGTGAGGAGTTCGGCGACGCGCAGGACGCAGTGCGCGACGCCGTTGACGTCGGGCGGGAAGGACTCGGTGATGATCGCGACCCTCATGGTCACACGGTGCGACATCAACCGATCGGGGCGTCGCAGGCGCCGTGACATCCAGGCGAAACTTCCGTGACTTCTTAGCTTTGAAACAATTGCGCCATGAATCCCACCTGGATCGTGCGTCTTGACGCCCCCGGAGACGGCCCGCGGCTGGCCGTCAAGGACTGCATCGACGTCGAGGGCCTGCCCACCACGGCCGGCTGCCAGGCGATCGCGGAGCAGGCGAGCCCGGCGCCCGCTGACGCGCCGGTGGTGGCGGCGGCCCGGCGGGCCGGGGCGCGGATCGTCGGCAAGACCAACCTGACCGAGCTGTGCTGGTCGGCCAGCGGGGTGAATCCCTGGTCCGGCACGCCGGTCAACCCGCTGGATCCGGGACGCCTGCCCGGCGGGTCGTCGAGCGGCTCGGCGGTGGCCGTGGCGGCGGGGGAGGCGGACGTGGCCCTCGGCACCGACACCGGGGGTTCGGTGCGGATCCCCGCGGCTTGCTGCGGGATCGCCGGCCTGAAGACCACTTGGGGCCGGGTGCCGCTGGACGGCGTGTACCCGCTGGCCCCGTCCATGGACACGGTGGGCCCGCTCGGCGCCGACGTGGCCGCGGTGGAACTGGGCATGCGGCTGATCGATTCCGGCTTCGCGGGCGCCTCCGCCGAGGCGCCCGCCCGGGTCGGGCGGATCCGGCCGTCGCCCGACCTCGGCGTGGATCCCGCGACCGACGCGGCGGTCGACGCCGCCCTGGCCGGGGTGCAGGTCACCGACGTCACCGGGTTCGACTTCCGGGCTGTCAACGAAGCCGGGAACGTGTCCATCGACGTGGAGGCCTACCAGGCGAACGCGTACCTGCTCCCGCGGCTGGACCAGCTCGCCCCGCACAACAGGCGCAGCATGACCGAGGCGGCCCAGATCACCGCGGAGGAAGCAGCTGAGGCGGCCAGGGTCCGGCAGGAACTGCGTGACTGGTTCAACGCAGCGCTGGACCGCCATCCGGTCCTGGCCCTGCCGACGCTGGTGGGCGCGCCGCCGCTGCTCGGCGAGCCCGGCATGTCGCTCACCGTGCTGACCATGCCCGCCAACCTGGCCGGCCTGCCCGCGCTGTCCCTGCCCGTGCCGGGCGGTCCCGCCGGCCTGCCTGCCTCGCTCCAGCTCATCGGGCCGCGCGGCGGCGAGGAGCGGCTGATCGCCCTCGGCCGCGTGATCGAGGCCGCCCTGCGGTAACTCCTGCCCGTCGGTGACCGGGAGCAGCCGGGGTGGCTCGCCGCCCTGGCGGCACAGCATGATCCGCCCGGCCAGCGTGTCATCGGCGAGGAATTCCATCGCCGCACCGGCGATGTCGGCGGGCGACAGCACCGGCGGGAGGGCCGCGAGCTCGGCCGGCGTCATCCGGCTCCGCGACCGGCGCGAGGCCGGCGTGTCCACCAGGCCCGGGCAGATGCAATTAGCCCGAACGGCCATGGTGTCACGCAGCGCTGCCAGGCAGGCGGTGAACCGGACCACGCCCGCCTTGGCCACCGCGTACTCGGGCGAGTCGTGGCTGGCCGTGCCCAGCCCGGCGGTCGAGGCGATGTTGATGATCGCGCCGCCGCCGCGCTCCCGCATCGGGGCCAGGACGAGCTGCGTGGCGAGCATGACCGCGCGCAGGTTCAGGTCGAGGGTCTGCTCCCACTTCGCCGGATCCGCCGCGGGGAAGCACGGCTCCTCGATGCCCCCGGCGTTGTTGACCAGCACGCCGACCGGACCGGCCGCGTCGACCGCCGCGCGGACGTCGGCCCGGCTAGCGAGGTCGGCGCGGAGGAACGAGCCGCCGATCCGTTCGGCCATTGCCGTGCCCGACCTCTCGTCGCGGTCGGCGATGACCACATGCATGCCCTCCGTGGCGAGCCGCTCCGCAATGCCCGCGCCTATCCCGTCCGCACCCCCGGTCACCAAGGCAGTCAGCCCGTTGAGTTCCATCACGGCATTGTCTGTTCCGGTCATGACATTCTGACCACCCTGGAGGGCCAGGACACGCCGGGCAAGGTCCGCGCGCTGTGCACCAAGGCCAGGCGGGTCGAGCGGCCGTGTGATGGAGGGGCGGGCACTGCGCCCGCCCCTCCGTGCATGGCGCGGCAGGTGAGGTGTCACCTGCCAGCCGGGGTCAGAACTGGATGTGGACCGTGGCCGAGATCGGGTCCGGCGTCGCGTTGATGAAATTGCCGAACTGATCCGTCACGACCGTGTTCGAGTAGCTCACCGCATCCAGGAACCGGAGTTGCCCGGGCGGGCAGCTGAAGGTCCCCGGGCCGAGCGGGCCCGCCACCGCGGTGCCGGTGGTCTGACCGTTGCGCACCGGGAAGTTGGCCGAGCCTGACACCCCGCTAGGGCCGAACGTCTTGGGCACGCCCTGGGGCTTGTTGCCCGCCTTGTTGTAGCACTGGTAGGTGGCGGTCGCATTGGCGCTGAGCGTGATCCCGACGCTAGTTGTGCCGGTGCCCAGGCCCACCTCCTTGAACGCGGTGTTCAGCGCCCCGGTGCTGCCGTCGATGCTGTTGTTCGCGAACAGGAAGTGCGGACTGTCGGCGGCCGCCGGACCGGCGACAAGCACCAGTGCCGACAGCACCAATGCCAGCGGCCCGAAGAGCAGCATCAGAAGTCGTCGCATGTGTTCCTCCTTTTGCGTTCACCCGGATCGGGTGACGGCTTCGCTTCCGGAATAGAGGCCCTGTATCGGATCACCTCCTCTCGCGGAGAATGCGCAAGCGCGCCGGATGGTGAACGGGGATCCTCATCTCGGGCGCCAGGCGCCTCCGCCCACGGGGCATCCGCGTGGCCGCGGCTGACTGGGCGGAAAAGACCGCCCCGTGCATGTCGGCCCCTCTCGAGGTGTTCATTCGAAGCCCGTGAGGAATTACCGAAGCACCAGCGCATGATGTTGAACCTTGCGCGAAAGTGGCACGTGATCCACCCACAATCACAAGACTTTACGGCAAGCCACAGTCCGTGCCCTCAGTAGCGGCCTACTGATCTTTGCGACGGCAGTATTCTCAGCTACTGAGATCCGAGAACGGCGGCGAGTGCGGCGCGATCCGACACGCCGAGCTTGCCGTACGCGGAGTAGATGTGGCTCTCTACCGTCCGGACGGAAAGAACCAGCTTCTCGGCGATGTCAGCATTGGACAGACCCTGGCACGCGAGCGCGGCGACTTCGTGCTCCCGCCGGGTCAGCGCAGCGAGGCCTGGCGTCGCGGGAAGTGGCGGGATGAACGTGAGCGCATGGCCGGCCTCGCCGGGGGACAAGCGGGCGGCCTTGGCGCGTGCGGCGGCGGCGCGAGCGGCATGACCCGACACTGCCCAGCGCCCCGATGCCTCAGTGGCGGCCTCAGCCGCCACGAGGCCCGCGCCGAGGGCGGCAAAGGCGTCGGCCACGGCCTCCAGGGACGCAGCGTCGGACGCGTCTGCCGCGCGGGCATGGATGACTGCCGCCGCCGGCCACGGCCCGTCGAGCGATGCCGCGAGGGTCTCGAGCCGGCTGGCCACGCGCTTGGCGCCGAGGCGAAGGGCGTCATGGAGAGCGAACATCGCGTAGGCGGGCTGGCCCCGGCTCTCTTGGCCGTCGGCGGCCGTAACGAGCTGGCCGATGGCCCGGGACCGCTCGCCAGCCGCGGCCGTGACCCAGGCCCGGGCTCGGGCGGCATCGCCGTCGAAGACGGCAAGTCCGCTGGGGCGCCGCATCATTGCCTCGTCGGTCAGTCGGCCCGCCTCCACCAGGTGCCCGAGCAGCGCATGGGTTTCGGCGGCCAGGGACAGGCACCACACCAGGCATCCAGCCGAATCGTTGGCGCGCAGCACGGCAGCGGCCCCGGTGAGCTGGCGCAGGGCGCTAGCAGGTCGGCCCTGTAGCAAGAGCGCCCGGCCCAGCTTGGTGCGTGCATGGGCGAGATCGCCAGCGCCCACGATCGGAGCCGCATCGGGTTCGAGCTGCCCGGCCAGGACCGTGGTGACCTCGTCGAGCCGGCCGGCCAGGAGCAGCGCGTTGGTCCGCGCCGCCCACACCCAGCCCACTGCGTCAGGCAGTTCTTCCCGCAGGCGAGCCGCTGCCGTGTCAAGCTCGTCGCACAGTGCCAGCACCCGGCCCGCCCGGCCGGCGAACGCCATGCACGCCCCCACCGGGGACAGGGACCGCAGCCGCACCCGCACGTCCATGTCAGGCGCGATCAGCGGGCCGCCGATGGCAAGCGCCTCGGTAAAACGCCCGGAATAAGTGAGGAGCCTGGCCAGGTCGGCACGTGCCAGCAGCCGCCGCACCGGGTCGCCCACTGATGCCTCGGCCTCCTCCAGGACCCGCCGCGCGTCCGCCAGGCCGCCAGGCCCGTGGAACATCACCCAGGCCCGCTCCCGGACGAGCAGCTGATGGGGGGTTCCGTCAGGCTCGGTGCCAGCCAGCCGATTCAGCACGCGGCCCGCCGCGTCGAACTGCCCCAACTGGCTGAGCGAGGCGCCAAGCAGCAGCCCGGCCTCGAACGAGGGCGCCAGCTCCCGCGATGCACGAGCCAGCCGCGCGGCGAGCGCAAAGTCGAACACCTCGCGGGCCTGCTGCGCGGCCCGCAGCAGCAATCCGGCGTCTACAGGGCTGGCCGACTCCACCCGCCAGGCGGCCAACCGCAGCACGTCGCCCCGGCGGCGGCTGCCGGCCGCCTCCAGTGCATCGGCCAGCAGCCGCTGCAGACGCCTGCGCTGCAACACCGGAATCCGTGCCCGTAGCACCTCTCCGAATAGAGGGTGCGCCAGGCGCACCTCGGCGCGCCGTCCTGACTCCTCGGCTACGATCGTTCCCCGGCGTTCCTCGTCGGCGAGGTCGAGCCCCCGGACCAGTGCCTGCACCAGGTCGGCGCCCACTGGCTCACCAACCGCCAGCAGTTCCGCCAGTAGCCGCCGATCCCCCTCGAGGCGGCCCATGCGGTCGGCGACCAGTTCGGCCAGCCGGGGGCCGACCCTGCCATCCGGCGTCCATCTCCAGACCCCGTCGAGCCGGACGAGTGTCCCCGCCTCCACCGCGTCGGCCACCAGTTCTCGCAAGAACAGGACGTTTCCGGCTGTGTCGCACCAAAGCTGGTGCAGCGTGCCAGGCTCGACGTCTCCGCCCATCGCCGCCGACGCGAGCGTCGCGAAGTTCTGCCGCCCGAGCGGCTCGAGTTCCAGCCGCGGGAGCGGGCCGTCCTTGTACAAGGACACCACATCCGATGGAGGCTGTTCCCCTGCCCGCATCGTCAACAGCACGGCAGCCGCGCCGGAGGCCGACAGGTGGTGAACCAGGGCGGCGGATAGCCCGTCCAGCAGGTTGGCGTCATCGATCACGACTAGCATCGGCCGACCGCCGGACCGCTCGACCAGGATTTCCGTCAGCCGTGACAGCAGGCCCGCCCGGCCATGGAATGACGTTTCCCGATCAGCCAGGTCCAGCCCGGCCACGCCACCAAGCGGCAGGTCGCTGACGGCCCTGGAGGCCGTTGTCCACGCCACATGCCAGCCAGCCAACGCCGCCGACACCTCACGGGCGAGACGTGTCTTGCCCACTCCTGCCGCCCCGCCGACGACCGCCCCGCCCCGCTCGGTGATCGCCTCCGTCAAGAAGGCGAGTTCCTCAGCGCGTCCTATCAGGGGCAACTCTTCGCCCCGCTCCATGAGCCTCAACTAAACCACCCCTGCTCATGGCAATGCGGCGAGGTTCCCAGGCGATCCCGCCCATGCCTAGATCACCATCGAAATTGCTGGTACACGCGCTGTCAAGGGACATCGGCCTTCCCTGCGAACCAGGTAGCCGCCCGTCTGGTCGCGACCGTGGGCGAGAATGGTGTCAACAGGAGGGAGTCGCCGATGACTGCGGCTACTGACACGCGAACCGACCTGCGGGGATTCCTGCACGGGCTGCCCGGGGTGGACCGGGTGGGGGCGGAGGCGCGGGCGGCCATGCTGGCCAGCCGGTCCATCAAGACCACGGCCAAGCAGTGGGCGCTCGACATGGCCATCTCCATGATCGACCTGACCACGCTGGAGGGCCAGGACACCCCGGGTAAGGTCCGCGCGCTGTGCGCCAAGGCCAAGCGTCCCGACCCCGCCGACCCGACCGCGCCGATGGTCGCCGCCGTCTGCGTGTACCCGGACCTGGCCCACGTCGCCGCGGTCGAGCTGAAGGGCAGCGGGGTCCACGTGGCCAGCGTGGCCACCGCGTTCCCTAGCGGGCGGACCAGCCTGGAGGTCAAGCTCGCCGACGTGAAGTACGCGGTCTCGGCGGGCGCCGACGAGGTCGACATGGTGATCGACCGCGGCGCCTTCCTGGCCGGGGATTACCAGCTGGTCTTCGACGAGATCGCCGCCGTCAAGGACGCCTGCGGGACCGCGCATCTCAAGGTGATCCTGGAGACCGGCGAGCTGGTCACGCTGGACAACGTGCGCCGCGCGTCCTGGCTGGCCATGCTGGCCGGGGCCGACTTCATCAAGACCTCGACCGGCAAGGTCTCCCCGGCCGCCACGCTCCCGGTGACCCTGGTCATGCTGGAGGCCGTGCGCGACTTCCGGGATAGCCACGGCCGCCAGGTCGGCGTCAAGCCGGCCGGCGGCATCCGCACCGCCAAGGACGCCATCAGGTACCTGGTCCTGGTCAACGAGACGGCGGGAGAGGACTGGCTGGATCCCCGCTGGTTCCGCCTGGGCGCCTCCAGCCTGCTCAACGACCTGCTCATGCAGCGGACCAAGATGACGACCGGCCGCTACTCCGGTCCCGACTACTTCACCCTGGACTGATATGGCTAAGTTCGAGTACGCGCCGGCGCCGGAGTCGCGGGCCATCGTCTCGCTGCGCGAGTCCTACGGGCTCTTCATCAACGGCGAGTTCACTCCCGGCTTGGACGGCCGCGCGTTCAAGACCATCTCGCCCGCCACTGAGGAGGTCCTGGCCGAGGTGACCGAGGCCGGTCCCGCCGACGTGGACCGGGCGGTCACGGCGGCCCGCAAGGCCTACGAGCACACCTGGTCGGCCATGCCGGGCCGGGAGCGGGCCAAGTACCTGTTCCGCATCGCCCGCATCATCCAGGAACGGGCGCGCGAGCTCGCCGTGCTCGAGTCGCTCGACAACGGCAAGCCGATCCGCGAATCACGCGACGTGGACATCCCGCTGGTCGCGGCGCACTTCTTCTACTACGCCGGCTGGGCCGACAAGCTTGAGTACGCCGGCTACGGCCCGGCGCCGCGCCCGCTCGGCGTGGCCGGCCAGGTCATCCCGTGGAACTTCCCGCTGCTGATGCTGGCCTGGAAGATCGCTCCCGCGCTGGCCTGCGGCAACACCGTGGTGCTCAAGCCCGCCGAGACGACGCCGCTGACC
>Ga0070707_100006866_pt1 | contig 10544 bp, 6 predicted proteins | sample KBSK5502metaG_FD_65468 | JGI IMG/M metagenome (GOLD analysis project Ga0070707, IMG submission 65468) | Corn, switchgrass and miscanthus rhizosphere microbial communities from Kellogg Biological Station, Michigan, USA - KBS K5-50-2 metaG | ecosystem: Host-associated > Plants > Roots >... | reverse complement strand
CCCGGGCTCTACTCCGACAGCCAGGTCGAGCTGCTCAAGACATTCGCGGATCAGGCCGTGATCGCCGTCGAGAACGTGCGACTCTTTACCGAGCTGGGAGCGCGCAACAGCGAGCTGCGCGTCTCCCTCGAACAGCAGACGGCGACCGCAGAGTTGCTCAAGGTGATCGGCCGATCCAGCTTCGACCTCCAGCCGGTCTTCGAGACGCTGGCCGAGAACGCGATCCGGCTGTGCGAGGCCGACCGGGCGTTGATCTTTCGGTCCGACGATCAGGTCATGCGCGTCGTGGCCGCTTACAACATCTCGCCCGAGCTCCGAGCATTCCATGAGCGGAATCCCATCGCGCCTGGACGCGGAAGCTGCGTGGGGCGGGTTGCGCTCGAGCGGCGCACCGTCCATATCCACGATGTCCGCAGCGACCCCGAGTACAGCTGGGGCGGGAAGCAGATCGATCCCTACCGGACCTTGATCGCGGTCCCAATGTTGAGGGCGGGCGAGTTGCTGGGGGCCATCAACGTCGTTCGATACGAGGTCTTGCCGTTCACCGACAGTCAGATCGCGCTGCTGGAGACCTTCGCCGACCAGGCGGCCATCGCCATCGAGAACGCGCGGCTTCTCACCGAGCTGCAAACCAAGAATGCCAGCCTCACCGAGGCGCTGGAGCAGCAGACGGCCACGAGCGAGATCCTCAAGGCGATCAGCACCTCGCCGACCGATGTGCGGCCGGTGTTCGACATGATCTCCGAACACGCCGTGAAGCTGTGTGACGCGGAGCTCAGCGTTGTTACGACGGTCAGCGGGGATCATCTGGAGCTGGCCGCGGTCCACGGCCTGACACCCGAGGGCACCGAGGCCACGCGGGGCGCCTTCCCCATGCCGCTTGATGCCGAATCGACGAGCGCGCGGGCGATCCGCAGCCGCGCGGTCGTCCACTTCGAAGACGTGATGACTGACGCGCAGTATCAGTACAAGGACACCGCACGGCTTGGGCTCTGGCGCGGGACCCTGGGCGTGCCGATGCTTCGGGAGACGCAAGTGATCGGTGCGATCATGGTCGCGCGAACAACCCCGGGCCGCTTCTCGGACACGCAGGTCGCGCTCCTGCAGACCTTCGCCGACCAAGCGGTCATCGCTGTTCAGAACGTGCGGCTCTTCACCGAGCTGGGAGCGCGCAACAGCGAGCTGCGGGTCGCCCTCGAGCAGCAGACGGCGACCGCCGAGCTGCTCAAGGTGATCGGGCGGTCCACGTTCGACCTCCACCCGGTGTTCGAGACGCTGGCCGAGAATGCGGTCAGACTGTGCGAGGCCGAGCGGGCATTGATCTTCCGTTTCGACGGTCAGCTTCTCCGAATCGTAGCCGCGCAGAACATCTCGCCCGAGCTAAGAGCATTCGTTGAGCAGAACCCCATAACTCCCGGACGTCATACCGTCACGGCGCGCGCGGCTCTTGAGCGGAGCACGATCCACATTCATGATGTCACGACCGACCCCGAGTACACGTATGGGGCGCGCGAAGTGGACCCCATCCGAACGGTGCTTGGGATCCCGATGCTCAGGGCCGGCGAGCTGCTGGGCGTGATCATCATCTACAGATTTGAGGTTCGCCCGTTCACCGACGGCCAGATCGCGCTAATGGAGACGTTCGCCGACCAGGCGGCCATCGCCATCGAAAACGCGCGGCTCCTGACCGAGCTCCAGGCCAAAAACGCCAACCTCACCGAGGCGCTGGCACAGCAGACGGCGACCGCCGAGATCCTGCGGGTGATCTCCAGCTCGCCGACCGACGTCGGGCCGGTTTTTGACGCGATCGCGCGAAGCGCGGTGCGCTTGTGCGATGCGCGCTTCGTCCTCGTCTACCGTCTCGAAGACGAGGACGTCCAGCTGGTCTCGCATCACAATTACCCGGCCGAGGCGCTCGAGCAGTTCCGGCGCACGTTTTCCCGCCGGCTGTCGGAGGGCGGGACGGTCGTGGCGCAGGCCATGCTCCAGGGGTCCTTTGTCCATACTCCCGACATCCTGCAGGACTCGCAGGTGTCGGAAGCCGTGCGCGAGCTGGCCAGGTCAGCGGGCTATCGAAGCGTGCTCGCCGTACCGATGATGCGGGAGGGACGGGCGCTCGGCGCCATCGCTATCACGCGCGGCGACACGGCCGGAGCGCCGAAGCCCTTCCTGGATCGCGAGATCGAGCTGCTCAAGACCTTCTCCGAGCAGGCCATCATCGCCATTGAGAACGTGCGACTGTTCACCGAGCTGGAAGCGCGCAACAGCGAGCTGCGCGTTGCCCTCGAGCAGCAGACCGCGACGGGCGAGATCTTGAGCGTCATCTCGAGCTCGCCCACGAACGTGCAGCCGGTCTTCGACACGATTGCCAGAAACGCCTCGCGTCTATGCAACGGGATGTGGACGGTCGTTGTGCGGTTTGACGACGACCTGATCCATCTCGTCGCTGACGTGAATCCCAGGGTGGACCCACAGGAACATCAACGTCGTTTTCCGGCGCCGGCAACTCGTCGCGTTCTGGCTGCACGACCCATCCTCGATGGGACCATTGTCCACATCCCAGACGTGAGCAATGACGTCGATGTCAATCAGGAGGCGATGGCGGCGTTCGGAATACGGGCTTTCCTGGGCGTTCCCATGACGCAGGGAGGACGGCCGATCGGTTCGATCAACGTCTCAAAGGAGGTCGTGGGGCCATTCGCAACAGGGCAGATCGATCTGCTGAAGATCTTCGCCGACCAGGCCGTGATCGCGATCGAGAACGTCCGGCTCTTCCAGGAGCTGGAGGCGCGCACCCGCGAGCTCACGCGGTCCGTCGGGGAGCTGCAGGCGCTGAGCGATGTCGGACAGACCCTCAGCTCGACGCTCGACCTCGAGACCGTGCTCAACACCATCGTCTCTCACGCCAATCAGCTCGCCGGTACCGAGGCTTGCACCGTCTACGAGTACGACGAGCAGAACGAGCAATTCATCGTGCGCTCCACGAAGAATCTCGGCGAGGACATCGTCGACATCGCCCGCCGGACGCCGATCCGGCGGGGCGAAGGTGCGGTGGGGCGCGTAGCGGTGACACGCGAGCCAGTGCAGATCCCGGACATTGCGGTCGAGGGCGCCTATCACAGCCACCTCCGCGACGTGCTCTTGCAGAGTGGCACCCGGGCGCTGCTGGCCATTCCCCTGCTGCGCGAGGATCATCTCGTCGGCGGGCTCGTCGTCACCAAGAAGACCCCCGGAGAGTTCTCTCCGGAGGTGGTCGATCTCCTCAAGACGTTCGCCGCCCAGTCGGCCGTGGCCATCCAGAACGCGCGGCTCTTCCGCGAGATCGAGGACAAGAGCCGCCAGCTCCAGGAGGCCGACCGCCACAAGTCCGAGTTCCTGGCCAACATGTCCCACGAGCTCCGCACGCCGCTCAACGCCATCATCGGCTACAGCGAGATGCTCCAGGAGGATGCGGCCGACCTCGGGGCCGAGCAGTTCACGGACGATCTCAAGAAGATCAACGCCGCCGGCAAGCATCTGCTGGAGCTGATCAACGCCGTGCTCGACCTCTCCAAGATCGAGGCCGGCAAGATGGAGCTGTACCTCGAGAGCTTCGACGTGCCCGGCCTGGTCAGGGACATTGCCGCGGTGATCCAGCCGCTCGCCGCGAAGAACTCGAATCGGCTGGACGTCCGCTGCCCGGAGGAGACCGGCGCGATGCGGGCCGATTTGACGAAGGTGCGCCAGGCCCTCTTCAATCTTCTCAGCAATGCCTGCAAGTTCACGGATCGGGGGATCATCACCTTGTCCGTGGCGCGCGAGGCCGTGGACGGCCGGGACTTCATGGTCTTCAGCGTGAGCGACACCGGCATCGGCATGACGCCCGAACAGCTCGCGCGGCTCTTCGAAGCGTTCTCGCAGGCCGACGCGGCGACGACGCGCAAGTACGGCGGGACCGGCCTCGGCCTCGCCTTGAGCCGGCGGCTCTGCCGGATGATGGGCGGTGACGTCACCGTCGACAGCCGGGAGGGCCGCGGCAGCACCTTCACCATCCGGCTGCCCGCCGTCGTGGCCGAGGCGGTCGAGGAGGCGGTCGCTCCTGCCGAACTGGCCGACCTCGCCCCAACGGGCGTCGGTACCGTGCTGGTCATCGATGACGAGGCAGCCGTGCGTGACCTGATGCAGCGTTTCCTGACCAAGGACGGGTTCAGGGTGATCACGGCCTCGGGCGGCGAAGAGGGCGTGCGGCGGGCGCGCGAGCTGAAGCCGGACGCCATCACGCTGGACGTGATGATGCCCGGCATGGACGGCTGGGCGGTGCTCTCGGCGCTCAAGGCCGACCCGGAGCTCGCCGACATTCCCGTCATCATGCTGACCATCGTCGACGACAAGAACCTGGGCTATGCCCTCGGCGCTTCCGACTACCTCACCAAGCCGATCGACCGCGAGCGGCTGGTGACAGTGCTCGAGAAGTACCGCCGCGATCTCCCCGTGCTGGTCGTGGACGACGACGTCGCCGTCCGCCAGCTCCTGCGCCGCATGCTGGAGCCCGAGGGCTACACCGTCGTGGAGGCGGAGAACGGACGGGCGGCCCTCGAGCGCCTGCGCGACGTCTCGCCGAGCGTGGTGCTGCTCGACCTGATGATGCCGGAGATGGACGGCTTCGAGTTCGTCGCCGAGTTCCGGCGTCACGAACCCTGGCGGGCGATCCCCATCGTCGTCGTCACGGCCAAGGATCTCTCCCGCGAGGACACCGAGCGCCTCAACGGCTACGTCCAGCGAATCCTCCAGAAGGGTTCCCACACTCGCGAAGAGCTACTGGCCGAGGTGCGTGAGCTCGTCGCGCAGAGCCTCTCCGGCCGCGAACGGAAGGCCTAACCGGATGATGCACGAACAGGCACCCACCCTCACCCCAGCCCTCTCCCTCCCGGGAGGGAGAGGGAGTCACTCTGATCCCCTCGCCCCCGGAGGGGGAGAGGGTAGGGTGAGGGGGAGGCGAGCCTGATGGCCAGGATCCTGCTCGTCGAGGACAACGAGATGAACCGGGACATGCTCTCGCGCCGCCTCGTCAAGCGCGGCTACGACGTGGCCATCGCGGTCGATGGCGAGCAGGGCGTGGCCATGGCGCGGTCGGAGGCGCCGGCCTTGATCCTCATGGACATGAGCCTGCCGGGGCTGGACGGCTGGGAGGCGACGCGCCAGATCAAGGCCGCGCCCGAGACGCGCGGCATTCCCGTGATCGCGCTCACCGCGCACGCCATGTCCGGCGATCGCGAAAAAGCCATCGCGGCCGGCTGCGACGACTTCGACACCAAGCCGGTCGATCTGGCCCGGTTGCTCGAGAAGATCGAGGCGCTCCTCGGGCGGGCAGCCGGGGCGTGACCATCGACCCCGCCGCGCAGCTCCGCCACGAGCTGCGCACGCCGCTCAACCACATCATCGGCTACGCCGAGATGCTCCTGGAGGAGCTCGGGGACGCGGGCAAGCCCGAGCTCGCCGCCGGGCTCACCGCGCTTCGCACCGACGCCCGCCAGCTCCTGACATCGCTGAATGACGTCCTCGCGCGGGGGCAGACGGGCCCGCCCGACCTTGCCGCGGCGCGCGGCACGCTGGGCCCGCCCCTCGAGCGCGTGCGCTCGGCCGGCGAGACCCTGCGCCGGCAGGCGGCGGAGGCAGGCGGCGAGTCGCTGCTGGCTGACCTCGATCGCATCCGCTCGGCCACCCTGCGCCTCGAAGAATTGCTCAGCCACGGCGGGGTACCGCCGGCCAAGGAGACCGCGGGAGAGGCGGTGAGCCCAGTGACGACGAGCGGCTCGCCGCAGCCGCGGAACGCCGGCGCCATCCTCGTCGTCGACGACAACGAGGACAACCGCGCCATGCTCGCGCGGCGCCTCGCGCGCCAGGGCTACGAGGTGCTCACCGCGGCCGGCGGCCAGGCCGCGCTCGCGACGCTGGCCGCGCGGCCCATGGACCTCGTGCTGCTCGACGTCATGATGCCGGATCTCGACGGCTACGCCGTCCTTCAGCGTCTCAAGGCCGATCCGGCGCTTCGCGACATCCCGGTGCTCATGATCTCGGCGCTCGACGATATGGACAGCGTGGTGCGCTGCATTCAGCTGGGAGCCGACGACTATCTCGGCAAGCCCTTCGATCCGGTGCTTCTCCAGGCGCGGATCGGCGCGTGCCTGGAGAAGAAGCGCCTCCACGACCAGGAGGCTCGCCACCGCCGCGAGCTGGCGGAATGGAACGACACGCTCGAGCGGCGCGTGGCCGAGCAGGTCGCGCAGCTGGAGCAGCTCGGGAGGCTCAAGCGGTTCTTCTCGCCGCAGCTGGCGGAGGCGATCGTGGCGGGCGGCGCGGACGATCCCATGAAGACGCACCGGCGCGAAGTCACGGTGGTCTTCCTGGACCTCCGCGGCTTCACCGCCTTCGCCGAGACGGCCGAGCCGGAGGAGGTCATGGGCGTGCTCCGCGAGTACCACGCGGAGATGGGGCGCCTCATCCTCCAGCACGAGGGCACGCTCGAGCGCTTTACCGGCGACGGCATGATGATCTTCTTCAACGATCCGGTCGAGGTTCCGAACGCGGCCGAGCGCGCGATCCGCATGGCCGTCGCCATGCGGGACCGCACGGCCGGCCTCGCCGCGCAGTGGCGACGACGCGGCTGGGACCTCGCGCTCGGCGTGGGCATCGCGCAGGGCTACGCCACCATCGGCGCCATCGGCTTCGAAGGGCGCGTGGACTACGGCGCGATCGGCACGGTCACGAACCTCGCGGCGCGGCTGTGCGGAGAGGCCAAGGGAGGGCAGATCCTCATCTCGGCTCGCGTGGCCGCCGCTGTCGAGGGCATGATCGACGCGGAGGAGCTGGAGCCGCTGACGCTCAAGGGCCTCACGCGCCCCGTACCCGTCTGGAGCGTGGGAGGCCTGAGACCGCGCTAGGAGTTGAATCTGCGTGGAATCGAATCCGTCCGGAAGTGCGCCGTCGGTCAGGTCGGTCGACCGTGCTAGGATGCCGGCCTATACGCGATCCCCCCAGGAGGAGACTATGACGACGAAGTTCATGGCTGGGCTGGCGCTGGTGCTGGTCCTCGCCGCGAGCGCGCTGTTCTCGCTGCCGACCGGCGTCTTCGCTCAGGAAGTGATCCGGATCGCATGTCCGACCAAGACCTATTTCCCGACCATCCTCGCCACGGTGGCGAAGGAGAAGGGACTGTTCGAGAAGGAGGGCCTCCGGCCGGAGATCACCATCTACCGCGGCGGCGGGGAGACCTTCGAGGCGATCGCCGCAAACTCGGCCGATCTCGGCACGGTGGCGGTTCCCCTCGTCGCGACGTCCCGCAAGCGCGGGGTCCTCGCCAAGATCGTCGGCGGCAACGGCGACGAATGGTCGGGGTGGATCCTCGGAGTGAGAACAGCCTCGCCGGTCAAGTCGGTGAAGGAACTGGAGGGCAAGAAGGTCGGCATCACCTCGGCCGGCTCCGGCACCGACACCCTCGCCCTGTGGACGCAGAGCGAGCACAAGGTCGCCTTCCAGCGCGTGGGCGTCGGCGGGGGCGGCCTCGTGCCGAACCTGCTGAACGACAATCTCGCCGCCGCGGTCATCTACTCTCCGCTCAGCTACCAGGTCGTGTCCGAGGGGAAGGTGCGCGTTCTGATCGACTTCGCCACCGCCATGCCGCCGAACCTGATCGGCGGGTGGACCGCGACGGACAAGAACCTCACCGAGCGGCGCCCCTTCATCCAGAAGGGGCTGAACGCCCTGTACGGGGCGCTCGAGTACATGCGCAACAATCCGGACTACGCGATCAAGACCATCGCCACCAACAACGAGCTGCCGATGGAGATCGCCAAGATGGAGTACGAGAAGACCTTCCTGCGGCTCTCCCGCGACGGAAAGATGACGCTCGCCTCGGTGGAGAAGGCCATGGATCTGGCCGCCGCGAGCGGGGTGAAGGACATGGCGCCCGCCGCGGACGTGTTCATGAACATGCCGATCAGCCCGACCAAGCCGTAGGGCGCGTACCATGCGGCGGCACGAGCGGATCATCGTCGCCGCCGCCGTCCTGGGCCTCCTTGCCCTCTGGGAGGCGCTGGTCCGCCTGGGACGGATCGACGCGAGCCTGGCGCCCGCGCCCAGCACGATCCTGAGCGCGCTGGCGCGCCTCCTGCAGCGGCCGGAGGTGCTGACGAGCCTCGGGGTCACCGCGTGGGAGGTGCTCGCCGCCTTCCTCATCGCGGTGCCCGTGGGTCTCCTCATCGGATTTGCCCTCGCCGAGATGCCGGTGCTGGGCGCGCTGTTCCGGCCCCTCGTCAACTTCCTGTTCGGCGTGCCCAAGTCGATCTTCCTGCCCGTGTTCATCCTGATGTTCGGGGTCAGCATCCCGCAGAAGATCGCCTTCGGTGTATTCACCACGATCTTCGTGCTGATCGTGGGCGGCGTCGCCTCGGTGCAGTCGGTGCCGCGCGAGCTCGTCACGGTCAGCCGCGTGTACGGGGCCGACCGGTGGCAGATCGTACGGGAGATCTACATCCCCGCGATGGCGCCCATCCTGCTCGAGTCGGCGCGCCTCGGGTTGGTCTTCAACATCACCGCCGTGCTCCTGTGCGAGATCTACGGCGCCCGTGACGGCATCGGCTACCGCATCGCGGCGTGGGGCGAGAATCTCCAGATGCCGCAGCTCTACGCCGCCCTCGTGATCGTCGCGGCGGCCGCGGTGGCGGTCAACGAGGCGCTGCGGCTGCTCGAGGCCCGGCTCGGCTTTTGGCGGCGGCAGTCGTGACCCGCGCTCTCGTCGCCATCCGGGGCGTGTCCCAGCACTTCGGCGCGGACGGCGCGAGCGTGTCCGCGCTCGAGGGCATCGATCTCGAAGTCCCAGATGGGCAGTTCGTCTCGGTGGTCGGGCCCAGCGGCTGCGGCAAGTCCACGCTCCTCTCGCTTGTCGCCGGGCTCCGCCTGCCTTCGCGCGGCGCGGTGCTGTGCGACGGCGAGCCGATCACCGCGCCGATGCCGCGCAAGGTCGGCATGATCTTCCAGGAGGCCAACCTCCTGCCGTGGCTCTCGGCGGTCGACAACGTGGCGTTCCCGCTGAAGCTGCGCCGCGTGCCGAAGCGGGAGCGGCTCGAGGCGGCGGCCCGCATGCTGGAGCTGACCGGCCTCGCCGGGTTCGAGGATCGCCTGCCCCACCAGCTCTCGGGCGGCATGAAGCAGCGGGTGGCGATCGCCCGAGGCCTCGTCCAGAATCCGGCGGTGCTGCTGATGGACGAGCCCTTCGCGTCGCTCGACGAGCAGACACGCATGGTGCTGGGCGACGAGCTGCTGCGCATCTGGTCGGAAACTCGGAAGACGGTGCTCTTCGTGACCCACAGCCTCAACGAGGCGGTATACCTCGCCGATCGGGTCATCGTCCTGAGCGCCCGGCCCGGCCGGGTTGTCGACGATGTTCCCGTCGATCTTCCCCGCCCGCGCAGCTTTGCCATGACGACGGGCGAGCGCTTCGGCGTCCTGAAAGATCGCATCTGGCAGCACATCAAGCACGCGGAGCGCCGATGACCTGGCCCGAGCGCCACCTCCGCCTGAGCCAGGCCGCGCTCTACCTGGCGATCCTGGCCGCCTGGGAGCTGTTGCCGCGGACCGGCGTGATCCCACGTCTGTTCGTGCCGCCGCTGAGCGAGGCGCTCGCGGCGCTCGTCGCCGACCGCCGCGAATACCTCGGCAGCCTGCCCACGACCTTTGGCGAAATCCTCGTGTCCTACGTCATCGTCTGCGGCGGCGGCATCGTCATGGGCCAGCTCATCGGCTCGTCGCTCGCCGCTCGCCGCATGCTGCTGCCGGTGCTCCGCTCCGCGTACGCGGTCCCGCTGGTGGTGCTCTACCCGGTCATGATGGTGTGGTTCGGCCTCGGGTCCGAGTCGAAGATCGCCTTCGCCTCCATTTACGCCTTCATCCCCACCATGCTGACCGCAGTGGCCGGCGTCGCCGCGCTCAGTCCGGCCCTCGGCGAGACCGCCCGCGCCCTCGGGGCCACCCGCGCCCAGCAGATTCTCTACATTTCCCTGCCCGCGAGCCTGCCGTCCATCGTGGGCGCGCTGCGGCTCGGCGGCGCTCTCGTGATCGTGGGCGTGATCGTGGCCCAGATGCTGGGCTCGGCCGACGGCCTCGGCTATCTGATCACGCGCTACCGTACTCTGCTGAACAGTCCCGGGGTCTACGCCGGCATCGTGCTCGTGCTGGGGATCACCGGGATGCACGAGATTCTCCTTCGCCGCCTGGAGCGGAAGGTGGCGGCGTACCGCCAGTTCTGACGGAGGCACCGCCATGCCGCAGCACGCGCTCACGACCACGGTGGTCGGCAGCTACCCTCAGCCGGACTGGCTCGTCGATCGCGCGATGCTGTCCAAGGGTGTCCCGCGCGTGCGCCTCCAGGAGATCTGGCGGGTGCCGGCGGCCTTCCTCGAGCAGGCGCAGGACGACGCCACCATCGTCGCGATCCGCGAGATGGAGCGGGCCGGGATCGACATCATCAGCGACGGTGAGATCCGCCGCGAGAGCTACTCGAACCGGTT
>Ga0070707_100006863_pt1 | contig 10548 bp, 11 predicted proteins | sample KBSK5502metaG_FD_65468 | JGI IMG/M metagenome (GOLD analysis project Ga0070707, IMG submission 65468) | Corn, switchgrass and miscanthus rhizosphere microbial communities from Kellogg Biological Station, Michigan, USA - KBS K5-50-2 metaG | ecosystem: Host-associated > Plants > Roots >... | reverse complement strand
GGGGCAGTCGGCGCGGTCAACCGGCTGTGCGGGTCGCTCGGACCGTCGGCCTCGGTCCTGATCCTCGACCGCCTGGTGGCCGACCAGTTCAGCCAGGTGATCCGCGGAATGTGCGACGTTCCGGTCGCCTCGATGACCGGCCAGCCGCCCCAGGCGGTCCAGAACGCGCTAGCCGGCATAGAAAAGGTCAGGCGGCGCCCTGTGCTGCTAGGCGCGCTGCCGTCGGAGGTCGCCGTCTACGGCGGCAGCCCGCTCCGGGTGCTGAACCTCGTGACCACGCAGGACCCGCACACACTGACCACGCCGCCGACCACCCCGTGGCCGGCTCGCTACGTCATCTGGATGTCGGCCCCGGGCGTGACCGGGGCGCGAGTCTGATTTGCCTGCGACCGTTAGAGGCCCTAAAGTGAAGGGACTTCGACGCGGGGTGGAGCAGTTCGGTAGCTCGCTGGGCTCATAACCCAGAGGTCGCGGGTTCAAATCCCGCCCCCGCTACCAAGTTTGTGCAGGTCAGGGGCCTGATCGCCGGTCATGGCGGTCGGGCCTTTTGATCGCTTGTCCGCGGTTCGTCCGCCGGATAGGACCGTGAGGCTTGACATAGGACCGTGAGGCGTGTGACACCGGGTGGTCAGCGGGCTGATACCCGTCTCCAGGGCAGCCGCTACCTGCCCGGCCTGGCGGTCTGGGCCAGCGTGCGCCGGGACCAGCAGGGCCTCGCAGATCGCCTCGCTCACCTCCGCGATCTCCTCAGCCAGCGCCACGAACTGCTGATAGTTCTCCAGCTCGGCCCGCACCTTGCCCAGCTGAAGCCTCTCGTAGTCAGAAGCCAGACAGTCGCGGCGCGCCCAGCCGCCTGCCACCTTGTGGTCAGTCGCCGTCGAGCGCCTCGATCCACCGGGCCAGCATCGCGTCCAGGACTTTGAGTTCGTCGGGTGCGAAAGCGTCCATTATGCGGCGTTCTACCGGCTCGACACGGTGCCGGGCCACATCCAGAACCTCGTAGCCAGCGGCGGTGATGTGCAGTTCGAGTACGTTCGGGTGGCGCGGGTGCGGCGAGCGCACGATGAGTCCTTGCTCGTCGAGCGACTTGAGGACGATCATCATTGCCTGCGGCGTGACCAGGCAGGCCCGGGCGAGGGTTGCGGCCGCGATCCCCGGTTGCCGATCGAGCTCGGCGAGCGCGACGTACTGCGCCAGGGTCAGGCCAGCGGGCTTGAGCGCGGCGCTTTTGGCGCGCAGCATCGCCTGCTCGGCCTTTTTGAGCGCCATGCCGAGGCGCTGCTCCGCTGGTGCTGGCGCTGCCCGGCGATCTCCGGCTAGGGCTTCCACGGCACGACCTCCCCGGCGAGCACGAGTTCGCCGTAAAAGCCCGGATCCGGGCAAGGGTCGAGCGCGAGGTCGAGCAGGCCAACAGCGGCCTCGGCCGGGCTTTGCGCATGAGCCATGTCCAGCCACGGCCGCGATGCACCCGTGTCAATGAGGCCGGGGCACACCGCCGCGATCAGGATGCCGCGGCGCAGGTCGTCTGCGCGCCGCCGTCGCGCCAGGACCCGCACGGCAGCGACCTGGCCGATCTTTGAGGGAATATTGATCCAGGCCGGCCACGCCTGGCCAGCCGCGCGTCCCTCCCGGACCGCGTCCCGCCACGTGCACACCGCAGAGTCGACGTCGTCGAGAGAATTCAGGTCGCCGTCGAAGCGGGCGTGCAGGACAGGTGCTAGCGCGCGCAGGCTCCCCGCCCGGCTCGCGACGACCAGCAGCCTGGCGCCATCGCGCAGCAGCGGCGCGAACGCGCGGAGCACGTTCGTCGTGCCGAGATTGTTGACGGCGACGTAGTGATCGACCATCTGGGCGGGATCGTCATCGGGCTGGATCCGGGAGTAGTGATTGGAGAAGACGATGTCCACGCCGCCATGCCGGCGGGCGAGCAATCCGGCGAAACCGGCAACGGCATCGGCATCGGATACGTCGACCACCGCGCCGCGAACCTCGGCATGAGCGGCCGTGACCGCCGCCACGGCATCCGAGACCCGCACGGGATCCCGACCCGTCAGGTACACGACGTCGCTGGCTTCCAGTCGCTCGGCCAGGCCCTGGGCGAGCGCAAGCCCGAGGTTGCGAGTAGCGCCTGTTACCATAGCTACGGTGTTCATGGCCTGATGTCTATCAAGTAATTGATGCTAAGTAAACATCTGAGAGCTGCCCGGGGGCCCGGCTGCAGCGGTGCAACTCGGCTACTGATCGTGATTTCGGTCGTGGGGAGCCATCGGCCGAGGGTGGCAATGACCGGCGCGGCGGGGATCGTCGCGTTGCTGTAGGCGATCGAGATTTGGGGCAGGGATCGGTGTCGGTATGACCCTCGCAGCCTGCGAAGCGCGTGGCTTCCCGCACCGCCGACCGTGGCGTATGTACCTAGACAGGTACGTAACCAATCGGGTACGCTCATGCTGTGGATGCTGTTCTGCAAGCACTGTCGGACGAGAGCCGGCGCACGATGCTGGAGTCTCTGCGGGCAGCTCCTGCCACTGCTGGTGAGCTGGCGGCACTGCTGCCGATCGCCCGCCCGGGGGTATCGCGGCACCTTCGGGTGCTGCGCGAGGCGGGGCTGGTCGAGGTGCGCCAGGAGGCGCAGCGGCGCGTCTACAGCCTGCGTCCCGAGCCGCTCGCCGAGGTCGATGAATGGCTCGGCCGTTACCGGGCCCTGTGGGAACAGCGGCTGGATGCCCTGCACACCGAAGTCGCCCGGGGAAAGCGCGAACGAAGGAGCACCAGATGACCAGCGGCGCGCCAGCGGGCACGCGCATCGTGGGCAGCCTGCGATCGGCGGATGGCAAGGGCGCGGTGCGCATGGAGGACCGCTACGACACTGATATCGACGACCTGTGGTCGGCGCTCACCGATCCACATCGGCTTGCCCGCTGGATCGCGGAGGTTAAGGGCGACCTTCGCCTGGGCGGTGAGTTCCACGCGCGCTTTACCAGCAGCTGGGAAGGCGCGGGGCGGGTGGACGTGTGCGAGCCTCCGCGACGGCTGCTGCTGACGATGAGCCCGGGCCAGCCCGACGAGACGGTCATCGAGGCCCGGCTGGCCGCCGCCGGCGGCCAGACCAGTCTGGTGATCGAGGAGCGAGGCCTGCCCCCGGGCGAGCTCGCCGCCCACGGGGCGGGGTGGCAGGCGCATGTCGAGGATCTCGCCGCCCACGTCGCCGGAAGCGAACCGGCCGACTGGCGGAGCCGGTGGACCGAGCTCACACCGGCATACCGGGCCCTGGCGGACAACCTCTCATGACAGAGCAGACAGAGCGAATTGAGGGCCTGGACAACAACGGCATCCGCCAAGTCACCGTGACCAGCGGACGGACACCGCTGGGCATGATCGAGCATCTCGTACACCCCGAGCTGTCTGGTTTCAGCAGGTCCTCACCGGCCTGGTCGGGCCGGGGCCCGGCTGGAGGTAGGTCCCAATGAGGAGCAGAGGCATGCATGCTCGATCGAGAAGAAAATGGGTCTTAGCCCTGACGGCGGTGGCATCGCTCATGATCTCCCTGGACATCCTGGTGGTTTCGACCGCGCTGACGGAGATCCGACGGGCCCTGGGCGCCTCGATCGAGGCGTTGGAGTGGACTGTCAACGCGTACGTCCTTACCTTCGCCGTGCTGTTGATGACTGCATCGGCGCTTGGCGACCGGTTCGGGCGCCGCCGGGTGTTTGCTGCCGGGTTCGGTCTCTTCTCTGTCGCATCGGCCGGATGTGCGTTGGCGCCGAACGTGGGCTGGCTCGTGGCGGCCCGCGCGGTGCAGGGTGCGGGTGCCGCGGTGCTGGCGCCACTAGCTCTCGCGCTGCTGGGCGCGGCGTTCCCGCCGGAGCGGCGGGGGTGGGCGGTGGGCATGCTCAGCGGCATCACCGGTCTGGCCACAGTTGGTGGTCCGATCATCGGCGGTGCTGTTACTCAAATGATCGGCTGGAAGTGGATCTTCTGGCTGAACGTGCCGATCGGCTTGCTTGCCATACCGTTCGTAATCACCCGCCTGGAGGAGAGCTTCGGTCCGACGGCAGCCCTGGACGTGCGCGGGCTCGCATTGGTCAGTGCGGGCGTTCTCGGCATGGTGTGGGGCCTCGTCCGCGCCAGCGGCCACGGCTTCGGCCGACTCGACGTACTCGCACCGCTCGCGGTGGGAGCGATCCTGATCGTCGCGTTCGTGGTGCAGGAACTGCGTGCCCGAGCGCCGATGCTGCCGATGCGCTTGTTCCGGTCCAGGACGTTCTCCGTCGGCAACGCCGTATGCTTCCTGCTCTTTGCCACGATCACCGGTTCGGTCTTTTTGATGGCCCAGTACCTGCAAACCGACCTCGGGTACGAACCGCTTGACACGGGGCTGCGGCTGATCCCGTGGACCGCCATGCTGGTGATGGTCGCGCCGATTGCGGGAACTCTAGTCGACCGGTTCGGGTCCCGACCGGTCATTGTCGTCGGCCTGACGCTATCCACGGTCGGGATGGCCTGGCTGGCGGCCATCGCCACGCCAGGCATAGCGTACGCGGTTCTGGTGCTCCCGCTGATCGTGGGCGGGATCGGCAACTCCATGACCATTCCGGCCGCGATTAGCGCGGTCGTTGGCTCCGTCCGTCCGGAGGACATCGGCAAGGCGTCTGGCGTGAACAGCACCGTCCGGCAGCTGGGCGGGGTGTTCGGGGTGGCGATCCTGGCTCTGGTGTTCACCGCCACTGGCGGTTACGCCTCGGCAGCGACGTTCAACTACGGCTTCGTAGCCGCCATGGCGACCGGCGCCGTCTTCACCCTGGCGGGTGCGGCAGCGGGCCTGGTCGTGACAGGCCGGCCGCGCGCCGCCGCACCTGCCTCCGCAGCCAAGACCGGGCGGACCGGAGCCGAGACGTCATCGAATATCAATTGAGAATCGGTTCTTCTTCGAGAATTGTATGCGGCTGGTGTCTCGCAGGCTGAGGTCGAGGTGGGGGCGCGCGAGCAATGCTTGAAACCTGTGGATCTGCCGGGAAGGGCATGAAGGAGGTTTACCTTCCCGGATGATCGAGTCGTGAGGTCTCAAGCAAGATCGGCGGGCCAACGCCGGTCGGGAAGGTACACCCGTGCTCACAGTAGTCCCTGACCTGCCTGCCACGCTCCGGCTGGTGATGCTTCGGCGTCGGTCATCGACCAGATCGTCCGCGAGGGCGCCCGGCCGATGCTCGCCGCGGCGCTGCAGGCCGAGGTCGCCGCCTATATCGATCAGTTCGCCGGGGTGCGAGACGAGAACGGCTGCCGCCTAGTGGTGCGCAACGGCGCCGCCGAGCCCCGCACGGTGCTGACCACCGCCGGGGCGGTGGAGGTGACTGCGCCGCGAGTCAACGACAAGCGCACCGACCCGGCCACAGGCGAGCGGATGCGGTTCTCCTCCAGCGGTGACTTCGCCCCGGCGCTGGGCCAGTTCCTGGGCACCGGGGCGGGCCTGTCCTCGTCGGCGATCGCGAAGCTGACCGAGACCTGGAAGGCCGAGGCCGCGTCGTTTATGGCCCGCGACCTGTCCGGCGTGGATTACGTCTACCTGTGGGTGGACGGCATCCACCTGGGCATCCGGCTGGAGGAAGACAAGCTGTGCCTGCTGGTGATGATCGGGGTGCGCGCGGACGGGCGCATGGAGCTGGTCGCCCTGGCCGACGGCTATCGCGAGTCGGCCGAGTCGTGGGCGGACCTGCTGCGCGAGTGCGCCCGCCACGGCATGAGCCCCCCGGTGCTGGCCATCGGAGACGGGGCACTGGGGTTCTGGAGCGCGGTGCGCGAAGTGTTTCCGCAGGCCAAAGCCCAGCGCTGCTGGTTTCACAAGATCGCCAACGTGCTTGGTGCGCTGCCAAGTCCGCGCACCCGGGTGCGAAGAAGGCCCTGGCGGAGATCTGGAACGCCGAGGACAAGGACCACGCCCGCGCGGCGGTGAAGAAGTTCGAGGCCGCCTATGGCGCGAAGTTCCCCAAGGCCGCCGCCAAGATCACCGACGATGAGACGAACTGCTTGCCTTCTACGACTACCCGGCCGAGCACTGGATTCAACTGCGCACGACCAACCCGATCGAATCGACCTTCGCCACCGTGCGCCACCGCACCAAGGTCACCAAAGGCCACGGTTCGAGGGCGGCCGGGCTGGCTATGGCGCTCAAGCTCATCGAGTCCGCCCAGCGCCGCTGGCGCATGGTCAACGCGCCGCAGCTGGTCGCGCTTGTCCGGGCCGGGGCGGTCTTCATCAACGGCAAGCTCCTCGAACGACCCGGCGAGCACACCCAGCCCGAAGCCGCATAGAGATCCTGATCCGCAGGTCCTGGCAATGGCTCGCCGGTCCCGCACCTGTCAATAGCGCCCAGGAGTATTCACATGCCTGAATCAGCAAGCCCGCGAGAAGTCCTCGAATGCCTGATCCACGGGATCTCGAATCGGAGGTGGCATGTCCTTCACGAGCTGTACGCCCACGATGCGCTGGTCGATTACCCTTTCGCCCTGCAGGCGCCGACACGTCTTGAGGGGCGCGAAGCGGTCCGAAGGTACTTCGCCGCCGTCGCCCGGATGCCGCTGGAGCTCCAGGCCCGCAACATCATGGTGCACGAGACCAGCGACCCCGAGGTCATCGTTGCCGAGTGGGACTACGACGGGCTGGTGACCACGACGAAGCGCCGCTTCCGGGTCTCGAACATCCAGGTTTCCAGGGTCCGTAACGGCCAGATCGTGGCTTCTCGTGACTACCACAACCATCTCGCACTGGCCGACGTGCTCGGGCGGCTCCCTGCGCTCCTCGAGGCGCTCGCCAAAAAGGACTCAGCGTGACCAGCGGCGCTCCGCACATGGACGTCCCGAGTTCGTGAAAGCGCATCACGACCTGCCCGATGAGGTGAAGAGGCCTATCGAAAGAGAGGTTAGCCGCCTCCAGGGCGCTTGAGAGAAGACAAATCGGCCTGTCATCGACGACGCGAAGGAGAAGCTGATTGAGGCTGCGTCGGTCGCGATCAGCGCTGTCTACCCGTGTGCCCCCAGCGACACGGCGATGCAGGAGCCGACAGCAGGGGCCGGGAGCCTCTGAACAGCGACCAGGCAACTCCGCCAGGTCTCCACGCCCCGAGGGCACCGCGAGAACGGGCGCAAACTGAGTTCCATGACTTCCACTGTGGTGGGGGCGCAGAGATTGGCCGGAGTTGGCCAGGCGCGGTTGCCTGCCCGTTCGCGATGGCGCAGGCACTGACCTCGCTGCGAGCCCTCTGATCGGCCATGTTTGAAGGGCGGCTTTACACGCCCCGGCATGAAGACCCTGACATGGTCGAATGCCGAACGCGGTGGCTATCTGGGCACAGGACGCGCCGAGCGCCCGTGAACGACCGCGGTCCTACTACCGCTGTGAGTAGTCGTGAGCTAGGGTTATGACCGTGACAAACTCCCTGCTTACAGACCCGAGGTTCAACCCGCTGGAGGAACCTATTCCTCAAGCTCGTCCGCGTGCAACGGCGTATGTCCTTGGCGTTGTTCTAACCGCGATTATCGGTAGTGCTACTGCAATCCTCTTCGTTATTCCTTCAAGGAACCTGGTATTCAGGAGGGTCGATGGAACCACGTTTGTAGTAACACATGCAAACATTTGGCTAGCCGCTATTGGGTTGGTATTCGGCCTGATAGGACTTATATTTCTCGTCTCCGGAAACACCCGAAGACTTCGGCTGATATACGAATTCATTGCCTCTGCCGCTGAACTCACTGCGGTGTTGGCGCAAGAAGAGGATTATCGCCGGTACCATCAAATTTCAGTTGAGCTTAGCAACTATAAGAATGCGTTGCTGAAACTTGGCGCTTATGAGCAAGCGCTACAGGTATCTCGATGGATAACGCAGATTGGTGGTCGGTTGTCTTATGAATCTGAGTGATTAAATTGCCATCCATTCTTAAGTCCCCTCAGCTCCGCGCGAGTACCGCCTCTGTCCAGTCGGTTTTAATTCCCCTCGTTGTCGCATTGATCGGGGCTGGGGCGACCGTGGCGGCTCCTATAATTGGTTCTTCGGCGTCACCATCAGGGTCAACGACTCCATCGAGCACATCCGTGGTCATATCTCCCGCCGGTGGCCTGACTATTTCAGGCATCGATTCTGACTCTCGAATGGTCGAATGCGCTATTTACGAAGAAGGTTTCTTGGTCCCATTGACCCGAATAAGCTATAAGCTAGCCGCACCCTTGCTCAACTCCCATTCATCCATTAATTACATGTGCGGTCTGCTCTCTTCCCCTTCTTCCCCTTCCCTTTCCCCCTCTCCTTCCCCCTCCTCTCCTTCCCCTTCCATACATTTTCCCCAACCGATTCCCCATGACTCCAGCGCACAGCAAGACTGGTCTGTCAGTAGCCGTGAATCCCCCTGACTGCCCGATCCATCCATGTAGCGGGCACGCCTAAGGCGGCAGCCGATGCCCATGCCCGGGCTCCCAGCTCGGATCATTGGCGCCGTCGGCCTCGATGAAGGTCAGCACTTCCCGGTCGCCCTCGGTCCTCAGCACGCGTGGTGAGCCGTCGAACCCGGCTTCCTCCAGATGGCGCAGATACTCGTGCACTGCGGGCGACCATGGTCACCTCGGCCGCAGCAGCCGGTGACCCCGGCGTACCATCCCGCTGGTCATGCGCCCGCCTGAGACGGCCACCTCGGCTGCTCGCTCCTGCTGGTGACAGGCCACCAGGCCAGTATCACCGAGACCGGCGTATTACCAGCTTGGAAGGCTGCAACTAGGCCCTGGTCGATCAGGGATCACGCAGGTCATCGTCATGGCGTTGCTCCTGTGAGTGACCGCGAGTACCCGTGTCGGACCGCCCGATCGGGCACGCGGCGGGCACGACCGCCCGGCCTTCTCTACTGTGCCTTGCCCAGACCGGATTGTGGCTAATGAGTCAAGCCACTACTGATCGGGGCCCGGTCAGCCTGTCCACGGGCAGCACGGAGCGACGATGGCAGGTCAGTCCGGCGGCCGGGCGGATCTGGCGCCGTGCTCGCGGAGCCAGGTGACGAACAGGTCCCGGCGCGTGTCGAGGCCGTCGGCCGCCTCCAGGGGCGTGCGTTCGGCGTAGTCGGGGATCCAGTTGACGTCCGCTCCGCGGGCCAGCAGCAGCTCGGCCACCCGGCGTTGCCCGCCGTGGCAGGCCTGCCAGAAGGCGTTGTTGATCTCGTCCGGCGCCGGAGGCGGATCCTGGTCCAGGAGCTCCCGGGTGCGGGTGAGCATGCCCAGCGCCGCGGCGTGCCACAGCTTGTCGACCCGGGCGCCTCGTTCGACGAGGCAGCGGGCGACGTGCCAGCAGCCGTAGCCGACGGCGTCGTCCAGCGGCGTGCCCCCCGCGATCGACGCGCCGGGGGCCTCGAGGTCTGCGCCGGCGTCGATCAGCGCGCCGGCCACGTCAAGGTCGTCGCTGCTGGCCGCCCAGTGCAGCGGGGTCTCGGAGTGCCAGCTGCCGGTGACCGGCGAGCTGGGGCTGGCGCCGGCCCCGGCGAGCAGGGCGACGATGGCCGGGCCGTTAGGGAAGTAACCCGGCCAGTCCGCGGCGACGTGCAGCGTGGTGCGCGATCCTCCCTTGCCATCGCCGAGCCTGGCCGACGCCAGGCCCGGGTTCTCATCCAGCAGGCGCTGCAGCGAACGGGTATCGCCCGCGTGGATGGCCTCGACCAGCTCCACGGCGACGGGATCATCGCTGGCTAGTGTCACCGACGCTGCTTCTCCCCTCGGGGTACTGGCGGATGCGGTCAGGCCACTGTGCTGACCTGGACGAAATCCGCCGGCTCGCCGGTACCAGGGGTGCTCACGACCGGGCCGGGGTCGGGCTGGGTGCGGAACTGCCGGTGATACAGATCGGTATACAGGCCGCCGCGGGCGAGCAGCACGGCGTGGCTGCCCTGGTCGATCAGGCGGCCTTGGTCCAGGACGAGGATGATGTCGGCGGCCAGGATGGTGGACAGACGGTGGGCGATGACGATGGAGGTCCGGCCGCGTAGCAGCGGTCGCAGCGCGGCCTGGATGTGCTGCTCGGACACCGAGTCGAGGCTGGAGGTGGCCTCGTCCAGGATCAGGATCCTGGGGTCGCGCAGGATGACCCGGGCGATCGCCACCCGCTGTTTCTCCCCGCCGGACAGGCGGTGCCCGCGCTCGCCGACCACGGTGTCGTAGCCGTCGGGCAGGCCGCAGATGAACTCGTGCAGGTGAGCTGCCCTCGCGGCAGCTTCCAGGTCGATGTCGGTAGCGTCGGGGCGGGCGTAGCGCAGGTTGTCGGCGATCGACGCGTGGAACAAGAAGGTGTCCTGGAACACCATGCCCAGCTGCCGGGACAGCGACGCCCTGGTCACCTGGCGCAGGTCGATACCGTCGACCAGGACCGCCCCCTCCTGCGGGTCGAAGAACCGGGCGACCAGGCCGGTGATCGTGGTCTTCCCGGCGCCGCTGGGCCCGACCAGGGCGACCAGCTGGCCGGGCTCGATGTCCGCGGTGACGTCGTCCACGGCCGGGCCGGCCCCGCCGGGGTAGGCGAACGTGACG
>Ga0070707_100006861_pt1 | contig 10549 bp, 10 predicted proteins | sample KBSK5502metaG_FD_65468 | JGI IMG/M metagenome (GOLD analysis project Ga0070707, IMG submission 65468) | Corn, switchgrass and miscanthus rhizosphere microbial communities from Kellogg Biological Station, Michigan, USA - KBS K5-50-2 metaG | ecosystem: Host-associated > Plants > Roots >... | reverse complement strand
AGCGCTCGCGGTCGTGCTAACCTACTCGTTGCCCAGGGCGGGTGGCGGAACGGCAGACGCGCACGGTTCAGGTCCGTGTGTCCGAAAGGACGTGAGGGTTCAAATCCCTCCTCGCCCACGAGTCGGGTCTTGCTGCTCGTCGGCCTTCGGCCGACTTCGCCGAGAGCCCGCCGTGCTTGTCCGGGGGGACGACCCCCGGAACCCCCCGCGTGGCCCTCTCTCCTGTTGTGGTTCTCGCCGTACGCCAGGTTCCCGCCGTCGACTTAGGGGACGACGATTACGGGGCAGCGGGCGTGGCGGGCTAGCCATCCGGAGACGGAGCCTGCGACACGATGCCAGATGTGCTTCGGCGCTCCGATCACGAGCGCGTCCGCGCTGAATTCCTCGGCGGCCGCGGCGAGTTCCCTGGCCGGGCTGCCCCGCCTGGTGCGGACGTGCACCTCCACGTCGACGGGCCCGGTGATCTGATCCAGTTCGGCCAGCAGCCACCGCTCCAGCGCCTCGGCGTCCCGGGGTACACCCACGACCTGGCCGGTCAGCGGCTCGCAGTAGACCCCTGACGAGCACACGTAGACGACTAGCAGCGGCCTGCCGAGCCGCTGGGACACGCCGGCCGCGTACGCCAGCGCGTTACGACTGGAGGCCGAACCGTCGTAGCCCGCGATCACCGGATGCTCGAGCCGGAGCGCGGATGACTGCAGTTCGGCCTGCGGAGCCGGGTCGGGAACCTTGGCGCCAGTCTCCGCCGCCACCTCGGGAGGCGGCGTGCGGGACGGCTGCCCCTTCCGGTCCGGCTGGTCCGGTCCCGGCTGGCCCGGTGATGGGCGTGACTCTGCCTGGTCCATAATCCGCGTCCTAGCGGAAGACCGTTTCCTCGACAGCCATACCGTCATGATTGCCCCGGATGGACGGCCTTACTCGTTATTTGAAAAGCACTATAGATCAGCGCGCGGCCATATGTGAGTACTCACCGACGGCCACGTGGCACGATGTTCAGGTGACCGCAGACCAAGCGGGGACGATCGGCAGCAGCCGGACGGACGCTACGGCCCGCGCCGTGATCGAGTGCGCCGCCGACGCGATCGTCGCGTTCAGCACCGATCGCACCGTGATGCTGTGGAATCCGGCGGCGGAGCGGATGTTCGGCTGGGCCGCGTCCGAGGTCGTGGGCCTGGAGCCGCAGATCATCCCGGAGGAGCTGAAGGCTGAGCACAACGCGGTCCTGGAGCGGATCAGGGGCGGCGGCCAGATCTCCTTCGCGACCCGCCGGATCCGCAAGGACAGCAACCTCATCGACGTGCGGATCGACACCAGCGCGCTGACCGACGCGGCGGGCGAGGTGACCGGCTGGGTCAATGTCTGCCACCAGACCGGGGAAGACGACGTGGCCAGGCACTATATGGCCGAACGGGCCCGGGTGGTACGCAGGCTCGGCGACGTGGTCGCCGATATGAACGCACAGCGTGACCTGGAGTCGGTACTCGACCGCATCGCGGCCAGCCTGCGGGAGCTGACCAGCGCCGACGCAGGCGGCTTCGTGCTCATCGAGGATGACACCCTCCGGCTGGTCAGCACGGCCGGCCTGCCGGCCCGGCTGCGCGGGAAGACCGCCACGCTGTCCACCAGCCTGGTCGGCGAGCTGATGCATTCGGGCAAGACGGTCATGATGGCGACCGGCGAGTCGGGCGGCTTCGACGACCTGATCTGGTCGGCGCTGCCCGGCCTGCACACCATCGCACTCAGCCTCTCGCACGTGGCGGGCAAGCCCTACGGGGCGCTGTACGCGCTGTACAGCCGGCGCAAGCTCAGCCACGTCGAGCTGGAGCTGCTCGAGCTGCTGGCCGGCCACGCCGGCGTGGCCCTCACCAACGCGATGGCCTTCGAGGAGGTGGTCAGGCAGCGGGCGCATGAACGGGCGGTCATCGACGGCAGTGCGGACGGCATCGCCGTGCTCGACGAGGCCGGCCTGGTCCGGCAGTGGAACCCGGCCGCGCACCGTATCACCGGGACAGCCGCGGCGGACGCGATCGGGAGGCCGCCGTCGTTCCCGCTGCCCGAGCCGGGTTCCACGCTGACCCACAAGCTGCCGAACGGGCGCTGGCTCGACGTCCTGTGCACCTCGCTCGCCGACGGCGGCGGGGAGCTGGTCATCGACTTCCGCGACGTCACCGCGGCCAAGGAGCTCGAGGAGGCCAAGGACTTGTTCCTGGCCACTACCAGCCACGAGCTGCGCACGCCTATCACGGTGGTGCAGGGCTTCGCCAGCACCCTGGCCAGCCGCTGGGATCAGCTCCCTGACACGGAACGGCGGGCCGCGGTACAGACCATCGCCGAGCGGGCCGGGTCGCTCGGCCGGCTCGTCGAGCAGCTGCTGCTCGGCTCGCGGGCCGGCGCCGACCAACTGCCGGTCAGCAACGGCCCGTTCGACCTGGGCGCCGTCCTGCGCGGGGCCGCCGCCGCGTTCCGGCCGCTGTCGGACAAGCACGTGGTGGTGGCCGACATCCCGGACGGCCTGCCCTCGGCCAGCGGCGACACCATGGCCACCGACATCATCGTCGGCCAGCTCCTTGAGAACGCGTTCAAGTACTCGCCCGAGGGCGGCACCGTCTGCGTCCGGGCCCGGGTGACGGGGGACTGGATCGAGGTCACGGTGGAAGATGAGGGCATCGGCATCGCCGACGGTGACCACGAGCGCATCTTCGACCGGTTCTTCCAGGGCGAGGCGGGTGACCGGCGCAGGTTCGGCGGCGTGGGCATAGGGCTGTTCATCGTCCGCCGCCTGGCCGAGGCGCAGCACGGCGAGGTCACCGCCAGCACGCGGCCCCAGGGGGGCACCTCGATGTGCCTGCGGCTACAGCCCGCGGAAGGCTAGACCCCTCGCTAGCGGCCCCTCACGCGGTGGCGCTGTGCTCGTTCTGCTGGGGCTTGTCCCGTTTGCGCGGCTCGCCGCCCGTGGCTTCCAGGTAGGCATCGACGATCGCGGGCACGTCGTAGCCCTGCCGTATGATCTGGCCCTTCTCCAGCCAGATCACCCGGTTGCAGCTCGCCTCGATCTCGGCCAGGTTGTGCGCGACGAGGAACACGGTGCCGGCTTCCCCGCGCAGCTCGACGATCCGCTCGTGGCTCTTGGCCCGGAAGTTCGCGTCGCCGGTGGCCAGCGCCTCGTCGATCATCAGGATCTCGTGGTTCTTGGCGGACGCGATGGAGAACCGCAGCCGCTGGGCCATCCCGGTCGAGTAGGTCCGCATCGGGTAGTCGATAAAGTTACCCACTCCGGAGAAGTCCACGATGGACTGGTAGCGATCCTTGGTCTCCTGCGGGGTCATGCCCATGGCCAGGCAGCCGAGCACCACGTTCCGCTCCCCGGTCAGGTCGTCGAGCAGCGCGGCGTTGACTCCGAGCAGGGCGGCCTGCCCGCTGGTGTAGACGCAGCCCTGCTCGGGCGGGAGCAGGCCGGCGATCGCCTGCAGCAGCGTCGACTTGCCCGAACCGTTCCGGCCGATGATGCCCACGGCGTCGCCGTGGTTGATCACGAACGAGATGCCCCTGATCGCCGCCACCTCGCGGACGGACGGGCGGCGCTGGCGCTTGATCACCCGCATCAGCGCGGTCGCCGCGGTGCCCTTGTCGCCGCCCGCGCCGTACACGCGGTAGACCACGTGCAGGTCATCCACGATGACGGTGGGCTCAGGACTGGTAGCTACGGGCCCGCTAGCCACGGCCGTACCTCGTTTCCGCCTGCCAGAAGAACACGAACCCCGCCACCAGCGCCACGACCGCCCAGCCGATGGCCCACAGCCACAGCCCGTTCATCGTCACCGCCCCGTGGCAGTAGGCACTGTATTCCAGGTAAGCCTTTTTCCCGGTGTGGTAGAGGGCGCAATTCGCCTCGCTGTACGGCTTGCTGCCAGGCCAGCCGAGTCGCTGCGACTGCAGTATCGCGTTCCGGACTATGCCGATGTAGACCGCGGCCGGGTTGATCTGCAGCAGGTAGGTGAGTGTCGGATGATGCCGTAGCGAGCCGATCGTCTGGATGCTGAACATGACCCCGGAGGCGTACAGCCAGGTCCGGACGAGGAACGGCAGCAGCTGGCTGAAGTCATCCGCGCCGGCGCCCAGCCGGGCCAGGCTCAGGCCCATGCCGATGTTGAACACCGCCTGGAGCGCCAGGGCCGGGATGGCGAGCAGCCAGTACCAGGTCAGCGGCTCGCCCGAGGCCAGCACGATCACGGTGAGCACGATCATCGACATGACCAGCTGCTCGAGCTCGATCAGCACGTAACCGATCGGCAGGCAGGCCCGCGGAAACGGCAGCGCCCGGATCAGCGGCAGGCTGTCCGGCATGACCCGGGACGTGGTGATGAACGCCCGCTGGGTGAAGTTGAAGATGAAGATCCCGGTGATGAGGAAGGCCAGGAAGTTCGGCACACCGCGGCTGGTGTCCAGGATGATGCCGAAGATCAGGTAGTAGACGGCCGCGTTCAGCAGCGGGGTGAGCACCTGCCACAGCTGGCCGAGCCTGGCCTCCGTGTACATCGCGACGTTGCGTGCGGTGGCGAAGCCCACGATGAAGTGGCGCCGTTCCCACAACTGCCTGGCGTAGACGAACACGCCGGGCCTGGCCGCGCTCGGCCGGAGCCGGTACCTGGCGGCCAGCTCGGCGAGCGGCTCGTCGGCGAGGCTGGACGGATCTACCTCGGGGATCACCAGGTCGTCGGTCAGCGTGCCCGGACCGCCCTGGTCACGTGCTCGCTCCCTCATACGGGCGAGCCTATGTGGCAGTGGGCGCGGAGGAATGGACTGGCAACCTTCACGGTGAGACGTTACCGTGCCGGCGGTGGGTGCCGGAGCCACCGGGGGTTTCTGCTGGGACGCCGTTACCGTTCAGATATCTGGGATGCTCGCGTGTTTCCGGAACGCGTTCACGGGGCATTTCCCGCTCGTACCGGGTTCGCTCAAAGATCGGACAGACGGGCTGGGGCTGGCATGGAGGTGACTGAGGCGAGCGTACTGCTGCTCCCGTTCGCCGCGGCCAGCGTAGGCGTGGCACGCCGTCGCCTGATATCGGACCTGATCGCGGCCGGTGTCTACGATTCCGCCGTCTGTGACGTCGCACTGGTCATCAGCGAGCTGTTCAGTAACGCCCTGCGGCACGCGGCGCCGCTATCCGGGTCCAAGATCCGCGTGGCCTGGCGCATCGAGCCGGCTTGCGTCCAGGTCTCGGTCAGTGACGGCGGCGGGACGACAGTGCCCGAGCTGGGCCAGCCGACCCAGGGGGCGACCGGGGGCCGCGGGCTGCGGATCGTGGAGAAGCTGTCCAGCCGCTGGGGCACGAGCGCCGGGGAGGACGGCACCACCGTATGGGCCGAGGTGCCGGTCCGCCCGGCCAAGGCCGCGATGACCTCGGTCGGCGTGCCGGTGGTAGCGACGGAGAGCGGCTAGCGGAGGGACAGCGGGACCTAGAGCTGCCGGGGAACGGGGGGAAGCGGCGGTGTCACGGTTCAGCGGGGTGGACAGCGAGGTAGGCAGGCTCCGGGCTGTCATCGTGCACCGGCCCGGTGCCGAGCGTCTGGATCGGCGACCAGGTGGCGGTGGCCAGCCCGGCCGCGGCCGGGCTGGCCACGCACGCCCGGTTGGAGCGGATCGGTATCGAGGTGATCACCGTGCCGGGCAGCGAGCTGTGCGGCTCCCGCGGCGGTCCGCGCAGCCTGTGCTGCCCGGTAAGCCGGGATCCGGCGCCGCTCCCTGCCGATTTACCAGCGGTGCCGGCTTATCCACCGAACTCTAAGGATGCGCTCAGCGTAGTTGCCTGGCTTCCGGGCGCCCGGCGCGGTAAGGTTCGGCTCGTGGAGCTAAATGTCTCAAGTCGATTTCACGATGATCACACAATCGTGACCATTTCCGGTGAGATCGATCTTTATACCGCTCCGCGGCTGCACAGCGAGCTCGGCGCCGTCCTGGTCGAGGGCATGCCCACCCGGGTCGTGATCGACATGTCCGGCGTGGAGTTCTGCGACTCGACCGGCATGAACGTGCTGCTCTCCTGCCTGCGCCGGGTGCGCGAGCGGGGCGGCGAGCTTGAGATCGCCTCCCCCAAGCCCGCGGTGCGCAAGATCCTCCAGGTGACCGGCCTCGACTCGGTGTTCACCCTCGTCGATGACGCCAACCGGAGCAGGCCGAAACCGGCCGTCTCCCAGTGACTGGCACAGTGAACGGGGACGCGGGCGGGAGTTCGTTCGCCTAGTATCGGCCCCATGTCAGCAGGGTCCCAGGTCGGCGACGTCGCGGTAGTCATCCCGGCGTGGAACGAAGCCGATCGCATCCGCCAGACCGTGACGGCGGCCGCCGGGCTGCGAAGCGTCGGCCTCGTCGTGGTCGTCGACGACGGCTCTGTTGACGGGACGGGCGCCGTCGCCCGCCGCGCGGGCGCCGTGGTACTGCGGCACTCCCGCAACCGGGGTAAGGCGGCCGCGATGCAGAGCGGCGCGAACGCGGTAGGCCTGGTCGACCAGCGAGAGCGCCGCGAGCGCGCCCGGCACCTGCTGTTCCTCGACGCGGATCTAGCCGAGTCGGCGGCGCAGGCCGGCCCGCTGACCGATCCGGTGCTGGCCGGTAAGGCCGACATGACCATCGCCGTCTTCGCCGCGACGGTCAAGCTCGGCGGGCACGGCTTGGTCGTCAGGCTGTCCGGGGCCGGCATCCGCCGTGCGGTCGGCTGGCAGCCGGCCCAGCCGCTGAACGGGCAGCGCTGCCTGACCCGGGCCGCGTTCGAGGCGGCCCGCCCGCTGGCGCGTGGCTGGGGGGTGGAGACCGCGCTCACCATCGACCTGCTGCGCCAGGGCTTCCGGGTCACCGAGGTCGACGTGGAACTGGCGCACCGGGCCACCGGAACCGGCCTGCGCGCCCAGTTGCACCGGGCGCATCAGCTCGCCGACGTCGCCAGGGCGCTCGCCGTCCGGCGATGAGGGAGTGGCCGGGGCGCGCGGGACCGGCCGGGCGCGCGGGACTCATCGCCATCGGGGCCAGCGTGGCGGGCACGTTCGCGGTGGCGGTGGCCGGTCCTTCGGTCATGGAGCCGGCGCTGCCGGGCCGCACGGGGCAGCCGCCGTGGTCGTTCGGCCTGCACCCGTCGCCCTACCTGGCGGTGGGCCTGACCGCGGCCGCGCTGGCCGCCGGAACCCTCGGGCTGGTGCTCGTGCTGCGCGCGGTCCGCGGCGGCTGGTCGGTCCCGGCACGGGCCGTGCTGGTAACGGGGCTGCTCGTCGCCGTCGCGCTGACGCTGGTGCCGCCGTTCGGCTCGTCGGACCACCTCAGCTACGCCGCCTACGGGCGGATGCTGGTCACAGGCCACAACCCGTACACCACCACGCCCGCTCAGCTGGCCGCGCTGGGTGACCCGGTGGCCCGGGCGGTGCAGGACTGGTCGGGGTCCCCGTCGGTCTATGGTCCGCTCGCGACCGCGATCCAGGCGCTGGCCTCGCTGGCCGGCGGGACGTCGGTGCGGCTCACGGTGTTCGTGCTCGGCCTGGCCAACCTGGCCGCCTTCGCCGGCACCGCGCTGCTGCTGCACCGGATGACGCGCCAGCACCCGGCGTGGCAGCTGCGCGCGGCGCTGCTGTGGGCGGCCAACCCGCTGCTGCTCATGGTGCTCGTAGCCGGCGGGCACGTGGACAGCCAGGCGGTCGTCTTCGGCGTCGCGGCCGTGGCGGTGATGTCCGGCGAGGGGGGTTTGGGGGGGCGCGTAGCCCCCCCAAGAGCGGGGGGGTCTTGGGGGGTCGTCCCCCCGGCAAGCAGAGCGGCGGCGGCCGGGGTCCTGGTCGGGCTGGGGTTCGCGGTCAAGGTCACGATCGCCCTGGTGGGGCTGGGGCTCGCCCTGGCCGTGGTGCTCCGGGCCGGCCCCGGGCGGCGGCGCCAGTGGAGGCAGCTGTGGCCGCTGCTGGCGGGTCTCGGCGCGGGGTTCGCGGTGACGGCGGGCACGGCGGTGGCCATCGGCGGATCCGCCATGCTGCGGCAGTCGTCGCAGGCGAGCGACATGGTGTCGATTGGGTCCCCGTGGCGGGTGATCCGGACGGTCATACACCTGGCGGTAACCGGGACGGCCGCGACCGACCTGGTGAAGGCCGGGGCGGTCGCGCTGGCCGTGCTGCTGGCGGTGCTGCTGATCCGCGGGCTGGGGCCGGACCGGGGGGCCTACCCGGCGGTGGCCTTCGCGCTGGCGCTGGCCTGGCTGTTCGCCTGGCCCTACGTGCTGCCGTGGTACGACGCCCTCGGCTGGGCGCTGCTCCCACTGGTCCCGCTGGCATCAGACGGTGCCGCGGAGGCGCTTGGCTGGATCTTGCTGGCCAGGACAGCGGCGCTCGGGTTCGGCTACCTGCCGGCCCGGCAGGCCGACGCGACGCTGCCGTCGGGGCTCGGCTGGCTCCAGCCGGTGATCAGGCACGGGGTGACGCCCGTGGTGCTCGCCGCGGGCACTGTGTGGCTGGTGATTCTGATGGTACGGCCGTGGCGTGGGCCGAACCCGGATGCAAAGGAGGCCGTAGGTACTGCGGAGCCGACAATGACCACGACGAAGGCGGCCAGGGCGATGGGCCCGGAACGATGAGCACAGGACGATGAGCACACGACGATGAGCGCCGCTACCGGGATCCCGGCTGCGGCCGAGGCGGGCCGCCGGGGACCGGCGAGCTGGCCCGGCCGCCTGGCCGGGCGGCTGGCGGCTTGGCCGCCGTGGGTGGTCACCGTGCTCGCGGTGCTGGCCTGGGTCGCGGCGCTGGCCGCCGTCATGCCCCTGGTCCGCGGATACCTGACCAGCGTGCCCGACCAGCGGATGGCGGACCTCAATGTCTACCGCGCTGGCGGCGTGGCCGTACTGCAGGGCCAGCCGCTCTACACCGTGCTGACCCCGCCGCCGCAGTTGCTGCCGTTCACCTACCCGCCGGCCGCCGCGCTCTTCGCCGTGCCGCTGGCGCTGTTGCCCTGGCCAGCCGCCCAGCTGGCCTGGGTGCCCTTCATCTACGTCCCGCTCGCGGTGATCATCTGGTTCGCGTTCGCGCCGCTGCTGCGCCGGATATCCCCGGTGCCGCTGCGCACGGCGATGTTCGCGGTCATCTTCGCGGCCTGTGCCTACCTGTTCCCGATGCGCGATGAAATGCGGTTCGGCCAGGTGGACACGGTGCTGCTGGCGCTGGCCTTGGCGGACTGCGCGGCGCGGTCGCCGCGCTGGCCCCGCGGTGCGCTGGTGGGGCTGGCCACCGCGATCAAGCTGGTGCCCGGGGTGTTCATCGTGTACCTGTGGCTGTCCGGGCGGCGGCGCGCCGCGGTGACGGCGGCGGCCGCGGCGCTGGCCTGGACGCTCGGCGCCTGGCTGTTGCTGCCGGGCGACTCGGTCAGCTACTGGACGAGCGCGATCTTCCGGTCCGGGCGGCTCGGGTCCAACGCGGGTACCTCCAACCAGTCGCTGCGCGGCATCCTGCTCAGGGAGTTCCTGCCCGGCCAGGCCCCCGGCGCACTGTGGGCGGCGGTGGCCGTGGTGGCGGCGGTGGCCGGCTTCGCGGTGGTCCGGCGGCTGGCCCGCCAGGGCCGGGAGATGGAGGCCATCGCGGTCACCGCGCTGCTCGGCGTGCTGCTCTCGCCGGTCTCCTGGATCCACCACTTCATCGTCGTGGTGGTGGTCATCGGGGCGATCCTGGCGGACGGCCGCTCCCGGCGGCGGATCGCCGTCGCGGCGGGTACCGCGGCGTTCTTCGCGCTGACCATCCCCTGGTGGGGCCGGTCCCTGCTGAGCCGCCCCGACGTGCCGGCGCTGGCGGCCCGGGTAGTGGAGGACGGGTTCGGGATCGCCGCGGTGGCGCTCGTGGTCATCGTGGCCAGGCTGCCCGCCGCGGACCGGCGCGCCACCGATATTTAACGTTGTGTGATCGATATAGTGCGTCATGTGATACCGGTAGCCCCGATCCACCACTGGCTGCTCCTGCACTGGCCGTCAGTGGCCGGGCCCGCCGTGGGTGCGGTCGGCATCCTGATCGCGATCATCGCCCACCGGCGCGCCGCCCGGGCGGTCGCTGAGTGCACCGCGCTGATCAACGGCAGCGTCGGCTCGCGCGGGACGGTGGACCCCAGGGCGCTGCGGGACCTCGCGGTCGTCCGCTATGACGCGCTGAGCGAGATGTCCGGCCAGCTGTCGTTCTCGGTCGCGCTGCTCAACGCGCTCGGCGACGGCGTAGTGCTCAGCTCGATCAACGGGCGGACGGAGACCCGCACCTACGCGAAGATCATCCAGTCGGGGGCGGGCACGCAGCCGCTCTCGCCGGAAGAGGGGCACGCCGTCCGGGCCGCACGGCTCGGCCAGGGCCTGCCCGCCGCGGAGCGGGCCACCGACCCCGAGGTGACGGTCCGGACCCGCCGGTCGATGCCGGCGGCCTAGCCCGTGGCCTGAAGGCCCGCGCCCCGCATCCCTCCGGGCTGGCATCATGTGGGCTATGCCTTATGCCTACCTGGGGCCCGAGGGAACGTTCTCCGAGGCGGCGCTGCGCGCCGTCGACCCCGGCGC
>Ga0070707_100006860_pt1 | contig 10549 bp, 6 predicted proteins | sample KBSK5502metaG_FD_65468 | JGI IMG/M metagenome (GOLD analysis project Ga0070707, IMG submission 65468) | Corn, switchgrass and miscanthus rhizosphere microbial communities from Kellogg Biological Station, Michigan, USA - KBS K5-50-2 metaG | ecosystem: Host-associated > Plants > Roots >... | reverse complement strand
TCGACGATCAGGAAGAAGATGATGAGCGCGCCGAACACCATCAGCTCGAGCTGTTTCTGGAGCGCCACTGGTAGCTCGAGCCCGATGGTGTGGGGGGCGTTCGTCAGAAAGATCGGCACGAGCACGATGAACGCCGAGCCGAGGAAGGAGCCAAGCACGCTCCCGAGGCCCCCGATGATCACCATGAACAGGACGAGAAACGACAGCGTGATGTCGAAGGCCAGCGTCTCCGCGCTCCCGAGATAGAGGAACACGAACTCCGCGCCGGCGACGCCGCAGTAGAACGAGCTGATGGCGAAGGCGAGCAGCTTGGTGCGGAGTGGCCGCACGCCGATGATCTCGGCGGCGATGTCGCGGTCGCGGATGGCCATCCACGCGCGGCCCACGCGACCGCGCACCAGGTTCTTGGCGATCAGCGCGAACAGCACGGCGAGGCTGAGCGCGACCACGTAGCGGACGGGCGCCGTCGCCTCGGGTCCCGTCACCATCACCCCGAACACGGTACGCGGCGGCGCGGTGATGGTGCCGGAGGACGCGTAGTTGACGAACCACGCCACCTTGTTGAACAGCCAGACCAGGAAGAACTGGGCGGCGAGGGTCGCCACCGCCAGGTAGAACCCCTTGATCCGGAGGCTCGGGAGGCCGAACAGCAGGCCGACCAGGGCGGCGATGAGTCCGGAGGCGAAGAAGACGACGATGATGTTGACGCTCGGAAACGCGGTCGTCAGCTTGAAGGCGGCATAGGCGCCCACCGCCATGAACCCGCCGGTGCCGAGCGAGAGCTGCCCCGCGTACCCGGTGAGGAGGTTCAGCCCGAGCGCGGCCAGCGAGTAGATCAGGAAGGGGATCAGGATCGCCTGCAGCCAGTACTCGTCGGCCGCGAGGGGCACCAGGAACGCGGCGAGGAGCAGCGCGGCGACGAAGACGCGGTCCTGCGGGATCGCGAAGATCGCCTGGTCGCTGGCGTAGCTCTCTTTGAACTGCCCCGCCTCCCGGTAGATCACGCCGTCGTACTCCGCTTGGCGAGCTGAGCCGGAGGCGAGGCGAGCATCTCCAGAGATCCGGCGAGCGCAAGTGAGCCACGTTGAGCGTGCGGCCGAGGGCGCCAACGAAGCCAATCGGCCCTTATCATCGCGCTCCCCCGCGCCCATCTAGAGCGATGAGAAGGGTCCAGTGGCGAGGCGGCGCCCGAGGGCCGCACGCGAGGCGTACTCTCTGTACGTTGAGCGTGCGGCCGAGGGCGCCAACGAAGCCAATGGGCCCTTATCATCGCTCTAGACGCGCTCGATGATGCGTTCGCCGAACAGCCCTTGGGGCCGCACGAGCAGGAAGGCGAGCGCGAGCACGTAGGCGAACCAGTTCTCGATGGCCCCGCCGACGAGCGGGCCCCAGTACACCTCGGCGAGCTTCTCGCCGACCCCGATGATGATTCCGCCCACGATGGCGCCGGGCACGGAGGTGAAACCGCCGAGGATGAGCACGGGGAGCGACTTGAGCGCGATCAGCGACAGGCTGAACTGCACGCCGCTCTTGGCGCCCCACATGATCCCGGCGGCGAGGGCGACCAGGCCCGCCACCGACCACACGATCACCCAGATGGTCTTCAGCGGGATGCCGATGCTGAGCGCGGCTTGGTGGTCGTCGGCCACGGCCCGGAGCGCCCGACCGATCCGCGTCCTCTGGAAGAAGATCCCGAGTATCGTCACCAGCACGGCCGCCGTCAGCGCCGCCGAGATCTCGAGCCGGTTGACGAGAATACCCGCCACCGTGAAGGAGGTGTCGGGCACGCCCACGTCGAGCTTCTTGACGTTCGCCCCCCACAGCATCTCCCCGAAGCCTTCCAGGAAGAAGTTGAGCCCGATCGTCGCCATGAACAGGATGATGTGCTCCTGGTTCACGAGCGGCCGGAGCACGATGCGCTCGATGGCGAAGGCGAGCCCGATCATCACCAGGACGGTGAGGGGGAGGGCGAGGGCCACCGGCACGCCGCGCTCCATCAGCCCGACCAGGGTGAGGGCCGCGAACAGGACCATCACGCCCTGGGCGAAGTTGAAGACCCCCGAGGCCTTGAAGATCAGCACGAAGCCGAGGGCGACGAGCGAGTAGAGGAGCCCGGACGAGATGCCGCCGATCAACACCTCGATGAGGAAACGCGGCGAGCCGGCCATCTCGGCGAACGGCGAGACGAGGCCGGAGGCGAGCGCGGCGAGCAGCTCCATCATCGCCCGCGCCCGGAGGCTGGGGCGTCCGTTCGCGCATTGTCCGGACTACGCATGGGCGACTCCCAGATACGCGTCGAGGACGACCCGATCGGTACGCACGGCATGGGGTGGACCGTCGGCGATCTTGCGCCCGTAGTCGAGCGCCACGACCCGGTCGGAGATGTCCATGACCACGCTCATGTCGTGCTCGATCAGCGCGATGGTCGTCCCGAATTCGTCGTGGACGTCGAGGATGAAGCGGCACATGTCCTCCTTCTCCTCGACGTTCATGCCGGCCATGGGCTCGTCGAGCAGCAGGAGCGTCGGCTCGGCGGCGAGCGCCCGCGCCAGCTCGACCCGCTTCTGGAGGCCATAGGGGAGCCGCCCCGCCGGCGTCTTGCGGATCGCCTCGATCTCCAGGAAGTCGATGATGCGCTCGACGGCGGCCCGGTGCGCCATCTCCTGCTTCATGGCCGGCCCCCAGTAGATCGCCTCGAGGAGGATGCTCCCCTTCATCTTCACCAGGCGGCCGGTCATGATGTTGTCGAGGACGCTCATGCCCTTGAACAGGGCGACGTTCTGGAAAGTGCGGGCGATGCCCAGCGCGGCCACCTCCCAGGGCCGGAGATTCGTCCGCTCCGTCCCGTCGAAGAGGATCCGCCCCTCCGAGGGATGGTAGAAGCCGCTGACGACGTTGAGCAGGGTCGTCTTGCCTGCCCCGTTGGGACCGATGATGGCGACAATCTCGCCGCGCGCGATCGCGAGGCTCACCCGGTTGAGGGCGAGGACGGCGCCGAAGCTCACGCTGATCGCGTCGACCTCGAGGAGGGGGCCGGCGCCCGGCGCCCCGCTCACCGCCCGCCCTCCGCCGCGAAGACCTCGGCCCCGGCGATCTTCACCTGGGCGCGGACGGTCGCCGTCCGCCCGTCCTCGTAGGTGACGAGCGCGTCGACCTGCGCGTGCTCGGCGTCCGAGTAGAGCGCGTCGATGAGGGGCGCGTATTTCTGGGCGATGAATCCCCGCCGCACTTTCCGCGTGCGCGTGATCTCCTGGTCGTCGGGATCCAGCTCCTTGTGCAGGAGGAGGAAGCGGCGGATCTGCGCGCCCCGCAGCGGCGCTTCGTCGCGCAGGGTGCCGTTGACGCGCGCGACCTCCTGGCGGACCAGCTCATAGACCTCGGGCTTCTGGGCGAGGTCGGTGTAGCTCGTGTAGGCGATGTTGCGCCGCTCCGCCCAGCTCCCCACCGACTGGAGGTCGATGTTGACGAGCGCGGCCACGAAGGGCCGTCCGTGGCCCACGCACACCGCCTCCTTGATGTACGGGGAGAACTTGAGTTTGTTCTCGAGGTACTTGGGCGCGAAGATCGTCCCGTCCCCGAGCCGCCCGACGTCCTTGGCCCGGTCGATGATCTTGAGATGGCCGTCCGTGTCGAAGACGCCGGCGTCGCCCGAGTGGACCCACCCGTTCTCCAGGGTCTCCCGCGTCGCCTCCGCGTTCTTGTAGTAACCCTGGAAGACACCCGGACTCCGGTACAGCACCTCGCCGGACTCGCTGATCCGCACCTCCACGCCGGGCAGCGGCGGCCCCACCGTGTCGAGCTTGACGTCGCTGTCCTGCTGGATCGAGACCAGCGCGCTCGACTCGGTCATGCCGTAGAGCTGCTTCAGATTGATCCCGAGCGAGCGGTAGAACTCGAACAGCTCCGGGCCGATGGCCTCGCCGGCGGTATACCCGATGCGGATCCGGCGAAGCCCGAGGTTGTCCGTGAGCGGCGCGTACACGAGGAGCCAGCCCAGCCGGTGGAGCAGCCAGTCGCCCACCGGCACCGCGCGCCGGGCCAGCCGGCGCCGCTCCACCCGCCGGGCCACGCCGAGGAAGAAGTGGACCATGAGGCGCTTCGGCGCCCACGCGTCCTCGACGCGGATCATGACCGACGTGAGGAGATTCTCCCAGATCCGCGGCGGCGCGAAGAAGTAGGTCGGCCCGATCTCCTTCAGGTTCTCGAGCACGGTGGCGGCGCTCTCGGGACAGTTGGTGGTAAAGCCGGCCACGACGGACTGGGCGAAGGAGAACATGTGGTCCCCGACCCATGCCATGGGCAGATACGCCAGCACCTCGTCGGATGCGCGGAGGCCCTCTCGCGCGATGGCGTTCGCGGCCGTCACGATCAGGTTCCCGTGTGACAGCATCGCGCCCTTGGGCTGCCCGGTCGTCCCCGACGTGTAGCAGATGATCGCGATATCGTCGGCCCTCCCTTTCGCTACCTCCGCCTCGTAGTGGCCGGGGTGGTCCTCGGCGAACGCGCGGCCGCGCGCCCGCAGCTCCTCGAGGCTCACGAGGCCCTTGTCTTTGTAGTGCCGCATTCCGCGCGGATCGTCGTACACGACGTACTCGAGGCGCGGGCACTGATCCTTGACGCGCAGGATCTTGTCGACCTGCTCCTGGTCCTCGACCACGGCCACGCGCGCCTCGGCGTGGTCGAGGATGTACTGCATCTCCGTCTCGATGGAGTCCTGGTAGAGCGGCACGGGCACGCCGCCGAGCGCCTGCGTCGCCAGCATGGCCCAGTAGAGCGGCGGACGATTGTCCCCGACGACGGCCGTCTTGTCGCCGCGGGCGAAGCCGAGCGAGGCGAGACCGAGGGCGATGAGCCGCGCCTCGTTGAGATAGTCGCGCCAGGTATAGGACTGCCAGATGCCGTAGTCCTTCTCGCGGATCGCCACCTTGCGCGGGAGGCGCATGGCGTTCCGCGCGACCAGTTTGGGGAAGGTGTCGGGATCCGGAGTGGCCGCCGCACGAGGTACACCGGCACCGCTGGAGAGGGTCTCCATGCTCATCCAGGCCACTCTGACTGGTGGGCACCACGGTTTCGGGGCAATTGAGTGGGCAGAGTCTAGCGAAGCCGGTACGGAGTGTCAAGCAGTTCACCCAGCATGACAAGGGTTTACGCGCGCCGCCTTGCCCGACGGCCGAGGTAGGATCAGACCGTGAGCGTGTGGGTCCTGTGGCTCGACCGCTGCCGGGCCTCGATCGTCTGGCGGGACCCACCCCTCGGATAGCGCCCACGCGCCGATCAAGCGCATCGACACCCGCGCCGCCAGGGTCCTCCCCCGGCGGCGCGGGGCCATCGGCGTCGACTACGCGCCGCTTCGCCGCCCGTGATCTCGACCCAGGTCGGACTCATGTGGCGGCACGGCGGGCGCCACATCATCAGGGGCATTGTTGCGTCGGGCCGACGCACAACCGGCACCCTCGCGTACCGTCGCCCGGCTCGCAGCATCGCGATCTGCCCGTGCACCCACCGAAATTGTCGTAGTTCGTGATCGTACAGGTTTTGCTGTCGCCCGGACCGAGGGTGACTCTGCCATCCGCCGCACAGTCGCCGCCAATGACCGTGTGAAACGCCCCAAGACTAGTGCCCGTGCCCCCCGTCTCACCCACCGTGTGGGTGCCGGGGCTCACGGTCCGGGGCCCTGTACTGCCCGCGTTGACATTTGCCCGCACCGTGACCCCATCGATCTGCAGATTGAACAGGCGCAAATGGTTGTGGTCGGGGTGTACCAACACCTTGCGCACCGTCAGCTGTGGAGCCGCCGGCGGCAGGGCCAGTGGCTCGAGAAATGGAAACACATGGCTCACGATCGTCGTATTGGTCATGTGGCAGGTGAAGCAATTCGTCCCGCCATTTCTCGCCGTGGAGTCTCTGCCTTGCTGATACGTCTCCATCGTGGTGTTGGTCAATCGACTCGTCCCGACTTGATTACTGACGGGGATGGGAGACCGTCCCAAGATCGTCCACGTCGCCCCTGTCATGACGTAGTTGTTGCGCACGTCCCCGGCCGGGATCATCCCGCTCACACTGTTGTGTATGGAAATGATCTCGGTGTTCGACTCGGCGGTCGTCATGACGATAGGGTTTGGGCGAACGTCGGATGCGGCGCCCCACGCTTTCCATCGTATCGTGTCGCTGGGGCTGATGGCGTTCGGCGGCACCGCGACGATATCCGTCCCCACCGCTTTCATGTGCATCACGTTGAACGGGCCGGACGAGTTGCTCGCCGAGAACAGCCACGTCCCCGCCGTGGTCTGCGTCACCGTTGTCGTTTGGTTGTTCCTGTTCGTGTACGTGTAGGTCGCATTGGGTGAGTTACCAATGTGCTCAAAGGTGGCCCCCTTGCTCCTCCCGCCAACGGAATGAGGCAATGCGAGTGCCAGCGGGGAAGCCGGCGTCGAAGCTGGTTCTGAACGGTCACGGAGTACGCGCAGGCGTACCGCGTCAGGAGATTTGGCCAGCCGCGGTGGGCAAACTGACCGGTCGGTCCGAGAGCTCAGGCGCGTAGGCAACGTGCGGACCGGCCCGTGTGATACCATTTCTCGAGCGGCATCCGAGATCGTCATCGATGTCCGAGGCGACAGAGTCAACGGAGGCGAACAGCATGGCCTTCCGGCACGTGGGCCGCCCCATCAAGCGGCTCGAGGACCCCAGGCTCGTCACCGGCAGCGACCGCTACGTCAACGACGTGCGGCTCGCGAACGCGCTCACCCTCGCCTTCGTCAGGAGCCCGCACGCTCACGCGCTGATCAAGAGCATCGACACCCGCGCCGCCAGGGCCCTCCCCGGCGTGGTGGCCGTGCTGACCGGGGCCGCCGTCAACGCCGAGGTCGGCGTGATCCACACCCCGGTGCTGCCGGAGATGTTCACCACGATGAACCCGCGGGGCTACACCATGCTCGCGGAGGGGCGGGTGCGCCACGTCGGCGAGCCGGTGGCAGTGGTGGCCGCGGACACCCCGGAGGCCGCCGCCGACGCCGCCGAGTCCGTCGTCGTCGACTACGAGCCGCTTCCCGCCGTGCTCGACCCGGAGGCCGCACTCGCGCCGGGCAGTCCGCTCCTGTACCCCGAGCTCGGATCAAACCTCGGGGCGAGCCTGAAGCAGGAGCAGGGCGACGTGCAGGGCGCCTTCGAGCGGGCGGCCGTCGTCGTCGACCTCGAGCTCGTGAACCAGCGGGTGATCCCCTTCACGATGGAGCCGCGGGCGTGCAGCGCCCGGTGGGACGAGCAGGCCCAGAAGCTCACCATCTGGGGCGACACGCAGATCCCGCACGGCATGCGCGATCAGACCGCCGAGCGCCTCCGGCTCAAGCCGGAGCAGGTGCACCTGATGACCGGCCGTGTCGGCGGTGGCTTCGGGGCCAAGGTGCCCGTCTACCAGGAGGACACGCTCGTGCCCATGCTCGCCCGGCGGCTCCAGCGTCCGGTGCGCTGGGCCGCCTCGCGGCGCGAGGACATGCTCGCCACCGGCCACGGGCGCGACATGCGCTGCCACCTCAAGCTCGCCGCCGACGCCGCCGGCCGCATTCTCGCGCTCGACGCGCGCGTCATCGGCAATGCCGGCTACTGCCTCTATCACGTGGGCGTGCTGTTGCCGGTGCTCTGCGCCCAGATGATCACGGGCTGCTACGACATCACGACCGGGCGCGTCGAGGTGCTCGTCGCCTTCACCAACACGATGGGCACCGTGCCCTATCGCGGCGCCGGGCGGCCGGAGGCCGCCTACTTCATCGAGCGCGCCATGGACATGCTCGCGGCGCGCCTCGGCCTCGATCCCGCCGAGGTCCGGCGGCGGAACTTCATCGCGCCCGACCGCTTCCCCTACACCACGCTCTTCGGCAACTCCTACGACAGCGGAGAGTACGGCCGGGCGCTCGATCACGCGCTCGCCCGCGCCGGCTACGCGGAGCGGCGCCGCGAGCAGGGGGCCGCGCGCGCGCAGGGCCGGCTGGTCGGGATCGGGCTCGCGTCCTACGTGGAGATCTGCGGCTTCGAGGACCCGGAGACCTCCGACGTCGAGGTCGCCCCCGACGGGCGCGTCACCGTGCTCACCGGCGCCGCCTCCCACGGGCAGGGCCACGAGACGGCCTTCGCCCAGCTCGTGGCCGACGAACTGCAGGTGCCCATCGAGACCGTCACCGTCGTGCACGGCGACACCGAACGGGTCCGTAGCGGCGTCGGTACCTTCGGTAGCCGCTCCATCGCGAGGGGCGGCATGCACGCCCTCGCCAACGCCGTCACCGTGCGCGAACAGGCGCAGCGGATCGCGGCGACGCTCCTCGAGGCCGCGCCTGCCGACATCGTCCACGGGGAGGGCACCTTCAGCGTGCGCGGCGTCCCCGACCGCGCGGTGAGCTGGGTGCAGGTCGCGGCGGCGGCCAAGGGCACGCTCACCTCGTGCGGCGACATCAAGGGCAACGGCATGCTCTTCCCCTTCGGCGCCCACGTCGCCACCGTCGAGGTGGACCGGGAGACGGGCCAGGTCCGGCTCCTGCGCTACATGTCGGTCGACGACGCCGGCTTCCTCGTCAACCCGCTCCTCGTCCAGGGCCAGGTGCACGGCGGGCTCGCCCAGGGCATTGGCCAGGCGCTCCTGGAAGAGGCCGTCTTCGACGAGTCCGGCCAGCTCGTCAGCTCCACCTTGATGGACTACGCGCTGCCGCGGACGGACGACCTCATCGCGTTCGAGAACGACCACACGCGCACCGATTCGCCGCGGACCACCCTCGGCGTCAAGGGGATCGGGGAGGCCGCCACCATCGGCTCCACGCCGGCCATCGCCAACGCGGTGCTCGACGCCCTCCGTCCGCTCGGCGTGACCCACGTGGACCTACCGCTTACCGCCCAGAAGATCTGGGCGGCGATGCGCGCGAGCCCGACACGCTGACGCCATGGATCCACCACTCACGAAGGAGGAACGATGAGCACGCTCAAGATCTGGATGAACGGCAGCCTGGTGCCCGAGCCCGAAGCCAAGCTCCCCGTCAACAGCGCGGCCGTCTTCTACGCCACCAACGTCTTCGAGGGCCTGCGCGCCTACTGGAACCAGGCCGACGAGGAGCTGTACTGCTTCCGGCTCGCCGAACACTTCGCGCGGCTGCGCGAGTCCATGAAGATGATGCGCTTCAGCGTCCCCTACACCGACGCGCAGCTCTACGAGGCGGCGCGCCAGGTCCTCGCCGGCAACGAGTTCCGCGAGGACATCCACATGCACATGGTCGCCTACGTGACCGGCGTCGGGGTCGACGCCACCGAGCCGACCGGGCTGTACATCAACCCGCGGCGGCGGGGCCGCATCGAGGGCGACGCCGGCCTGCGCTGCTGCGTCACCTCGTGGGTGCGCACCTCGGACAATGCCATCCCCATCCGGCTCAAGAGCGGCTCCAACTACCAGAACGGCCGCCTCGCCACGCTTCAGGCCAAGGCCGACGGCTACGACGCGCCCATCTTCCTCAACGGGCACGGCCACGTGGCGGAGGGCAGCGGGGCCACGTTGTTCATGGTGCGCCGGGGGCGCGTGGTCACCCCGCCGCTCTCCGCCGACATCCTCGAGTCGATCACGCGCACGACCCTCATCGAGGACCTCGTGCCGCGCGTGCTCGCTCAGGACGTGGCCGAACGGGAGATCGACCGGACGGAGCTGTACGTCGCCGACGAGGCGTTCTTCTGCGGCAGCGGCTACGAGATCACGCCGATCGTCTCCGTCGACCGCTTCCCGCTCGGCGACGGTCGCGTCGGCCCCCTCACACGGCGGCTCTCGAGCGCCTACATGGACCTCGTGCGCGGCGTCGACCGGAGCCACGCGGAATGGCGGACCGCGGTGTACGGCCCCCGCGGCGCCAAGGTCGCTGTGGGAGCCTGAGTCCGATGAGCGCGGTGAAGGGGCAGAGAATCCAGGGGGTCCTGTCCCCCGTCGTGACGCCGTTCCGGGACGACCTCAGTCCCGACCCCGAGCGCTTCCTCCGTCACTGTCGCTGGCTCCTGTCGCAGAACGTCGGCCTCGCCGTCTTCGGCACCAACTCAGAAGCCAACTCGCTCTCGGCGGATGAGCGGATCGAGCTGCTCGACCGCCTCATCGCCGCCGGGCTCGACCCCGACCGGATGATGCCCGGCACCGGCTGTTGCGCGTTAACCGACACCGTGCGCCTCACCGCGCACGCCATGAAGGCCGGCTGTGCCGGCGTGCTGATGCTGCCGCCCTTCTACTACAAAGGCGTGAGCGACGAGGGGCTCTTCCGGAGCTTCGCGGAGGTGATCGAGCGCGTCGGCGACCGGCGGCTGCGCGTGTATCTCTACCACATCCCGCCCGTCGCCCAGGTGCCCATCACGCTCCCCCTGATCGAGCGGCTGCTCAAGGCGTTCCCAGACAATGTCGCCGGCATCAAGGACAGCGGGGGCGACTGGGCCAATACCAAGGCGGTGCTCGACGCCTTCGGCCACTCCGGCTTCGACGTGTTCCCCGGGAGCGAGACGTTCCTGCTCGCCGGCATGCGCGCGGGTGGGGCCGGCTGCATCA
>Ga0070707_100006857_pt1 | contig 10550 bp, 2 predicted proteins | sample KBSK5502metaG_FD_65468 | JGI IMG/M metagenome (GOLD analysis project Ga0070707, IMG submission 65468) | Corn, switchgrass and miscanthus rhizosphere microbial communities from Kellogg Biological Station, Michigan, USA - KBS K5-50-2 metaG | ecosystem: Host-associated > Plants > Roots >... | reverse complement strand
ACCATGCTCCAGGACATCCCAAGCTCGTTTTCTGCCACCCCGAAATCCAACCCGGGGGACTTTACCACCACGGAAGCAGCCTGGTACGTCCAGGATGAATGGAAGCTTCGCTCGAATCTCAGCCTGCGTCTGGGATTGCGCGATGAGATGACTAATGGATGGAACGCGGCGAGTGGCGTGTGTTCCAATTACATTTTCGACCGGAACGGCGTGCTCCAGACGGATCCATTGATCGGCCACTCCTGCCTGCTTCAGAACAACGCCAAAGTCTTGTTGCAGCCGCGCGTTGGGCTGGCCTGGGATCCCACCGGAACAGGCAAGTGGGCGGTACGGGCGGGCTTCGGGATTCACAACGACCTTCAAGATAACCTCGGTCACCGCATACAAGCCAATCCCCCATTTAATATGCGCGTGACCTTGCCGACGGCCGCCGGGATGCTGGCACAAATCCCGATTGACAGGAACGTACCAATCCCGCCCAGTTGCCATAACGCTCCAACAGAGACGGGATGCACCATCTTTGCGCCGGGCGGCGTGGATCCTAACATGCACACGCCCACGATCCAGAATTGGAGCCTTACCATGGACCGGGGCCTGTCCCAGGACCTCATGCTATCGCTCGGTTATGTCGGCATGCAGTCGTACCATACTTCGCTTACATACGACGCGAATATACCTGTGCCCCAAATTTGTGCCAATCCGGCGGGCTGCTTGAGCGGCGGCGTGGGTAACGCGAGAGCCACCGTTCCGCAGGGAACCACCTACCTGCCGCCGGGACTACGCCCGAATCCGAACATCAGTAACAACATGGGTTGGTATTACGTTGGCACCAGCAGCTACCATGCACTGAATGCGTCGCTAACGAAGCGATCCCGAAGCGGACTGACGTTCAAAGCCAATTACACCTGGTCGAAGGTGCTGGATTTGAATTCCGCCATCCTCAATACATACGCCACGAACGAGCCTTCCACTGTCCTGAACCCATACGATCTGAAGAGCCATAAAGGGCCGGCATCTTTCAACCTCACGCATCAGTTCAACGGCAACTTCAGTTATCCGTTGCCCTTCGGGCGCGGCCAGCATTTTGCCCGCAATGCCGGCGGGCTGCTGGACAAGTTGATCGGCGGCTGGCAATGGAATGGGATTATGAACCTTCAAAGCGGCTTCCCGTTCACGCCCCAGGCGGGGTCCAATATTTCCGGGACTGGAGACGCTAACGGCACCCCGGATGTGCCCAACCTCAATCCCAATTTCAATGGACCCGTGATTCTGGGAGTGGATGGCTTTAAGAAGACCGGCCGGTACTTCGATCCCAACGCGTTCGTACTGCCGCTGGCCGGGACCTTCGGCAACGCGGGCCGCAGCCAGTTTAACGGGCCTGGGATGTTCACTCTGGACACTTCACTTTTCAAAAAATTCACTATCAGCGAGAAGTGGACTGCGCAATTCCGGGCGGAAGCGTTCAACGTGACCAATCATCCGAACTTCGCATCGCCCAACCCGCAGGTTTTCTCAGGCCCGACCTACAGTCCAAGTGCCGGGATCCTGACCCAAATGGCTGGGACCTCGCGCCAGATCCAGTTCGCACTGAAGCTGCTGTTCTGACGTAGGCACGAAGACACGAGCCATATGCCATTGGGCGATTGGCCAATTCCCATATGCCATATCGAACCGTTTCTTATATGACATATGGCATTTGACCAGTGGCCCAATGGCATATGGCTCGTGTCTTTGTGTCTTCGTGCCCCACATTGTTATAATTCGCGCCACCAATTAACAAAAATTCAATTCAGCGGTCCCTGCGGGAGGGGGTACGTTATGAGGAAATCGCTACTGGCGGCGGCGACGCTGCTGTGCCTGGTTCTCTCCGTTCAGACTTTCGCGCAAACAAGTAATGCCACACTGGGAGGCACCGTTTCGGATGCCTCGGGCGCTTTGATTCCGGGCGTTACGATCACAGCAACGAACACCGGTACAGGAATCGTCAATACCGTGGTCAGCAATGATGCCGGCGCATATCAATTTGCCAGTCTTCAAACCGGCACTTACACCGTGACTGCAGAACTACCCGGCTTTCAAACCCAGACTCGCAGCGGTGTCGCACTTGGAGTGTCACAGCAGGTTCGATTGAATTTCACCATGCAGGTCGGGAATGTCGCGCAGACGGTCGAGGTATCTATCGCGGCAGACACACTCATTGCGACGTCGTCATCGTCCGTTGGGACTGTACTCCCTGAATACAAGGTCCGGGATCTACCTCTGGGAGGCCGCAACGTGATGGGGTTGCTCGCTACAACAGGCGGAACGGGCCCGACCGAGGACAACTTTGAAGGCAACTTTGCGGGCGGCAGACTCAGCGCCGTGAATGTCACGCGCGATGGCTTCAACGTAACCGATGGCCGCTATGTGTATGGCGCGCTCACCAGCACGTACACGAGTCCGGATCTGGTCGAGGAGATCCGCATCATCACAGCGCCGGTGGATGCTGAGTTCGGACGAGGTTCCGGTCAAGTACAAATGGTGACGCGCTCGGGAACCAATCAATTCCGCGGCAGCGCATTCTGGACGAATCGCAACTCTGCGCTCGACGCCAGCAAATGGTTCAACAACTTTAACGGCGTTCCAAAGGATTACGAGAACCGCAATCAATATGGCGTGCGTTTTGGCGGGCCGATCATCAAAAACAAAACGTTCTTCTTCTTCCTCGTCGACGAACAGCGATACATGATCCGCCAGACATTCGTGGGAACCGTCCTCACGCCGCTTGCACGCCAGGGCATCTACCGGTTTTTCCCAGGAGCGGATAACCAGAGCGCAACTTCGCTCAACCCGGCCGTCGATCGGAACGGCAATCCAGTCAGGCCCCCAAATGCGACAGGCGATCTTCAATCCTTCAACGTCTTCGGCCGCGATCCTTCCCGTCAGACTTTCGACCCGACGGGTTTCATCCAGAAAACTCTGCTCGCTCGAATGCCCATGCCGAATGACTTCACGAGCGCCGGCAACCCCGTTGCTCCTGCTCCAGCGGTCGATGGCCTGAATACGGCCGGCATCCGATTTACCCGCCGCGTCGATGGCTACGACCTCGCGGGCTCCAATGGAAATGACACCAATCGCGACCAGTTCAACGTGCGCCTCGATCACAACTTCAATGCCAATCACAAGCTCAGTTTCGTCTACACGTGGGAACGCGGCCGCAACATGGCCACGCAAGCCGGCATCACCAACTGGCCTGGTGGTTTTAACGGCGTGAACTGGAAAGACCCCAGATTGTTGACGACGTCCTTCGTATCCACACTGACTCCGAATCTGGTCAACGAACTCCGCATCGGGTGGAAAACGGAAGAGAAACTCAGCCGCGCTCCGTGGTACGTGGGCCGGCCATCGGGTTTCACACCGGAGGAAGAAAAAGTTGAAACCGGCGAGCAGGGAAAGGAAGCCTTCGCGCTGCTTCCGAAATATAACGGCATCCCTCTTCAAGTAGTAACGACTCTCTTCCCGAGTAACTTCGTCGACTGGACCGCGGGCCAGGGCACCAACCGCAGCGCAAACAGCCCTCTGTACACTTACGGGGACTCGCTCAGTTGGACCAAAGGCGTGCATGCTTTCAAGATGGGTGGCGAATTCCGCTTTGGCAGCTCGATATCCGCGAACGACAGCAACATGACTCCCATCGCGCGGCTGGGCGCCGGTGGAGTTGCGGTTACCGGAATCGACAACATCGCGATCCCCGGTCTGAGCGCGGTCAATCAGACGGCCGCGCGAAACCTGCTGACCGATCTTTCGGGTTCAGTAGTCAGCATCCAGGAGGGTTTCGACATCAGGAAAGCCACCGATACGGTGTTCCGCGGCTACAACGATGGCGTTAAGTTCAGGGTCCGCGATTGGCACACGACGGACTGGAACGCATTCTTCAAGGACAGTTGGAAAATCCGTCCGAGCCTGACGCTGAATCTCGGTGTGTCTTATTGGTATTTCGGCGTGCCGTACGAAGGGCACGGTCTAGCCGGAACTCTCGTTGGCGGAGAGAAGGGATTGTGTGGAATTTCCTGCGGTGCGCTGTCGACTGTGGAATTCGTTGGCAAAAATTCGCCGAATCCGGGCAAACAGTTTTATAGCGACGACTGGAACAACTTCGCTCCGTCGGTTGGATTGAGCTGGTCGCTTCCGTGGTTTGGACACGACAAGACGGTGCTTCGGGCGGGATACGGCTGGAATTATGCGGGGAACAATCTCATCGGTGTGAATACGATCCTCGAAAATATGGGAAACCCTCCTGGCGTGTTCGAAGGTTCGGCAGGCGCGGGCGTCATCTTCACTCAGGCTCCTTATCTGTCGTTGGCAAATCTCACACTGCCGATACCCCAGCAGTTTGCGCCGCTCCGGCCCATCCCGCTGGATGGCGCTCGCGGGGACGCTTTGCATGGCGCTGTCGATCATCGCGTAGCCCCGTATATTCAAAACTACAACCTGGAACTACAACGGGAACTTTCGCGAAACCTGACGCTGAGTGTGTCGTATGTCGGAACCAAAGGCACGAAGCTTTGGAACGCAGAGCCGCTCAATGCGGTGAACATTATTAATAACGGCTTTCTTAGTGCGTTCAACACGACGAGAGCCGGCGGCGACGCGAAGTTGTTCGACGATATGCTGAGGGGGCTCAATCTCGGCTCGGGCGCGATCAACGGCACAACGGTTACGGGTTCCGCGTCGCTGCGCGCCAACAACAACACTCGAGGCTTCATCGCTAATGGCAGCATCGGTCAGCTCGCGGATTACCTGAACCGCAACACGAGTGTGACGAATCAAGGCGGCGGCTTCGTGCGAAACAGCGGATTGTTCCCTGAAAATTTCTTTGTGCTCAATCCACAATTCAATTCGGTCACGCGGCACGGCAATCTCAGTAACTCGACATACCACGCGTTGCAAGTGCAGTTGACGAAGCGGCTGGCGCGCGGCTTCACGAGTTCCGGTTCATACACGTGGAGCCGCAGTCTGGGCACAGACATCACTAACGGCGCGGAAGACCAGGTAGTCAACAGTCGCGATCCGAGAAACAGGTCGCTGGACAAGGCGCTGCTCACTTTCCATCGTACGCACCTTTTAACGACGAACGCGACGGTCGAGTTGCCGTTTGGTCCGGGGCGACAGTTCCTCAGCAATAGCCCGGGATTCGTCCAGCGACTGGTCGAGCGTTGGCAACTCGGAGGAATCTTCAGTTGGTCTTCCGGGCCACCTCTCACCATCACCGCACCCATCGCTTCGATCTGGCAGACGACGAATGCGACTACACCAGCTGGCATGACTCCGAATATCGTCGGCGATTTTCCAAAGAGCAGCGGACAAGTCACCAAGCTGCCGAACGGCGTAACGTACTTTCCCGGACTGAGGCAGATCACCGATCCATCAGTTGCCGGCGTCACCTCGCTCCAGGGACTCAACGGCCAATTCAGCAACAAGGCGATCGTGGATTCCCAGGGCCGGCTTCTTCTCGTGAGTCCTGCTCCCGGACAAGTTGGCAGCCTTGGCCTGAGATGGATCGACGGGCCGCCCCATGTGGGTTTCGATGCGAACCTGATCAAGCGCGTGAAGATCAACGAAAGCAAAGAGTTCGAGCTTCGTGTCGATGTGGTCAACGTGTTGAACCATCCGAATTTCGGCTACAACACAAATCGGGATACGCAGAACAATCCTTTCCTGCTTGATTTGAATATCAACTCACCGAATTTCGGGCGCTTCACCGATGCGCAGGGAGCCCGCAGGTTCACGCTGGGCGCTCGCCTGAATTTCTGACGGTAATTCGGTAATTCTTCGTCCGACGAGGAATTACCGTCATTGATCAAAATTTCGGCAAACTCGGGGCGCGGGCTTCGGCCCGCGTTCCCACACGCTTGACCACCTCCTAAACGCCTGTTATTGTGACCCCCAGTAAATCAGTCTGGTTCGTTAACAAAAATGGAGGTGGGAAGTGAACCGCATTAGCTTATGCGTGTTGGTAGGCTTTCTTGCTTTGACCCTCGCGGCAGGTACCGCTTGGGCGCAGGCAACGACTGCCCAGATCAGCGGCACCGTGAAGGATCAAAGCGGCGCCGTTTTACCGGGTGTCGAGATCACCGTCACCCAGACCGCCACCGGCGGAAAGCGATCGACGGTTTCGAATGAAACCGGGAACTATGCTCTGCCGAGTCTTCCGGTCGGTCCTTATATGCTCGAGGCCAGTCTCCCCGGCTTCAGGTCGTATGTGCAGACCGGCATCGTTCTTCAGGTCGATGCCAGTCCCGTGATCAACATTGTCCTTCAGGTTGGTCAGACTTCCGAGCAGGTGGAAGTTCAGGCGGATGCCGCGCTGGTCGAAAGCCGCACGACGGCTATCGGTCAGGTGGTCACGAATCAGCAGGTCGCGGAGATGCCGCTCAATGGCCGCGATCCGCACGAGTTGATCTTCCTGGCGGGTATGGCGAACTATCCTGGCCAGGGCTCGATGAATTCCATCCGGAACTATCCTACCGTAGTGGTTTCTGTGGCAGGCGGCAATGGGGATGGTGTGTCCTATTTGTTGGATGGCTCCATCTGGCAGGATCCCTATAACAGCCTGAGCCTGCCGTTACCGTTCCCCGACGCTCTGCAGGAATTCAAGGTGGAAACCAGTGCGATGCCGGCCCAGTTTGGATTCCACGCGACCGCCACAGTCAATGCGGTCACGAAATCGGGCAGCAACGAATTTCACGGTGATCTTTTCGAATTCGTGCGCAACGGAATCTTTAATGCGCGCGACGCGTTTGCGCAGAAGCGCGACACGCTGAAGCGAAATCAGTTTGGCGGAGTCATCGGCGGTCCGATCAAGAAGGATAAGCTGTTCTTTTTCGGCGGCTATCAACGGACCTCGCTGCGATCTGACGGTGTCCAGAACACGGCGTTCATCCCGACGCCCGCCGCGCTTCAAGGTGACTTCACAGCGCTTGCCTCGGCGGCGTGCAACAACGGTGTACCAAAAACTTTGCCGGCGAGCCTGGGGTTCAGCAACAACATGATCTCACCGAGCGCGCTCAATCCGGTGGCAGTGGCGGTAGCGAAGACATTGCCCGTATCGAACGAGCCCTGCGGCAGGACACTCTACGGGTTGGTCGCCAACCAGGACGAGCATCTGATCGTGTCGAAGGTCGACTACACGATCGGCCCGAAGCACTCCATTTTCGGACGCTTCATGCTGGGCAAACTGGATCAGGGTTCAACCTACGATGGAACGAACCCGCTCTCGATTAGTAGCTACGGATTCGCGGATTTCGATTATGGAGTCAATGTCGGAGATACGTATCTGATCAGCAACAACATCGTCAACTCTCTCCGAGTCGCAGCCAATCGGACGAACATTGTAAAAATCGTCGACAATTACAAGAACTGGGCCGGCTTTGGAGCGAATGTGTCTCCGCTGGCTGGGAACGTCATCGCCATCTCGGCGCCCGGCGCCTTTAACATCGGCGGCGGAGCCGCGTCGCCGGGAGCACAACACAATGGACCAATGCCATCGGTTGTCGAGGACCTCAGTTGGATCAAGGGATCCCATCAGTTCGGGTTCGGCGGAGCCATCTACCAACAACGCCTGAACTATTTCTCCGGTGTCAATGGCGTAGGTACAGCGACCTTCGACGGAAACACGACCGGATTGGTCCTGGGCGATTTCCTGATGGGACGTCCGGTGACCTTTGCTCAGGGCACGTTGTACGGGTTCTACACTCGCCAGTATTATGACTCGTTGTATGCGCAGGACAACTGGAAGGTGCACCCGCGATTGACGTTGAATTACGGCGTGCGATGGGAACCGTATCTTTCGCCTTACAACAACCGCGGCGAGAACGAGCATTTTGATTTCGGGCTATTCGCTCAGGGTGTCAAGAGCAAGGTGTTCAACAATTCCCCAGCCGGTTTGATTTTCCCCGGCGACCCGCAGTATACGAGCGGCAAATACATTAACGGTCCGGTGTGGGATAAGTTCTTTCCACGCGTCGGACTGGCCTGGGATCCCGAAGGCAAGGGCCGCATGACCATTCGTGCGGGGTACGGGATGTACGGCGACCGGGCGATGATGCTCGCCGGAACTCAGATGTATTTCTCGGCGCCGTTCGGGAACAATGTGAGCGTCGCTGGTACGAATCTTACCAATCCTTGGTCAGGCATCGGCGGAAATCCCCTCGCTGCACTCGCATCTCTTCAAGGCATTGGCGTGTACGACCACAACATTCCATTTCCTCTGAATGGCACGTATGTCAACACGCACATGGACGACTTCAAGCCGGTGTACATGAACCAGTGGAATCTCAGCATTCAAAGACAGGTTGGGAACGACTGGTTGCTGACCGCGAACTACGTGGGGAACAATACGATTCACATGATCACCACGGAGAATGTGAATTCATCTGTCTACATTCCCGGTGTTGCCGATGCTAACGGTAACTGCACACTCAACGGTCAGAGAGTTCCTTTTACGGTCGGGCCCGGAGCCGCCTGCTCGACCGTCGCGAATCAGCAGGCCCGGCGCATCTTATCTCTCCAGAACCCGGCACAAGGACAATATTACGCGGGGATTGGCCAGATAGACGATGGCGGAACGGCCAGCTATGAAGGTCTGAATCTTTCTGCACAGAAGCGGCTCAGTCACGGCATCACGGCGTCGGCCAATTACACCTGGTCGCATTGCATCAGCGATGTTTATAGCGATAATCCCACAGCCGCCGGCGTGTCCCGTCCCGACAATCGCAGGGCGTTCCGCAGCAGTTGCCTGGGGATCGATGTGCGGCAGCTGTTTAACTTGAATATGGTGGCGTCGACGCCCAAATTCTCGAATACGGCGCTCCGGCTTCTGGCAAGCAACTGGCAGTTGGCTCCTATCCTCCAACTGAAGTCCGCCCAGTTGTTCTCGGTCTTCACCGGCACGGATGTGGCGCTAACAACAGTGGGGAACCAAACGCCGAATTTAACGGGTAATCCAAATCCCAGCGACAAGAATATCAACCATTGGATTGACGCTTCCGCCTTTACGCGAGCAACGCCCGGTACGTATGGCACTGTGGCCTATAACAGCTTCAAAGGCCCCGGCGTCTTTCAATTGAATATGGCCCTGTCTCGGACCTTTGCGATCAGGGAGGGCCAATCGGTTCAGTTGCGCGCGGAAGCCTTCAATCTTCCAAATCACCTGAACCCCTTCACTCCGGGTAACGGGCCCAACGGAGGCCAGAGAGGCGGTCAAGTTGCACTCACTGCTCCGAACTTTGGGCAAATCACGAATGACATCAGCGGAAACAATGGACTGACGGCGGGTGACTATCGCGTCATCCAGTTTGCGTTGAAATTCGTTTTCTAATCCGCGTTCGAACGCGCGCTTGAAATCCAGGGACGCACCCCGAATTCTTGTACTTCAGAATTCGCGGTGCGTCCCTGGATTTTCGATTCACGCTCGGTGCCCGCCTTAACTTTTGATAGAATCCGGCGCGAGGTGCCCTCCCATGGCTAAGAAGACGAAGGTCAAACCGGAAGATCGACGCAGATTCCTGAAAACCGCGGCCGCGAGTGCCGCAATCGCTGTTACAAGACCTGCAACGGGGAAGGCGCAGGAAATTGCGCAGGCGCCCCAAATAACGAGGAACGCGTCGGCGCCCGTGCTCGCGCGGCCGGCTGCAGCCCCCGCCACGATTGCCGTCGACGAAGCCAAGACTATCGACAAGCCGGGCTCGGACTTCATGGTCGATGTCATCAAGAGTCTGGGTTTCGAATATATGTTCGGTGTGCCTGCAAACACGTACATGTCGTTGCAGGAATCCATCGTCAACTATGGAAAGAACAAAGATCCCGAGTTCATCCTCGCGACCAACGAAGATCTTGCGGCAGCTATGGCTCACGGTTACGCGAAGATCGCCGGCAGGCCAGCGCTCGTCGGATGTCACGGCACCGTCGGCGCGCAGCACGCGACCATGGGGGTCTATGACGCGTTCTGCGATCGCGTTCCAATGGTGATGATCCTGGGAAACATTTTCGATGCGGCCAGGCGAGGCGCCAGTAAAGTCCAATGGGCACACAGCGCAAACGATGCCGCGGCGCTCGTTCGCGACATGACGAAATGGGACGATGCGCCCCACTCGCTCTCACACTTTGCCGAGTCGATGGTGCGCGCATACAAGATCGCGGTGACCCCTCCGATGATGCCTACCGCGATCGTTCTCGACGTCGATCTGCAGGAAGAAGAAGTGCCTCGCGATGCGAACCTGCACATTCCGAAAATGGGGACGCTCGTACCTCCGGCTGCCGATCCGGCGGCTGTCAACGAAGTCGCGAAGTTGCTCGTTGCGGCAGAGCACCCGGTCATCGTGGTGGATCGTGTGGCGCGCACGCCCGAGGCCATCAAGCATCTCATCGAGCTTGCGGAAACGCTACAGGCGGCTGTCGTCGATCGCAAGGGACGAATGAACTTCCCGAACCGGCATCCTCTCGAGCAGACACGCAGCAGCATGGGACCGGCAAACGCGGACGTTCTGCTCGGAATCGAAGTCATCGATTTC
>Ga0070707_100006856_pt1 | contig 10551 bp, 14 predicted proteins | sample KBSK5502metaG_FD_65468 | JGI IMG/M metagenome (GOLD analysis project Ga0070707, IMG submission 65468) | Corn, switchgrass and miscanthus rhizosphere microbial communities from Kellogg Biological Station, Michigan, USA - KBS K5-50-2 metaG | ecosystem: Host-associated > Plants > Roots >... | reverse complement strand
GTCACGGCAGTCGGTGGCGAGGGCATGGGCACGCGAGAGATCGAGCGCAACTATTTGCGCTGGGGTGGCTCGCCCAAACGAGGCCGGCAGCTGCTCGGTCAATACGGCCAAGGAGGCAAGGCCGCGATCGGGCATCTCGGACGGCGATTCACGGTCGAAGCCAGCCGTCCCGGCGACCAGGTGGCGTGGCGGTTCACCGATGAGGACTATCGAGATCGATCGCGGCTGAAGACGTACGAGCTTGTCGAAACGCCGAAGCGAACGCCCGTTGAAGTTGGCTACGTTCGCATTCGTATCGATGGCATCGACAAGCGGATCGACGTCCGCCGTCTCGCTCAGCGTCTGTCAGAGACATACCGTCCGCTGCTGGAACGCCACGACCTCGAGCTGACCCTGGATCGACTTGATATCCAGCCATCGCCGCTACCACTGGCCGAGCGACGCGCCTTCGCCATCAACACCGGTGGAGCTCGCCTTCGCGGCTGGGTGGGTCTGTCGGATCCGGCACAGCCGGTCGGCGGGTGGGTTCCAGGTATTCGTTGTTACCGCCTCGGACGCCTCATCGCCGACGGCGAGTTCTTCGGACATCCCGGGCCAGCGACTTTGCCTTCAATCGTTCGACTTTTGGGCGAGGTCGACGTGCCAAACGTGACGCTAACCATGAACAAGACGGATTTCGATCGCGACAGCCAGGCATGGGTCGCAGTTGAAGCCCGGATGCACAAGCTCCTGGCAGCTTGGGTCCGACGCCTGGAGCGAGATGTGGAGGTTCCTCCGCCTTCGAGTGCGATCAAGGTGGCTGAACAGGTACGCCGCCTGCTGAGCCAGGCCTTGCGACTCAACGACCGCCAGGATCTATTTGCCGGGTTTGCGCCGTTCCGACCTGCGCCAAAACGACGCGAGGCCGCCGAACTACCGCTGGAGATTCCGCAAGTTGAGGTGGCTGATCAGGAGCCGCAACAGGCTTCCATCCCCTCGCCATCACCGCCCGACACGCCGGCGGAAGCCCGCAAGCGGGGCTTTGGAATCATTGCCGTCCGGCAGTTGGACCCAAGGGTCCGAAGCATGACCGTGCTCGAAGATGGCGTACGAACGGTCGTGATCAACTCTCGCTACCCGCTCTTCGTCGAGCGCCGCGGCGATGTCTGGTATCAGTTGGAGACCGCAGCTCGGGAGATCTGCAAGGCCGCGGAAGTGGCCAGCGTCGTGGAGTACGAGAAAAGGGTGAACGACATCGTTCTCACGGCGCTGCAACTGCGCGCTAGCCGTCGCCGGCGACCAGCCGGCCGCCAACTTCGCCTGGTCCAGGGGTGAGTTCAACACCCATGGCTCCCTCTCGTCATGCAGTCGAATAGGCCGACGCGTGACTGAGAGATGAAGGCGAGGCTGTAGCTGGCCGATGTCTGCCCAAAAGTCAAGCACGGCTCCGGTCGCGAACGCAATTCCGCCCCAAGCGTACGAGTTAGCTGATCTGATTGTGGACTGGGAGACGTGGGTGCATCGGCGCGTCGAGACTGTTGTGATTCTCGATGAGAACCGCGTACGACGCGATGTGAGTGTCGACTTTACGTTGCCTGAGATTCCAAATGGTGCGAATGAGGAGCAACTTCGCCTTGTGCCAGTTGCCCTCCTGAGAAAAGCACCTCTTCGGGGTTTCGACATAAGCGACGAGAGAAATACAGCTCTCCCTGTCCTGAATACTTACGATAATGCCGAGCTCGCGCGGGATGCATTGCTCGCGCTTGCGTCGTACCCCGGTGTCCCCAAAGTCGACTCGGCGCGCATTTTCGAATTGGTGAAGAATCCGCCTCCCCGTAATGTTCAGGCCGCGGTTGAGGCGTTGATTGGATCGCCTGCGACGCCTGGTGCTGTCAGCTGGCCGGAGAGTGCGTTTCGGACCATCGCTACGGAGCTGGCCTCGAACTTTCTTCTAATTGTGGAGATGAAGGTCGCTCGCGGTGAGCGGCGAATAATCAAGTACTGCTACGAGGGATTGATGCTGGAGAGCGGCATCGGCCTGGTCCGCCCCAAGAGCCGATTCTGGGCCGCCCTTTGGTTGCTCTGGCTAAAGCTCCTTGTTGGGCTCAGGCGATGGGCTAGGCGCAGCAGGGCCGCACGCACAAGGATCCGAGAGACCGTTGCCAGAGCTCTGCTTGCGATTGTTGTAACCCCGGTTCAATTGAGGGTTTTGCGGCAGTGGCTCGGGCTCGATCCCGTGTATCTCTCGTTAGTAACCGAACTGCCCGGCTTGGCTCAGAGCTATCACCTCGAGCTCGAGAGTCCTGAGGGGCTGGCCTTTTGTGGTGCGACGCTTGAGCTCGCCGGGGGTCGTCAACCACCGGCCCCGATTACGGACAACGAGGGTGTTGACAGAATTCACCTGCATTTGCCGGAACATCGCAATGCTTCGGGTCAACGACAGAGTCAGCGAGGGTTAGTAGGCCGTCTGCAGTTTCAGATGCGTCCTCGAGCGGCCGATGTGCTGCGACAGGCATACCTCGTTTCATGGGCGGTCTCGATGGTTCCAGCCGTCGGCCTTCTCGTTCACGAGTGGCTCGGCGTTCATCCCCGGCTCGACCCGGCTGCCGCCCTAATCGTCGCGCTACCGGCTCTATTCGCGGTATACCTCGCCGCTCCTGCCGAACATCGACTGTCCCAACGACTGGTCTTCGGCATTCGTGATCGGATCTGGCTGTCGGCTGGTTTGGCGTTTGCATGCGGTGCTGTATTAACTCTGGACGTGTCAACTGCTTGGCGGGTGATCGTCTGGTTCCTGGCGATGTTGGTCTCAACTCTCAACTGTTGGTTCTATTTCTTGAGCTTGCGCGCGTCTTATGCCGACGTGAGGCAGCGTTTAGGACGGCCCGCTCGGGCGGTATAGTTACGGCTGTGATGATTGACCGTGACGGGCGTCGGGCTGCCAGGCTGAGGGTAATCCCTGCTGCCGAGGGTCGTTCGCTGCCGTTTGAGACTCCGCCCGACTTCCCGGAGCTTCATCAATTCCTACGATCCCGAGTGGCTGACTTCGAGACGGCTGCACGAGCTCGAAGGAGCCGTCGGCGATCCCCGGCTCAGGCGGCCCAGCAGGTCGGCTAGAGGGCGACGGGGCCGTCAGCGCTGCTCGGGTCCAAGTTTCCGCGTAGATCGCTCACGCCGCCGGTTAGCGCCCTGTAACCGCAGTCCGATTTGCACTCGACGTGTTCGGCAACTTCCATAATGCCTGGGTAGGCGTGGTAGTGCTGAGGGCCTAAGCCGCCAATACGCTCTAGCCCCGTTATGAGACCCACGAACTGAAGAACCTCATGGGCGGCGACCGCCATTGAGAACGGATATACGTTTCGACGGGACAGAACTGATCGCCTTTCCGCCGGCAGGTTGGCTATGTAATCCGGATCATCAAGCTTCCCGGCGAGGTCGAGGCTGACTTCGTCGGGATCCAGCGCCCCAATGCAAACCAAACAACCTCGTTCCGGTCCCACCGTTTGAATACGCCAGTCGATGTGGACAAGACGGTCTCCGTCGACTTTCACCAACACTCCGCCATCCACCACGGGGATCAGATTGTTGTAGGCGATTGCATTGAGGGCGTGGCGCGGCCATGGCCGGTCCACGCAGGAGAAGATCACGTCTGCGTCAAGGGCCGCCTTCATGCCTGATGGCTCGAGCAGACTAGCTCTAACCGGATCCACGGTAAGGTCGGTACTCGTCGCTACAGCTTTGATATGACGAGCAGAAACATCGACCTTGGATCGTCCTCTATCAGAATCTCTCTGGGTCGCACCAGCGGTCCGATCAAGATTCCGCGCTTCAATTTTGTCGTGATCAACAAGGACAAACTTGCTTACGCCCATGCGGGCTGAGGCTTCAGCTACGAGACTTCCGACGCTGCCGAGCCCGACAATCGCGACCCGGACACGAGCAAGGGCTGCCTGTGCAGCATCGCCCCAAACGCTTACTGTCGCGACCTGCCGGCGATTCTCACCAGCAGCTGGCCGCATCTTTGGGTGAAACGTAATGGTCAATCGCCTTCCGACGACTCTTACGGTCGTCGCGTCTTCACGTTCGTAACGATTTCGATCCACCCGCAACCAGCGGCGCGCGCTCCATGCGCCGTCGGTCCCGCGAGTGAGGCCAACAATCGGAAGGCGCGTGCGGCCGAAGCAAGCACCCGCTAGCCGGTCACGTTCCGCCACGATGTCGTCGCTGCTCATTCCTTGCCAGCCCGGACCTAAGTGCGAATGAAGCAGGGCCAGGCCCTCGCCTTGTTCAAGCTCGTTAAGTGCACGCGACAGATAGTCGGAAGTGAATGCCACGTTGCCCTGCAGGACGCGATCGCCATCCTTTGGAAGAAGGAGCCGGTTCAACACGGCCGTTGTTCTGGTCTGCCCTTCGCTCCGTCTCCAGGCCGCGAACGTCAGATCTTCTTGCGTCGAGCCCTTGTCGAGATGAGCTGCTAGTTCGCGTGCCAGTGAAGTAGTCATTGCGACTGAAAACTCACGTCCCTTCTGCACCATTAGAGCTCCGCGAAGATCGTGTTGATATGTACCAGCCATGCCTTCGGTGTTGGGTTGCCACGTAGCACGCGGCTTAGGTACTGCCAATCTTGGCCAAGTGGACTTTGCTGGGCGTTGCGCGTCCCCATCGCCACAACGTGCGGACGGACCTGGATCGCGGAGGGAGCCACGTATGGAACTTGCGGCGACCACAGCACTGCCACGTCACATGTCTGGCCCCTAAGAGCGCCACTGGCAATTCGAAAGTCACATATAACGATCCATTTGCCAGACGTGTGATTGAGGACCTCGACCTTGAGGCCGAGGCCCTCTAAGTACCTCACAAGGTCCTCGTTGGTCATCACTAGGAGGTGGGCGTTGGGCCTTCGAACAGGGCCGTGAACCTCTCCTGCTCATGAACTTCGACCACCTCGTCCACGCTGGTGTAGACCTTATGTCCAGCGTCTCGGATCAGCCGGTATTGCTCCGGCGGTCGAAAACCGGCGTGGTCGAGAATTTGACGCACCGTCAAATCGCGGACGACGGTCTCCTGACTCTCCCCGTTCACGAAGTAGGTCGTAGTTGCGTGGGTCGCGACGCCTGGTTGCGTAATCTCCATATTCTTCACCTCGATGGATTCGTACTCGAACGATGCTGAAGCCGTTCACATCGGTTATTGCCGAGACGCCGCTCGCTCCGTCGCGCAAAGGCATCGCGTCCGAGAGCCGCCCGTCGACATTCGTGCCATCGCTGCGGCAGAGGGGATAGTGATTGTTGATACTGAGTTGGGATCTCTTGACGCGCGCCTGCGCCAGGACGCGTCGGGCAACTGGATGGTCGAGCTAAATCCGATATTCCCTGAGGCTGCGAAGCGATTCAGCATTGCCCACGAAGTCGGGCATCGAGTACTCGCTCACCCCGGCTGCGGGACCAATCCACGGCACGAGCGCGAGGCCAACGTCTTCGCTGCTGAACTCCTGATGCCCTTGTTCGCGCTGAAAGCTGCTCTTAAACGGTCCACGAGGCTTGGACAGCTGGCGAAGAGCTTTGGGGTGTCGAGGGAGGCGATGAGGATCAAGCTCGATGAACAGCACCTGCTTCTCAAGCTCACGAGCTTCGATTAGGCCACAGCGACTCCAATTCTCTCTGCACAGCCTTTAGATAGCGATCGGCTGCTCTGGCTGTCGCCTCCTCGTCGATGCCGGCTACCCCGCGCATTAGATCCTCGTGGCGCTGTCGAGCTGTTACTCCCTTCCGACTTCGCCCGTAGATCTGACCTTTGTGCTTTTCGTATACAGCCAGGTTCTTACGCGCCAGGTCGCGAATTGTAGGCTCGAGAGGGCCAATTGACGTGACCTTCAAGCTCGCTAAGAGATGTGCCAAGAGCTCGGGGTCGACATCATTCAGGCCAAGCTCACCTTCTTCCAATTTCTCCAGGCGGCTTGCAGCCCAGTGGGCTTCGGCCGCGAGGTCATCGATGTCCATGCCCATCGCTCTGCGTCGATTGCATAGAACGCGTCCCAACGCTTGTGTTCGACGCGTTTGCGCCTGAAGTTCGTTTCGCCATTTCTCAATCTGTGCGCTGTCCAGACCGGTTGGCCGCTCGCTGGCGCCGGGTTCGCGATAGTGCGGGGGCGGCTCAAGCGAATCCCGGTAAGCGGCATCGAGCGCTCTGAGAAGACTTTCCATTGACTCTTCGTCTTCTGTCACAGCAACTCAGACAACGGAGCCTCACCATACTCCTGAATCCAGATCCTCCGGAAATCTTGTCGCGCGCGGCGAAGAAATGACTCCATCGCTTCTACCGATCGACCGTTCTGCCTAGCGGCGACTTCAACAGGATTATGTATGCCTTCCTCGCGCAAGCGCCACACCTCGATAATCGTCGAGACCTGATTTGGGCGCATGCGGCCGAATACGGTATCCAATCGTCTGCGAAGCTCGATGCGATCGAACTTAGAGACAAGCGTGGTCTCGGGTGTGGCCTGATCCACGGCGATCGGTCGTCGCCTGGTCGCCAAGTCGCCCGGTTCGGGTTCAAGATCAAGCGACTCTTGACCCATTCGATCGCGTTCCTGCCGAAGGCGATCGCCAAGCAGTCCCTTGGATCTCGCCATTCCCTTCCAGTAAATCCAGGTTTGCAGATCTCCTCGCTCTGGTTCAAACGCGTCGATCTCTTCCATAGCCACTCGAAAGGCTTCGAACGTGAGCTCGCGCCCTGCTTCGATTACGTCGGGCTCTGGCAAAGGACCACCGTGGCGGCTGTTCAGCCGCCGAACCTGGTTCAGGAGACCAGCGAACACGTCACCGAAGTACCAGTCGATGACCTGGTTCCACGCCAACTCCTCCTTCGCGCGTAGAAGCTGGAGGATCTCGCGCCAACGATCGTCACCCACGCAGTTGCTCCGACTGTTTCCGAGATTTCAAGGATCTGTTGCTGTAGTAATTGCCAGGACAGGACATAATCCGTCGAGCCTCTGCCGGCGAGAGGATCACCAGATCTCGGCGCCAGGCCAAGAAGGACGATTGGGGTTAGGAGTAGCGGACCTTTCCTATGAAGACGGCCGAATGACAGGAAGCCTTCTAACCGGATAGCCATCGTCGCCTTCCGTATCAGGGCGTCGACGCCGCTGAGCTTCCTCGAAGGCGCGCTTGTCGATCCAGCGCCGACTCGCCTCCTCTCTAGCTCTTCGCCGATCCCTTTCCTCGGCTTCCCTTTCCTGCATCGGTCACCTCCTTTACATCGACAGGTAGCGGAACGGCCGGATGGCCGTTCGTCGCCTCGGCGTGCGTGTCGAGCAGGGAATGAAACAGATCCGTCATCTTCTGCTCGATTCCCTCAACTCTCTTCTTGATCGGTTGAATACGGCTGCAGTCCGCGAACTTGAACTTCCCGCCCTCGATGTTCAGAACGTCGATGCCGGTCTTGCCTACCTTGTCTCCGAGAATCGCCAGCTGCGGCGCGTCGTCTACCATCGCGTCGGCCTTTGCGACTTCCACCAACACGTGGACCGCGAGCTCCAGTGCCCGCTCTTTCGGAATCGACGGGGAGTACAGCGAGCGGAGGATGTTGTGCGCGTGGCGTGCGCCGTGCCCGATCGCAAGGAAGTCAGGAATCGCCTCTGCGTACCCGTTCTCATAGAGGCAATAGAGCTGCGGCTTGTTGTCATCGACAAAGCCGATGATTCCGGTCAGGAGATTGTCTGAATCTGAGAATCGGTATGGCCGGCTCACCTTGTAGCGATTGTGAAGCTCAGCCATCTCGTCCTCGAAGACCTCGACTACCTCCGAGCGCAGGTACTTGCGAGAACGAATCCGGGTGGTCTCTACCTGGCGCAGCAGCTTCTTGGCTATGCCGCTGTAGCCGGCCGCCGCAAAGACGACCTCGTCCCCGACAACGAACAGCTTTTGGTCCCGAGCGTAGTCCCCGCCGCGCATGATGCGGCTGTCCGACAGGACCATGGCGCCCGCCTTGGAATCGAAGAACATGCCGACGATACAGGTCATGGATTACCGCCTCTTGCCGCCAACGGAGCACGATACTCCGCGAACACGGAGGAGGGTACCACGCCTTTACCGAGGCCTCGCGGCCACCGGGTTCGCTTCCGCGCTCAGGCGTCATGACGGAGTCCGGCGGGCGTGGTTTCCGCTGAAGCTGAGTGCTGTCTCCAGGAATGACCCGTGATAATCTGCCCTCGACGTCACCGTCTCGGAGACGTCCAGCGGTCTTCGGACCGTTGAGGGTCGTCGGCCCCGGAAGCCTACCGCAGCGGTTTTTGCACCGTTGCGCTTTGGCTAAAAAGAGGCCGGATCCGAATTCAAAAGGCCAAGACCCGACTCAAAAACCGATGAGGGCAACCTCGTGCGGGTTCGACTCCCGCTCTCGGCACCACGCTTTCGTATTCGAGATCCGGCCGGTGGCGGCTGGCGGTGCGCGCACAGCTGCCCAGGTACAGCCAAGGTGCGGCCAAGAATCGGGCCAACAGAATCCGCGGCTGTCGCCACCGGCAGCGAGATAGGCGTTTTCACTAGCATGGGGTGGGTGGGAGAGCGCAAGGAATGCTTGACACGCCCGTTACATAAGGTCACCATGCGCCCAACCGTGAGTCTCCGGAGGACTGCGTAGACGTCTGATGGCGGTTGATAGCATCCGCCGCCCGGCTGACTTTATTTTGCCCGCCGATGCTGAGCAGATTCTGGGCGTCCTCAAGGTTCTCTCTGACGAGGACCGAATCGAATTCACTCAAGACGTTCTTGAGGCGCTGGGTTCAGTGAAATCCGAAGATGACTTCCGTCCGGTCGTTGTCGTGGTCGAGCGCTGGTACCGCGGCGCTCTTTTGCGGCAACATCCCGGATGGCCACATGCGGTTGAGCAGGCGGATGCGATCCGGAACGGTGTGAGGCCCCCTGACGTCCACGAGCTAGATCACGAGCAACTCCGCCGCGAGGTCGCCCGTCGGCGTCGCGCTCGGAGTGCGTAACCGGCTCAGCTGGGACTATTCAGAGCAGGTTCTCGAAGAGCTCGGCTTCATCGAGCCTGACGTCGAAGAAGACCTCTATTCGTTGCTATATCAGTTGGCGGGAGACCCCACCGATGAGAGCCAATTGATCCAGCCGGTGCCAGGTTATCCAGATCTCATGACGGTGACCTTTGGGGGTTGTCTGCTCATGTATCACGTCGGACCGCGCCTCACCGCTCTCCTGCTGCGCCAGTTGCCAGGCGGGACTTTCGATGCAGGCAGCGGAGCCCCGGCTCCATCAACGCCGCTGTAGCCCGCAAGCCAGGTCGCTTTAGCTTCCCGTGAGGATGCCAGCCTGCGCGCACTGCGCTTTCCCCTGGACCGGCTTGAGCTCATGCGCGTATATGTTTCGCTTGGTCGTCGGGTTCGAGTGCCCGACCAGCTTCGACAGAATTTCCATCGGCAAGTGCGCGGTCAGTAGCAGTGAAGCATTGGCATGGCGCAGGTCATGAATCGGATCCGCGGCAGGGCGGCCTTGCGAAGGATCGCTCGAAACTGCTCTCTTATCACGCGCGGTTTCAGTGGGATGCCGACGGGTCCGACGAAGACGAGATTCCATTCATTGAGCGCCTGGGCAGGAAGGCTGGTCCGGGCGGACGAAGAGTAGAGCCAACTGGTGCAGCCAGGCCCGCCGCCCGTCACCGACCTCAGCCGACGATACCAATCGCCGCCGATCTCAACCGACCTAATCGATCGTTGGCCTAGAACTTAAAAGCCGATGTCCGCAAGGACGTGCGGGTTCCACTACCGCTCTCGGCACCAGACATCGAGCCGGCGAAGCTTCCCTTCTTTGTTGCGGCAGTTGTTCCGTCAAACGGTCGATGGTGTGGCGCCGGGACTGACACAGCTGAGACAGCTCGCGGTGCTGGCCGTGCCGGCTCTTCTGCTGCTGGCTGCGTGCGATGACCCGTCACCAACGACTGTAAGTGACGCCTCCATTGACTCTCCCACCGCGGTCGCGTCGGCACAGGTGGCGAGTCCATCGCCAGCACCGGTGGCCGTTGCCCCGGCTGATCCAGTTCAGGCGCCCGCGCCGGACCCATTTGCCGCCGCCACAGCCGCAGGCGCTACAGCCGTTTGCGCTGACGGCACCTGGAGCTACAGCAAGACCCGCAGCGGCACCTGCTCGCATCACGGTGGGGTCCACTGGTGGACGGGCAACCTGGGACCGGCCGGGCCAGGAGCCCATTAGCTACCCGATCGGCGGCAGCAGCACCTCCGCGAGAAGGCCCGCCAGCCAGCGCTCGTACTCGTCGCCGGTCCAGCCTTCGCCGGCGACGAGCTCCGAGTAAATCTCGGCGCTCGTCAGGGCCCGCATGATGGCGCCCGCGTGGTTGCCGTCGACGCCGGCGCGGAGGCTGCCCTCGAGACCGGTCACGATCATGCGGAACGAGCGCGCACGATCCTGCTTCCAGCCCGCGAGCATCCTCGCGACATCGGCGTCGGAGGCCGCGGCGCCCTCGAGCATCGCGCGCACACCGCGCTCCGACTCCCACTGGCGCCGGCTCGAATGGGCGGCCAGGTCGAGGCGGCGTTTG
>Ga0070707_100006855_pt1 | contig 10551 bp, 9 predicted proteins | sample KBSK5502metaG_FD_65468 | JGI IMG/M metagenome (GOLD analysis project Ga0070707, IMG submission 65468) | Corn, switchgrass and miscanthus rhizosphere microbial communities from Kellogg Biological Station, Michigan, USA - KBS K5-50-2 metaG | ecosystem: Host-associated > Plants > Roots >... | reverse complement strand
AGGATGAGTGGTAACACCCAGCATCGGGGGAACGGCCGTTCCTCACGCATCAATCAGACATATGAGCGAATAGTCCAGATATGATCTGATATGAATAGAATTCAGGTTAAAACTTAAGCTTAGTGCTAGTTCGGAAGGTGCCGGGCACGAGCTTGGTTGACGCCGTCCGCGATACGCGCCGCCATGTCGGGCGGCATCACACCCGACTCGCCGAACCAGCGCAAGAATATGGCACGTACCTGATCCGCTGTCACAGCTTCGTGCCACTTGACCAGGTCTTTGACCTCGGGATCGTACTCATCTTCAGGAGCACCCATGCCCAGTAGCCCGACCGGGTCCTCACGGTTCACCACGATGCGCGCAGCAAGGAAGTACGCCGACCTGTCCATGACAGCATCATGCACCGATACGCCGGACATCCGCCCGCGCGAGGGCGTCTCAGCGTAAGGGACTGGTAACGCGACAGGGCGTGTCGGTGCGGGAGTTGTGTGAGCGCGGACCCGATGATCGCGGATTGTGCACACCAGCGGGCCATCGGGGTCCGCGCAACCTCAGGGTACTTCGGCGGTGCCGTGCCGGTGCTGTCCCGGCGGGATCAGCCGCAGTGTCCGGGTGCCGCGGTACCCGTCTGATATGAGCGATGCCGAGTGGGCGGTGATCGAGCCGGCGCTTCCGGTCCCGGCCTGGCGGCAGGGCAGAGGCGGCCGCCCGGCGGAATGGTGCCGCCGTGATGTCGTGGATGCGATCCGCTACCTGGTCAAGGAGGGCATCCAGTGGCGGGCGATGCCGTGTGACTTCCCGCCGTTCCAGACGGTCTATGACGTGCTGGATGGCTGGCAGGAGTCCGGCGCGACCGAGGCCCTGCACGGCGAGCTGCGCACCAGGTGCCGGATCGCCGCAGGCCGCAGCCCCGAGCCGACCGCGGCGGTCATCGATTCTCAGTCGGTCAGGGCCGCCGAGACCGTCGGCAAGGCCAGCCGCGGATTTGATGCGGGCAAGAAGGTGAACGGCCGCAAGCGGCACATCGCCGTGGATGCGCTCGGCCTGCTGCTCACCGTGCTGGTCACTGCGGCGGGGGTGCAGGACCGCGATGGGGCGAGGCCGCTGCTGTGGAACCTGCGCCGCGCGTTCCGCACCGTCAAGCTGGCCTGGGCCGATTCCGGGTACGCCGGAAAGCTCGTCACCTGGGCGAAGACCAAGCTCAGACCGAGGCTGGCGGTCCAGATCGTCAAGCGCACCGAGCTGCACAAGTTCGTCGTGCTACCGCGCCGCTGGGTGATAGTTATGTGATCTGTTGAGGTGTCTCACCCGACAGCGCCGGTGGACAAAAACGATCACTGTCTCATTGCCACGTGCGGCATGACTCCAGGCTGGTTCTTAGCTCAGCAAATGAGGATCCGCCCGTTCACCCGGTTCCGCACGTGGCGTCCTCGGTCCATGTCAGCCTGACGGCGCTCTGCCGTCCGGACCGAGGAGCATGCCTGAAATGGCACTCGTCGAAGTCATAACTGCCGTTATTGGTGCCGGCGCTGGGGTCGTGTGCGCGATCCCGGTCGTGGTCAAGTGGATCCGCCGTCGCCAGTAGCCGGCTGAGCCGGGGTGCCCTGACGAGGCGCCCCGGCTCTACATGACGGACAAGCGGGCCTTCCGCAGCGCGCCGGGGCAGGCACGGAGATCGGCCGCTGCCGGCTGCCCGACGTGGCCTTACCTGCGGGCCGACACGGTGACGGCGGGCCGGGTCCCATGCCCGGGAAGGTGACCGGGGTGATGGTAGTGCGCCCACGCGATCCCGGCGAGCGCGAGCACTGTCGCCGCGACGATCGCGCCGAGGGCGTTGGAGAGGGTACTGCCGAAGAACGGGGCGAGCCAGGCCGGCTTACGCTTCCTGCCTGCCGGCGGCGCTGAAGGAGCAGGGCCGGCGCCGGGCTGGCCACCTGGGAAGGAGCACCCGAAGTAGAAGTTCTGGGTCACGCTGCCGCCGGGAACGAGCGTGATGCTGGTGGTGCCGCCGTCGGGCGAAGCGGGGGGCGTGTGGCCAGCCATTGGGCCTGTGCCGTCCTTTCCTCATGAGGAGATGGCCAGGACCCACGCCCCCGCTATTTGGCCTGAACGCAGCGGGACGGCTGCCACTACATCCTGTTTACCCGGTGCGGCCAGCTTGTGATACAGGCCGAGAATATTTTTTCGCCCAGGCGCCCGGCATGTCGCCCCAGGCTGACCCACCCGACCCCGTTATCGCCCGTTGCGGTGATTCCGCCGGAATAACGGCGCCCGGCGACTATCGCCTGCCCGCCTGGGATGGGTCCTGCGAGCATGAGCACCGATGGCCCGGCCCCGGCTTGGCGAGTGAGGCCGTCCACTGCTGCAGGCTGGCCAGCAGCACGGGCACCTGCTGCCGGTAGGCGGCGGGCAGGAACGGGCAGATGATGAGCGCGGGGGCGAGCGCCACGGCGGCGATCACCAGGGGCAGCGCCAGCACCGTGACCGTCAGGGCACGTGCCAGCGGCTGGCCGCGGTCGGCCATGGTGAGGCCAGGTGGCAAGACAGCTGGCATCGGGGTCGTCCCTCACTTCCGGATCCTGGTGCCGACCATCGGCACCGGCTCCAGTGGAGCGCGGCCGCAGCCTGTCGCCTCGGGGAACCTCGGGGGGTTCTAAACCCGGTACCGTGGCGGCATGCCACGGGCAACGGCAAGCGAGGCCGACCAGCAGCTGATCGCGCACGCTGCCCGGCACGGCGCCACGGCCACCGCCCGGCAGCTGGAGCGGTGGCGGGCGGCGGGACTACTCGAGCCGAACATCCGCCACTACCCCGGCCGGGGCCGGGGAAGCACGTCGGAGCCGCCTCCCGGTGCCGCCGACCTGGTCGTGTGGCTGGCCGGGAACGAGCGCCCGGGCAGACGGCCCGGTGACCTCGCGCTGCTCGCGTTCGCCGAGGGTCTGGCGGTGCCCGAGGACACGGTCCGCGCCGCGTTCGCCAGCGCGATCACCAGCATCCGGCTGCCTGCCGAAGTCGGCATGCCGCCCGGGTCCGCGCCGGAAGACGTCGCGGACGCGGCCGTCGCCGCCAGGCCGCGGTTCACGATGCGCGCCGAGCTTGTGTTGTGGAACGGACCGGCGGCTCATGCCGCAGTGAGGTCGAGGCGGGTGTTCATGTCGAGGCGGAACCGCCCGTGTAAGTTGACATGTTCCCACTGCAGCGGGGACAGGTGTGCCCGGATCTCCGGGCTGATCTTCATGCCGCCGGCCGCGAGCTTCTTCACCGCGGCGTCGATGTAGAGGCTGTTCCAGTAGACGATCGCAGTCAGTCCCAGGCCGAGCGCACCGAGCTGGTCCTCCATGCCGCGCTCGTAGCCGCGGCGGAGCTGGCCGAGGTTGGCGAAGAACACCGCCCGGGCCAGGCCGTTGCTGCCCTCGCCAACGTTGAGCTGGGCACCCATCATCCGCCGGTAGTCCTCCAGGTGGGCCACGTGCATGGCCGGAGTAAGACGCGGTGTCGGTCGTGAGGATCTCAGGCTGCTCCCTGGCGTCCAGGATGAACAGCGAGTCCGGCATGGTCCCGGGCACCAGCAGCCCGCCGAGGCCCATCACCCGGTCGGACACCACCGCCAGCCAGGTGGCGCCCTTGGACCGCCTGGACTGCCCGAAGTAGTGCGGGTTCAGCCGCCCGTACAGGGAGCGGACCGGGACCACGAACCGCAGCCCGTCGGCGGAGGCGACCAGCCCGCTGCCCCAGTCCTCACGGGCGATGTCGATGCCGGCCTGCGCCTCGATCAGCTTCCCGGACGCCGCGCCCATGCCCTCGTGATGGAAGTAGCCCTTCTCCACCCCGATCAGCCGGTGCTGGCCGAGCGCGGGGTCACCGGCCTTCACCACCGGTTAGCAGAGCGCGGGCTAGGGGCGCAGGCGGCCGAGGGCGGCGAGGATGCGGTTCTCCGACACGGGGGCCTGAGTGCCCAGGGTCTGGGCGAACAGGCTGACCCTGAGTTCCTCGAGCATCCAGCGCACGTCCGCGACGTCGGCGTCGTCACGGCGCGCGGCGGGCAGGCCGGCGACCGCCTCGCGGTAGGCCTGCTCCGCCCGGCGGGCGATGGCCATGCTGGCCGCGTCGCGGGCCGGGTTTTCCGCCAGCTTGTCCAGGCGTCGCTCGATCCCCCGCAGGTAGCGGGTCAGGTGCGGCAGGCGGCGATAGCCGGTGGCGGTGACGAACCCGGGATAGATGAGCCCGGACAGCTGCGCCCGCATGTCCGACTCTGCTGCCTCGGGGGGACGACCCCCCCAGACCCCCCCGGTCTTCTTCCCGGGGGGACCCATCCCCCCGGACCCCCCTTGGGAGGGACCCATCCCCCCGGACCCCCCTTGGAGGCGGGCTCCGATCGAGTGGGCCAGGCGCAGCGCCGACTCGACGTGCGTCACCACGTCGGCGGCGGTCTCGCGCAGGCCGGACCTGACCGCGGCGGACAGCCGCTCGAAGCCCTCCCGGTCCCACGCGGGGCCGCCGGCCCCGGTCATCAGGTAGTCCGCGGCGCAGCTGACGCAGTCGGCGAACATGGCCGCGACGCCGCCGTGCGGGTTGTGGCTCAGCGCCAGCTTGGCGGGGGTGGACAGGCCGTCGGCGATGGACTTGACCGGCGACGGCGCGCCGAGCAGGATCAGCCTGCGCGTGCCCGCCCACATCGCCGCGCGGGCCGCGGCCTCGGTCTCGAACAAGCGCACGTCCACGTGGTCGCCCGCGTCCGCCAGCGCCGGGTAGGCGACCACGGTGTCCTCGCGGAACACCCGCGGCAGCGCGCCGAAGTTCCACGACGTCAGGCCGGTGCGGGTGAGGCCGACCGCCTTCTGGGACAGCGCCGCCCGCAGCCTCGGCCCGAGCTCGCGCTGCAGTTCGGCGACGTCCTTGCCCTCGGCCAGAACGCGGCCCGCGTCGGTCACCCGGACGGTGATCCGCAGGTGCGGGGGCAGCTTGCCCAGGTCCCAGGCGTCCCGCGGGACGGTCACCCCGCGCAGCGCCCGAAGCTCGCGGGTCACCGCGTCGCGCAGGTCGCCGGACGGGGCCCCGAGGCGCGCCACGACCTGGATGGCCAGGTCCGGCGCGGGCACCAGGTCGCGCCGCAGCGCCTTGGGCAGCGACCGGATCATCTCGGTGACGAGGTCGGTGCGCAGCCCCGGCACCTGCCAGGAGAATTCGGCCGCGTTCAGCTGGTTGAGCCTGCTCAGCGGTACGTCCACGGTCACGCCGTCGGCCTGGCTGCCCGGCTCGAAGGCGTAGGAAAGCGGCGCGGACGGCGTCCCCGGGGTTTCCGAGGTCCAGACGTCGGGGTAGGCCTCGGCGCTCACCCCGGCGGCGTCTAGGAGCAGGTCGCTGGACTTGAACGTGAGCAGGCCCGGATCGGCCCGGCGGGCCTGCTTCCACCAGGTGTCGAAGTGCTGGGCCGAGACCACATCCACCGGGATCCGCGCGTCGTAGAACGCGAACAGCTCGTCCTCCCCCGCCACCAGGCCGCGGCGGCGGGCCCGGTGCTCGACCTCCTCCGCCTCGGCCAGCAGCCGCCGGTTCTCGGCGAAGAACCGGTGGCTGGTCTGCCAGTCCCCCTCCACCAGGGCGTGCCTGATGAACAGCTCCCGGGCCGCGGCCGGGTCGATGCGGCCGTAGCTGACCTTGCGGTCCGCCACCAGCGGCAGGCCGTACAGGGTCACCTTCTCCAGCGCGACCGCGCCGCCGCGCTTCTTCTCCCAGTGCGGCTCGCTGTAGCTGTGCCTGACCAGGTGGCTGGCCAGCGGCTCCACCCATTCGGGTTCGATCCGGGCCACGGTCCTGGCCCACAGCCGGGACGTCTCGACCAGCTCGGCGGCGACGATCCAGTCTGGCGGCTTCTTGGTCAGGGCGGACCCGGGGAAGATGGCGAACCTGGCGTTGCGGGCGCCGAGGTACTCGGCCCGCGGGCGGCGCCCGGACGGCGCCGAGGAGGCGGCGGGGCGCGCAGGCTCCGTCTTCATCCCGACCTGGGACAGCAGTCCGGCCAGCAGGGAGACGTGCAACCCGGTCCGTTCGGCTGAAGAAGAACTGACCGACACCCCGAGGTCGCCGGCCAGCCTCTGCAACTGCCCCTGGAGGTCCTGCCACTCGCGGACCCGCAGGTAGTTCAGGAAGTCAGCCCGGCACATCCGGCGGAAGGCCGAGGAGGACAGCTCGCGCTGCCGCTCGGCCAGGTAGTCCCACAGGTTCAGGAAGGTGACGAAGTCCGAGTCGGGGTCGGCGAACCGGCGGTGCTTGTCGTCGGCCGCCTGCTGGGCGTCGGCGGGCCGCTCGCGCGGATCCTGGATGGACAGCGCCGCCGCGATGATCAGCACCTCGCGGGTGCAGCCGTTCCTGTCGGCTTCGAGGATCATCCGGCCGATGCGCGGGTCCACGGGCAGCCGGGCCAGTTTGCGGCCCAGGCCGGTGATGCGGCCGTTTTTGAACGCGTTCAACTCGGCGAGCAAGGTCAGGCCGTCGGCGATGTTGCGCGCGTCCGGCGGGTCGATGAACGGGAACTTCGGGACGTCGCCCAGGCCGATCGCCGCCATCTGCAAGATGACGGAGGCCAGGTTGGTGCGCAGGATCTCCGGGTCGGTGAACTCCGGCCTGGACTCGAAGTCCGCTTCGGAGTACAGGCGGATGCAGATGCCGTCGGAGGTGCGCCCGCTGCGGCCCTTGCGCTGGTTGGCCGAGGCCTGCGAGATCGGCTCGATGGGCAGTCGCTGCACCTTGGTCCCGCGGCTGTACCGGGAGATGCGGGCGGTGCCCGGGTCGATGACGTACTTGATGCCGGGCACGGTGAGGGAGGTCTCGGCCACGTTGGTCGCCAGCACCACCCGGCGGGTGTGGCTGGACGCGGCCCGGCGCTCGAACACCCGGTGCTGCTCGGCGGCCGACAGCCGTGAGTACAGCGGGAGCACCTCCAGCCGCTCCCGGCCGGCCAGCAGGTCCGCGGTGTCCCTGATCTCACGCTCGCCGGACAGGAACACCAGGATGTCGCCGGGTCCTGCGGCGGAAAGCTCGTCGACCGCGTCGCTGATCGCCTGCCCCTGGTCGCCCTGATCCCCGGCGAGCAGAGCCTCGTCCACGGGCCGGTACCTGACCTCCACGGGGTAGGTCCGGCCGGAGACCTCGACGATCGGCGCGCCGCCGAAGGCCGCGGAGAAGCGCTCCGGGTCGATGGTCGCGGAGGTGATGATCACCTTCAGGTCCGGGCGGCTGGGCAGCAGCTGCCTGAGGTAGCCGAGGATGAAGTCGATGTTCAGGCTGCGCTCGTGCGCCTCGTCGATGATCAGCGTGTCGTACCGGCGCAGCTGCCGGTCACGGGCGAGCTCGTTCAGCAAGATGCCGTCGGTCATGAGCTTGACCAGCGTGTCGTCGGCGGACACGTCGGTGAACCTGACCTTGTAGCCCACCGTCTCGCCCAGCGGGCTGCCCAGCTCCTCGGCGATCCGTTCGGCGACCGTCCTGGCCGCCAGCCGCCGCGGCTGCGTGTGGCCGATCTGCCCGTCGACGCCGCGGCCGAGCTCCAGGCAGATCTTGGGTAGCTGGGTCGTCTTGCCCGAGCCGGTCTCCCCCGCGATGATCACCACCTGGTGGTCGCGGATGGCCTGGGCGATGTCGTCCTTGCGCTGGCTGACCGGCAGCTCAGCCGGATACGAGATCGGCGGCATGGCCGCGCGGCGGGCAGCCCGCGCCGCGGTGCGGTCGGCGCGGGATCTGGGGTGCCGGGAACGTTCGGCGCGCGGCCGGGCGAGCCCGGCGGGCGAAGACGTCACGGAACTTGACTCCATACCGGCGGGAAGGATAAATCATGGCTGGCCCCACCGCATAACGGATTTCCGTCCCGCGGCCTTCCCGGCTTCAGCCCTGACATGGTGACGGTGAGTAGGCGCCGGCCCCGGTACGGGTGCTACGGAACGTAGTCATGACGATGCGCTTACGGATGCCCCGCGTCCTCGCCTGCCGCCGGCCTTGGGCGGAACAATCGTCACATCTCGTGCATCGGTTAATACACGGGGCAGCCGGGGCCTCTGTTGCTGCGGGGAAGGCTGAGACGAATATGACAGTACAAGCCCACGACGCCCTCACTCTGGTCACCGCGACCCGCTCGCGCCGCGCGGACGCCGGGACGGTCCGGCTGTCCCAGCGGGACATCGACGGGCTCATGCTCTGCGGGGAGCACTATGGCGCGCCGTTCGACCTGCTTGCCGCCGCATTGGGCGCCGGCCAGGACCGGCTCCCCGCGATCGTGGCCCGGTGGCGGCGCGCCGGGTACGCCGCTTCGGGGCCGCTGGGGCCTGGGCCGCGGTGGTGCTGGCTGACCCGGGACGGGATGACGGCCACCGGCCTGGGATTCCCCGCGGCCCGGCCGGCGCTGGGCCGCCTGGCGCACATCCGCGCGATCCTGGCGGCCCGGCTGTGGATGCAGGCCAGCCCGGCCTGGCGGCAAGGGCAGCCGTGGTGGCATTCGGAACGGCGGCTGCGCGCCGAGCATCCCGTCGCGGACCACGGCGGGCACTCGCCAGACGCGGAGATCCACTGGCCCTCCATCGAGTCCAGCCCCTATTCCGGGCAGATCTGGGCCATCGAGGTGGAACTGACGCCCAAGCCGCTGGCCCGGACCACCCGGATCATGACCGGGCTTGTATTGCCGATGACCTACGCCCAGGTGATCTACCTGACCGCCCCCGCCGCCCGCTCCGTCGTGATGCGCGCCGCCGGGTCGCTGCCGCCCGGGGAACAGTCCAGGGTCGTGGTCCGGGACCTGCCCGGCTCCGCGTTCACCCCGGAGCGGCCGCGATGAGCATCTGGTCCTGGCTGAAACTGGCGATGTTCTTGTGGCTGCTGCGCAAGGCGTTCCGGCTCGCCGGGTGGCTTCTGCTGGCCGCGGCCGCGGTCGCGGCCTGGCCGGTCACGGTGGTCACGGCCGCCGGGTACGCCGCGGCGTGGCTGCGCGGCTGGCCCCCCGCCCGGCTGTACCGGTCCGCCGCCTGGGCGGTGCCGGCCACCGTGACGTGGCTGGCCGCGCTGGAAGCGGCCCAGCCCGGGTTCCTCGCCGCCCGTACACCCGGCCGGGCCTGGGGCGGTGGCTGGGACCAGCTGACCGGGGCGGGGCTGGCCCGGACGTTCGCGCTGCTGGCCCCGGCCGCGGTGCCGGCCGGGCTGGCCCTGGCCGGCCTGGTGTGGGCCTGGCGGAACTACGCCATCACCTCCGGCCTGGCCGGCATCATGGCCTCGGCCAACATCACCTTCGACGCCCGCCAGTGGAAACGCCAGGTCCGCACGGCCCGCGGCCTGACCGCCGCGCCCGGCGCCGTCCCCCTGCTGGCCCGCGGCGGCCTGATCCCGGTCGGCGGCACCATCCGCGCGATCGGGCACCGCTGGCGGCCCGTCCTCGCCCTGCCCGCTGCCGCGTGCGCCCGGCACATGGTCATCGTCGGCGCCACTGGGTCGGGGAAGACGAACCTGATGATCCGGCTGTGGGCGGGCTGGTTCACCGCCACCCTCGCCGCGGCCCGGGCCGGCCGCGGGAACCGGCCGCTGCTGGTGGTGCTGGACTGCAAAGGCGGCCGGGACGCCCGGGTCAAGGCCGAACGCACCCGCCGCCTCTTGTACGGCGCGGGCGCCCGCCGCGTCGCGATCTGGCCGGATGAGGCCCAGCTGTGCCTGTGGGACCTGCCACCCGACGACCTCTCGGTCCTGCTGTACCAGATGATCGACTCCGGGACCGGCGCGGCCGCCTACTACGCCGACGTGCTCCAGGCAGTCATCACCCTGGCCGTCATGGCCCCGTGCGGGCCGCCGCTCAGCACGGCCGGGTTCCTGGACCGGCTGACCGCCAAATGGCTGCAGAACGCCTGGAACGACGGCCGGCACCCGGCCGAGGCCGAGCATGCCCGGGCCGCGGCGCGGCACCTGCCCGACATCCAGCTCCGCTACGCCACCCTGCTGCGCCGCCTCGGCTCGGCCCTGGACGGCCCGGGCCGCCTGGAAGAGGCGGACGCCTGGTACTGCATCCTGGAAGGCACCAGGGAACGCTCGGTCGCCGAGGCCCAGGCCATGGCCCTGACCGAGCTCGCCGCCCGCGCCGCCACCAGCCTAGAAGGCGAGTCGCGGGCGATGCTGCTGGCCGCCGACGACTACTCCGCGGTGTCCGGGCGGGTGCCGCTGTCCAACCTGTACGAGCGCGGCCGGTCCCTCGGCATCGGCGTCCAGGTCTCCGCCCAGTCCTGGCAGGGCCTGGGGGCGACCGAGGATGAGCGGTACCGGATCGCGGCCACCGCCGACGGCGGCCTGTTCGTCCTGCACACCCCGTATCCCGAGCCCTTGACGGCGCTGGCCGGGAAGCGGCGGGTGCTGGAGACCGCGCACAAGCTCATCGGGAACGCCTGGGGTGACGAGGGTACCACCCGGGAGCAGCGGGCCTGGACCGCCGACCCCGACCTGGTCCGCCGCCTCGACACCGGCCAGGCCTGTTACATCCACCGCGGGGCGGCCACCTTCGTCCAGGTCGCCCGGCCCAAGCCCTCC
>Ga0070707_100006853_pt1 | contig 10551 bp, 13 predicted proteins | sample KBSK5502metaG_FD_65468 | JGI IMG/M metagenome (GOLD analysis project Ga0070707, IMG submission 65468) | Corn, switchgrass and miscanthus rhizosphere microbial communities from Kellogg Biological Station, Michigan, USA - KBS K5-50-2 metaG | ecosystem: Host-associated > Plants > Roots >... | reverse complement strand
CGGCACGGTGATGGCCGGGTCGCCCGTCCCCAGGCCGACGCTCGTCTTCACGAACATCCCGGGGCGCAGCTTCCCGTCCGCATTGGCGAGCGTGGCCTGGACCTGAATATTGCGCGTCTGCTCGTTCACGACTGAATCGACCGCGCTCACGCGCCCGTCCGACTCGACTCTCGTACCGCCCTCTGCGGTGACGTGAATCGGAGAGCCGATCTTCAGCTGCGCCACCTGCTGCTGGGGGACGGCGAAGTTGACGTAGACAGGCCGGACCGATTGCAGTGGGACGACCGGCGCCCCACCCTCCAAATACTGGCCGAGATTGACCTGTCGGATCCCGAGAACACCCGCGAACGGTGCTCGGATCGTTTTGCGCTCAATGGTCGCGCGGATCTCACCGGCACGGGCTACCGCCTGCTTCTGCTCGGCGGCTATCCGGTCGAGATCCGCCTGGGGGGAGATTCCCTGCTCGACGAGGCCTTTTGCGCGCGTCAGGTTCAGATCGGCGAGCCCGCGGGCAGCCTCTGCCGCCGCCAGCTGCGCCTGCTCCTGCCGCGTGTCCAGCCGCACGAGCACGGCTCCTGCCGCGACCGGCTGGCCCGACTCGAAGTCGATCTTTTCCACGATCCCGGGCAGATCGGCGCTGACCGTCACGCCATGGACCGCGGCGACCGAGCCGATCGAGCTCCACGTCGCTGGCCACTGCTCCTTCTTGGCGATCACCGTCGTCACCGCGTCCGGCGGCGGCTGGAAAGAAGCGTTCTGCTTGTTCGCCGCCTGGATCTGCCGCGTCTTGACGGCCGCGATCGTCGCGATGAAAACCCCCACAGCGGCGAGCATTAGAATCATCCGTTTTTTCATCAGAAGTCGGCCTCCGTACCCTTCTCGCGCCGGCGCTCACGACCCGCAGTCCGGAAGATCCTTCGGGATGCGGGGATCGGGCGGGCGCCCTGGCGCCGGGGCGCCCTAGCGTATCAACGCCACGACCCTCGATGTTGTACGCAAGAGGCTGCTACAAGATTCAGCATCGGTCCCGATTTGCTGACAGGGAGGGCGCGCGCCTAACACAGCAATTCGCGCTGATCCCGTTTCGGATGAGCGTTTTGGCTCGATCCCGGCAAGGCAACGTCCGGACAGCGCCGGTTCATTCCCTCGACGAATTGTTCACGTGCTCCGGCGTCATCCCTCCCGTCGGTCTCTCATGCCAGCCGCCTGTGCTCTCGCCCGCCCGCCCGGAAGGCCGCGCCACCCGCCCGACAGGTTCGAGGTGAGCGCCAAGCCACTCTCTGTCTCCACCTGATGCTCAAGTCCAGCGCTGACCTTCCCCTTCTCCTCAATGCGCTTCGGCCAGGACGTTCGCCGGAATAGACCGATCGTGTTGCCATCCGGGTCGGCAAACCAGGCGAACGTGCCGGAAGGAATCTCAACCGGCCCGACCAATGACTGGCTCGATGCGTGACAGAAACACACGATTGACCCCGTGACCGCGCCGACGCCGTGGCGCTAGAATCCGGCCCCCATGGACGAAACACGAGGAGAAGGACGAATGCGTAGACGATCTGTATCCTTCCTGGTCGTCCTCTTTGCCCTGTCATCGGCCCCGGTCGGATGGGCTCAATTGCAGGCGCCGCTTCCCAGCCCGAACGCCACGGTCTCGCAGACAATCGGCGTCACCAAGGTCGAGGTCGTTTACAGCCGGCCGCATGTGAAGGGCCCGACCCGCAAGGAAGAGCGGGTGATCTGGGGCGTCCTCGTGCCGTACGACCAGGTCTGGCGCACCGGCGCGAACGCCGTCACGAAGATCACGTTCAACGGCGACGCCACGGTCGAGGGACAGAAGCTGGCAGCCGGCTCCTACGGCCTTTTCACGATTCCCGGCAAGAGCGAATGGACGGTCATCTTCAACAAGCAGGCCACAGGCTCCCCGGCCGATTACAGCGCCGAGAAGGACGTTCTGCGGGTGAAGGTGACGCCTCAGGCCACCGAGATGCACGAGCTCTTCACGATCGGGTTTCCTCAGGTGACGTCGAAATCCTCGGTGCTCGCACTGAGGTGGGAAAAGTTGTCGATTTACGTGAACCTCGCCGTGGACACCAACACGCAGTTCCTCTCGAACGCGAAAGAGGCCGTCGCAAAGGCGAAGTCCGACGACTGGCGCACGCCGCTGACGGCCGCGCGCTACCTCTACGAGAACAAGTACGCGCTGAGCGACGCGGCCGCGTTTCTCGACAAATCCCTTTCCGTCAAGGAGACTTTCGCGAATCTCTCCACGAAAGCCGGCGTGCTGGCCGGCGAGGGAAAGAAGAAGGAGGCCGTCGTGGCGGCCCAAAAGGCGCTGGCTGCGAAGGACAGCGACCCCAAGCCGTCTGCCGAGGCCGTGGCGGACCTGGAAAAGAAGCTCGCGGAGTGGAGAGGAGCGAAATAGCGACCGCTTCACCGAAGAAACGACCGCGGCCGGTAACGTTTGCGGTCGCCCGACGGCTGGCCCTGGCGTTGCCCGGGGTCGTCGAGGGCACCTCTTATCGAACGCCGGCCTTTCGGGTCGCCGGCCGATTCTTCTTCCGCCTCCGCGAGGACGGCGCGTCGCTCGCCGTCCGGATTGACTTTGACACGCGCGAGGCGCTCCTGCAGGCCAACCCCAGAGCCTTCTTCATCACGGACCATTACAGGGGATATCCGGCAATGTGCGTCCGGCTCTCGACTGTGCGACGGCCGGAGTTGAAGGCACTGCTCGAGCAGTCGTGGCGCTGCGTTGCTCCCAGGCGGCTCGCCGCGCCCCGCGTCTCCAAGCCGGTTCGCGCCCACTGACCACCCTGGTTGTCGCGGAGTGCGAAAGGCCAGGGCGCGCCGGCGGCCGGTCAGGTCGGCCGAGTCTTTATCTCGAAGCGGAGAGCACGGCGACCGCCGTGTCGTGAACGGGAGTCGGGATGCCGAGAGCTCTTCCGAAGCGGGAAACCGCCCCGCTCAGCACATCGAGCTCGTTGGGACCTCCTCGCTCGAGGTCGAGAAGGAAGCTCGGCTTCATACCAGCCGGAAGACTCGCGATCCGCGACAGGACCTCCTGCTCGTCCCGCTCGGTCAATGCGACGCCCTTCGCGCGGGCGACCGCTCCGATCTCGCGCGCCGCGCGTTCTAAGAGCAGAGGTCCGAGCGGCGCGCCTCGAACCGCCCCGATTGCGGCGCGCGCCAATCCGCAGGCCGCGGCCAGCGTCGTGAGGAAAAGGAACTTCAACCAGAGATCGACCTCGATGCTCGCCGAGGCGCGGGCGTCGGCGCCCGCCTGTCGGAACAACGCCGCGACGCGCTCAGCGCGTTCCGAGAGGCCCCCATCGCGCTCACCGACAACGACGCTTCGAAAGTCGCTTTTCCTGGTCACCACTCCGGGCTCCGTTCTCTCGGCGCTGATCAGCGTCAACCCGGCGAGCATCCGCTCGGGCGCGACGCCGTCGGCGGCGAGCGACTCGAACGCGTCCACACCGTTCAAGAGCGGAAGGACGATCGCGCCAGTCTCGGCGAGCCGGCGTGCGACTGGCGCGATCTCGGAAAGGGAATAGCTCTTGACCGCGACGACCGCAAGATCCGCCGGGACGAGCTCCCCCGGTTGGTCCGTCGCGAGAAGCTGGACATTCCAGGTGCCCTCTGGCTCGCGAACCTCGAGCCCTCTTGCTCGGATGGCGTCTCGATGCGCACCCCTCGCGAGGAGTCGAACGTCGTGACCAGCGCGCGCGATGGCTCCCCCATAGTAGCCACCGACGCCGCCCGCTCCCAGGATGACGACCCTCACAAATCTCCTACCCGGGTAGAGGCTCGAACAACAGCTCGGTGGTGATGGCTATTGCGGACTTCAGGGTCCGGTACAAGGGGCAATTGTCGCGATAGACGCCGTGGACCCGTTCGGCCTTCTCACGGTCCGAGGCCGGCGCTTTCAAATTCATGCGGACATGAATTCGCCGGATCACCAGAACGCCTTCCTCTTTTTCGATCTCTCCGACCGCATTGGCCGTCAACCGGTCGCCCGCCGCGGAAATCTTGCGCGCCTCCAGCGCGCCTCCAAAGGTGCCGGTGAGTCAACCTGCTGCCGCGGCGACCACGTAGTCCAGTGTCGTCGCGTGCGCCTCGAAGGCGTTCGGCGGCACCTTGTAGTGCTCCGCCACGGCGCCATGAACCCCGAAGATCACCGGTTCCCTTTCGGCGGGCAGGTAGGCCTTCCGTACGGGTCCTTTCACCCGCTCGATCCGAACCTCCGATCGGTAGACCACTTCGCTCATAGCTCCTCGCTTTCCCGATCCCCCGGCGAGTTCGATGCCGAGCACCGGAAGATCGTTTCACATCTCCCGAGCCAAGCCGCCGGGCACCGCCGGCGGATAACCTGTCTCACACGGCGGGGCAGGGCTCGAAGGCGGACCAATCGATGGAGGCGATGTACCGCTCGTCGGGCGGGAAGAGCGCGCGGAAGGTAAACGCGAAGGCCGTCGGTCCGGTTTGCTGTAAACGATCGAGACGCTTTTTCGCTTCGTCTATGGAGGGGAGGTGCCCGGCCGGCACCCACCAGAGCGCGACCGCGGGGGCGTGGAACTTCTCGAACCAGTCGTGGCGCTGGCGAAGCACCTCCGCGTGAGCGCTGCCGTACACGTAGTTTCGTAAGTCGTCGATGGTCTCCCAGACGGACAGATTGAAGAGGATCCGGTCGTCGTCGTAAGGACGTAGGTAGGTTGCGTTGCCTTCCGGCGTCTGGAGACGCCACACGAAACCGGGACTGCCGTCCGCGAGCGCGTTGATCTCGTCCAGCCGCGCGACGAATCCCCGCATCACCGGATCTTCGAGCGCCCCCCGCATGCGCGCGATGTTGACCTGGGCGATGTGCAACGTCCGCACGCGGCGAGCTTACCCGACCTCTTGCCTCGCGCCGTTAATCCTTCATCTGACTGACGTGGGCCGACACCAACCGCCATTGGTCCCCCGTCTTCGACCAGACGTGAGTCGCCCGGAAACGCAGGGAGCTCGGTTTACCGTCGGAGAGGACATTCCACTTCGAGACAACGATGGCAACGGCCACGTCGCCGTAGATCTTCACGTCGACCGATTCGTTCGTGCTGGTCGGGACGTTCTGCGGACGCGACTTCAGGCTCGCCAGCCGTTCCGCCTTGGTGGCGAGCGTACCGTTTGGAAACACGAAGGCCAGATCGTCACCCCACAACCGGTCGAGGGCGGCGGCGTCGAAGCGGTTGAACGCGAGCGTGAGCTCCTCTTCGCGCCGCTCGATCGCCTTGATCCGGTTCTCTTGCGGCGGCGAGCCCTGCCCTTGCGCGCGATGAAGGAGCGTGACCACCAGGAGCAGCTCTCCGATCATTCTTCCTCCTTGAGGCCCTTGCGGACTCCACGTTTATGCCCTCGCGTCCGCCCGCGCCGGGCGGCGGGATTGAAGCAGCACAGCCAGTCCCCCGTTACGGACCGCAGCTCCCGCTCGTTCAAGTGGTAGACGCGCTCTCTCCCGCGCCGCGAGCCAGAACTGCGAGGCACCGGGAACCATCGTGTCAGTTGCGCCATCTGGAATTATCGCCGAGGTGAGGAGCTATCTCCTCGATGTCCCCTAAACCCTGGTGACCCTGTCGACGGAGAGAACGCTGCTGTGCGCGTCAGCTTCGGCCGACGCCGAGTGAGTCGGCCACCCGGTTGATGTAGTTGAACCACGACGCGATCAGCGTGATCTGGAGAATCCCGCGATCGTCGAAGCCGGCGGCGCGCAGCCGGTCATGGTGCGCCGGCGTCACGCGTGTGGCATCGCGCGTGAGCTCGGCCACGTAGTCGAGCATGACCCGGTCCCGCTTTTCGATAGGAGCCGTCCGGTAGTCCCGCCGGATCGCCTCGACCAACGCCTCATCCAGGGTCACTCGACGCAGAAACTCTGCGTGCGATTCGATTCAATAGAAACATCGATTGGTCACCGAGACGACCGTGGTGATCATTTCGTGTTGTCGGCGGGTCAGCGGCAGGTCCGGCGACAACAGCGCTCCAAATGTCGCGAAGGCGTGGTACAGCGCGTCTGGAATCAACGAATGCGCGGCGACGACCCCGGCCGAATCGTCGGGATTGACGGGCGTCGGCTGCGCGTACTCGGACGGGAAGAGGGCGCGCTGGCGCTCGATCGCATCGCGGAGCGTCTCATCCGCTTCCGAGAACGGGATGGTCCTGATCCACGTCATCTGTTCCCTCCGGCCGCGTGGGCGGGAACGCTGCCCGCTCCGCCAGCATACCGGCAGACAGTCGGCGGCCGACGGCCGTTTCGGCTCCTCGTCAACCGACTCGAAATTCTTAGGACCGAACCGATTTCCCTTCACCATCCACAGACAGCGTTCCGCCGCTATCATTCATTGGTTCCTTCGTTTGGCGCAAAGGCCCACCGAGGAGGTCGCGATGCCGGAATATCTGTATCCGGGCGTTTACGTGGAAGAGACGGACACCGAAGTGAGACCCATACCGGGGGTTTCGACTTCGATCGACAGCGCGGCGCTGGAATCGCTTGGCGCCGAATTCCGGCGGGCGATGCAGACTCTCGTGCCGGAGTGGACCAATCGCGACGAATCCGACCCGGGAGTCACCTTGCTCGAAGTCTTCGCATTCCTTTCCGAAAGTCTTCTCTTCCGCGCCAACGAGCTTCCGGAACGAGGCCGCGCCCCGGCGTTGCGGGCCGCCGCTGCGCTGGTGACGCTGGGCCATGCGTCCGAGCCAGGCTGCGAGAGCCTGAAGCGCCCGGTTTTCTTCAGCGGTCAGTTTCTCGATGCGGCAACGCTCACAGCCGAGCAGGATTACCATCGCGAGAAGCTGCGTCGCCTCACCCGCGCGTTGCTCGGATACGGCGTCGTCTCCGGCCTTGCAGTTCGCGTCGAGCCCACGACCGATGCGGGCGGCAGCCGCATCGTCGTGGAACCGGGTTATGCCATCGACCGTCGTGGCGAGGAAATCTCGATACCCCGTGGTGCCACGCTCGCGGCCCCGAAACACGGTGACAGCGCATTCGTGACCCTGCGCTTCTGGGAACATGCTTGTTCCCTCTCCCCGACGGCGGAAAGCATTCCAACCGGCATGCCGAGCGTTGAGGAGGCCTGCATCATCGGGATCAGCCCGGCGGTGGTTGCCCCGGCATTCGCACTGACACGGTTGGTCCGCTCGGAGGGTCGATGGCAAGTCGATCCCGTGTTCGTGACGCCTCGTGTGCGCTCGGGCGCGGCCGGCAGCGAAGGAGTAGGACGAGCGCCCACCCAATAACGTACGTAGTCACTTGCGTTTTGCAAGTGAGCCTCGCCCTGGTGCGATGGGGCAGGGCGCACATACCCGGCACGCGAACCCTCAGGGAGTCTGCCCCAGGTTCCAGCCGCAAAGGTCAGACTCGTCGCTCAACTCGGCCTCGCCCGAAGACGGGGCGCGCCGGTTAACCGACGAGGGGGCGCGCTCGTCTCAGGATGCGTAAACGAGGGTCGCAGGCGAAGGCGTGGGCTCGAACTCGACTTTGCGGAATCCGGCCTCTTTCAACCACCCCTCGTAGTCCGCGCGCCTCCAGGTCGATCCTTCCTTCGTCTTGAGCAGCATCTCCGAGCGGAAGAGCAATGCAAAGGGGGGGCCGGAGCGGTCATTCTCAACGACAAAGTCCGAGATGACGAGTGTGCCCCCCGATTTCAAGGCCTTGCGAAACTTTCGGAAAATGGCGAGGTTGGACGCGGGCGACTCCTGATGGGCGATGTGGGAGTAGACAGCGACGTCGTGCTGGGCAGCCCCAAAATCAATCGTGTGAAAGTCGCCGTCCACCGTCCGGAACCGATCCGCGACGCCGTGCCTGGCGACAATTCCGCGAGCGATGCGGTTGATGTTGGCCCAATCGATCTGTGTCGACCGTGCCAGCGGGTTGATCCCCAACCAGAGCGCCGAGTAGACGCCGGAGCCGCCTCCCACGTCCAGGATCGAGATCTCGCCGGCTTGCGCGAGCTTCAAGCGCTCGGCCGCGGCGAGGACGACTGGCATCGATAAGGCCGCGATCGCGGGCACGAGCTGTTCCCAGAAGGGGTTTTCCGGCAGATCAGTGGTCTCGACCGTAGCGGGTCGGCCGGTTCGAACGACATCGGGCAGAGCCGTCCGCTCCGGGAATTCTCCGAAGATGACTTTCGCAAAGCCGCCGAAGTACGCGGGCTTTCCCTCGACGAGGAACTCGGATGCGTCGGGCGCGTTGCGGTAGCGTCCCTCCGAGACCGTCAAGAAGCCCAGACTGACCAGGCCGTCGAGCAAGGTCTCCGTGCCTCGCAGCGAAAGAGAGGCCTTGCGGGAGAGGGCCTCAGGCGTGTCGACTCCCGCTTCGATATGCGTGAAGATCGAATGGATCGCCGCCGTCGCGAGAACCGAGGCGGCCCAGCCGCCCGTGGCGATCTGCATGATTCTCGCGGGTGAGAGCTCCTCGTCGGCCATGTTGTCCCTCCGTGCCCGCGCATTCTAAGCTCCGCGCCGGATGAGGAAATGCCGCGACATCGAGCACGGCTTCTGAAGAGGAGGGAGAGGATCGTGACTCCCAAGCCCTGAAGAGTCGGCGGACCCTTGCCGCAGGCGACCGAGCGCCAGAGACCGAAGTGAGTTGGTCAGCGCGCTTGTATATTGGAGAAGTGTCACGATGAGGGGGACCGATGGATGCACAGCTGAAGATCGCGTGGTGGGCGCGCGGGCTGCTATTCGAAAACTGCAGCTGCCAGCTCGTCTGTCCGGGGCATATCCATTTCGATCAGCTCTGCACGCACGACCGCTGCGTCGGCTATTGGGCCATCCGCATGGACGACGGCAGGTTCGGTGAGGTCTCGCTCGCCGACCTCAAAGCCGTCATCGCATACGACTCACCGCAGCACATGATGGACGGGAACTGGACCGAGGTGATCGTTATCGATCAGGCCGCCTCGGCGGCGCAACGTCAGGCTGTCGAGGCGATCCTCACCGGCCGCGCCGGTGGCCCCTGGGCGGTGCTCGCCCGCTTCGTGGGTCGCTGGCTGGACACGCGTTTTCTGCCTATCGACTTCGCGGACGACGGGGTTACAAAGAGGGCAAGAATCCCCGGCCTGCTCGAAGCGGCGATCACTCGGATCCGGGGCCGGGACCGCGCACAGCCGGTATTGTTTCAGAACATTTTCAATCAGATTCATGCCTCGACCCAGGTGCTGGCGACCGGAGTGACCGAGTACGACGACGGGATCATCAAAATCAGGAACCAGAGGACGCACGGACTATTTTCGAACTTCGATTGGGTGGTGGAGTCCTCGTAAATGTCCACCCTTCAGCCGTCCATCACGCATGCCGCTCTCGCCCGCAGCACGCGCGTGCTGCTTCTCGCGTCGACCGCGGTCGTAACCCTTGCGGCGTGGCTATGGCTGGGAGGCGCGGGCGCGTCGCACGGCATTCACGCCGCATTTCTGACGCCGCATCGCCACCAGCTCGATGGTCGTTCGTTCATCTATGTCGTGATCATGTGGCAGGCCATGATGGTCGCCATGATGACGCCGACGTTTTTGCGGTGGTTGATGGCGTTCGCGACCCTTACGGCAGGCCCGGACGGCAGCGCATCGGCGCTCAGGCCGGTTGCGGCTCTTGCCAGTGGCTACTTCGTCATCTGGCTTGGTTACAGCCTCGGCGCGGCCGCAATTCAGATTGCGCTGCAGCAGATGAGCCTGCTCCGAAATGGAAGGGTCGGTGTGTCATCGGCCGGCATTTTATTGATTCTTGCGGGGTTGTTTCAGTTCGCGCCCCTGAAGCGTGCATGTCTCAGCCACTGCCGTAACCCGCTGACGTATTTTCTGTCGCGGTGGCGAAACCGACCGTCCGGAGGTTTTCGTCTTGGGATGACTCACGGTGCGTACTGCGTCGGATGTTGTTGGTTGCTGATGATGACCGGTCTCGCGATGGGTGTCATGAACATGGCTTGGATGGCTGTCCTGACGCTCGTGGTCGGTATCGAGCAGGTTGCACCACACGGCGATCGGATCGCGGGCGCACTCGGAATCGGGATCGCGGGATGGGGTTTCGTGCTGCTCCTCTGACGACGGCGGAATGTCGGCGTTTGGTCTTTCCGCGAACGCAAGTGCGATATTGACCCGGAGGCCCTACACGGTCGTCAAGATGCTAGTGTCGCGTCCCAGAAGTCTCTTGAGCGCAAGAAGGTCGCCCCGGCGCCGGGCCGGCTCCCTCGTCGGCCCGCTCCGGCCCGGCCGCATTGTGAGAGAACCCGGCCGTCGCTGGTCGCTCAGTCGCAGCCGCAGCGGGGCGAGAGCCTCTCAACTGCGCGCTCCCTCGCTCATCGCCGCCAGCGGGAGCCGGACCCGTCGCCGGGGCTTTCTGCGTGGCAAGAGTCCCAGTGAGAGCCTGGAGGCGCCGGCGTTGCCCGGCCGCGGCCCTGTCCGAGGGCACACACCGCGCCGCCGGTCAAGCCACACCGCCTCTGTGCCCGAGTGACCGGAGCGGCGGCCGGGTTCCGACTTTCCGCGGCCGGGCCGCCGCGTGCCGCGAAGGGCAATGCCGGTGACTCCGGGCGGC
>Ga0070707_100006850_pt1 | contig 10552 bp, 13 predicted proteins | sample KBSK5502metaG_FD_65468 | JGI IMG/M metagenome (GOLD analysis project Ga0070707, IMG submission 65468) | Corn, switchgrass and miscanthus rhizosphere microbial communities from Kellogg Biological Station, Michigan, USA - KBS K5-50-2 metaG | ecosystem: Host-associated > Plants > Roots >... | reverse complement strand
TGTGCCGGGCCGACCGGCCGACGACGACAACGCTTCATTTCAGGCTTTCACCGTTGGGGAGCACGTCGTGGCGGTGGTCTCCTACGATGAGCAAGATCTCAGCACCCCCGTTGCGGTCTATGCGGACTTGGACGGGGGCGGACTGGTCACGCACGTGTGGTCGGTCCCGGAGGCCCCCGCGCTGTGCGCCATCATGCAGGGGTTGCACTACCAGCCGTGATCACCGTCGGGGTTCGATAGGTTAGGTGGCGACAGGGGGCACGTTCTGTGTAAGGCAGCGAGGTGGTCGTCCATCATCGCCGGTGAGGGGAGATCCGAAGGAGGAGACGTCCATGCATAATCGAAGAGCGGCCACCGATGATTTCGAACAGATCGTTGACAGCCACTCAGGAGCGCTACGTCGATGCGCGGCCCGCCTCACCGGCGGCACCAAGGATGCCGACGACTTGATACAGGAGACCTATCTTCGAGCGTGGCGCTCGTTCCATACGTTCACGCCGGGCACCAATTCCAAAGCCTGGCTCTTTCGCATCCTGCGCAATACATATGTCGACGCGCTGCGTGCCGCATCGCGCGCTGCGCGGACGACGAATAGGTTGGACGGGAGCGATCATGGCGGGGTCGCGCCGGACACGCCCGAAACGCCGATCGAAGCGCGGCTTATCGAGGCCACGCTGCAACGGGCGCTGGCAACAGTACCCGACCGGTTTCGCCCCTGCGTTATTCTTGTGGACCTTCGTGGCTGCTCTTACGAAGAGGTGGCCCACACCCTCGGGATCCCGAGGGGGACGGTGATGAGCCGCCTCCACCGGGCGCGGGCCGCCATGCGACGAGCCTTGACTCTGGTGCCGCCGCAGGGTAACGAGGCGGCGTAGGGAGCACGCGGTCAAAACTGCCCTCGAATGTTCCAATATTCGAGGAGCAGCAAATCGCCCGGCGGCGGCGACAAGTCTCTCTCGCACGACCTGCTGGGATCCTCCAGAACATCACCAGTTGCTTAGGTCTACGAGCGTCACCCACGCCGATGGTGTCCCTCGCCGTGCCGATCCGGTGGCCTGCGTCCGCGCCCGAATTTAGTTGCGTTCGGGCCAGTAGCGCTGCGGGCACTCCCCTCTTCGGGAATTGAGCAGGGTCCCGTCGTTATAATGGCACACCGACGGGCCGTCCTGCGCGAGAGCCGTGCCCACAGCCGGTGCCATCCCTACGATAAGCGTGAGCAGGAGCGCAAACACGTACCGCATCGTCACACCTCCTTCGCCAATGCCATCTTGCGGCAAAGGCCCGGGGTTCTCTTCGTCCGTTTGGACAATGGCACACGCCCCTTCGGACGAGGTGTGTGCTGGGCCGATCTGTCACGCTAGCGGTGTTCGAAAACAGGCAGCGGAGGAGGGACGATGATGCACGACGCACAGGCCCGTTCACGGTGGATCTCCAGACGGCGGCTACTCGGGCTCGGTGGAGTTCTCGCGGTCCTCATCATTGGGGCGGGTGCCCTGTACTGGCGGACGAACAGCAGCGTCGTGAAAACAGATAACATGCAAACGAACGTGGAGTTTGTGCCGACCAGCCCGCGCGTTGGTGGTCCGGTGGCAAGGGTGTTCGTGGACGCACGGGAGGGAACGGTCCTTATCGATTTCAGCGCGGCGCCCCCGGACACGTCCCGGCCAGCATCTTCCGCCGCTCAGCAACCTCGTGGCTACCTGGGAGATCAGGCCGGGGCGTTGAGTGGGGCACGGGGGACGTGCACTCCTGAGCCTTCGCACGGCACCGCGGCGGCTCATGCCGCTGCGTCTGGCATTTGCGCCCTTGGACGAGGCGTCGCCTGTCCCTTCGGTCGAGGCTGGCACCCATTCGGTCTGTCACACTGACGGCGGTGTTGGAGTAAGCTTGCGGAGGCAAGACGATCATGCAGGACGCACGAGTAAACGGGCGGGCACAGGCTGTTCCTATTGGCGCTGGCCCTGGGCATGCCGCCGATGCGACGGAGACGAGCGTCGTTACCGACGTGCGTCTGTGGATTCCCCCAGGGAGCGAAGTTCCTGCGGCGGCCCGGAACGACGCTCCGCAGGGGCGGCGGCGGTGGCTCACCAAACGTCGGCTGCGGGTGCTCGCCGGCGTCCTGGCGGTCCTCCTCATCGGCGCCGGCGTCCTGTACTGGCGCGCGAACAGCGGGTTGGTAAAGACCAACAACGCGCAGACCAACGGCGATCTCTCGCCCATCAGCCCGCGCGTGGGCGGGACGGTGCTCAGGGTGCTTGTGGAGGAGCACCAATACGTCCGCGCCGGCACCGAACTTGTAGACATTGACCCGACCGATTTTCGTCTGGCGCTGGCCCAGGCAGCCGCGCAACGCAGCACCGCTCTGGCCAACGAGCAGGCGGCGGCCGCCGGCCTCGCGGCGCAGGAGCAGGCGTTCACGGCCGGGCTCAATACGGCCCAGGGCACGCTGCGAGCGGCACAACCGACGGTCGTGCAAGCGCAGGCCCAGCTGGTGATGAACGATCAGACGACCGCGGCGGGGATCACGCAGGCCCAGAAACAAGTTGCCACGGCGGAGGCCAACCTCCGCGCGGCGCAGGCCCAGTTCACGACCGCACAGCGCACCTTCGACCGCGACAAGGCCCTCCTGACCGCCGGGGCCATCGCCGCACAACAGATGGACATCGATACGGCCAATTTGGCCACCGCGACGGCGCAAGTGCAGGCGGCCGAGGACACAGTGCACCAGGCGCAGGCGCAACTCGCCTCCGCGGTGGCCGCGCGCCAGCAAGTGACCGTGTCCCGTCAGGCAGTGGCCGTCAACCAAGGGCAGGTCGCGAATGCCCAAGGGCTGGTCCAACAGGCCCAAGCCCAGGCCGCCGTGACCCGCCAGCGGGCCCAGGAGCTCGCCGCCGCCCGTTCTCAGGTCGCGGCCGCCGAGCAAGCGGTACGGGTGGCCCAGGTCAATCTCAGTCGGACGGTCATCCATGCCCCCGTCGACGGCTGGGTGACGAACAAAACGGTGGAGCCCGGTCAGGTGGTCCAGCCCAACCAGCCGTTGATGGCCATCACTATCCAAGGCCACCTCTGGGTGGATGCCAACATCAAGGAATTCCAGCTCGGCGGCGTCCGCGTCGGGGACCCGGTCGGCATTCACATCGACGAGTTCCACGGCCACGTGTTCCACGGCCATGTGGGAAGCATCGGCAAGGCCACCGGCTCAGCGGTGGCCCTCTTGCCGCCGGATAATGCCACGGGGAACTTCATCAAGGTCGTCCAGCTCGTCCCGGTGCGGATCTACTTCGATTTTGGCCACGGCGAAACCCAGCCCGCCGTCGGCCTCTCGGCCGAGGTAGCGATCGACACACGACACCCGGTGCGTTGATCGTGGCCGTCGTCCTCGCTCCCGCCGCCGTCCCCGCCAGTCCTGCCGCCGGCAAATGGACGGTCGCGCTCTCCGTGCTCGTGGGCGCGCTGATGGCGTCGATCGACACCAGCATCGTCAACGTGGCCCTCGTGCACATCGAGGGCACGTACGGCGTAAACGCGCAAGAGGTGACGTGGGTGGCCGCCGCCTACCTTATCTCGGTCGTCATCGTGATGCCCCTTACCGCCTGGTTGAGCTCCGTGCTGGGGCGGAGGACCATGTATCTCTACTCCATTGTGCTGTTTACCGTGGCGTCGGTCTTCTGCGGCTTCTCGCGCACGTTTGGGCAGCTCATCTTCTTCCGCGTCATCCAGGGGCTGGGGGGTGGGGCGCTCCAGCCGGTCGCGCAGGCGGTCATCAGCGAAACGTTTCCACCGGAAGAACAGGGCCAAGCGATGGGCGTGTTCGGATTGATCGTCCTGCTCGGGCCTGCCGTCGGGCCGGTACTCGGCGGCTGGCTCACGGACAATTACAGCTGGCCGTGGATCTTCTTCATCAACCTGCCCATCGGCCCCGTCGCCCTATTCCTCGTCAGCCGGTTCGTCCAGGATCCGCCCTACATGCGCCGCCGCGGCGCGCAACACGTAGATCTCACCGGCATCGGCCTCCTGGCCATCGGGCTCGTGGCGCTCGAAATCGTCTTGGAGGAGGGCGAACGCGCTGCATGGTTCCAGAGCCCCCTTATCACCATGACGACAGCCGTCACGGTGCTGGCGCTCGTGGCCTTCGTCCTGTGGGAGCTCCATACGCCGACGCCCGCGGCCGACCTGCGCATCCTCAAGAACCCGTCATTCGCCTCGGCGACCTTCATCGGGGGCATCTTCGGGGTCGGCCTCTTCGGCAGCCTCATTTTGCTCCCGCTGTTCCTGCAGACCTTGCTGAACTACTCGGCGACAGAGGCCGGCCTGGCGCTGATGCCCCGGGCGGTCAGTATGTTGGTGATGATGCCCGTGGCCGGCGCGCTCTACAACCGGGCCGGCGTGTACGTGATGCTGTCGGGCGGACTCATCCTGACCGGCCTCGCGGGGTGGTTGATGGCGCACTACACGCTCGCTGTCGGGCCTCTTCAGATCCTGACGGCTAATGTGATCCAGGGCGCGGGCTTCGCGTTCATGTTCGTCTCGCTCACCACCGCTGCACTCGGAACGATCCCCCGGCCGCTGGTGCAAAGCGCGGCCGGCCTCAACAGCCTCATTCGCCAGCTCGGGGGGAGCATCGGGACAGCGGCGGTCATTACCGTGCTGGACTACAAGACGACGACGGCAAGCGCGGAGCTGGTTCGGTACGCGAACATCTACAATCCTGTCTTCCAGCAATGGCAGCAGACGTACCAAAACGGGTTCCTCGCCCACGGGGCCGACCCGTTCACAGCGCACCAACGCGCGCTCGCGGTGCTTCAGGGCCTCATCTACCAGCAGGCGACCGTGGTGGCATTTGCGTACGACTTCGCGCTGCTCGGGTTGCTGTTTGCCCTCTGCCTCCCCCTCGTCGCGCTCATTCGCCGCGGCCAATCGCACCCAGGCAGCCACGTAGCGGAAATGTAAGAAGGGATACCGCGCCGTCACAGTTTCCCGTTAGCTTCTCCGGAATAGCCTGCTCGCGTCAGCAGTTTCCCCTTGCGAGGGGTCCTGCCGAAGAGCGACGAAGAGCGATCCGATGATCACCTTCCCACTGCGGAGTTGACAATGACGAAGTCGACAATGGCAAAGGGGCGCCTGCCGGTTGGCCGGGTGCGGCGAAACGGTGGGTCGTCCACTGGCGCGGTCGTCTCCACGGTCCTTTCCGACCCGTCCCCCCTGATAGGGCGAGAGCGCGAGCTCGAGGCGGTTCGAACGCTCCTCCTCAGCGACGCCGTTCGTCTCGTGACGTTGACGGGCCCAGGGGGTATCGGGAAGACCCGACTCGCGTTGGCGGCCGCTCGGTGCGTCGAGCCCGCCTTTCCGGATGGGGTCTGGTTTGTCGACCTCGCACCGCTGCACGACCCCGCCGGCGTTGATACGGCAATCGGCCAAGTCTTGAAGATCAAGGAGGCGAGGGAACTCTCCCAGACCCAGTGGGTTGACGCGTATCTGAAGGACCGCCACCTCTTGTTGATCCTGGATAACTTTGAGCATCTCTTGCCCGCGGCGGCGCGCGTCTCGGCGCTGTTAGGCGCGGCCCCGCGGCTCAAGGTGCTGGCCACGAGTCGCGAGCCGTTGAATCTCCGCCTGGAGCACCGGTTCCCTCTGGGCGGGCTGACTCTGCCGGATCTGCGCTCCCCCGATCCGGCATCGGTCGCCCGGGCACCCGCCGCCGCCCTGTTCTTGGAGCACGCCCGGCGCGTCCAGCCAGACCTTGCGCTCACGCCGGCGGACGCGCGCGCCCTCGCCGCGCTCCTTCACCGGCTCGACGGCCTCCCGCTCGCGATTCGGATCGCCGCCGCCCACAGTCACGTGCTCTCCCCGTCGGCAATGTTGGCCCGGCTGCAAGGGCAGGCCCTGCTCTCGACCGAAGAGGCGCGCGACGTGCCGGTACGGCATCACACGCTACGTGACGCGATCGAGTGGAGCTATGGCTTGCTCAGTGCCACCGAGCAGGCGGCGTTCCGCCAGTTGGGCGTCTTTGTAGGGGGCTGGACGCTGGAGGCCGCGGAGGCCGTCATCCAAGACCGCGAGCCGGCCTCGCCCACGTGGGCCATCCTCGGCTTGCTCGTGGACAAGAGCGTGGTGCAGTCCGATGGGGTCTCGAACGATGAACGGCGATACCGGATGCTCCAACCGATCCGAGAATACGCGTTGGAGCGCCTTCGGGAAAGTGGAGAGCTGGACGCGGCACGAAACCGGCATGCCGGATACTATCTGGCGCTGGCGGAGCAGGCAGCGGCGCAGTACTTCGGCGCGCAGGAGGGAATATGGTTTTACCGTTTGGAAGCGGAGCACGAGAACTTCCGGGCAGCACTGCGGTGGGCGGCGGAGCGGAGAGACGGTGAGCTGAGCCTGCACCTCGCGGTGGCGCTGGGGGACTTATGGGCTGTGCGTGGCTCAGTGCACGAGGGACGACGCTGGCTCCAGGACGCGCGGGTGCTGGGTGTGGATTCCTCTGCCCTCCTTCGCGCCAAAGCGCTTGCGGCCGAGGGCTTGCTGGCGATGCTCCAGGGCGACTACCTCCAGGCCCGGACGCTGATGCAGGAGGGCTTGGCCCTCGCCGAGGCCCTTCACGACCGGGAACTGATGGGCCGTATCCTCACGCGCCTCGGTGCCGTCGCCGCGCTGCAGGGCGACGCCAGCGACGCGCAAACGCTGCTGGAGCGGGGCCTCGCGCTGAGCCGGGAGGCAAGCGACCCAAGGGACGTGGTGTTCGCGTTGGTGGAGCTCGGACGCACCTTCGTGCTGCTGGAGGACCTGGAGCGCGCCGAGGCCGCCGTGACCGAGGGCCTGAACCTGGCCCGCGGCACGGGCAGCACGCAAGCGATCGCGTTCGCCCTCACCAATTTCGCGCAGCTCAAACTGAGGCGCAGGGATTACCCCGCTGCCGCTGGCCTTGCGACTGAGGCGCTCCGCCTGGCCCGAACGATGGAGTCCCGATTTGCCATCAAGTACGTCGTCGGAATCGCCGCCCTGGTGAGTGGGCACCACGGCGACGTCGAGCGGGCTGTGCGTCTCCTGGCGGCCGTGGAGCGGTGGAGCGACTGGACGGGCGAGTTCGTGAGCCCCACATACCACGACCCCGCGGCTTATGCCGCCCTCGACGCCCGCGCACGCCAGCAGATGGGTGACGATGTCTACCGCGTGGCGGTGGCCGAGGCGAAGGCGCTCTCCATCGATGAGGTCGCCGACCTGGCTCAGGCGGGTCTTGAGCCGCCTACGGCGGGCCCCGAGCACATCGCCGCCCGCGCTGAGGGTCCCCGCCCGCTCCTTAGCGACCGCGAGCTGGCCGTCCTGCGGTTGATTGGCGAGGGATTACCCAACAAGCAGATCGCCACCGTGCTGAGCATCGCCGAGCGCACGGTCAAATCGCACGTCGCCTCGGCGATGAACAAGCTGGGTGTCGACAACCGCGCCCACGCCGCGGTCGCGGCGATCCAGCGCGGACTGCTCTAGCCCATCCTTCTCTTCGCATCCCCGCAACGCCGGGCGACAAACGTTGCTAATATGCGCCGTCACCGTTGCCCCGGGCGCGGATGTATCGGACGGAATAGTGCGATCCTCGGCCATTCGGTATCCGTTCGTCGGCGAATGGATCAAGCCAGTAGGTTCCATCGACGTCGAACCAGTACACGACGCGGCCCGGGGGAAGATACACGGTGATCGTCCAGTCATCGTCGGGTTTCCTGCAGAGCCTATGTGCGGCCCGATCCCAACCGTTGAATGACGCCACGAGCGCGACGCGGCGTGCGAGGGGAACGAGCCGCCTGGGAAATCGAAACACGGTGGGTAGAACCGCGCTCATCATCCCGGTATATCCATGGTCGGCAAACGTGCGCTGTCGCATCTGGGCCCTCTAAATCCCGCTGCCCTCCCTCGCCCCTACGCCGCCGCCTTCTGTTTCGCGTGCACCTCTTGGGAGGAACTGTGGCCCGGTGTCCTAACCGGACGACGCAGCGGCTCCTTACCGGACTCGAGCCAGGAGATGACAGTCGAACCGTGTCAGGCCGCGGTCAGTCGCGAGTGTACCGGCGCGGGTACCCGAAGCGCGTTGAGGTCGGCGTGGGCAGCCTCCCTGGCGGCGCGGTGAAACGCGGCCAGGCGTTCCGCCTCCCGCAACCGATCCTCATGGTAGCGGATCCGCGCGGTGAGTTCATCCTCCCGCATCCGAGCGTAAAGAGTTTCCATAAAGGGCACACCTCCTCTCGGAGAAATTGCTACGACCCGGCACGCCCTGCCGGAGGCGCCGTCCGTTGCGTCCTCAACCTCAATCACGTAACCTGCCGTGCACAAGCCGTGTTATCACAACCGCAGCCTTGGTCATGAACTCCATCTCCTGCGAGCACCCCTGAGCCGGCGAGGCAGGCCCAATCGAGCGCATGAGATCACGGCTGGTAGTGCAACCCCCGCAGGATGGCGCATAGTTGGGGCGCGTGCGGAATTGACCAGACATTCGTGACCAATCCGTATCCATCGGTATCCGCGTAAATCGCTACGGGGGTACTGAGATCTTGTTCGTCGTAGGCGATCATCGCCCACACGCGGTCCCCGACGGTAAGGGCTTGGAAGGACGCGTTGGTATCGTCCGGCGGTCGCCCGGGCACGACGTAGTCGACGTAACTCACGACCGGGTCGCCAGCGGCGCACGAACCGAGGGGGCCCCCCGTTGACTTTTGTGAGGCCGGCCACGAGGGACCCCATGCGGTCTCCGACCTTCGCGATCCGAAGAGGCTCGGCGGACGCGGCCACGGTGACGGTCATGGCGAGCAGAACCACGGGAATTCCGATGTACCCCTTATGGATCATCACACACCCTCCCATCTCACTTATGTTGCTTGTAAATGATCGCGACGGGCCATCTGGTGGCTTGAACAACTGGATCCTTGCCGAATTTCAGCCTTGCGGCAACTTCCTAACGTTCAGGGCGTTTGGGAAACCCGCGCCCGCGAAGCCCTGAGCTGCGGATCGTGGCCTTTCTCGTTGCTCCTCCGGCCCCGTGCAGCAATCGGCCGCCTCGTACACTTCGAGGCGACCGATTGCTGCCGCTCATCGGACCCACGCAACGCTAGTTCCTGTCGCCGCCATAGAACTGATTGCGTGGCTCGTAGCAGGGACCAATCAACGGGCACACCGTGCTGCCGCCCGCCACGCCGCTGCCCGAGCCGGATGGGGTAGGCATCGTCATCGGCGCTGGTTGGGTGCAGCTATACGCCACCCCGTCCATGTAACAAACCGTGCCCCCACTAGCACCAGGCGTCAGTGGTACGACCGTGTTTCCGTATTGGTTGGTGAACGTGTTGCTTGGGGGAACGTTAACCTGAGCAACCTGGGCGAACGCCACAGGGGTCATCGCTGTGATACCGAACCCAAAAACGACCAGAGCCGTGACTGCGTACCGCATGACCGATCCCTCCCTGGTTTCGATCTGAACTGCAACTTAATTCTGGCGCAACGGCGCACCACCGGCATCGTCCGTCTGGTCGTCGCCACTCGTCCAAGAGGACATCACGGGGCTCGCGGGCAAGCCTTGCGGCTAGCCCCGGCCCTTTCGGACGATGCCGGCAGCATCAACCTCGACGCGACGGCGATCCTAAGGCGCTGCACGTGAGATTTGCCAGCACGAGCGATGGTATATTGGAGGAACGAAGTCTCGCGTCAGTCGTTCTGCTGTGCCGCACGATGGCGGATCCAGCGGTGCGCGCGTGCCGGGGGCACAGGGGGGATGACGATGCCGTGGGCCATCCTCGCGCTGCTGGTGGACAAAAGCCTGGTGCAGGCCGACGCGCTCGCCGGCGACGACCGGCGCTACCGGATGCTCCAGCCGGCGCGCGAATACGCGCTGGCGCGCCTTGTCGGAAGTGGAGAACTGGGCAGGGCCCGGGACCGGCACGCGCGGCATTACCCAAGCCGCGCCACCGGGGCAGCCGGGTCAGGCCGGACGCCACATCGCCCACCCTCGGCGCGCTGCCGTCCACGGTGCTCTCCGATCCGACGCCACTGATCGGCCGGGAGCGCGAACTCGAGGCCATTCGCGCCCACCTCCTCGGCGAGTCGGTGCGCCTCGTGACGTTGACGGGCCCGGGGGGCATCGGGAAGACGCGCCTGGCGCTGGCCGCGGCCCGATACGTCCAGCCGGCGTTCCGGGATGGGGTCTGGTTTGTCGACCTGGCCCCGCTGCACGACCCCGGCGGTGTCGACGCCGCGATCGGGCAAGCCCTCAGGCTCGAGGAGGTCAGGGCGCCCTCCCCAGCAGAGCGCGTCGCCGCGTATCTCAAGGACCGCCACCTCCTGCTGATCCTGGATAACTTTGAGCATCTCTTGCCCGCGGCGGCGCGGGTGGCAGCGCTGTTGGCCGCAGCCCCGGCGCTCAAGGTGCTGGTCACGAGCCGCGAGCTGCTGGAGGAGGCGTTGGCCCTCGCCGAGCCCTTACGCGGCCCTGACGGTACGTGTCCTCGCGCGCCTCGGGCGCGTCACCGCACTTCAGGGTAACGCCAGCGACGCGGGGGCGCTGCTTGAACGGGGC
>Ga0070707_100006849_pt1 | contig 10553 bp, 7 predicted proteins | sample KBSK5502metaG_FD_65468 | JGI IMG/M metagenome (GOLD analysis project Ga0070707, IMG submission 65468) | Corn, switchgrass and miscanthus rhizosphere microbial communities from Kellogg Biological Station, Michigan, USA - KBS K5-50-2 metaG | ecosystem: Host-associated > Plants > Roots >... | reverse complement strand
ATACCAAGCCTACTGACATCATCTTCTCAACCATTTCCAATATCTTTTGCAGTATCAGCAGGCGGAACATCCCCACCATCATCAGCAGGAAATCACAGCTCAATTATTCTGTTCTTTATGAGGCCACCACATGTTTATCCTGATCAAATGGCACTTGTTAATCTATACAGACAATATATATCTCCCACCGATTATGTTATTACTTTTACTAATGCAAACATGAATTATGTCAATATGTTGTCGGGAATCAAGGTATTCGGATTCAACACAGTAGCAGAAGTACAGAAACGCGTACCAACATTGAGAGGATCTGGAATTTCTGTTATCGCCCTTGATATAGAGCAGGGCAATCGTTCTTCTCTAGACATGGTTGACCCCGTAGCTTCCGTTTGTAAAGCCTCGCAAATTGCACATCAGAACGGTTTTAAATTCATGGCAAATCCTGGCCTTGGTGCAAATATACCCTCACTCGTTGGTAGAATGGCTTCTTGTTCTGATATTTTTTTGTTTCAGGCCCAAGGTCACCAGCGCAGTCCAGAGCAATATCACAGCTTCGCAGCCCCTAGTATTAATGCAATTAGAGCAGTAAGACCTGATATCCCAATAATAATTCAAGTCTCATTTATGAATAAATCTGCATATGATCCTAACCCGGCAGTTATGGTTCAAAAAGTGGAATCAGCATATGCTTCAGTTGGCAATATCGTTAATGGGGTTGCTGTATTTTATGGACCAAATCCGCCAGGGCAGCTAACAATGATGGAACAGTTCTTTAACTGGGTCCAGCAAAATTATAGACAGTAATAAAATAAAACAAGGTGATACCTTAAGATTTAGAGCAAGGTAATACGTAGCGTAAGAAGTTTTAAGTGACTACTATACTTTGCTTTCAAAGCAAACTGAGCAAGGCTATTTTTGAAAATGTAGGTATGTGATTGTAAGATCACTGATGAAGTATTTTTTAAATATTCCCACTAGACATAATCAGATCGTGATTCTTCATATAACTACACAGGAAAGAATAATTGCTATTTTCATGTCAAAATCTGGCCAAGTATTCTTTTAAGGAAAATAACTCAAGGGCTTTTCCTGCTATCTTTTTATCAACTGGCTCGCTGAGTACGGCAATATGAATGTCTTGATTTTAGGAATTGACGGGTATATTGGGTGGAGTTTGGCCATGCATCTTGCAAAAAGAGGACACAGAGTATCTGGTATAGACAACATGTGGAGACGTAAAAGTGTAGAGAGTCATGGTTCCACGTCTGCCATTCCGATTCTTGACATGGACGACAGGTTACTCGAATTTAAAAAGATCCATAATAAGCACGTTTCGTTTTATAGAGGTGATCTTCTAGACTATAGGTTTCTGAGTGACGTTGTAGGACAAACATGTCCGGATTCCATAGTACACTTAGCGGAAGTGGCTTCAGCACCATTTAGCATGAAAGATAGAGAACATGCGATTTATACTCAGAACAATAACATTGAAGGCACCCTCAATGTTTTATATGCAATGAAGGAAATTGCACCAGAAGCTCATCTAGTTAAACTTGGTACTATGGGAGAATACGGAACTCCAAATTCAGATATCCCAGAAGGATTTTTTGAGCTAAAATGTGATGGAAAGATCGATATTCTTCCGTTTCCTAGACAACCAGGAAGTATATACCATCTGAGCAAGGTCCATGATAGTGCCAACATTCATTTTGCATGTAGAGTATGGGATCTTCGCTCCACGGATATCATGCAAGGCGTTGTTTACGGCACACGAACGTCAGAAATGACCGATGACTCTTTAATGACAAGGTTTGATTTTGATGAAACGTTTGGTACAGTGATAAATAGATATTGTGCGGAAGCAGTTATAGGTCATCCGTTAACACCATATGGCAAGGGCGGACAAAAAAGAGGTTTCATCGACATAATAGATTCCATACAGTGCTTAACAATTGCAGTAGAAAATCCGGCGGACAGAGGTGAATATCGCGTATTTAATCAGCTAGATGAAGTTTATGGTATAACAGAACTTGCAGAATACGTTGTTAGCGCTGGCAAGATGCTTGGGTTAAATGTAAAAATCGAACCAGTAGAAAACCCTAGAATAGAGAAAGAAGAGCACGACTATAATGTCGCACATGAACATTTGAAGAATCTAGGATTCAAGCCTACGAGAAGAATTCTGGAGACCCTCGAAATCATGTTAACAGATTTAATGAAGCACAAGGACAGAATAATACAAAAAAGGGAAGCAATTTATCCAAAAACCAAATGGGGTAGAGAAATGGTTTCTCCGAAAGGAATTATGAGCCGGTAGTATAAACAGAGGGGGCTTTGGAAATCGAATGGATTTTACTAACTATCCTATGTTCCACGTAAGAAAAGATTAGAGAAAATCCTTAACGGTATAACTGAATTACCAGTTTTTCATTCCGTTATTACTTGGGTAAGTGTAGCAAGCAGTCTTGCATGATGGTCAAGATTGCTAGCGTGTTAAGTGAAATATACTAAGAAATGGTTTCAAGACTAAATGAGATAAAGAGCATTTGAATCGTCTGAAAAATATGTGAGAAAGGATTGTCTGGCACGCCAAACGATGACCCTTCCTACCACATCATTAAATTTCATTCAGTGACAATTATGGACCTTACTGAAAAAGTATCAGAATTTGCAACAATTGCCTTCCTTATAATGGACTCTTCCTAGACTAGTACGTTTTTGTTACTCCCTTGTATTGTAGTTGTTGTCTGAATGCTTATCGTCGGAGTATTATGTACTGGCAGCAGCCAGAAGCCTAGGCCTTTATGATCCTGCACGCAGACATCCCGATTCTCCTAACAATCTTATCACTTTTATAACCAGCATGGCTCTACAGCCCAAGACCATGTCTTGACGGCGGCAGAGGTTCAGGCGGTAAGACCGCTATTCTGAAGAATCCAGAAGATGAATGTGGTTTAGGCCCTAAAACACCTAATAAAATGACTTCCAGTATGGCGATCAAAGGTGCTTTCACTCTGATATGTGTAGTGGATTGAACTACTGAGTCTGATTCATTCAAATAAATCATACAATATTGTACCTTCTGAATTTTTAGGAGCTGGAATATCAAGGATGTGTGCAATCGTGGGTGCAATATCCACTACGTTTATAGGCTTTTTTCTTACGTATCCTTTCTTTATATTTGGACCATGAGCTACAAATATAGTCTTTAGTGTCCCATTTTTGCCCAAGTCCACTGAAGGCAGTTGTGAGCCATGTATACTTCCATCGCGGAATCCCACCTTTAGGTCTTCAAACAAATCTTCGTTGACCCTGACTCTGTTGTCTATTGCATAGACAGGATTAGCAGCAAAAATTACATCTCCAGCCCTTTCTCCGCTTAGCCCTAAAAATTCCGCATCTTTGTTACTCAGAGCAAGGCTTATCGGTCTAACTCCTGTCTTTGGATCTTTGATATCATAAAGCATGTCTATCAATCTTTCTTGTGCATGCTCATATTCCTCACCCGGCCATACTATACCATTAGGATCTCTCCCCTTTAGATTGATATATATATGAACCATTCCTTGGGCGAAGGCCTGAGTATTCTGCCAGTCTATAGATATCTTCCTGGTTGTTAAATCCCTTTTTAATTTTAACAAGCCTTTCTGATAGAGGTAACCATTGATAAAGAACCTGCGTTTACCCATTACCTGTCCATGATCTGACACAACTAAGGTGTAAATATCTTCGCCATTTTTACCGGGCTCTTTCTTGATCCGCTGGGTTGCTTGGACTATATCCCCTATTAGATCATCAGCGATCTCATATGCCCGGAGTACAACTCTATCACAAACTTCCGATTCAGACTCTGTTAAAACAGATTTGTCGAACCTGAGAAATGCATGTTTAGTGTTGTCTATCCCGTGCCAATGGGTCATAAAAAGATCCCAATTATATTTGAATAGAAGGTACTTTGTGGCATTTCCCATCCATTTTGCCTGGTAAGTACAATCATCTAGATATGTGTCTTCATCGATCCAGTCAAATACGTATGGAAAGTGACTAATCGACTCGAGAAAAGGTCCGAAATTATTAACTAACTCCATGCCTATGTTGTCAGGAAAAGTCCAGCCTTCTAATGGATAAACCTGAGACACAAATAGTTTAAAAAAGCTTTTTTCAGTATTCTTGTTAATGCTTATATCAATCAACTTCATTCTAAACGAAGCCTTCGTAACCCTTCCACCAACTTGAAAATCTTCAATTAACCAGTCTGAAAGCTGGCCTTTATGCAGAAGAAACCCATTCTTTGCATCCTTGTTCTTTGCTATCAAAGTGGTATCATACCTACTCTCTGCTGAAACGGCGGAAGGTAAAAGCAGCAGATTATAAGTTACAGTGTTATCCGGTGGTCCGATTTTTATTTCAGCTTCTAGTGGCGGCGATGACGAAGCTAATAATGATAGCAACGAGGTACTAACATTCTTCCAATTAGAGAGCTCAGCTTCTGAGAAGTTAACGACCTTAGCGTTTTCTAGTGCTGCACTAGAATAACATGAGCTGTTAGCTAGAGCCAGGGGACTAGCGCTCCAAGGTCTTGATGCTGGACCACCAGGTGCGCCAAAGCCTTCTACTTGTATCCCTGTCTCGATCGTAGGAGGCCAAGAGCACATATACTTTAGCAATATACACCTTTTAGAGAATCTTTCACAAGTCCGCCATATTTGTTCTGCTTGGCAGAGATCTGAATAGAATCCGCTTCTGGTCTCTGTAAGAGATCCTCCAGGTAAATGCACAACCATGTCTGTAACACCGTGCGTACTTGGCCAAGCACCGGTCGAAATAGAATTCCAATTGCTTGCCGAATTGGTTGGGAAGACAGGTATGACTTCTGCCCATGTCCCCTCGTTAGCTAGTTTTTTAATATTTGGTAATTTACCCATACTGAAATATTTTAGAACCAATGATGGTATTACAGAGTCAAGACCAATGAATGCAATTTTTTTTGCCATAGTACTTACTATAAAATATAATCACTAAATATATTTTGCATCATGAAAATTAAACGTAATCCTCTTTATTTCGTTTTCTGCGTTAGATCCTTACTTTGCCACCGAGAAATACCGCAGCTCTTTTAACTTTATAATTATCTTGTTGGCTATATCATCAAGGCTTTCCAGCTCGGTGTTTACTATAAGCTCAGGATTAACAGGTTCTTCATAAGGAAGTTGTAGACCAATGAAATCCTTTATTTTACCTCTTAACGCTTTCTTGTAAAGCCCTTTGACATCTCTCTTAATACGTGTCCCAAGAGAACATTTTACGTATACTTCAATAAAATTGGATAACTCATTTCTCGCAAAATTCCTCACGTCATTGTCAGGTGAGATCATAGATACAATGCTCGAAATTCCATTCCTAGAGAGGAGCTTGCAAAGATATATTACTTTCCTCGTATTTGTGCAGCGGTCTTGCTTAGCGAATCCAAGATCGGGGCTTAGTTCCTTTCTGATTTCATCTCCATCTAATAGGTCGATGTTTATACCAAGTTGTTTTAATTTCAGTTTTAGCACGCAGGCTATTGTTGTCTTTCCTGAGCAGGGTAGGCCAGTCAGCCATATTACAAACGGCGCAGGAGTGTGATGTATGACCCATTTGCTCATCATCCTTGCCTCTTCAACAACCTTCCTCTTCCTCTCCTGGATATCGTCTACTAATTGTGGACCCATTTCCTCACCTCTTCAATAACCTTCCCCTCCATATCGTCAGGAATCTTTGTTTGCATGATATCTAGTATGATTGGGGCTACGTCATAGATACTTAGTTTATCCAATTTACTACCACCACCACCCCTACTACTACGATTAATCTTGCACTTGTTGTATAACATAAATACTCCATCCATCCAGTGAACAGAGTCATCTGGACCTGTATCATTTTCCGATAAGTAGAGAGTATTATGACCTATTGTTCCTGCAGAACGCCAAAATAGATTATCGAAGTAAACAATGAAATCAGATTTTGATCCATTGCACTCATTATAGAGATCTTCGGGATAAAATACTCTATTGTTAAACTTTTCTCCTCGTGGACCTTCTATAGTGCCAAGTTTCGCTTTCAATTTATCTCTAACCTGATTGAATTCTTTCATCTCTATCTTGCCCTTTGACTCTCTGCCTTTGACATTGAGGAAGATTCTAGCATAGTATCCTCCCCATCCCCAAGCTGTTGTCTTATCCCAGTCTACTTCACACTTATCAAGATCTGTTACAGAATTCGGGTATTTCTTTAGTACAAGATAGCCTTCCTCTATTAACCATTCATTAATACAGAATGCACCTTTCATACTTGTAGTACCATGATCTGAGACTAATAGAACGTAGGTATCATCGTCGATTATCGATAAAAGCTCGCCAATTCTTTCGTCAAGATATTTGTAATATTCAGGAATGACATTCTCGTATTTGTTGTTTGGTACATATTTTAAATGAGTCTTATCATAATATTTCCAAAACACATGGTGCAACCTATCAGTACCTACCTCTACGAACATGAAGTAATCCCATTGTTCTCTCGTTAGCAGATGGTTGATTACTTTGAACCTTTTCTGAGTCATTTCATATATCTTCTCTAATACTTCTTCACGATCATCAATTCTGAATCGAATATCAAACAAGTAATTACCACCAACCAAATTCTCAATTTCCTTTGCCAGATCAGGAGGATACGTAAAATCTTTCTTGTCTCTTGGCGTAAGGAAACAAGAAATCATACTACCAACAACCTCACTCGGAGGATAGCTAGGAGGGACCCCAATCAAGCAAACTTTCTTACCCTGTTTGTTAAGTAAATCCCAGACACGAGGTTCTTTTGTTGATTGTGAGTTTGAGAGCCAGCCTTCATTGTACGAAAAACCCTTCCTGTGTCTCATACCATAGATGCCTAACTTGCCTGCGTTCTTACTTGTCATCATAACCATCCATGCTGGAAGGGTCATCGGTGGATGACAGCTTTCAAGTGTCGCAAATAAGCCGTTGTCCATCATCTTATGTACATTTGGCAGAGATTCGATCAAGTCTTTGAAGAGTAGGTTTGATGGCGTCCCGTCTAATCCAATAACCAATAGCTTCGGTTTGGCCGTCATGTGAGTTGGTGAATCACCAATCCTGAATGAAAATTTTTCTTGAAATGATTTTCTGAGATTATATGGTTTTTTACAGTGATGTTCTTATCAGCTTGAGCAGAAGAGAGATCAGTTCGTACAAAATATTGACCATGTAACGGGATCTCTAGTTGACCATATAGTAGCACTATATTCATATTGTATCATATGAATAAAAATAGGAATAAAAAAGTAGCCGGCTAATATCAATACTTTTTTCCTTTGAAAGACTATTTTGAGGAACTTAACCTTACAATATTATGAGATACCAAAAAGTTCTAATTATTGATATTTTATTCAATAATGGGTAAATTGTGGTAAAGTAGCTGCAACTGCTTATATATCTGATTTTTTTCTTTCATACAATGTCAATTAAAAATGAGGAACCCCGGACTCAATCTTACGAACAGGTAGCAGTGTACATACCCGCAAATACAATCCATTCCCTAAAAAAAGAGTTCGATGTTAAGGAAGCTGATCTAGGTACTTTTATAACTAATTTGATTGAAAGAACAGTTAACGAGCATATAGGTGAAACTAATTCTAAGGTATTCTCAGAGTCCGAAGCAAAAGAGATTGAAGATGACCTAAAGGGACTGGGCTACATTTAATGCATTGATTGCACTTACTGTAACCATGAATGAATAGTATTTACCTAATTTAAATCTTATAGATCTGTATTTTTCAAATTGTATCCTAAAAGATATTATCTTCACATAACAAAATAATGCCTTATTCTTAACACGTACGAAACACAACTCGGAAAATCGTTGCATTCAAATCGTATATGTTAAAGGATGCAAAGATTAGAAGTTCGAATAAATAATTCCTATGCCCTGTAGGATAGAAATAATTGTCATTAACTAATGTCAATAAATAAAGTTTAGACAATTTATTAGATAGCTCTTATATACCTTTATCTGCAACATTCGTCTTAGTTGCGTAATGCGAGAATACCTTTCACAATTGTAGCTGTAATAGCGGCAATAATAACGGGAGCTTCTGCTTTCACACTAATTTTTAGCAATAGACTAGCGGAGGCACAAGCTTCTTGTGATCAGTCCTTATGGGGTAATGTTTGGCTTCCACAAAGACTACATCTGGTTAATTCCTGCGTTAGCGTCTCAGGCGTAATAAAAGTGATAAGCATCAATACTGATGGAGATGACCATATCCTCTTACAACCTGATCCTAAATTTAGAAATTTCACAAACTCAGCAAACAGCTTCTTGCTGCGTGGCTATTTGGTAGTTGAGGCAGTATGTCAACATACACCAATTTCACCAGACGATGCAATTTCAGCTTGTGCTAGATTTAGCGGCACACATTTCGTTGTTCCCCCAATTGGCACTCATGTAAAAGTAATAGGCTCGTATGTACTTGACAAAGAGCACCAGAATTGGGCTGAAATACATCCATTAAGTAATATGGGCTGATCCCGCTCCGGTTTATGCTGGCCCTTTAATTCTACTGCAACGGAGAGTGGCAACGGCACATGGACTACAACCAGAACAACAACAAACAGCATCCAATCAAAGTGCATCGTCTGCTACTGGTAAACAACAGCAGGCCAATTCAGTAGAACAAAATCAGGCGCTCATTCGCCTACTAGTACAGGAGTTGTGGAACAAGCATGATTTGACAACTGTAGACAAGTACTATTCTGCCAATTATACGGAGCACGCAAAGCAGCATGGAGCTGGCCGTGATGGTGTCAAAGAGTACTGGAGTGCCATCTTTAGGGGCTTCCCTGATTGGCATGTCACAGTAGATCTTACAAGTGTCGGAGATAAAGTGCCAGCAATATTTAACCGGAATGGCACTCAGACAGGCGAGTATGTAGGTAATCCACCGAATGGGGATAAAGTAACAGCTCAAACCATCGAACCGTTTCGAGTTATTAATGGTTACGTACCGGAGCATTGGGACGTGCAAGGAGATCTGGCCTTTCTAATAGCTCCGGCCGAATAAAACCAGAAATCTACGCCGGCTTACTCCTATGTTACCGAAATAATTGCAGGTTTATCTTAATCTACAGTAACACAAGAGCTAAATTATTTAGTCGTGTGATTACTTGTGAATCAACTAACGTCGTGTTTTATTTTGTCCTTCTTTAATATCAGTACATTTTGCGGTTAAAGCAAAACTCCTCTTTTGAGTATTCACTAGGTCCGTTAGGGCACGTCGGCGTTAGTGGTTGGTATGGCTTTAAGTGAAATAACTACACGCTCAGGAAGCTGAAAAAGAATTTCACAAACTAGTTGATAAACGATCCATGATTTCTGCATTGGCTCCATCTTCAGTTCAGAGCAAGGAATCTATTGTGCATAGAATCGTAACTGCAGTCTATTTTTTTCTTATCATGCGAATGTAGGATTAGATTTTCAAGAAATGGAGATATTTATTATCATTTCCCTGCCTAGTATATTAACAGGTATTAACAACCATTACTCAGTCTCATTTGATTTTAACAATATCAGCGCTTACAAAATATATGATGAAAAAGATTTCAATCATGGTCATAGTAACGGCAGCTGTAACACTATTAGTAGGAGGAGGAGCTACACTAACCCTCCCTTTTACTGCCCAGCAAGCAGAGGCTTCTATATGTGGCCAATCGCTATGGGATCATGTTTGGACTCCCAGCAGATTACTAGTACATAGTTGTACTCAAACTGTTAAAGGTGTAATAGAGAGTGTGGGAGCCGGAGATGATGGTGATGACCACATGAGGGTAAAAGTTGATTCACAATATGGTAATCTTCTAAACACAGGTAATATTCAGAACACAGGTGGTGATTTGTTGGCAGAAGCTATATGCCAACATACACCAACGACTAGCGCTGCGATACAAGCTTGTGGCAGCTTTAGAAGTAATATTAGTATTCCACCAGCCGGCACTCATGTAACGATTATAGGCTCTTGGGTTCTGGATCAACCAAATGGATGGAATGAAATACATCCTGTAAGCAGCATAACCACCGTAACCTTAAACTCAATTAGTACTAATGTCCCATGGGGTAAGAGTATAACAGTCAGCGGTCGACTCACAGCATCAAATGCAGGAGGAAGTACGGGAGGAATAGGAGGAAAGACAATAACATTTAATGGAACGGGTGGAGCTAATCTCCCATCTGTAACAACTAATACAGATGGTACGTATTCATCTACTGGCGCAGCACCTAGCACCGTCGGTACTGGATGGACGGTTCAGGCACACTTTGCTGGTGACAGCTCTACCGGGGCAGCTGACTCCAATATAAGAAGCTACAATACAGTCAAACACACAGTATCTCTTGCCTTATCTACTGTTCATAATACACCTTGGAGTTGGCCTACATCTTTCACTGCAACTCTTACAGATGCTTCTAATGGTGGAACACCAATATCAGGAAAGACAGTCAGCTTT
>Ga0070707_100006847_pt1 | contig 10555 bp, 9 predicted proteins | sample KBSK5502metaG_FD_65468 | JGI IMG/M metagenome (GOLD analysis project Ga0070707, IMG submission 65468) | Corn, switchgrass and miscanthus rhizosphere microbial communities from Kellogg Biological Station, Michigan, USA - KBS K5-50-2 metaG | ecosystem: Host-associated > Plants > Roots >... | reverse complement strand
CGGCCGAGGACCACTACCGATGGAGCATCGTGCTACACAGGGCCGCGGCCAATCTCCCTGGAGTGGCGCACGCCTTGAGCGACTTGGCGGAGGCCCTCCTGCAGCGGGCATCCCCTGAAGCAGCCAGGGTTGTGTGCGAAGGAGCGTTGGCCCTGCTGGCCGGCGAGGCAGATCAGGACGAGCGAGCACACATCCTCAGGGTACTTGGGACGATGCACCGGTTTGCCGGACGGCGAGAGGAGGCCAGGATCGTGCTCGAGGAGAGTCTGACTCTGTTCGGCAAAATCGATCATAAGAACGATGTTCGCCTCGTACGTCAGGAACTGGCGCTAGTGGCACTTGAGGGAGATGATATCGAAGAGGCTCGGCGGCACCTCGAGGCATTGCAGGAAACGTAGGCGAGGCGCGGGTAGGCAGATTGAGACGGCATCCGGGAGCGGTGTCGGCGCCTAGCAGCCATCCGGTGCTGAGACGGGACCCGAGGCCGAACTTAGCGTCGGGCTCGCCGGCAGCCGCTCCCGCGATTGCTTACTTCTTCACGATTATTTTCGCCTGCATGAACGGGTGATCTCCGCAGAAGTACTCGTAGGTCCCCGGCTTGGTCATCGTTACCGTGAAACTCCCTCCCGGCACCACCTGGCCGGTGTTCCACTGTCCGTCTTTCGCCGTCGCAGTGTGCGGCACGGGGTCACCGTCGATCCAAGTCACCTTCTGCCCAACCCGGACGGTCACCGCGGGCGGGCCAAAGGTAAATGTCGCCATGCGAATCTGGGTGTCGTTCGCCATGGCCACGGTGGGCTGAGGCGGCCGAGCCGCGAATCCCTGCGCGGCCGGGGTGGTCGAGGGGGGCAGGTACTCGCTCATCGCGCCTGGGCCCCGCTGCAGCGAGATCTTCCGGGGTCCGTCGCCGACGAGGATCGTGGCCACGACCTGCTGCTTGGCCATGTCCACGACCGAGACGGTATTGTCGCCCTCGTTGGTGACGTACGCCAGCGCGCCGTCCGACGTGAGCCCAACCCAGTGGGGGAACTTACCGACCGCCACGTCCTTGACGACCTGATGCGAGGCGACATCGATGATTGCCAGCTGGCCGGTGGCCTGCACGACGGCCAGCGCGTACTTATGATCCGGCGTGAATGCGATTTGATGCGGTATTGGGCCGACGGCGATCCTGGCTGTCACTTTGTTGGTCGCGGTGTCCAGGACTTGGATGTCGGCGCTGTTGGCCTCAGTGAAGTACATGGATTTGCCGTCGGGGCTGACGGTCAGCCCGCGCGGCGTTTGATCAACCGGCAACCGCGCCGCCACGCGCCGCCTCGGGAGGTCCACGACGACGATTGCGTTGTGGTCGGGGACGTCTTGCGAGCCGACATACGCGGTGCGCCCGTCCGGCGCGAGCGCAACGCCGTGGGGCTTCGCCACTGAGACCTGCGCGGTGATCTTGAGCGTCGCGGTGTCAATCACATCCAGCTCGCCAATGTCGAACATCGCCACCAGCAGCGTCTTCGCATCTCGCGACAGGGCCATGCCCTCCGGTGACCTTCCGAGGTTGAGTGTCTTGATCACCTTGTCGGTCGAGGTGTCGATCACGCTGAGCTCGGTCGCATCCTCGCTCGAGACATATACCCGCCGCCCGTCGGGCGTCGCGATGACGGCCTCCGGTCCGGCCGGGACTTTGATCGTCCGGAGGAGATGCCCCGTCGCCGTGTCGAGCACGCCGATCGTGTTGTTGCCGTAGAGCCCGACGTATGCTTTCGGGGCCGGGCGCGTTGCCGCGGTCGAGGGCGAACCGTACACAGTGCCCCACATGGCGCTCGTCAGCAGAATCGCCGCAGCCGCCGTCATGCGGGCACCGCGGGTGCGCGCGCGTAGAAAAGCGCCTCGAACACGAGGTTGAATCAACCCATCTTTCATGTGTAGTCGACCTCCCGGTAGCGTATTGGCACGGACCGGCCCGATGCGGTCCGGAGCCGGCGTTCCGTTTGCTCGTCCATAGAGTGATACACCGTCTTGGGAAGATTGGATTGGGCGGGCCAGATCGGAAATAATCTTGAATTCAACAACAGTACTCACTAAGGGGACGGCGTTCTGGGAGGTTAACAAGTACCACGGTGAGTCTTTGACATGGGAGAGCTCGACTTGGCATAATTGGGGAGGATCGCAACCTTGATGCCGGGCGGTTAGCTCAGCGGTAGAGCGCATCCTTCACACGGATGAGGTCGCAGGTTCAAAGCCTGCACCGCCCACCATGTACCCTGTTGCACCAGACTGCACGAGATCTCTGGACCGCGCATCAATCCTGGGTTTCAGCCCTTCCGGCCATTCGCATCCTAACTCGTGGGAGGGAACGCTATGGTGCCGGTCGACGAGCACAGAGAGAGCGAACGCGTCTCGGGCGCTTACGCGTACGATAATGCCGGAAGGGAGGCACCATCGCGGTTTGATGCTCTTTCGGCCGGCTATGATGCCGGTACGATTCGTCATCTCACCGACCTGGGTGTCGGGCCCGGGTGGCACTGTCTCGAGGTAGGGGCCGGTCACGGATCCATTGCACACTGGCTCAGCGAGCGGGTCGGGCCGTCGGGTCGCATCCTCGCCACAGATATTGACACGCGGCACCTCTCATTCCTCGACCTTCCAAACGTCGAAGTCCTGCAGCATGATATCGCGTCTGACCCGCTTCCGGAGCGAGCGTTTGATCTCGCCCATTGCCGGCTCGTTCTCGTGCACCTGCCGCAGCGGGATCTCGCGTTGACGCGCATGGTGTCGGCCCTCAAGCCCGGAGGAGTGTTGCTCGCGGAAGAATTCGATACGCTTTCCATGCCGGCCGACTCGACCATCAACCCAGTAGAGGATCCCCTGAAAACGCACAGCGCATTGTTCACGTTGCTGCACAGAAAGGGTGTCGATGTGAGGTACGGCCGGGTGCTCCCCGGCAGGCTGCGCGATTCCGGCTTGGTTAACATCCATGCTGAAGGACGCGTGTTCATGTGGAGTGGCGCTTCACCGTTTGCGGATCACCACAAAGCCAATTTTGATCAGCTTCGGCGCGACATGATCGAGGCAGGGCTCATCACCGCGGAAGAGTTCGAGCGCGATCGCGCGCGATTGGACGACCCGCAGTTCTTTCGGCTTTCCCCAGTGATGTGGGCCGTCTGGGGACGGCGCCCTTGAGGCGACTTGGCGAAGGCGGGAGCGCGGACTTGTGTATTTATACGAACCTGTGTTTCGTTTTGGGTAATTCGTTTTGGGAAAAATGGCACCGAAAGGAGGTGGTCCAAGATGAAAGTGGCTCTTGCAGTGTGCGCGGTGGTGCTGGGGCTGAGCACAGGGGCTGTGGCGCAGCCGATTTACATCATCCAGCCACAGATACCGTCACCGATTCAGACTCCAGAATTGTCCGGTCACTGGATTCTGACGACCACGGTGACGAATGGAAACTTCGTGGATCAGGCACGGTTAGGCCAGGGCACCGAGTTGGTCTGCGCTCAGAGCCTCTCGGCCATGACGTGCCAGAGCCTGGATGGGAAGGTCACCTTGACGGGCGAATCTGAGGGAGCAGCCGTCCGTATGAGAGGGACCTGGTCGGACGCGGTTCGCATGAGGATGGTTGGGGCGCTCGCTAACTCCGCGCTGATGGAGGGCCATTTCGACGCGGTCATCTCCGTGGGGTTGGGCGCCTACCAAGCGTCCGGCGAGTGGAGAGCCGTCAAGGTTAGGTAGACCCCGCACCGGGTTCAACCCGTCGCGGGAGAAGGACTGGCAGGGCCGAGCCCCGTTTGAAGACGGGAGCAGGCCCTGCTTATTTTTGCCCCGTTCCGTGAGCGCGTGCTCTTCCCCGTTGCCGGCTCGTTCTCGCGCACCTGCCGCAGCGGAATCTCGCGTCGGCGGGCATGGTGTCGGCCCTCTCAGTCCTTCTCGATCAGCTACTCCGAGGTCGTCGGGTCGATCATATTCTTGACCGCGGAGACGCGGTTGGCGGGGAACCCACCCTGTTTCGCATGTTCTCGCACCATCTGCTCGTTCGGAGCGATGTAGACGCAGTAGATCTTATCGTCAGTCACATAGCTCTGGACCCATTGAATCTGAGATCCCATTTTGCTCAGGACGCCACACGACTTCTGCGAGATCGCGCGGAGTTCTTGTGGGGATAGTTTACCCGCATTGGGAATCTCTCTTTCGATGACATACTTGGGCATATCGCCAGACCTCCCCAGCTCCTGTTTGGCGACGACTTTCTGGTCGGTCATGTTCCATCCCTTCAATCCACGGCTGTGGGGCCGGAGAGGAGCCATCTCGCAACGAAGTGAATGTTCAGCGACGGGCAGACAGGCCACGGAGGTGGCGACATGACGATGAAGTGGCGCAGGTCGCCCGAAACCCTTGTTCAAAGATTCTCGGAGATCGTTCCGCTGGACCCGCGCGTCGAACGCCGGAAGATGTTCGGCTATCCTGCCGCATTCGTGGTCGGCAACCTCTTCATGGGGTTGCACCAGGAAGCATTGATCCTGCGCCTTTCGGACGACGACCGCGAGTCGTTTCTGAAGATCGAGGGCGCGTCCGTCTTTGAGCCGATGCCGGGGCGTCCGATGCGGGAGTATGTGGTCGTCCCCTCGCGCATGGTCGACCGGGAGACATCATTGGCGGGTTGGATTCGTCGCTCGCTTAATTATGCTGCTGCTATTCCATCCAAGAACGGCAAGCGCCGCAAGGGTACAGGGAAGAAACGCCCCGCGGCCAAACGGGGCGGCGCGAAAACCAGGCACGACTGACGTCTTCCACGCTCACCGGCAGGTTGCCCATGTGTTCCAGGCGAAGCCTCCGCGCATGGCGATCCCCGCATCCACCCGCGCACGGCTGGCGACCCAACTCGACGTGCTCGATGCCTTCCTCGACGGGCTCAACGCGAGGTTTGCCGAGATCCCACCCGGAGACGGCGGGTGGTCGGCAAAGGAGAACGTCGCGCACCTGGCCCGGCACGCGCATATCTTCCTTGAGCGCCTCGAGCGCATCCTCCGGGAGGAGCGGCCGGACCTCGGGACCTACCGTCCCGAGGACGATCCGGAGTGGCCGGCGTGGCGCAGGCTGCCGCTGGATGAGGCTCGACGGCGGCTTCGGGCCGCGCGGGCGAAGCTCCTCGCTTGGGTCGACGGGATCTCTGCCGAACAGAGCGCGCGCGTCGGGGTGCATCCGATCTTCGGGCCGTGGGGAATCGATCAGTGGCTGAAGTTCTTTCTCCTGCACGAGGCGCATCATCTGTATTTCATGGTGCGCCGCCTCGCGCAGGCGCAACGGGGCTAATCATGAGAGTTGGCGCGGGCCATCATGGGGAGGGGTGATGCTAATGTCGTTTGAGGCGCATTTGTGGGACAAGTTTAGCCGGCGTTCGTTCTTGACAAGGGGCCTCGCCCTGAGCGGGGCGGCAGCGCTTGATCCTGGGATGGCTCGCGGCGCGACATCAGCCCTCGCCGCGTCCGTTGAAACGCCGAAGCATGGCGGCACGCTCAGCGCCGCCCAGGAAGTCGATCCCATCACCTTGGATCCGCATACGAATGCCAACTTTTCCGCGCTGCAGGGTTACGAGCACGTTTATGAAAGCCTGACGGGGTACGATGAAAAAACGAACGTCGTGCCCGCGCTCGCTCAGAAGTGGGAAATCGCGGACGGCGGCAAGAGCTACGTGTTCCACCTTCGGCCGAATGTGAAGTTTCACAACGGCCAGATGATGACCGCGGAGGACGTCAAGTATAGCATGGACCGCGTCCTGGATCCGAAGACCGCGGCGCCGTTTCGAAGCTGGTTTGATTCGATTAAGGAGATCAAGATCATCGATCCCCTGACCGTTCAAATGAACCTCGAAGCCCAGTATCCGGATCTCCTGAGTGCGTTCGCGGCGTTGCGTGCGTCCGCAATCATTCCGAAGGGGCTTGCGGAGAGGGAGAACCTGAAAATCAAAGCCATCGGCACCGGCCCGTTCAAATTGGTCGAGTATATCCCGCAGGATCATATCACCTACGCTCGGAACACGGATTACTGGGATAAGCCGTTGCCGTACCTTGATGGGGCAACGTTCAAGATCCTGAGCGAGGAGAATGCCCGTCTTGCTGCGCTGCGGGCCGGGCAGGTTGAATACGCGGCCCTCAGTGCGCAGGGCGCGGCGCAGGTCGGGAATGTGCCCGGAATCCGCGTACTGAAGGCGCCCTACGGTTGGGTCGCCGTCCACGAAATCAACGTCAGCAAGAAGCCACTCGATGACGCCCGGGTGCGCCGGGCGATGCGCATGGTGGTAGACACGCGCGAGGTCATCCAGAAGGCAGTGTACGACGGCGGAGTGCCATCGGGTCCGATCACGACTGGCTTTGCCGATTGGTTCCTCGACCCTCGGACGCTTCCGTACCTCGAGCCCGATGTTGAAGGCGCCAAGAAGCTGCTCGCCGAGGCCGGGTACCCAAACGGCGGGTTCGCGATCGAGATCAAGTGCTCCCCGCAATATCCCGAGTTCGTCACGAGCACGCTGGTCGTCGAGCAGGCGTTGCGCAAGCTGAACATCAACGTGAATGTCGTACAGCATGAGTGGGGCGCGTTCACCCAGGCCCTCACTCAGGTGGTCCAAACCGGCGGAAAGGACGGGGGCGAGATCTTCGCCACCGCCAATACGTTCCGCCCCGGCCCCGATGGATACATCTACCCATTCTTCAATCCAAAAGGATCGTTTAACATTGGTGGCTACAACAATTCCCGGCTCAACCCGCTGATGGTGGCAGCACGCTCGATCTCCAACCACGATCAGCGACGGAGCCTGTACATCGAGATCCAGCGGACGTTATTGCTGGACTCGCCCAATTGGTGGTGGTACGCCAAATTCAGCATTGAGGCGCTGTCCTCGAAGTTTCGCGGATACCTACAATCGTTCACCGGGCGCCGTATCTTCCTCAAAAGGACCTGGATCAGCAGTTGACCGGACTATCATCGGCGCCGGCGGCCGGATTCAGACGAAAAACACGGCTTGCCTATCGCCCCGGAGCCGACACTACTCCTTGGGCGCGCCAGCCGTGAGGCCGGAGACGAGGTATTCTACAATGAGCACGATGCAGTTTTAAAGGCGGGCGTGTGACTCTCCCACCGTATTGCAGGATTTCTCTAAGCGGAATTGCCCGGTGCGGTCGCTGAGCGATCTACCGTTGAGCAAAGATCCACTTCTTGGCGGAGACCATGTCATAAAACGTGCGCAAGGTGAATCATAAGATCGGTGCCAATTTCCGCAAAAACACTTCGTCACTGAGATAATCGGAGTGCACCGATCTCAGGAAAAATCGACTTCTGCCCGTCATGGGCTCGAGGTCCCAATTCGTGACATTCCCGTAGCTCGTCAAGCGATCGGCGATGATATCTCGGAAATACCAGCCGTTGTACCATTCAATACCGGCCTGGCTGGTCTCCAACGCCTTTTTCACGTGTCCTTTAAAGTGCAGGGTGCCCTGGTCATCTCGAGGCGCGCCTCTGCCGAAGAAGAAGAGCGTCTTTTCTAGTGGAGATCCAAACGTCACAAGGGCCGCGAGGCGGCTGAAATCACTCTGTTGAATCTGGCCCGCGTTGACCCGCGCGGCGAGTTCCCGGAGGGCATCCAATCCCACAACGGAACCCAAGCTGTGGCCGAGCAAGACGACACTCTCGTAATTCTCGGCGGAACACAAGATACTTGCAAGGAGTTCCACTGCCTCGCCCAGGACCGCGGCGCGCGCGACGTACCGGCTGCTATTCTCATCCCGGGTCATATAGACTTGAATATCTCCTAGATAGTCGACGAAATAGGTTTGGAGCCAAAGCGCGACCAAACGATACAACGCAAACGCCAGCGCGAAGTCGTAGAATGGGGAGGCGACGAACGTGCGGAAGAAAATAAAGACGGCAACGAAAGCCGCAAGCATCAGCGTGTCGACGATCGTTTCTCGTCTCCTATCCTGTTGAGTTACTCCGGTCGCCTGGGGTCCCCTGAGGTCCTTGCAGAGTTCACCGATCCGATAGAAAATCTGTAAGGCAAGATAGATTCCGACGATCGTCGCCAAGATCCGCAACCATCCCAAGGCTCCCAGCAGTCCGAGAGTTCCCTTTTGCCTGAGATCGGGGCCCAGTTGGCCTGCGGTATGCTGAAGCAGAAATACGATGAATCCAAACGCGATTCCGACCAGCATCAGTGCCGAGACCGCATACGCGAGGACGAACTGATTCTTGGCAGATGGGAACCGCAGCATTCGCCCCGGAATAAATGTGTTGAGCAAAAGCCACCCAGAGAGGCTATTAAGAGTTGTCCGACCTTTGGTTAGGGGCGCCCAATAGACTTCGAAGACATCGAGGATAGGCTTCGCTGGATCGGTGAATGTGGCCCGTGTGGCGTGCGTTACGAGACTTGCTGCGCCTCGTAGGACCTTCGGAAACACCACCTCACTCGTGAGATCCCATACTCGCCGCAACCCTTGCACGAAATCATCGGTAATCTCATAGCGTTGCTCTTGTCCTATGCCGTGGACGAGAAGAACCGCATGCTTCCTCACGCCGTTGCCCCCTCGTCAGGGTGCACTTCCTTCCGATACATGACGTGCCGTTTGGTGGTGACGAATCCTTCACGCTCGTAGATGTGATGGGCGCCGGTCACGTTCTCGGAATCCACTCCAGAGAGGCAGGCCATCATCCCCGCGTCGCGCGAGGCAATCAGTCCCGCCCGAGTGAGGGCGACGCCGAGGCCGATTCCCCTCCACCGGGGACGTACGCCGATGTAGCGCATCAGCGACTGCTTCTTGCCGGTCAGCGCGTTCTGTTCATCATGGATGATGAAGTGGCCGAACCCGGCGATCTCCGGTCCGTCCCATGCCACGAGGCTCATCTCAGTCTTGAACCACGGCCGGTGCACATATTTCGTCCAGAGGGGGAGGGACATGCCCATGAACCCGCCCCAATGGTCTGCGAATGCATCATTGAACGCCCGCACCCAGGCTTCCTCGTCCTGACCGATCCGGTAGGGCCGGACGGCGATCCCCTCGGGGAAGCGGGCCGGCGCGAGGTTCTCCAGGTTGGGACGGAGGATGGTGAGGAGGATGCGCGCTTGGCGCAGGCCGCACGATTCGAAGAGGCGCATCGACGAAGCGTCCTCGATGTCGCACCGAACCTCGAAGATTCCCCGTTCGGCGCCCCGCCCCGCCACGATCTGCCCGGCCCGGTGCAGTGCCGCCTCGAGAAGTTCGCGGCGGGCGGCCCCTTCGCGTGCCCGCGGGTGCAGGACGCCCCACGATTCCAGGATTGGCACCGCCTCGTCTCCCCGCGCCCACACCCGTACGTCGCGAGCCCCCAGCAGGTCCCGTCCCTCTTCCGCGGGGAGCACGAACAGGTCGGATTCGGGCATGAACCAGGGGTAATCCAGGAACTCGCGCAGGCCGGTCGGGGTCATCGTCCGCGAGGAACCGGCGCCGTTGATCAGGCTGGCGAGGGCGTCGAAGTCGTCCGCCCGGTACGTCCGAAGCGTGGTCACAGGCGCTCTCTGGGGAGATGGCCGTCGCGCGTCACCGCGACGCTCATGCGGTGCCCGTTAGGCCCGCGCGATCCGGTAGATCGCGCCCTCGACATACTGCCGGCCCTCGGCGTTGAACAGGTGGTAGCCGGTGAAGACCCGCCCATCGTCGAGCAAGATCGAGCTGGGGTAGCCGATATGCCAGAGCACGCCTCGCTGGATGACCGAGTTGAGCGGCTCTCCCTCCCAGGTGGGGAACACCGGGCGCACCTTGGCCGGGTCGTAGGAGGCCAAGGTGAACACGTCGTCCTGCGACCAGCGGTCCCCGTCCGGGGAGACGGCGATCCGCACCCCCATCGGCTTGGTCCGGTAGCTATAGGCGGCCAAGACCGCGCCGTCCTCGAGCGTGATGGCGTCGGTGGGGTAGCCCCACAGCTTGGTCGTGCGCGGCCAGCTCCACGACATCCCGTCGTCCTCCGAGATCGCGGTATAGATGTACCCGCTGGGCGGCCCCATCTGCTCGCCGGGGTCCGCCGGCGACGGCCAGCGCTGGGTGCGCATTAGGGCCAGCAGGCGCCCGTCGTGCAGTCGCACCAGGCCGGGCTCGTGGTAGTGGATGATCTCCGCGGGGTCGTAGCCCATCGTCCCATAATAGTGCCAGCTCTTCCCCTTGTTGGGCGACCAGAGCACGAACGAGCGCTCCCGCTCGGAGCTCGAGATGTCGGGCATCGTGCGCTGCCAGCGGAACCCGTGCAGCGGCATCAACAAATCACCATTCGGCAGCTCCACAATCGCGTCGCGCACCCGCGCGTTCCGCATCGGCGCGAAATTCGCCCGCGCGGGGGGGCTCCACGTGTGGCCCCCGTCGGTCGAGCGGGTGAGCCAGACGCCGTCGATCTCCGACTGCCCATGCTGGCGGTCGATCCGTCCGTCGTTCAGGTACTGCCAGCGGTTGCCGTGTACGAGTAGGGTGCCGTCGGAGAGCCTGCAGACGGCCGCGACGTTCCAGCCGGCGTCCTCCTCCTCGGCCATGACCGTGACCCTGGAGGCGGG
>Ga0070707_100006846_pt1 | contig 10557 bp, 8 predicted proteins | sample KBSK5502metaG_FD_65468 | JGI IMG/M metagenome (GOLD analysis project Ga0070707, IMG submission 65468) | Corn, switchgrass and miscanthus rhizosphere microbial communities from Kellogg Biological Station, Michigan, USA - KBS K5-50-2 metaG | ecosystem: Host-associated > Plants > Roots >... | reverse complement strand
CAGGCGCGCATCTACGAGGACATGACCTGCGAGGTGCCGCAGCTGCTGCGCGTGCCCAAGGCCGCGACGATGGGCCTCGGGCGCCTGGTCATCCTCGACCCCAACGTGCGCAAGGTGTACCTCGAGCTCGAGGAACCCTCGCTCCACGACCAGCGCAGCGACCTTGCGCGCATGAGGGACGCGCTCACCAAGGAGGGTCTCGACGTGGTCGCCGGCGTCGCCGTGCTGCGCACGGTGCCCCAGGTGTTTCGTGATGCGGGCTTTCATGTCACGGCCGTCCTTGCGGGTGACCGCCTGGTCGCGGTCGAAGGCGGCGACACGACGGGCGAGTGCTACGGCGTCGCCTTCGACGTCGGCACGACGACCCTCGTCGGCACGCTCATGAACCTGCGCACCGGGATGGCGGCCTCTGTCCTGTCGACGTTGAACGGCCAGGCGCCCTTCGGCGCCGACGTCATCTCCCGAATCAGCCACGGCATGAACGGGCCTGAGGCGATCGTCGAGCTGCAGCAGGCGGTGGTGACGACGATGAACGCGATCCTCGACGACCTCTACCGCGAGACCGGCGTGAAGCCGGCGCAGACTTACGAGGCGGTCGTGGTCGGCAACGTGACGATGCTGCATCTCCTGCTCGGGGTCGACCCGACCCCGCTGGCGATGTCGCCCTTCACGCCCGCCTTCATGGACGAGCTGACGGTTGAGGCCCGAGAGGTCGGCCTCGGCATCCACCCACACGGCTACGTGCAGACCCTCCCGGCGCTCGGAGCCTACGTGGGAGCGGACATCGTCGCCGGCGTGCTCGCCACCGGGGTCGTGCGCGAGGACAGGGTGCGCGTGTTCGTCGACGTCGGCACGAACGGCGAGATCGTGCTCGGCAGCGCGCAGCGCGCCCTGGCCACGGCGGCGCCCGCAGGCCCGGCGTTCGAGGGCAGCCAGATCAAGTGCGGCATGCGCGCGACCGTGGGCGCGATCGAGGGCGTGACCTTGAGCGAGCGCGTCGAGCTTCAGGTCATCGGCGGCGACGTGGCCCCGGAGGGCATATGCGGCTCGGGGCTAGTGGACGCGGTGGCGCAGCTCCTGGTCGTCGGGCTGCTCGACCACTCCGGCCGTCTGCGTACCCCTGCCGACGTTCCCGACCACCCCCTGCACGACCGCCTGATCGAGATCGACGGCGTCCGCGCGTTCCTGCTCGCCGACGGGGTGTACCTGACGCAGCGCGACATCCGCGAGCTCCAGTTCGCCAAAGGTTCGATCGCGACCGGGATCAAGGTCCTGATGGACATACTCGGGGTGGGCACGATCGACCTCGACGAGGTCCTGCTTGGCGGGTCGTTCGGCTCCTACCTGAACCCCCAGAGCGCGAAGATCATCGGTCTGGTGCCGCCCGTGGACGTGGACAAGATCATCGCTGTCGGCAACTCGGCCGGCGAGGGCGCGAAGATCGCGCTTCTGTCCTACCGCGAGCGCCAGGTTGCGTTCGAGCTGCCTTCGCGGATCGAGTACATCGAGCTGTCCGGCCGCTCGGATTTCAACGACGCCTTCATCTCCGTGCTCGGTTTCCCGCAGCTCGAGCTGGCGCGATGAGGTCTACGGCGCTCGTCATCTGCGGCGCGCTGGGCCGCGAGGTCAAGGACATCGTCGACCGGCGCGGCTGGGACGTCGACATCTACGGCGTCTCGGCGCTGCTGCATCTCTACCCTTCGCGCATCGTCGATGAGCTGCGCGAGCGTCTGCACGAGCTGCGCCCGCGCTACGAGAACCTCGTCGTCGTCTACGGGGACTGCGGGACGACGGGCAAGCTCGAGCCCCTGCTCGAGGAAGTCGGCGCGCATCGCCTTCGCGGACCGCACTGCTACGAGATGTTCGCCGGCGAGGAGCGATTCCAGAAGATCGCGGAGGAGCGGCCGGGCACGTTCTTCCTGACCGACTGGCTGGTGCGCAACTTCGATCGCGCGGTGATCAGGGGCCTGGGTCTCGACCGCCACCCGGAGTTGAAACCGATGCTGTTCGGCAACTATGAGGCGGTTCTGTATCTTCGCCAGGTGCCGAACGCGCACCTGGCCGAAAAGTCCCATGCCATCGCCGAGTACCTCGGGCTACCGCTGACTATCGAAGACGTCGGGTTGGGGGAGCTCGAAGACAGGCTTGCGGCGTTGATTGTGAATCCTGAACTCGTCAGCCCCTCCCCGGGCTCCGCCCGGACCTCCCCATAAATGGGGAGGACCAGGTACGTTGCGGCGTTGATTGTGAATCCGGAAATCGTCAGCCCCTCCCCGGGCTTCGCCCGGACCTCCCCATAAATGGGGAGGACCACTCTCAGCCCCGCCCCATAAATGGGGAGGACCAAGTACCAGGTCATGTACTGGAAGCACATCCCGTCTCAGGTCAAGGCGTGGGACGGCGATACCGAGACCAAGCGCATGCTCCCCGACTACTTTCAGGCGGCGATCGACGCCTACGCCATGAAGGACGGTTCGACCGGGATGGACGCGTACCTCGACGCGTGGCAGTGGGGACCGGTCGAAGAGCGCGACGGCGCCCCGCGCGAGGTGGTCGACGCGCTGGTGGAGGAGCTCACGGCGGCGAACCCGCGCGCCAGGCTGCTCAACCCGACATGAACGACGCGATCCTCGACGACCTGATGAACAGTCAGCAGATCGTGATCGCCATGCTGCGCATCTCCGCGGAGGATCCGTCGGCGCGCGTTGGGGCATGGGACCTGCGCGACATCGCGGCCCACCTCGCGGCGAGCGAGCGCGATTGCTTCGTGCCGCGAATCCGCGCCATCGCGGCGGGCGAGAACCCGACGTTCGGGCTCTTCACCAACGACGACACGGACTTCAGCGGGATCCACCTCGACGACGCGCTGGACGAGTGGATCGCGACCCGGACGATGCTGACGGGCTATGTGAGGACGCTGGACGAGGACCAGCGGACGCAGCTTTCGGGGCACCACGAGCAGTACGGGCCGGTGACTGTGGACCGGTATCTCGAGATCGCGCTGAAGCACGACCGGGATCACCTGTCAGGTCTGGAGCGCCTAGCCGGCGAACTGACGCGGTAGCGTCGCGCATCACCTGCAGAGCCTGGGGCAGGCGAGCGTCACCGAGGCTGACACCGAGGTTGACCTGGACCATCATGGCCGCGGCGGAGATCGCGGCGTGGGCCAGGATCGCCGCGGCCGTGCAGTCGGGGCGCAGTTTTGGATTCCCCTGCCGCCCGAGGTCATGGGCCAGCGTGACCACGTCGAGGGCGACCCGTTCGATCTCCAGCGGCACGTCGACCGTACGCGACCATTCCGCGGAGAAGTCCTCTTTCGCGCGCCGCGCTTCGACATAGTCGAGATAGGCCTGCGCGTCGCGCTCGATCAGCTCTTCGGCGCGCAGGCGCAGCTCGTGAGCTTTCGCATGCGCGCCGGCAGCTCCATCCCAGCGCCCCGTGGAAAGCAGCGCGGCCTTCTCCAGCAGTGCGGCGCTGATCGCCACGGTCGCCGCCGCCGCCGATCCGCCCGCGGGCGCGGGCTCGCGGGACGCTAGCGCTTCCAGGAGCCCGGCAAGCGTGTCCTCACGCCTCAACGAGCTCTACCTTGCGCTTCGCCACGAACTCCCGCAGATGCTCGTCCACCCCCGGGTCGATGCCGGGGTCCGGGTACTCGGCCAGGAGCGTCTTCCAGCGCTCGGTCGCGACCACGTCGGCCGTCCGTGAGCCAAACCGCTGCCAGCGATCGAAGTTCTCGGTCGACGAGACCCAGGGGCGGTAAAAGCCGGTGCGGTAGTGCCGCATCGTGTGCTCGGCGCCGAGGAAGTGACCGCCGGGGCCAACCTCGCGCAGCGCGTCCATCGCCAGGCCCTCTTCGTCGACGGGCATGCCGTGAGAGAGCATCCACTCGAACATCCGCAGCTGCTCGACGTCGATGACGAACTTCTCGTACGAGGCGAGGAGCGCGCTCTCGAGCCAGCCCGCGGCGTGGAGGACGAAGTTGACGCGGCCGAGGATCGTCGGCCACATGCACATCATCGACTCGTACGCGGCCTGGGCGTCCGGCGCCTTCGAGGAGGTGAGCGCGCCGCCGCCGCGGAAAGGCAGGTTGTAGCGGCGAGCCATCTGCGCGCTGGCGAGGATGCCCATCGCCGACTCGGGCGTCCCGAAGGCCGGCGAGCCTGACTGCATGTCGGTGTTGGTGAGGAACGAGCCGTACACGCTGGGCGTTCCGGGCCGGATCAGCTGCACCAGCGCGATGCCGGCCAGCGCCTCGGCGGTCTGCTGGGCGACAGTCCCGGCAAGGCCCATAGGCGACATCGCGCCCGCCATCAGGAAAGGCGTGACGATGACCGGCTGGCCCGCCTCCGAGTACTCGAGCAGCGCCCCCAGCATGCGGTCGTCGTAGCGCAGCGGGCTGTTGACGTTGATCAGGCTGATGACCGCCGGCGTCTTCTCGATGCTCTCGCGCCCGCCGCAGGCGATCGCGGCCATCTCGATCGTGTCGCGAGCGTTCTCGGCGGAGATGACGCTGCCCATGAACGGCTTGTCCGTCCAGCGAATGTGCGAGTAGACCATGTCGAGGTGCCTGGTCTCCAGCGGCAGGTCCTCGGGCTCGACGGTCGTCCCGCCGGCGCAGTGGATCTGCTCCACCGCCTGCGACATCTTGTCGAAGTTCGTGAAGTCCTCGATCACTGCCCCGCGGCGACCGCGCTCGCGGTCGGTGATGAAGGGGGGTCCGTACACCGGCGCCGTGACCACGTTGTCGCCGCCCAGGACGACGGAGCGCTTGGCGTTGCGGGCCTGGAGTTCGAACGTCGCCGGCGTCCTGGCGACCTGCTCGAGGACGAACTCGCGCTCGAAGCGGACGCGGTTCTCGTCGACCTTCATGCCGGCCTTCTGAAAGATCTCTCGAGCCCGCTCGTGGAGGAAGTCGACCCCGATCTCCTCCAGGATGGTCATCGCCTGCTCGTGGATGGTGTCGATAGCCTCCTGGGACAGCAGGTCATAGGGCCGGAGGGGGTTCTTCCACACGGCCGAAGTCTTGCAGGAATCTCATGAGCGCACCAGGGCTCCCCATGCACTTGCGTATTCGCCGCGAAAGTGGTACAACGGCGGCACATGCGTACCACCGTTGTGACACAAGCGGACCAAGCGCTACTCGAGGACCTACTTGCCCGAGCAAAACTTGACGTCGACCGGTGTTTGGGCGATCTCGAAGACGCCAAGAGACAACATGCGAAGTCGGTCGAGCGATTTGTCCACTTGCAGGCTCTGCTGGATCTGGAGCGTTCGAACGCGGCTTCAGGCCGGCTCGATCCCAAGCCCGCTTCTGACGGGCAGCCGACTGGTGGCGATCGCCAGGCCGTCGACGTCGCAGCTGCGGTCTTAGCCGAGCGGAATGAAGCGATGCACTATCGCGAGATTTACGGAGAACTAGAAAGGCGAGGCATGCTCATTAAAGGGCCGAGCCCAGCAAACACACTGCTGACGAGGATGCTCCGAGACGGCCGATTCAAGCCGGCGGGTCAACGAGGTTCTTACGTTCTCGACGCAACGTCAGCGCACGAACATTTCCGGCCGGATAGCCGAAAGAAAAGATGACAACAGAAGAGCTCTCGCAGCCACAGCTAGCTGCCGCGGTCGTAGATCGCTGTGGCGGGCGGGTGAAGGCGATTCCATGGGAGCGCGTAGCCATGGCGATATGGCGCGCGTTTCCTGAGCGCGCGTCGTTGAGATCGGGCCTTCTTCCGGATACATACAGCATCCAAACGTGGGTCTGGGACGCGAAGACGAAGCTCGGTTTTCTTAGCGGCGGCACACGCGAAGGGGGATGGCGTGTCACCGCCGAAGGGGCTTCTTGGCTTGACGGCAAGCCAAAGGTCAGGGATCTAATGCGTGCGTTGCTGCTCGACCCGGACGACTATCAGCACCTAGCCAGCACCTCATTGATTTTGGCGTGCCTCGAGATCACCCCGAGCTCAAGAGCCGCCGTAATCATCGAAGCGTTCCGGCGATTTCCCGAGGTCTACGGACTAGAACCAACGCTTGTCTGGCCAGATGCTGCCTTAGTTGATGACGCTCTCATGAAAGCTGAGCACCAGGGTTTGGTAGTCAACTCGCCGCGCGGGTTTGGACTGACACCGAGCGGCAAGAAAATGAAATCCGATATTGAGTCTGGAATCGGAACTCGGCGGGAAATTGGAAATGCAAATCGACGATCGATCGCTACCCAGTACGTGAGTCGTGTCGAGGCAACAAGCGCGTACCGCGCCTATCTGGAGACCGGCGATGGCGCAACTGGGACCGCCGACGAGCTCTACGTCCTGATGCGTTGCCCCCCAAACGCGGGCATTGGTCTGGCTGAGGCTAGCTTGGCCGAACTTGTCGACAACCTAGCCCGTGCCGACCGACAGGACCTTGTCGAATTTGTGGCGCGATGGACCAGTCGAGTTGCTCCAGACATCAAGGCCTACCAGGGGGGGAGGCGTCAGTGAAGTCGAACGTTGAGCGAGTAACCATTGACCCGCAGATGTGGGATATGTCTGGAGCGCGCGACATACTCCCAAACGCGCGCTATGTCCGCGACGCGGCTGCGGGTGCCGCGCGCGAGTTTCAACGCGCAGTACCTGAACTGCTCACAAACGCAGATGCAGCGATTCACAGGGTTCGGGATGTTGGCCGGATATGGATCTACATCCACACCATTGCACCTCAGATTCTGCAAGTTGTCGATGACGGGATCGGAATGAACGCCGAGACCATGGAGCGCCGACTCTTTACGTTGGGAGTCGATCCTGAAGACCCAATGGAAAGGAGCCTTTTTGGCAGAGGCTTGCGGGACGTTCTTATGGCAGGCCGAGCTGGGGAAGTGGTCAGCGTCGCATCCGACGGTCGCCTGTACCACGCGCTGTTTCGCACGCCTCCGGGAAGTTTTCTGAAGAGTGTGTGGGCTGAGGATCACGGGCGACCAGCGGAGGCGACACTGCGCCAGACCTATCAACTTCCCGGGGAGGGAACGGGCACGTCAGTTCGGGTGTGGCTTGAGCCTGAGCACTCCCGGCTACCGGCTGCAGATCGCCTCTACTACGTGGTGCGGAACCTCGTCCAGTGTCGTCCAATCTATGAAGACCCGAGTCGCACCGTGTATCTGTCAGTTGACGGGGCACCTCTGCAGCAGGTCACATTCGATGCGCCACCAAACACCGCCACTCTGCTCGACGAGGTGGTTCCGATTGACGGTTTCGGCGGGGCAATTGCGCGGGTCACAGTGCATAGGAGCGGCGAAGAGTTCCCGCTGACGAGAATCGAGCGCCACATCAGGCGTGGCGGTTTAGTTGTCCGGTCAGGACGGGCCGCACACGCGGCGATGTACTTTGGCTTTGAAGGCTGGGAGGGCACCCGACGGCTGTTCGGCAGCGTGATCTGCGACGCCATTGATGCCATTCAGCGAGAAGCACTTGCTCGTGGTGAGTCCGAAGCGATCGTCTTCTCCGACCGGAGTGGCCTTAATCCGGATCATCCCTTCACCCAGGCGCTGACCAAGGCCGTAAACGAGAAGTTGCAGCCGCTTGTTGAATCTGAAGAGGGAGGCAAGGCACCAACCAGGGCGATGGCGGAGTCCGTGAAGAGTCGACGTGAGCGTGGCCTTCGTGAACTCAACCGCATGGCAGCCCGGATCTTGAGCTCAATGGGCAAGGGTCCCGCAGGTCGCGGGAAGGGACCAAAACCGACGCCCAGTGCAATCCCCGCCGAGCATAACGGCGGCCCACGAACTCCGAAGCCGTCCGGCGCCCTGCCGGCGCCAGTCTTCTTTCCGCAGCCGGTCTATTTCCTCAAGCCGAGGGTCAAGAGAACAATCACCGCTCTGGTTGATATGGAGCGATGCCCAGCAGGTTCTGATGTCGAGGTAATCCTCGAGGACGACACGGCGGGCAAAGTCAATTGTGTAGCGCAGTTGCCGTCTTCAAAGAACCCTGTTCAGGCTCTCAAAATCGATATCGTCGGTGGTGACCCTCGCGCCCGTAGCACGCTGTTGCTTCGTGTCGGCACGAACACCGCCGAGACCGAGGTAATTGTCCAGAGCCATCGCGCGCGCGGCATCTTCTCCGAACTTAAGCCGGTCGAGCAGGACAACCCCTACATGCAGGCGCGATTCAACGCAACTACCGGGGTCGTTGAGATCTTTACAGGAAGGCCGGAATTCGCCTCTTTGATCCGGGCCGGCGAAAGAGCTATGGACAGGCTGCACGCCCTCGACTATCCGCCTTACGAGGTCAAGGAAGTCGATGCCGCGCTGTCAGTCGTCTACCAGTTTCTGGCCGAGCGCGACCAATCAAGATTGCCCGAGAACCAAAATATCTCTGCTCAAGCGCTCCAGGCGCGAATCCAGACCCGTGTCGAGGAACTGCGATATGAGTGGGACGGCAAGTTGATGAAGGCCTTCCTCTCAGACGCGACATATGAAGGGCGAGTACAGGTGACCGCCAATGCCGCGGGCACTAGACGCGGACGGGCGAGAGCACGTGGAAAGGGACCGAGGGTCTCACGGGGAAAGCCGAGCGTTTAGGAGGTCACACCAGGCCAGGACAGTTCCTTAATGACTGCCACGGTCAAGTGCCGACAACGGATGCGCCGCTGAAGGTACGTCGTTACGCTGGTCGAGTTTAGCCACTCTACGAGGCGTACCGCATCGGCTAGGTGGCCACTTCGAGGTCGGGCGACGATTATGTGATTCTCGACAGCGACGAGCCTCTTTCCTCCGATGACCGAGGCTTGCACTCTCCTCGCATCGTGCGGGGATGATGTGCGGCTGATCGCCACAAACGGTGGCCGTACTGCGCGATCTCCGGCTGGCCAGTTGTTGGCGATGCGGGTCTGAATTTGCCCCGCATTGACGTCACGTACCGTGATGAAAGCCCGTCTCGTTCCGCAACGCGGATCTCTGTACTCGACGATCTGACCAACGCGAACATCAAACGCGCCAGCCAGGGGGGTGCCTTGCGCCAGGTCAGTCGTCTGGTACCAATCGACACTCTCCGATTCTTTCGTTCCGCGACGCTTCCGCTGCCCAATCAGCGTGAAGACGTCGACGTCGGTGTTTGGATCGAACTTCCCTTCAACCGAAACGCGGACATTTAATAGCCGCCGAGGGACCGATTCTCGCCACGAGCGATAGTTTGTGCCTGATCGGAGCACGTCGGGCAAGATCGCCGCTAGCGTTGCGCCCGGTTTCAAAGCATCGATGGCTCGATCAACGAACACGCCAGCCCTGGCCACCCGGCCCGTTCCGTTGAAGTGTCGCGCGAACTCTGTAGTACTGCCGAATGGAGGATTCATGAACAACAGACCAGTCACAGAGTTGGGTCGGAGCGTTGAGAGGGCGTCCCCCACCTTAATGTTCGGGAGCAGCTTCTGGCCGGCGTTGGGATCGATCGAGTCACCGGTTCTAGCCATCGCCAAGAGAATCAGCCGCAATCTGGCCGCCTCGACGAACTCCGGAACGACATCCTGGCCGCTGAGACACTTACCCCACAAGGTCAGAGTGGCTGCCGCCGATTTTCGAACCGGAAGTCGACGTGCGACCGCCAGTAGCAGGTCGCCCGCCCCACACGTCGGGTCGATGACTGGTACCGGGATCTCATCTAGTTCGTCAAGACATCGGTCTGCGAGTGCGGTTGGAGTGAAGAACGCGCCGACTTGCTGTCGCAACGTCAAGCCTATTGCTCTTCGGAGGGCTTCTCCCGCAGCCCCGTCAAGGAGCGCTGAAACTTCTGAGCGCGCGTCATTAGTCGCGGCGTGTCTGAGTCGCGCGACGAACGGCCGAAATGGGGCCAGGGCTTGAATCTTCATCGGTGACCTAAATTGAATCGGACTTGATCGCCGATCGGGGTTGATGCCTTGGCGGGTGGCACAGCCGAGCGATGCGCCAAATGGTTGAACGGCATTGTCGAACACGCGTTCGATCATGTCAAGCCCCGACTGGCGACGAATTCATATTGAGGACGTGTGGTAACGTTGGCACTGCCCATTGGGGTGCTAGGTCCTCGCCGGAGGACCCCACTGAATCTGACTTGATCCTAATCGCACGTCTCGCCCGTACAACTGCCAAGGCTCGCCCGGCATGAGCACGCCCATGCTCGGCGACGTCCTGCCGCTCTGGAACCCTGAGATCCCGGGGGAGGAGATCCAGGCCGGCCGCCTGGGCATCCGCGTTCGCCCCGGCACGCCCGCGGCGGCCAAGGTCACCGCCCTGGAGGCGCACGGCGGCGCCGAGCTGCTCCGCCAGGTGCTCCAGGAGCAGAAGCTGATCGACGGCACCTACACCGTCGTCAAGCCGGAGAAGCCGCTCGAGTTCATCGGCCAGGTCAGCACGACCCTGCTGACCGGCAAGCTCGGCCGGACGCCCATGGGCCTGGCCCTGGAGATCACCGACTGGCAGGAGCTCGAGGGCCCGTACGAGATGGAGAAGAACCGCATGCGGCTCCGCTTCCAGGAGCTGCACGTGGTCAAGGAGTGGGACGGCGACCTCGAAGGCTTCACGGCCGTCGTCCTGCGCGAGCAGGCGAAGTCCCACCC
>Ga0070707_100006844_pt1 | contig 10557 bp, 14 predicted proteins | sample KBSK5502metaG_FD_65468 | JGI IMG/M metagenome (GOLD analysis project Ga0070707, IMG submission 65468) | Corn, switchgrass and miscanthus rhizosphere microbial communities from Kellogg Biological Station, Michigan, USA - KBS K5-50-2 metaG | ecosystem: Host-associated > Plants > Roots >... | reverse complement strand
AGAAGAATCCTATCACTTCAAAGTTATCAATGCACCTCGGCACTTACGACCGTATCGCGCAGTCATGGGACCGTCGCAAAAGAAGGAAGTCAGGACTAGGCGGAGCAGAATTAGACGACGACCTTAAAGATGAAATTTATCGAGCATATGGCGCGACTGATGGCGTGTCCTTGGTTGATGAACGGGAATATCACTACGATGAAAGAGGATTAAGTTAAATGAGTGAATACGAACAAGAACGAGTCAAACATTGGAGTGAACCTGGAGGAGTCCGTAATCTAACAATAGAATACCTCAAACCACAGTCTGGTAAACACGGTTGGCATTGCACTCAATGTGGAATTTACATGAAGGCCTATCCAATATCACATGACCTAGAATTTACCCACTGGTCCTGTTTAAATTGTAAGAAAAATATTACCAAGTCAGAACGTGACGCAACATTTGACGCGACTTTACAAATAGCTAAAGACAAATGCGATTTGAAAACGATAGAATATTCTAAGGAAGATAGAACTTGGACTATACTCTCCAGTGAATTTGTAGGCGACTCCAGGATAAATAGTCGTAGAAAAAAGATAGGAAAGACAGAGAGGGAGCAGATTATAGACACAATTCAGGAAGCAATACAAGAGGAACTTCATATCAGTTTTGAATCGTTCCAGGAGTATTTTAATGAAGGCTAAACCAATTTCTATAAAGAATGCCAAGTCAAATCAAAATAATTTGTGGCATTTGAATGATTCTAGGATGGGTAATAATTTCTGTTATGTTAGAATCAAGAAATGATTAGGGGGTGCCGCCGTTGTAACCACGTCGAGTCTATTCATAAAAGCGCTTGTCAGTGGAGACACTTTAATTCTAGATTATGTAGTTGTAAGCGCTTTTGCTGAATTTGTCAATTAGGACCCTAAGCAGGACATGATAAGAAAAGCAAATGCAGCGGATCTCCTAGCTTCGATCAAAAATTCCACTCCCTCCTCATGTGGATTGTTGCGATTGCCCGCCCAAGTCACGCGGAGGTGCTACCCCTGTCTGAGTATCCAAGCGGAGTTCTTCGTCGGCAATTTTAATTATTGTCTCCAGTGCCCTCCTTCTAATGTCCTCATTATCGAATCGTTCCGAAGACGAAATGTCAGCTAGTGCTTTGAGAATTGGTCGAAGGGACCATTGCGGCGTGCGAATCATTTTCTCATACACAATTACAATGTCCTCACCAGGACCCAGGTGTGTCGATGGTATCGCAGGACTTATGTATTCCCACGGCCACTTGTAACGTATTTCAGGAGGAATACTCAGTGGGGAGTAATCTATAGATATCCTTGCTGACCGTTTTCCCACATCGATGTCTAGCAATTCAATTTTAAGATGATAATAAAATGCTGTGTGTTCTCCCTCCTTAATTTCGAACTTGTCGCCCTTTTTCGTAAGAATGGGTTCCATGAGGTATGAGTGGTTTTCTTCAAAAAAGTGAATAAGAACAACTGGAGTGGGGAAAGCAGCATCCCAACCCTCATTCATACGAAACTCAATGAAGTATTTATCAACAGATATCGCAAGGGACCCAGGTAGATCGAGTCGATGGAGAGGACGTAAATCGACTGTTTCGGCGGCTCCGTATGTGATCTTCTTTACACGAGAGTAGTCCAGCCATCCGCGACTCACCATATTTGCAGCGTTCAGTCCTGGACCAATAGATTTCCCATAATCTCTAATCAACGGCCAGCCAATTGAATCGTAAGCGGGATGCCGTGCCATATATGCACCACGAGTACTCATGATGTCATAGGGGTCTTGGTAATCTACTTCTGAATCATGTAGTCTAGAATGGTATAATCCATATCCATGTCCCATCTCTTGTCCTAGAAGACTGGGCTTCACAGAAAATTCGTCACAAATAGCTCGCATGTCGCCTATCCAACCAACAAGGCCTACAGAGCCTACATTAGCAACTGCTACTACTCCAGAGAACTTGGTTAGATCCACCCTCGGTACGTCAGGATGGTATAATGTCGCAGCCTCTTCTGCCCAAGTACGGAAGACATAATTAGGATCGGGGGGCTCGACTCCCTTGCGGGTTACGTCATAGAGTTGTCTTACGGTTACGATTTTATCGTATTCCTCCTTCGAGTGCAAGAGTGTAAGCCATCCATCTCCCCACCCCTCGGGTGGAAAGATTTGACTTCCACTTAGATCTAGCCTTCCATGTGACATATCACGAAAGAAATCGACCATACCTTGGGTGCCAACCCCTACCGAGGTAAACAAGTCCTCGTAAAACTTTCGGGGATGAGGGGGGGTTGAGTTGTCGCCTTTGAATTTGCAGAGTAAGATCGCCCAAGGGGTGGGGATTAACAGAGGTTTATATGGCATATTTCACACTTCATATCTATCTATGTTCTAATACTTTATACTAGTATCTAAGGATTTTAAAACAATATTCCCGCATTGCTGATATAGTGTAATCCAAAAACGAAACTGCTGAATGAAATATACAAAAAACCTAGCAACTGTATGTGGAACCCAAGACATTATTAACTCAGACCCCTAATTGTTTATAATATTAGAATGCATAGGGATGAACTTGTATCGACTGTTGCGATTGTAATTATTGGTATATTCATTTCGGGTACAAATGAAACGATGGCACAGAATGCCACTTCAGCAACATCTAACGAAACGGTGAGTCAGCTACTTGCATTCAATCATGGATACTTTCATGGATATAGCGATAGGCTCATGGGCGGGACCACAAGTTTTTGCGACCCCTCTGTCAATGGCAGCAAGAACTGTGCGTCTTTCAAAATGGGCTATGATACTGGATTCAACACGACTGATACCTGTGTAAGATCAGGGAATGTAACCCTTCCCTGCGCGTTTAAAGGAATAATAAAGCAAGCAGTGATAATCGCTGTCGGCATCAAGAACATGACTAAATACGCCGACCCACAAGGTAGGTTTTCTATTTCTTATCCTACTGATTGGACACCTGTGCCAGCCACGAACAGATTTCAGTCTGTTCTGGTGACGTTCAGCAATCTACCTTACTCGCTTTTTAATATAGCGGTAGTCCATGCAAATATTACAACAGATCCTTCAGTGATTGCAAGTGAATATACCACGAATCCTTTGACCATCCCATTTGGCTACTCACTTTTTCAAAATGTGGAATGTATCAAGTACCACATTGATGCACAGAAAGCATGTAGTGTTATTCTCACAGGAACAAACCCTACTAGTCAAGTACCTATCGTGTTAGAACAAGTGATTTCGTATGTTCACGGCAATATGTTCGTGTTTAATTTGAGCGGCACACAGGATAGCTTTGACAGTTTCCTACCAACATTTCAGAGCATGTTAGCTTCCTTCAAGGCTCCTTCTTCTGTGAATAGTACTAGGTAGCACGAAGAGAACCAAAGAAATGACTGCAAAAAATATTTATCAATGTGACCGTTGCGGTGCCGAGTTCATAACTTTAGAGTCACTGAGAGAGCACCAAGCGATTGCGTGTAAGGAGGACTAGGTGTGGCTAGAATAGTACTTCGTGACGGCAAGGACTTTTGTTTAGATTGTAATGAATACATAGCAAACATTCGAGAGCATATGGAAACCCGCCACGCTGATCCTAATCAGACCTAATTATAACTTTAATGCCAATATGTTATATTTTTGGTAACCTAAAAACACCTCCGTGCAACTCAATATGAATGATCTTTTGCCTTGTGTTTCCTCAATTCCTTGCTGCTTTGAAAGCTTTTGCTGCATAGGTTACAGACCCGCAATCGTTCCCAACGTTTCCGAATTTCTTCTATTTCTGCAGTCATAATTTGTAACGCTTCCTCCGAGGTTCTGCTCTGCCTAGAACGAGATAACATTCAGTAACACCACCAAAGTTTTTTGAGTGTTGTAGGTTTTTAATTTTGTCAGGATAAGAAAAAAATTTGTCTTTGACTCTACTGTTTGTAGTTTGTGACAATAAGATTTGACTGTCCTTGGCTAATCCTTCAAATCTGCTTGCATAATTGGCAACCGATCCTATTGCTGTCGTTTTTTCAGTCCCCACTTTAGCAACAATGACCTCACCAGTACTAATTCCACATTTTAAACCGATATCTATTTTTTCAGTAACTTTTCTTTCCCATATTTTAAGCCATTTCGATTTGATTTGTTGAAAAGAGTCCTTAAGATTCAGCGCTGCGTTTACTGCTGAAATAGCATCATCAGTCCCATCATCATTGTCATGACCTTCCAAACCAAAAAGAGCCATCACCCCATCACCCATGAATTTGTCCACATTCCCTCTATTGGCTGAAACGACTTTCTCCACTTCACGGTAGTATTCGTTTAGAAATTCGATTAGGGTTTCAGGACTGGTCTTAAGGATATGACATAGATTTGAGAAGCCATATATATCCCAAAACACTACTGTTAAGAGCTTGACTTCGGTCTTTTGCACACGTCGTTGATCTGCATTCATATGAGTTGTATTTTATAGTTTTAAACACCACGAACCGCTTCGTTTGTGTAATTGTTATCATTGCTTTGAAACTCGAAAAGAGCCATTACCCCATCTCCTAAAAATTTGTCTAATATGCCACTGCGTTCACAAATGATATTTCTCGCTAGTTCTAAGAACTCTCGCAAGAATGGGACGAGTAACGTTGTATGGGTTTTAAGAATATCGCACAAAGAAGAGAAGTTCTTTATATCCCAAAAAACCACAGCTAGTAACCTCTCTGTTGCTGTCAGATCTCCTTTTTTAAGATCTTCAATTACCGTCTCATGCAAATCCGTATTCGTTATTCTAGGGCTTTTTAATCTGTGTATTAATCGCGAAAGTTTGAGTAGATGCTCTACTTGTAAATCATTAGAATTTTTTGACATAGTACTGTCCATATACTTGTCGTCCTTATAACCAAGGCAGCTACGTTAGGACAGGGAGTGCCCCTATATGGGTAATATACGGTATAAATTCCGTACTATACCGACCCACTCCTCATAAAAGTTAGAGAAACAGGGTTGGCCTTTCTATTCATCAAGTTATTGTGAGATCTCATCGCTTTTCATCACTAACGTGCTGGCCTAAGTAACAAAGCCACGAAAATATCAGTACCAGTCCATAATGTAGAGGTCAACTATTGCTATGATCGCTGTGTCAATTGGTATAACAATCCATTTCTCCTTATAGACCATATCTCCTATAGTTCGAATGTAGGAAGGAGTTCCAAATCAAACTCTGATAAAGAATATAAAAATTGGTTCTTGAACTAACAATATTGGATAATAATTAGAATAAAGAAGTCTATCTAGCGAATCCATACTGAAGCCAGGGACGGAGTGTGTGTGACAAGAATTTGGGAGACTCTGAGGTTAGTGGACAGAACGGATTCAAATTACAAAAATGGCTCCATTATCTCGACGGTTGCGCTGTAAAATAGGAAAAAGTTGATAGAGACAAATGGTCCTTATTTCATTTCTGAAGCGATTTTTATGTGTGCCTCGCATTTTCTTATCTTGAACTTTATACCTAACCAGTAAACAAACTTGTCCTCAAATTTCTTACCTTTTGAATTATCAATTTGATCTGAATTAAGCTCGTACAACTTTTTTACAAACTGGCCCGAGAGGAATAACTTGGCAAAATACCACCCTGCACTGGGGATCGGAGAGTCTAGAACGAAATTGTGATTATCATCATTATCAATATTGCAATTCTTCTGAAACTCGTGCAGTACCTCTTTTGCGATTTTACCATCTGATTCAAAGTCGACGGTTACAAAATCAATAAGAAAAGCACCAATCAATGGCATAGCTTCATTTCTATGCGATAGAGTTGTCTTCGTTTTCGTACTTTAATTTATCAGCAAAGGAAACCAATTTACCATGATCCTCAATTCTGATGCTCGTATTAACCCTGATATTCATGCCCACCGACCGGAACAATGCCAACAATTCTCCTCCCGATATCCTTTGGCTAATCTCGCCAGCTTTAATTAATTCGACAATCTTACCTACTATCGCTCTTGTTTGAACCGGGAACTGAGATTCTGCAAGAGTCAGCACTTCCTGACCCCTGTCGTATAGGTAGCTAGACATAATTTCCTTATTTGCTCGGGGTTGACTATCCTGCTGTTTCCTTGCTTTGAACTTCTCGCTTGTGGCAGCTTGCTTCTGTAGCTCTTTCATTTTTCGAGCCTTAATAATCGTGATATCTGGATCTTCTTCTTCAGACATTAGCCCTTTATCACCCCTAACGGGATTAATCTTACTACTTTGGTTGCTATTCCGAGCGAGTCAGAAACGTCTACCACCGCATCGACGTCCTTATATGCATCCGGTGTTTCTTCAACTATTCCCTCCTTCGTTAATGCCTTGACGTAAATACCTTTTGATTCTAACCCGGTTCTCACTTCGTCAACAGTATGACTTCTTTTTGCTGCAGATCTTGACATTGTTCTGCCTGCTCCATGTGCTGTAGATCCAAAACTTAAATCAAGAGACTTTTTATTACCTATAAGAATCCAACTAGCAGTTCCCATAGATCCTGGAATAAGTACAGGTTGCCCAATATCACGGTATTTTGCAGGGATTTCGTCCATACCAGCAGGGAATGCCCTAGTAGCGCCCTTTCTATGAATAACTAGATCACGCATTCCTTCTCCATTGATCCGATATCGTTCGACTTTGGCAATATTATGGGCTACATCATAAACAAGTTTCATATCTAGCTGTTGTTCACTCATACCAAACACCTTTTCAAATGTCTTTCTTGTCCAATGGGTTATCATCTCCCTGTTGCACCACGCAAAGTTTAGGGCAGAATACATTGCTCTTCGATAATTCTCGCCTTCTGATGATTGATTTGGCACGCATGCTAGTTCTCTGTCAATCAATTTAGTGCCGTACTTTTTCAAAGCAATTTCGGAAATACGTAAATAGTCACTGCAGACTTGGTGTCCGAATCCTCTCGAACCGCAGTGAATTAAGACAGTCAACTGGCCTTGTTCGTTGATGCCCATAGCTTCTGCAGCCCTTTCATTGAAGATTTTGTCAACCTTCTGTATTTCGAGAAAATGATTACCAGATCCCAAGCTACCTAATTGTGGTGCGCCACGTTTTCTAGCGATGTCTGAAACGCTATCTGGTTCGGCTCCTAACATTTTTCCTCTTTCTTCGCACACTTCTGCGTCCTGTTCCCATCCGTACCCCCTTCCTATAGCCCAGTCTACACCTTCTACCAGAAGTTCGTCGAGTTCGGCTTTGCTCAATTTAATTCTTCCCTCACTTCCCACTCCTGATGGAATAGCCCTAAAGAGCTCATTTACTAGATCTTTTAATCTGGGTTTAAGATCTTTTTCAGACAAACTTGTTTTAATTAATCTTACTCCACAGTTTATATCGTATCCTACTCCACCCGGGCTAATAACACCCTCATGAAGGTCGGTAGCGGCGACCCCACCGACGGGGAACCCATAGCCTTCGTGTCCGTCTGGAAGAACGACAACATGTTTCTTTACCCCAGGCAATGTTGAAACATTTGCTGCTTGATGAATAGTTCTGTCGAGAGTCATCTTCGAAATAAGAGCGTCGTTAGCATAAATCGTAACAGGGACTTTCATGTCATTAGAACCATCCATTTCTATTCGGAACTCAAACTCATTAATCTTGGTGACTTTGTGGTTACCGATTTTGGTTACTAATTCACTCATGGTCGTCTGAGGAATTGGGTTGCAGTCATTATAAGCCTTACTTCGATATACGTTGATCTACCAAGAATTCTACGTCATCGGTTCGAAAAACTACTTGTTCCATTAGTCACCTATTTGAGTTGGTGTTAGTCATCGGATGGCATCGCGAGGATACAGAAGAAAACGGTTCCAGCTTAAAAAGGCTCTTACGCTCGGTGATTTTACGTTTTGCGAGCGGAGCCAGGAAAATGATTTGTTGTTTTCCAAAAAGGTTTATTTTTCTTGTCTTCGGCGGACTTGTGTATATGCCAATTCTTCCGATTGATACAGGTCGCTACGGGAGTCCTCAAATCAAGCGAGTATTTGAAGAAAGAAACCGATTACGATATCAACTCGAGTTTGAGGCCGCAGTAGCAAGTGCGCAAGCTCAAATCAACATAATTCCGGCAGGTGTTGCGAAGGAGATTGTCAAAATTGCGAAGTCTGACAAGATTACCTTAGAACGGGTGGGTAAATTAGAAGCAATTAGCGATCATGATACAGCTGCAGTTGTAGAAGCCTTAAGCGAGAAGTGCTCGGCGAAAGCGAAGCCGTGGATTCACTACGGTCTAACCAGCAATGACATCATAGATACTACCATATCGATGCAGATGAGAGATGTCTTCGGCATTATTGAACCCAAAATTTTGAAACTTGCCATAATTTTGGCCGACCGCGCATTTGAATTTCGGGCACAGCCAGCCGTTGGAAGAACACATGGACAGCATACAAGTATTATCGCATTTGGATTGAAATTTGCGGTCTGGGCTGCAGAGATGGCAACGCACATTGAAAGAATTGAAGAAGGAAAAAAGCGGTTCTTGCTTTGCAAGACACTAGGGGTCGTGGGGACAGGTTCTTTAATGGGAAATAGAGCATTAGAGGTTCAAAAAATAGTAGCAAAGAACCTGCGTTTGTATCCAGTAGATGCGGCAACGCAGGTGATTCCGCGTGAACGAGTTGCAGAGATACAATTTTTGATCGCGCTTGTTGGCTGCACACTTGACAAGATTGCAACTGAGGTTAGGAATTTACAGAGAACCGAGTTAGGAGAGGTTGCAGAACATTTTAGAAAAGGTCAAATGGGAAGCAGCGCAGTTCCCGTAAAACGTAATCCCATTAAAAGTGAAAAAGTTTCCTCACTCGCAAGGCTTCTTAGATCTCTAATTGACGTCTCATTGGAGAATATCTCGTTATGGCATGAAAGAGATCTATCAAATTCAGCAAATGAACGATTTACACTTCCAATGACTGCAATTCTGCTCGATGAAATGTTGAATTCATTAACGAGTGTCATTGCCGAACTAACAATAAATACCCGGCGTCTCACCTCGAACTTGGACATGACGAAAGGTCAGATCTATTCCGAATTTGTTCTGGATGCGCTTGTCAAAAAAGGTGTCCCTAGGATTACGGCATACAGGGATATTCAAAGGGTAGCATTTTCGGCAATGCATACCGGGCAGCACTTTCGTGATGCCATTAAAAGAGATTCCCATTTAACAAAGAAACTGTCGCCGGAAGACTTAAAGTATATATTTGAACCAAGTAATCATCTCGGCGCCTCATCAGAGATTATCGATCATGTCGTGAATAAGGTAAGGATTACAAGAAACAAATATTTTAATCACAAATCTTAACTTTCGCTACGATCAATATTTGGAACCTTGATAGTCAAGTCTTTGAAGTTCTTGTGGATTAGTGACCCATACTGCAGAGCCTTTTTAGGCTTCGCTGCAGCTTCCTGGGGGACACCAATCATTACAGCTACTTCCCTGAGGATATGTTTCCGAATGAAATCATCGTAACCCTTGATTTTATTATCGATGGAAATCTTCAGAGCAACCGAGATAAATTTTTCTGACAGAAAAGGGTGCTTAGCTTTTATGCCAAACTCTGTTATTATCGATTCGACCTTCTTCATGAGGATGACCTCATTTTCAATCTTTTCATGTATTAATTGCATAATTCTCGCATTACCATATTCGTAAATCGATCTGAATCTATCGTATCCACAGAAAAGTTCATCACAACCATTTGCAGTTAAAATTAATCCTAAGCCATTTTGTCGTGCTAGCATTCCAAGGTAGAAAAATGCTATGCAGTTTTCAATATGGGAGATATTTCCACAGCCTAATTTCTGGCATATATTTCTCTGTTTCTTGCGGAAATCCTCCTTTTCCAATTCTAGCAACTTATGGGGTACACCCAACTTTTTTGCAACCACTTTTGAAAATTCAATATCTGGGGAACCAGGAAATCCTACGGTCAATAGTGTGACTTTGGTTCCTATATCAATGCAGAGTTGTGCAAGCAAGCTACTGTCAATACCACCAGAAAAGGCGACTGCTAAAGAGGATTCTTCGTTTACAATCTCTGTCACCGCTTCGACTAACGCGTTTTTTAAATCCACGACTGACACATTCTGTAACTTCTAAAATAGTCTAGTTCATGTATTACCTTATAAAATTTTAGGGTATCGTGTTGTGCTGGAAGTAGGAAATAACACAATCCTTATGGATTCATTTTGGTTGTTGCAGTTGGCCTGTGTTGTACTGGATACCTGCTTACATCTGCTTTCTGTACGACTGTTCGACAGTCTTCACTTTTTACCTCTTTTTTTCTTGGCTATAGGCAAGGCCTTCTATTATTTTGACTACACGGTAGTGGTCAATATCAATGCCTTCCCTACGTAGCCAGCCAAGAAGATATAGAAGAAAATCATTTTTATCAGATGAGAGGATATCAAATATAATTTCATCATCGATTTCATAAATTGCAGCTGTATTATCTTTAGCCATTCAGTTGCTAATCTTTCTGGAATCATACA
>Ga0070707_100006842_pt1 | contig 10559 bp, 9 predicted proteins | sample KBSK5502metaG_FD_65468 | JGI IMG/M metagenome (GOLD analysis project Ga0070707, IMG submission 65468) | Corn, switchgrass and miscanthus rhizosphere microbial communities from Kellogg Biological Station, Michigan, USA - KBS K5-50-2 metaG | ecosystem: Host-associated > Plants > Roots >... | reverse complement strand
CCCTTTGCAGCATGCCGCATCGGGTCTACTTGCGAGCACTGATACGGTCATCGCGTATCGTTCATACCGTAGCGCTTTTACCCACGAGACGGATTTATCGTGGAACCGCTGAAACACTATGCTGTTGTCAAGGTGCTCTATAGACCTCTTCTCGCACAGCCTGGCAAAACCGGAAATGCAAGAGATGGCTAGAGTTGCAAAGGGATGGCTACAAAAAATGAATACATGCTATTTTTGCAGGCATTCCTGTGCGAACAGCTTGATCGGCTCCAAATCCTTCGCATCAGGCATCCACACAATGATTTCCTGTGCCCCGGCCTGCTCTATCCCGGCCAGGCGCCTTCGAATCACATCAGGTGTGCCAACGAGCGCCTGCTCCCTGATGCGTCCTGATGGAATATTACGATAAAATGGCTCGGCTTTCGCCAGAGCCTCTTCATCTGTCTCCGCGATAGCGCAGTTGAAGAGTACAGTACGCTTCGGCTTCCTGCGCAACACGAGCCATCGTCTCGTACGCCTCGACTGGATTAGCTATGCCGGCAAGATCCATGCGCCAGCCCTGGGGAACAATGATGCCAAATTTCAATGCCATGCGTGCTAACTCTTTCTTTGTGATAAATCAAGGAGGGATGCAAAATTTCTTACTCTATTACGCTACACGAAAGGGGATGGCGTCAAGATAATGATATTAAGCCCATACTTGTGAAATTGGACAAGTATGCGAACGTAGTAATAGGTAATAAGTGATAGATTCACCTTCCAAGTTAGTGTTGATGATCTTTTCTTATTTCCTCACAGATGAGTGTGATGCACTGACACGCAGGTAGCCAGGATGGCTTACCTGGAAGGAGTCGTTCCGTGCTCCGCAAAGATCGGGTACTTGAAACGTTACGATCCTTGTATGCACAGCGGCCAGCACAAAGTAGTGTATTGCGTCGTTACACAGGCTTCAGCGCAGAAGAAATAGCAGAACATGCCCGGATAGATCGTACTAATGCCAGCCGTGACCTTAATATACTGGTTCAAGAAGGGATCGTCGAACGAATCCCCGGTCGTCCCGTGCTGTTTGTCATCAAAGCATCTCCCACCGAAACAATACAGAAGAACCAGAATGGTGGAAATGGGCGGTGGCACAATGGTCTGTCAGGATTACCGGCTGAACGCCAGGAAGTACCGCTACAAGTCAAGAATGGCAAGCCCCCCGCTATTGCTGCTTCTGTACAAGTTGGCGCGGTTGTCACCGGCTTCGATACGCTGATCGGCAGCAGCGATGGACTGAAGGTAGCCGTTCAACAGGCTAAGGCCGCGATGCTTTATCCCCCTCGTGGTTTACACACCCTGCTCTGCGGGCCAAGTGGCGTAGGGAAAACCACCTTCGCGCGCCTCATGCACTCCTTTGCGCTCGAACTCGAGGCATTACCTGCAGATGCTCCTTTCATCAGTTTCAATTGCGCCGATTACGCCAGCAATCCACAACTGCTGATGGCACATCTCTTCGGTGTTGTGCGTGGTGCCTATACAGGTGCTGACCGTGATCGGGCAGGCCTGGTCGAACAGGCCCACCGTGGCATTCTTTTTCTCGACGAGGTGCATCGCCTGCCCCCGGAAGGCCAGGAGATGCTGTTCTACCTGATGGATCGCGAGCGTTTCCGGCGTTTAGGTGATGTGCACGAACGGCGATCATCGCTCCTGCTGCTCGCCGCCACAACAGAAGACCCTGCCGCCGCGCTGCTGCCAACCTTCAGGCGGCGTATTCCAATGACCATCGCGCTGCCGGGACTGCATGAGCGTACAGCTATGGAGCGATACGAACTGTTGCGCGCTTTTTTTACCGCCGAGTGCAGCAGTATAGGTACGAATATTCAAGTTGCGCCGGAGGTGCTGCGGGCGCTGCTCCTCTATGAGTGTCCGGGCAATATCGGCCAGTTGCGCACCGATGTGCAGCTGATCTGCGCCAGGGCCTATCTCGAGTATCGCACCAACAACTTGCTCGAACTAAACGTGCACCTGGGAGTTTTACCCGATCATGTGCGCAGTGGCCTGCTGCGCACTGCTGAATTACACCGCAGCCTGGAGCCTGTACAGCACCTGCTGGATACAACGCATGTTTTCACACCGACCGGCCTGAGCCTTGACAATATCCCGGGGTCGGCTCAAGACCTCTACGAGAGCATCAATACTGACCTGAACCGGCTGCGCGGGAGCGGCCTGCCGGAAAACGATATTAACAGGCTCCTGCAACTGAATATACAACGTCATTTTCAGCGCTTTGCTGATGAAGTTACGCGCGAGCGTCAAGAATCGATTTCCAACCTGGTCGATGAGCGTATCGCAGCTATCAGCCAGCAGATCGTACACTATGCAGAGGAGCAACTAGGGCGGGTCTTTCCAGAAAAACTGGCGCTGGTGCTGGCTATGCATTTGACCAGCACGCTCGAGCATCTGGCACATGGACGCCAGGTTGCTGAATTAGCGATTCAGTCTGTCCGGCGAACCTATCCCATGGAATACGAAGTTGCGCGCGCGGCCCTGTTGCAGTTTCGTTCATCGCTCGGTGTCTCTCTGCCGGAGAGTGAAACAGATGTGCTGGCTGTACTGCTGGCAAATGCAGATGCACTTTTGAGTAACGAGCAATCGACGGTTGGCGTGGTGGTGGCGGCGCATGGCCGGGGCATCGCAGCGGGGCTTGCAGAGCTGGTGAACACCCTGGTGGGTGTCAACTTTGTACGCTGGGTGGAACTAACATTGGAGCAGTCACCCGAGGAACTGCTTGATAAGTTGATCCACTGGGTACGTGTTGCCGACCAGGGAAGTGGTGTATTATTGCTGGTTGATTTTGTCTCTCTGCTCTCGCTGGGTGAAATGGTCATGCGGCAGACTGGCGTACAGGTACGTACAGTAGCCGGTGTCTCCGCACCTTTATTAGTCGAAGCGGCGCGCCGCGCCCAGCGTTCTAAACACCTGACGCTCGATCAACTGGCTGCCAACCTGGCGCTTCCTCGTTTCACGCATGAGCAGGACGGGAACGAACCGGTAGCTTTCGCAGAACCTGCATTTGGGGATGCATTCGGCGAGAGACACGCCGGCTTCATGCCCGACCAGGCTCCTCGTGTGATACTCTCTGTCTGCCTTACAGGCTTTGGCAGCGCAGCCAAGATTGCGGAGTTGATCGAAGAGCACCTGCCAGGTTTACGCGAGCAAGAGGTAGAGATTATCTGTATGGATATCAGTCTTTCCAGTAAAACCGAGGCCGATGTGCAGCGCCTGGTGGGGAACCGGCATGTTGTAGCAGTCGTGGGGACGATTAATCCGCACCTGGAGAGTTATCCGTTTATTGCTCTCACCGATTTTCTCTTTGGTGATGGCATCACCCGCTTACGGACTTTGCTGGGGGGTACACTCATCGATCCTGCTTTGCTCCAGCCAGCTTCTGCGGAACAAGAAGCCTCTTCACTTGCCAGTCGAACGTCGTTTGGTGCGGGTAGGGCGCTTGTCTTTACTCAGCGGTCTGATCTCATGCGCGAGATTTCATATACACTCAGCCAGCGCCTTATATTCCTCAACCCGGTGCGGGTGATGCCATTGATCGAACGCATGATTGAATTGATTGAGGTCGAGGTAGGCGAAACCTTTGAAATCGAGGTATTAGCAGGTTTAATACTCCACCTGGCCTGCATCCTGGAGCGTGGTACGCCCCCCAAAGGTATGCTCGTCAGTGAAACAGTGCGCACGCAGGTAGAGCAGCAGTTTCCGCGTGAGTTAAGCATCTGCCGCCAGGCCCTGCAAATCCTCAGTGCGCAAATAGCGCGTTCTCTTCCTGACGAAGAGGCATATAATATCGTCGGTATCCTCAGGCAGGTAGACATCTTTATCGTTGAAGCCAGGTCGTGAAAGGAGGACGGTAGCACGACTGCTTTTTGGTGTGCCTTCGATGTGTGCTATGTGTGTAGCACAGATTTTGGCATGATTATTGCGGTGAATACTAGTATACTCGGCGAGTTTCGATTTTCGTCCCTGAGGTGTATGACGAGACTTGTGGGTGGAGTTGCAATTGTTATGATACGGGTTCTGATTGTTTGCAGTTGGGGAATGTCTACCAGCTTGCTGGTAGATAGTATGCTTGCAGCAGCCGTAGCGTCCGGGTATGAACTCACCGTCGAGGCCTTAAGTGCGGGTGAGTATGCAGCCAGGGTCGAAGAATGCGATGTCGTACTGATTGCGCCGCAGATTCGTCACCTGCGCAAGAGTATCGAGAAACTGGCAGCCTCAGTGGGTAAGCCTGTAGCCTTAATTGAGCCGTTTCACTATGCGACGATGAATGGGCAGGCTGTCCTGGAGCAGGTACTTTCGCTGTTTTCGGGTGTTCAGGAAGGATAGAAGGAACTGTGAGTGTTATGATCGAGCGCAGCAGCGCCTGGTTCGAACGCTATCTTGTTCCCCCGCTGGGTGCACTGGCGAGTAATGTGTATTTACAAGCGGTGCGTGATGCCTTCATTATTTTTACACTACCGCTCATTCTGGCAGGCAGCCTCTTCCTGATAGTCGCGAACCCGCCCATTCCGGCTCTAGCGACCTTCATTGCACCTTACCAGCAGGACATTCTCGTGCCGTTCCAGCTCTCGTTTGGGTTAATGGCGCTCTTTCTCTCATTCGGTGTGGCGTACAGCCTGGCTCAATACCGTCGCACCGAAGCAGTGCAGCCCGGGGTGCTGGCAATGGTGCTCTTCCTGATAGCCAGTGTGCCCGTGCGCGACCTGACGAATCTGAATTTTGGGGAAGTCTTGCCGTACCTGGGTGGACAGGGATTGCTCGTTGGTATCCTGATCGGCATTTTGACGACCGAGGTCATGCGCCGCTTCCGTGGTTCGCGCTTCACTATTCGCTTGCCCAAGAGTGTGCCGCCGAATGTGACGCGCGCCTTTGAGGCACTGGTACCGGCTGTTTTGCTCATCACACTGATCTGGGGGGTTGAGTGGTTCGTCAGTATACATACGTTCACCGGGGCGGATGGTAAACTTCAACAGTTGACGCTGCCTATCTTGCTCATGCGCGCTTTTCAGCCGCTGGTGTTTGTGCAGGATAGTTACCCGGCAGCGTTGCTCGAGATCATCTTAATGATGTTACTCTGGTCGGTCGGAATCCACGGTATGAACGTCGTGACGGCTATCGCACTCCCATTCTGGTTGAGTACCCTGACTGCTAATGCGACGGCTGGCGGACATGGCATCGTGACCGAACCGTTCTTCCATATTTTCGCCCATCTTGGAGGCTCGGGCGCGACATGGCCGCTGGTAATCTATATGCTGCGGTCACATTCGGCCCAGTTGCGCACTGTGGGAAAGGTAGCTCTGGGGCCCGCGATATTCAATATTAATGAACCGGTGACGTTTGGCGTCCCTATGGCGCTCAACCCACTCATGATGATTCCCTTTGTGCTGGTACCGGTCATCATTGTCACGATTAACTACATCGTGTTCTCTATCGGCCTGGTACATGTACCCGTGGTCTTGCAGCCGTTTACAGTTCCCGTTGGAATCAGCGGATTTGTCGCAACTGGAGGCGACTTCAGAGGAAGCCTGCTGCAGTTCTTCGATCTCGCTGTCTCCGCTATCATCTACTATCCATTTTTCAAGGCCTGGGAGCGCATTCTCGTAGCGCGTGAAGAGGCCGCTACTGTCCAACCCGTGGAGAAAAACGTGCGGATACCGGCAGGTGTTCGCTAGCGCTCCTCGTACTACTGGCGGAATGCCATCGAGAAGGAAAGGAGGTTCGCGTAGAGTACGAATTACAGGACAAACCTTTGTATTGTCCATGTGTCAGTTACGTTCGTGAAATAGGCACCTTGTGGGTTTACAAGTGGAGAAACCTGGTAGGAAAGGTGCAATGTGAAAGGACAGACTCAAGATGACATTATTTCATCACAAGCCCAGAAAGTTTACCATGATGGTAGGCTCGATCATGCTCTGCCTGCTATTCGTGGCTTGTGGCAGCGCCAATACAGGTGGTAGTACCAGTACCCCTGCACCCGCCGCTGTCACCAATGGCAAGGGGTGTATGAAGGTAGGCGTGCTCTTGCCTGAGACCGCTACCTCCGCGCGCTGGGATGGCGTAGACAGGCCAGCCCTGCAGGCGGATATTCCCCAGCTGCTCCCCGGCGCGACTGTTGACTATCAAAATGCCCAGGGTAATGCTGATACACAGCAGACCCAGGCTCAGGCAGCTCTGACGAAGGGCGATTGTATCCTGGTGGTTGCCCCATCCGACAGCATTAAGGCGGCAGCGATCGTGGCGGCGGCAAAGGCGAAGAGTGTGCCTGTGATTTCCTATGACCGCCTGATTTATAGCAACGACCTCAACTTCTATGTCTCCTTCGACGGCGTGGCAGTTGGCAACCTCCAGGGCACGTACATTGCCCAGCACTACCAGAGCTATGTCAGCGCTAATGGCACTAAAAACACGGTGATGATCAATGGCGCCCAGACGGACAACAATGCGCTGCTGTTCGCCAAGGGTGCCCATAACGCGCTCGATCCATTGTACACCAGCGGGGCTCTCAAGAACGTCTATGAGAAGTTCACGCCCAACTGGGACAACCCGACGGCGCAGACCGAGATGCAGGCGGCGCTGACCGCGAATCAGAATAAGGTTGCGATCGCCTATGTCGCCAATGACGGTATGGCAAACAATGTGATCGCCGCGCTCAAGGCAGTGAAACTCAACGGCAAAGTGCTTGTCACGGGCCAGGATGCGACGGTTGCAGGTATCCAGAACATCCTTAAGGGTGACCAGGCCATGACCGTCTACAAGGCCATCCCCAAAGAGGCCATGGCGACTGCCCAGCTGGTTGCCGCCCTCAGCAAGGGAACAGATCCCGCAACGCTGACCAACGGTGTGACCACCACCGTCCCTATCACTGGCGGCGCCGCCATTCCCTCAATCCTCGAGACGCCGGTGGCAGTGGACAAGACGAATATTAAAACCACGGTCGTTGCCGATGGTTTCGTGACAGTAGCGGCTATCTGTGCCGGTCTTCCCTCGGGCACTGATGGTGTCTGTCCGTAGGCTTGTAGCGCGTGTTAGTCTGGCCTGGCGCCCGCTCTATCTCGTCATCGAAAGCGGGTGCCAGGCCAATTGAACCAGGTTTGCTTGTGGCACCCCCTGGGGTGCCACAAGGTCTATGGAACCTATCCATTTGCAATTGCAGGTGGTATACTATACCTCAGTTTCATGATCGAACATTGCTACCTTGGGCTTGATTGGAGGGCCACATGGCCGAAGATATTACTCCTGCGGTTGGTGAGACGTCATCTCCTCTGCCGGAGCAGCCGCCAGGCGGCGAACCACGGCTGCGCCTGCGCGGCATTAGCAAATCCTATGGCGCAGTTCGCGCCCTTTCAAAAGTAGATTTTGAAGTCTATGCCGGCGAAGTGGTGGGCCTGGTCGGCGACAATGGAGCCGGTAAATCAACGCTGATTAAAGTCATCTCCGGCGTCGCGCCTGCTGACGAAGGCGAAATTTTCGTTGAGGGCCAAAAAGTCAGTATCGCCAATCCACAGGCCGCAAACCGTTTAGGCATCGAGACAGTCTACCAGGACCTCGCGCTCTGCGATAACCTGGATGTCGTCGCCAATCTCTTTTTAGGCCGCGAAGAGGTCTCCTTTCTACGATCTTTGGACGAGGTCGATATGGAGAAGCGGGGGCTAGAGGTGCTACACGGCCTTGAGGTCAAAATCCCCTCAGTACGCTCCGTCGTCGCTACGCTCTCCGGTGGTCAGCGACAATCTGTTGCGGTCGCCAAATCCATCTTACGCCAGGCCAGTGTGGTGCTGCTGGATGAGCCAACGGCCGCGCTGGGTGTAGTTCAGACACGCCAGGTGCTGCAGTTGATAAACCGGCTGCGCGAACAGGGATTGGCAGTGGTCGTTATTTCACATAACCTGGCTGATGTGTTCGAGGTTGTCGATCGAGTGATTGTCCTGCGCCTGGGCAAGAGGGTTGGCACATTTGACATCAAAACCTCCACGCCTGAACAGATAGTAGCGGCAATTACAGGTGCAGAGTTTGGCGCGCTGCTGGCAACTAACGGCGCATCCGGCGACGACACGCCGGGAGGGAGATGACCGATGAGTGACATTATCGAAAAGAATGATGCTCCTGAGCCTACGGAGGCTTCCCAGGTGCCTGCGTTTGGCGGGCAAGCAACGGGGGCTGCCGCTGTAGAAGTGCCGGCGTATATGCCGCGCCGCACGATAGGACAACTGCTGCGCGGCGAACTCGGCTTTGTTCCGGTACTGTTGACGCTGCTCGTGATTATGGTCTATTTCCAAATCGTCACGGGTGGAATATTTCTGGAACCAGAGAATATCTCGAACCTGGCGGGGCAGATTGCCTACGTCGGTGTACTTGGACTCGGTGTGATTATGGTGCTGCTGCTCGGAGAGATTGATCTTTCGATAGCTTCAGTAGCTGTTCTTTGTTCCGTGATCATGGCGGTACTTTCGGAGCGGGCGGGTGCCCCTGCCTGGGTGGCTATACTGGCTGCTCTGCTGGCAGGCGCTGTAATTGGCCTCATTAATGGTTTCTTTGTGGCTGTGCTGCGCGTTCCCTCATTTATTGTGACGCTGGCCGGATCCATCGGGTATGCAGGACTTCTGCTGCATATGCTCAATGGACAAGCTACGCTCATCATCAACAATAGTTTCATCGTCGCCATTGCGGGTAGCTCTCAGAGTTTCCTGCCTAACGCCCTTGGTGTCGGCCTGCCTGCTATAGCTGTTTTGCTGTATGCCGTTGGCCTCATTGTGAGCTATGTGAGACGAAGGAGTGCCGGTCTCAGGACCTCGTCGCTTTTATGGCTTGTTGTCAGGATCGTGATAGCTGCGGCGCTCGTTTTCGGCGCGGTGGCAGTGTTGCAGAGCTATGTGGGAGTGCCTTATTCGACCGCAATCTTCTTTGGCCTGATCGCACTGTTCTGGCTTATCTTGACGAAAACCCCTTTCGGACGTCATATCTACGCCGTCGGTGGTAGCAGCGAGGCTGCTCGCCGTGCTGGTATTAATGTCGTGGGTATACGCATCGCGGCCTTTACGTTATGCTCGACGCTTGCTGCAATAGGTGGTATTATACTGGCTTCGCGCGGTACCGCTGTGGCTAGCGCGGTCGATTCAACCCTGCTGCTCAATGCAATCGCGGCGGCTGTGATCGGCGGTGTCAGCCTCTTCGGTGGCCGTGGCTCGGTCTGGGCTATTGTACTCGGAGTGCTCATCATACAAAGCCTGGTCAATGGCCTTGCTCTCCTCAACCAGGGGACGGATGTGTCAGAAATGGTCGAAGGGGTCGTTCTGCTGATTGCCGTGACCGCTGATGCACTGGTGCGCCGGGCCCAGATGCGCACTGGCCGTTAACGCGCGCGTTGGCACAAGGACTTGCAGGTGGCCTGGTGAGCGCCAGGCCACCCTCTTTTTCCCTTTCACCCAACTACTATACGGATTCACAAACCGTTCTCTAAAACCGCGTAGGGGCGGGAGAGGTGGGGACGGGTGGTGGGGATGCTTGCATCGCCCTTGCCGGTAAATAGTGGTAGCTTTGACTGCATATTCGTATAGCAGGGAGGCCGAGAGTCTCGCTATAATAGGAATATAGAAAGAAGATTAGACGGGCGGACAATCAAACGTGCTTAAACGCATCCTATACCGGATAGTGAGGAAAGTAGCCGGCATCTCCTTTAACATCCTCAACCTTGTTCTCGTTGGCAACTTACCTCCGCTGGGCAGTATCTGCATAATAGTAGAAGACCAGGGACGTTATCTGCTTCTCCAGCGTCCCGAGGGCAGCCTGGTATTCCCCGGCGGTTTTATGCGCTGGCGGGAGCACCCCGCGCAAACAGCGCAGCGCGAGTTTCAGGAGGAGACGGGCCTGCAGGTACAATTGCAGCATATCATCGGCTGGCACTCTAACGTCAGCACGCGCTTTGATCGCATAAGCTCCTTGACGCTCGTCTACTGTGGCGAAGTTACCGGTGGGGAAATGCGCGGCAGCATCGAGGGGCAGCCCTGCTGGAAGGATGGATCAGACCTGCGCAGCATGTTGGATTTTCACTACGTAAGTCTTCTTGATGAGTATCTCGAACATCGAAAACAGCACCAGGCTAGCTGCTGAACTGGCTGAAGAAGTTCCAGATCACAACGTTTGCATCGATAGTTTGCGTGGTATAACCCAGTGCGGGCATAGGGCTTGAGCCGGGCCATGTATGGCCCCCATCGCTTATGCGATAATGTTCGATGACTACACCGTTGGCGCAATGAGGCCATTCAAGGCCGGTGACATCGGCCTTCTGGAAAACCACCGTGGTTGTAGCACTGCATTTATCCCGCGCAAGCCAGAAATGCAGAAAAGCCTGCACTGCTGCCATGCCCAGATAAGCATTGCCATCGTAAGGCGCGAGGCGATCAGCCTGCCCGTGAATTTCCAGCAGCGGAATGGGTCGCGCTGGATTGCAGCCACCAGGAACGCGGTAGAAAGCCCCCTCGACCGTAGCGAACGCGGCGATTTGATTGCTG
>Ga0070707_100006839_pt1 | contig 10561 bp, 13 predicted proteins | sample KBSK5502metaG_FD_65468 | JGI IMG/M metagenome (GOLD analysis project Ga0070707, IMG submission 65468) | Corn, switchgrass and miscanthus rhizosphere microbial communities from Kellogg Biological Station, Michigan, USA - KBS K5-50-2 metaG | ecosystem: Host-associated > Plants > Roots >... | reverse complement strand
CACCTGGCTGGCCGTGGCTTATGACTTGAAGGTGTTCTTCGAGGTCGTCGGCAAGGAGCCGGCCGTGGTGACCACCGCAGACGCCGATGCTCAACGTCTTTCACCGCGGCGGCGAGATGATCCGTCACTTCTGGGGGGCGGAGCTCACCTACACCCCGGCCGACCCGGGTCAAGACCACTGGAGCGTCGGCACCCTCGAGCCGCTGTGGAATCTGTTCGACCTGACGCGGGAGGGCCGGCCGATGGACTGGGACGAGCAACTGAGCTACCCGTGACAAGGCGCCGAGGTGGAAGGGCGGAGATGGCTGTGCTTGCTGAAGGCAACGTCGCGTCAAGGATCCCGGCCCAAGATCTCAGGCGGGCCAGATCGTTTTATGCCGAGAAGCTGGGTCTCGAGCCCGTCGAGGAGCGCCCTGGAGGGCTTCGTTACCGGTGCGGTAATGGCGAGTTCGCGCTCTTCGAGTCCGCCGGGGCCGCTGCTGGAGATCACACGCAGATGGCGTGGGAGGTCGACGACCTGGAGGAGACAATCGCGGAGCTTCGCGAGCGCGGCGTGATCTTCGAGGAATACGACGTTCCGGGACTCAAAACGGTCAACGGGATTGCCGAGGTCGAAGGGAACTATCACAGCAAGGGGGGCGTCACGGAAAAGGCCGCCTGGTTCAAGGACAGCGAGGGCAACCTACTTGCCATCGGTCAAGCCGTGACCTGAGCACTGCGGTGCCTCGCGCGGCTGGCGGAAGGGACAACGCCCAACGAGCAACTGCTCTCATCAGTCTGCGGGCGGTCTTGGTCCGTTTCCTCATGCGGCCTTTCGCCGCCCGTGACCTCCGCCGCGTCGTTGGCCTCCGTCCACGGGCGCTTCCGGGCCCGGCATCCACAGGTTGATGTCGTCGGCCTTGGCGTGAAACTGCGTGATGTGACAGTGCGAGTGCAAGAACGCCTCGTTCCGCACATACGGGTCATGGCCGGCTGTGGCGCCTGCGCCGGCGGGTCCATGTACGGCGAGCACCCGCACGAGGCTCAGCGAGGCCAGAACGACGATCGTCGCGTCCACTGCGGGTACCCAGCGGACCTGGCGGCCCTTCACGACGTAGGCGCCTGACGGCAGCACCAGTCCGCCGAAGCCCCCGCCGGCGTCCGTGCGCCCTGAGTCCTGCGATGCCGCGTCTTGTCCCGCGGAGCCCGCCCCCGGCGGGCCACCGGGACGGGCGGCTGAGTCACCGCTGCGGGTACGTGCTGTGCCCGTACCCCCGCCGCCTCCGCCTGCCACCAGCGCGACCGGGATGATGAGCATGCCGTCCTTCTCGTACGCGGTGCCGAACGCGCGACGCACGGACAGATTCTCCGACGCTGCCGCCAAGATGTTCTCCACGTCCATATCAAGCGCCTCCCCCAGCTGGGTTTGCCCCGGCGGCGGGGCCAGCGCCGTGCTGGACCGAGAGCCTGCCACCGGCCATGGGATGCATGCGGGTGCCCGGCGTGCCGGAGCACCCAGCGAGCATCCTTCCCCCGGCCGGCTGCCGGTACCAGTACCGGACGCCGACGCTCGCCCGGGCATATGGCTTCGCCGCCGGACCCGTCCTAGGACAACAGTCAAGGCGGGCAGACGCCCGTCACGGAAAGTGCGCGCCTGCCAGGCGCGAGCGTCAGTGTTTTGAGCCCCTGCCGAATCGGCGCGAGTGCTGGGTGAGCCGTCCGCGCTTCTGACCGCGCGCAGATCGCCCGGTTCCGCGCAGTGAGGAGGTCGCGGCAGGTACCGGGTGTTGGCCGCTGCGCCGTGCGGTTGCCGATGCTACGCGGCCTGCCGGGATCCGGCTGTGTTGCGCGGGGGCGTGTTGCTGTGCCGAGGTCATGTCCGGACACCTGGTTATCACGGCCGGATCAGGTCATGACGGCTCCGCCGGCGATATCGAGGACCACGCCGGTGATCCACGCGGCGGCGTCGGAGGCCAGGAACACCGCGGCGGCCGCGACGTCGGCGGGGGTGCCGAGCCGTTTCAGGGGGTGGAACTCGGCCCAGTTGGCCTGCTGGGCGGCTGGGATCAGCTGCCGGTTACGTTCGGTCAGGATGGTCTCGGGGGCGATGCAGTTGGCCCGGATCCCGTACGGTCCGGCCTGGGCAGCGACGTCTTGGGTGAGCAGGGCGATCGCGGCCTTGGCCGCGCCGTAGGGAATGGGCGCGCGGGCGTCGGCTATGCGGCCCGCCGCGGAGGCGACTGTGATGATCACGCCGCGGTGCCGTTGCTTCATGCCGGGCAGGAAGCTTTTGAGGGTGAGGAAGGTGGCCAGCAGGTTGCCGTCGATGGTGGCTCGCCAGCCGTCTTCGGGGATGTCTTCCAGCGGCGCGGGCGGGGTGAAGCTGCCGCCGGCGCTGGCGACAAGGATGTCCGCCGGGCCCAGGTCGTCCTCGACCTGGCGGCGCATCGCATCGATGTCGCTGAGGCTGGTGACGTCCCCGGTTACGCCTATGGTGTTGCCGCCATAGCCGCGGATCCCGGCCACCACGCTGGTCACGGCGCCGGTGTCCCTGCCGTGGACGGCGACCGCCGCGCCGCGGCGGGCGAACTCGGCGGCGATGGCCGCGCCGATGCCCCGGGAGCTGCCGGTGACCAGGGCGGTGCGGCCGTCCAGGGCGCTCACGCCCGACCGCCGTGGCCCTGCTGCTGGCTGCCGCCGGGGCCGGGGATGGGCGGTGCGCCCGCCATGCCGGCGATGAAGCTCATGTGGATGGCGGCCAGCTGCCAGTTTCCGGTGTTGCTGGTCAGGACCAGGGTGGCGCGAGTGGCCTCGGGGATCGGGTGGCCTTGGTAACTGCCTCGGGTGTTGTTACGCGCGGTCACCACCACGGCGTCCTGGCCGATCGCGCGGGCCTGAACCTCCTCGACGCTGAAAGCCTCATAGGCAAGGTCGCCGCTGCGGTGCCGGGCCAGCCACGCCTGTTTCGGGAGGATGAACCCCAGCGGGCCGACGGCGGTGAAGTCGTCGGCTAGCAGCGTCCCCAGCGCGCGGGTGTCACCGGCCTGCTCGGCGGCTGCCCAGTCAGTGAGGAAGTCCCCGGTCGCCTGCATGCCTGAATCTCCTTTCCGCTCAGCGGAGGTCGCTGCGCGGGCTGCCTGCCGCGGCCGGCACGCACCGGCCTGCTGGTATCCGGAGGATTGTCCTTCGGTTACTCAGAGGCTATCATATCCGGAGGATCTGTCTATCAGTTAGTCTCTATCCGGAAGATATTCCTCCGGCAAGTGGGGCGAGGGCCGCTCATTGCCGGTCACGGAAAAGTCAGGCTGGGAGCGAAGATCACAATGCCGCCGATCCGGGACAGCGCGCCGCGGCGGTCGCTGCGCGCCGACGCCCGCGACAACCAGCGCCGGCTGCTGGAGGCGGCCCGCGATGTATTCATCGAGCGCGGCCCGGGCGCCGCCCTTGAGGAGATCGCCCGGCGGGCCGGGACCGGGATCGCCACCTTGTACCGCCGGTTTCCCGACCGCCAGGCGCTGATCCGCGCGGTCGTGCTGGACGCGCTGCAGCGCACGGCCGAGCAAGCCCGCCAGGCGGCCGGGGAAGAACCCGACCCGTTCGTCGCCCTGGCCCGGTACATGCACCGGGCCATCGACGTGCGCACCGCCGCGGTGATTCCCGCGCTGCTCGGAGAGATCCCCTTCGGCGACGAGGAGATCACCCGCGCCCGCCAGGCCGGGCCTGTCGCGGTCCAGGCGCTTGTTGACGCGGCCCACCGAGCCGGCGCGCTCCGCCCGGACGTCACCTCCGGCGACATCGGCATGCTGATCGCCCGCCTGTCCCGCCCGCTGCCCGGCGGCTTCCCTCCTGAGACCAATCACAAGCTCAGCCATCGCCACCTCGACCTGGTCATCGACGGGCTGCGCGCTACTGCCCGGCAGCCAGCGCACCTGCCCGGGCCCGGACTCAGCCTCGCCGACCTGCGCCAGTACCCCCAGCCAGACAGCCCGGCCGCCGCGAGCCCGCTGGCCGCGGTTCCCGGTGACCCCGCCACCCGGCCCGGCCGTGGTCATCACCCACCGGGCAGGAAGGAGCGCTCCCGTGGCTTACCGCCCGAAAGGCCCGGCCTTGCCGCCGTTCGAAACCGAGTTCGCGCGTGCCTGGGACATCCCGGGCCACACCCGCTACCAGCTACCCGACATCGACATCAACCAGGTGATCGCGGCCCGGTACACCACCGCCGCGCCGCTGACCTTCACCCGCGGCATGCTGTGGGACATGGAGGCCCGCAAGGCCGCCTCCCCCGGCAGCTATATCCCCTCCGTCGTGCAAGCTGGCAGCGACCGGTCCTGGAACCGGCATGACGGCGACAGCGGCGAGTACCTGGACCGGTGCTCCATGCAGCGACTGTGGCTGAACCCGCAGCGGTACGAGCTGATCCTGGAACGCGCCTTCCTCAACCACCGCGAGCAGAAGGTCACCTTCCTCGGCGTGGCCGAGCTGCCCGGGCCCGACCGAACGCTGCTGCGCGCGGGCACCGGGCAGCCGCTGTTCCACGTCGAGCACTCGGTCGGCGGCACCAACATCCGGCCGCTGAACCGCTGGCGCGTCGTCCACTTCACCGAGGCCGTCGACGAGCAGCTCACAGCGGTGTTCGAGCACATGGCCGGCAGCCACTGGCTGGCCGAGCACACCGAGATCTACACCCGCGACACCCTCGGCATCCAGCTCACCAGGAACCCCGCAGCCGAAGGACCGGTATGAGAGATGGAACCGCGCAAGACCGCCATCACCCTGGCCCCTAGACCACCCCGGACCGGGCGCTGGCGTTCTACCGCGACGACCTCGGACTCGAGTCGCCCGGAATCGCCCCTCACCTGCCACTTCGGATCTGGGCGACCCGTGCCAAGAGGCAAACCAGCGATGTTTGCCGCTACAGACTCATGGACGCACAGATTGCCCATTCGGTGCGGCACGGATGGCCAGGCCGACCAGCCGGAGCTCGCGCCAGATCGGCGGGAGTGCGCGTGTTCTCGTCAACCCTCCCGTGTCACTCAACGTGATGCTGGAATAGTGGCGTGGACGTTCTGAGCAGCCGGATCCTGCTGCGCCCCAGCAGCCTGGACCGCAGCCGCCGCTTCTACCGTGACCTGCTGGGCCTGGCCATCTGCCGGGAGTTCGGCCCGCCGGATGATCCCGGGCTGGTGTTCTTCCTTGGCCAGGGGCTGCTCGAGGTCTCCGGGCACGCGGCCGGCCCGCCCGGGCGCTCGGTGAAGATCTGGATCCAGGTCCGCGATGTTCACGCCGAGCATGTCCGGCTGGCTGCGGCTGGAGTCCCGATTGTCAGGGAGCCGGCTGCGGAGCCCTGGGGTCTGATCGAGATGTGGATCGAGGACCCCGACGGCGTCCGGATCGTCCTGGTCGAGGTTCCTGCCGATCACCCTCTCCGCCGCGACCCGCGGCCGGCGTTACCGCTGTGACGGCGACCCGCAGGCCGCATAACAGCGCGTTCGACGGAACAACGCAGCGGCCCAGCGCCCGCCCTGTCGGCGGCAGATGCGGGCATTCTCCCTGCGGGCCTGCCATGAATAAATATTCAAACCGAGCCGCTGCATGCTGAGCCGACCGCTGGTCTGCTGGGCAGCGGGCATGGTGAAGATCCCTCTGATAACCGCGTGCCGACCCGCCGTTACGCGCGCCGTTGCCGACCAGACAGCGTTGCTGTCCCGCCGTACCGAACTAGGTTTCATGCGCACCAGCCGACTCGGACCCCTGGCCTCTTCCATGCCATGGAACTCAAGCGGTCCGCGTGCCAGGCATCGCTGGCGTTTGCTTGCGAACTTGTGCGCCGACGTGGCAGAACCGGGTCAGGCCGGGAGCAAGCAGCCGCGCCTGAGGCAGCGCCGCTGGTCGCATAGGCGGCATGCGTGGTCGATCTGGTCCTGGTCGCCGGCAAGCTTGAGGACTATTGCGGCCAGCAGGCTGAGCAGGGTTTGGCGCTCGGCGGCCGTGAGCCCGGACGCGGCGTGGTTCAGTACGCGCCTGCGGCGAGCAGTGGCCTGGCGCGCCAGGCGCTGGCCACGCTCAGTACAGGTGAGGGCGACGGTGCGCCCGTGCCCGGCTGGGGTGCGGGTCACCAGGCCGCTGCCCTCGAGCCGATCGGCCGCCCGCACTGTCGCGCTGTGGCTCAGTCTTAGGGCCCGGGAGAGCCTGCTGATCGAGGTGCCGGGCTCGGCCATCACGAGGTTGAGCGCGGCCGCGTCGGTGGGTTCCATGCGATAGGACGCCCAGACGGCCGCGCTGATCGCCAGCGCCGCCGCGCCGATGAGATCGTCGGTCGGCTCGGTTGCCTGCATCGGCCTCTCCCTTGACCCGTGATATGCACCGTGCATATCATACCGAGGTGCCGTCCCGGTGGATTCTGCACGTGGAGACGAACCTCGGACTGCGCCCAAGCGGGGTCGAGCGGCTGGGCGCGGTGCTTCTCGAACTTGGGCTGGCCCAGCGGGTGAGCGCCCAGGTGGCCGGGCACCTTCGCGCGCCGGCGTTTGATGAGCGGCGTGATCCGGTGCTGGGCGCCCGCAATGTGGCGGCGGCCGCGACCCTGGCAATCGAGCAGGCGGACCGGGTCGGTGAGATCCTCGATCGCGGCGGTTTCCCGGTGGTGCTGGGCGGGGACGACAGCGTGCTGTTCGGATGCCTGCTAGCACTGCGGCGGCGCGGGTCGGCGGGATTGGCTTTTTTGGACGCTCACACCGATTACTGGGACCTGCCGGACGGGACCGGCGAGCTATCCGACAGCGACCTGTGGATCGTGACCGGGCATGGCCCCGATGTCCTCGCCGGCCTGGAGGGCCTGCGGCCGCTGGTGCGGCCGGAGGCGTGCGTGGTTTACGGGCATCGCGACCGGGCGCAGCAGCTCGAGACCGGCAGCCGTGACGTGTACACCGAGCCGATGCTGGTCCGGAACCTGGGTGAGCTGCGGGCCGCCGGGATGCACGAGGCTGCCACCCATGCCATCGCGTTCCTGACTGCCGCGGGTGTGGAGAAGGTCTGGCTGCATCTCGACGCTGACTGCCTCGACGACGAGCTGATGCCCGCGGTGGACTGGCGGGTGCCCGGAGGGCTGAGCGTCACCGAGGCCGTGTCCCTGGCCAGGCCACTCGTACGGCGGGGGCTGATCGCCGGCATGGACGTCACCATCTACAACCCGAGCCTGGACACCGGCGACCTGGCCGCGGGCCGCGTGCTGGTTGACGTCGTGGCGGGCATCCTCGGGTGAGCCGATCACCGGCGCCCCCACGAGTACAGCGACAAGGCGACCCGCGCTCGCCGTGGCGGTTCGGCACCGGTGGAAGGCCGGTCGCCGTGACCGCGTGAGCATGATGGCTGGGAACGAGATGGGAATCACTAGCCGCGATCGCGTTCTGCGGCTCTGACCTGCTGTTCGCCTGCCCGGACGGCTGCAGGTCGCCCTGGAACTGCCGCAACGCACTTTTACCTGCACCGGCCTGGAGCAGATGGCCGCGGCTGCCGTTTGCCCGGTCGCTGATCAGCGCCGTCCTGCCTGCTTTGGGCGCGGCCGGTATGTGGCCATGTGCTGGAGTGCCATGTTCAGGGCGAGTTCTAGCGGACGGGCACTGCGCATTGCCTGGGCCATGAGCAGTCCGCCCTGCAGCGCGCTCATCATCGTCAGCGCGAGCTCGGCCGGGTCGGCCTGTGCAGCGAGTTGGCCATTGTCGCGCATGGCCCTGAATCCCCCGGACAGATACGACTGCCATTCGGCAAAGCACTGCGCGAGCACGCGCCGCGCGGGCTCGGACTGGTCGGCCAGTTCGCCCACGAGCGAGCCGAGCGGGCAGCCCCCGGCACCTTGCGTCTCCCGGGTGGCGGTCACGAAGTGATCGCACCACCGCTGCAGGCCTTCCCACGACGAGATCTCGTGCAGGCCTGCCGCCTCTTGCGCGGCGATGATCCGGCCGAGCTGGGCCTTGATCACCTCGCGGATGAGCGCGTCCTTGTCGGCGAAGTAGTGGTAAAGCTGCGACTTGCTCGTGCCGGTTGCCGCCATGACGTCGTCCAGGCTCGTGCCGGCGAACCCTCGCTCGTACACGAGCGAGGCCGCCGCGGCGACGATCCGGGCTCTGGTCGCCGCGCCGCGAGCCGTCAGCCGCCGCGGAGGTGCCTTCGTAGCCACGTGTGCAGTGTAGACCGATTGGACTTGTGGGTCCAGTTTCTTCTTTGGCATGGTGGACCAAGTAGTCCACTAATCGGAAGGATGCCGATGTCCCGACTGCGCAATGGTCAGCCGTTCCCCTCCCTTGAGGTCCCCGCTGTTGGCGGCGGCACGATCTCGCTGCCGGACGACCTCGCCGGCTCGTACGGCGTCGTCCTGATCTACCGCGGGTCCTGGTGCCCGTACTGCAACGCGCAGCTCGCTGCGTTCTCCCGCGCGCTCGACGCGCTTACCGGACTCGGCGTCAGGGTCGTCGCGCTGTCCGTCGACGACGAGGAGACCTCCGCCGCGCTCGCCGCCAGGCACAAGCTGCGCTTCCCCGTCGGGCACAGCGCGGACGCCGGCAAGGTCGCCGCGGCGACAGGCGCGTACGTCAATGACGACCCGCACTACCTGCAATCGACTGGCTTCGTCCTGGCGCCGGACGGGACAGTGCGGGTCGCCGTGTACTCCAGCGACGCCATCGGGCGGCTCGTCGCCGACGACGTGGCCGGCTACATCCGCTACCTGACCGAGCACGCCGCCTGACGTGCGGCCATGGTGAGAATGGCCGCGGTGGTGTCGCCCCACCGCGGCCATGGCGGCCCGCGCGGCAGGGTTCGCGCTGACCTGGCCGACGTTCACGACGCCGAGCCCGGCATGAAGACACCGCCGATGACCACTGGCGGAAACACCGTTAGAAGACAGTCCCCGCCCGCAAGGCGGGTTGCCAGGGTCATGTGGAGCTAAACGGAGCAGTGTGACATCGCTTACCGATCCGGAGATAAACGCGTTTCTCGCTGCGGGTACACGGACGGGCAAGCTTGCCTACGTGGGCATGGACGGTAGGCCGCTGGTGACGCCAGTCTGGTTCATCGTCGAGGACGGCTGCATCGTCTTCAACACCTTCCGCAAATCCGCCAAGGCCAGGGCGCTGGATCGCGATCCGCGGGTCACGCTGTGCACGGACCTGGAGGAACCGCCATACGCCTTCGTGCAGGTGCAAGGTGAAGCCGAGCTGTCGGAGGATCCGGGCGAACTCCTCCGCATCGCGACAATGATCGCCGCGCGTTATATGGGACCAGACCGGGCCGAGGAGTTTGGCAAGCGCAACGGCGTACCCGGCGAGCTCATAGTTCGGCTCCGCCCCACCAAGGTGCTGGCCGGATTTAACTTGACCGGCTGAGTAGCTACCCGGCCGCGTCTTCTCCGAAGACCTCAGCACGGCCGCAACCAACGCCGCGGTCCGAGTCGTCCTCGCGGAGCACGGTTAACAGCCCGGGATCTCCTCAAACGAAGTTCACGGCCGCAAATGCCTGATCTACGACCTCACCATCGGCACCTGCCACCGAGGCCGGCACACGTCTCATTCGCGAGGAGGGCCCGGCACATACCCGACCCCGACGGGGTCATTCCCCTCGGCCAGTTCGGGCTCGGGCGGCATCCAATCAGCTCGCGTCCGCGGCTGGCTCCTCCGACCCGCCCGACACGCATAAGTCAGCAAAGCGCACCTGCAAGGAGCAAGCCCTGTGCTGAACACACCGCGCAGGCAACCTAATGGGTTGTTCCGCGCGCCAATCGAACAATCCCGGGGCGCATCACCGGCAGTAAGTATTCGGCGATCTGATTTCTACCACAACGATGGAAAAGGCCGCGCTTTGATGGGCAAAGGCCAAGAGAGCTTGAGTGAGTATTCTGGGACGTGCATAGATATGCACGCGGATAGCTTACTCATTTCGGCAGAATCGAGCGCCGCTCAGCTGTGTCGCTCTCGCATGGCCGCGCACAGATCAACTCATTCGTCTGGCGTGCGGTGAGCCCGCCGGGCCCAGCAATCGTTTTGCCGTGCCTGCGGGCACGCCCTGGGTGGTGTCGCGCCCGCTTCACTGGGCATCTGGTTACGAGAATCACCGGAGTGAGGTGATCCACGGTGGCTAGGCGGCACCGCCTTGGGGCCTTCCGGGCGCTGGCGGGCAACAGCGCGCTGCGGCGGGTGGTGGGGGGGTACGCGCTGTTCATCCTTACCGAATATTCGGTGTGGATTGCCATGCTGGTCTACGCCTACAGCCGGGGCGGCGCCACGATCGCCGGCGTGGTGGCGCTGGCCCAGCTGGTACCGGCGGCGCTGCTGGCGCCGGTGTTCGCCGCCTTGGCGGACCGGCGTTCCCCGGTGGTTCTTTTGGCCGGGGGTTACCTGGTGCAGGCGGCTGCGATGGGCGCGACCGCGGTAGCAATCACCGGCGGTATGCCGTTGGCGGCCTACGCGGCTGCGGTGGTCGCTTCCACGGCTGTCACCGCGACCCGCCCGGCTCAGTCGACGCTGATTCCGTCGCTGGCGGTCACGCCGGACCAGCTGACGGCGGCCAATGTGGTGGTGAGCTGGGTGGA
>Ga0070707_100006838_pt1 | contig 10561 bp, 8 predicted proteins | sample KBSK5502metaG_FD_65468 | JGI IMG/M metagenome (GOLD analysis project Ga0070707, IMG submission 65468) | Corn, switchgrass and miscanthus rhizosphere microbial communities from Kellogg Biological Station, Michigan, USA - KBS K5-50-2 metaG | ecosystem: Host-associated > Plants > Roots >... | reverse complement strand
GCTAGCACCGCCCGCTGTTTCCAATCCACACAGGTTTCAGGGGACAAATGATCTTGAAGGACAGCTTGGACCAATCGGTGTATGGTAAGCGTTTCGGTATCAGGTTCACGTTGGAATAGGGAATATTTCAACACCTCTTTGCAGAGGAGATCAAACTGAATTGGGTCAGCAACCGCCGAGGCAAGGGCGTTACCAAGGTAGGGGGCGCCACTGGTAATAATGGATTCTGGGATAGCATCGGGAGAGAGAAAGGCACAAAAGTTCAGCAGCGCTGCTGCCGCAGGGTGAGACAAGTTTACTTTCTCAAAAGAGAGACCAGGTAGTAGCAACTGAAGCAGGATAGTCCTGATCGAAGCTTCCACGCTCCTGCAACAAATTCTGGCGACGTGTCTGATAAAGCGTAAGATAGTCTCGTAACGAGCAAGATGTCGCGCTGACATAGGCTCCGGCCTGATCTAGAGCGAGAGGAAGTCCATCTACTTCCCCTGAAATAGCACATGCCATATTCTGGTCATCTAGATCTGCTTTGTTGAACGGATCTTTTAAAGCAAGGAAACTAGCCCGACGTAGGATGAGCAAAGCACCAACCTCCGGCACCATTTTTTGCAAGTCTAGACGCTGAGCTAGACCTCCAAGCCCATGAGCACGCGTTGTAAAGAGAAGGTGCCCTGGTCCTGCTTTCGGCAGAAATGGCTCGGCAAGAGAAAGATCGTCGATGTTATCATAGATCAGCAGCCAGCCGGTGTGCAAACGCAACCAGCGCAAAACCGCCTGGACAACGATTTCTTGATCCTTTTCATTTCGTTCAGGCAGTTGCAAGGCGTTCGCCAGTTCAACCAGACTGGAGATAAGCGACGCGACAGAATCTGCCCGGACCCAGAAGACAGCATTGTACTCAGAGTGATAACGATAAGCATATTCAAGCGCCGTCTGGGTTTTGCCAATGCCGCCCAGACCACTGATCCCCTGCGGATGAGAGAGGGCCGCGCTATTCTCGGTATGTAATACACGATGCAACTGAACGAGCACATCCTCTCGCCCGGTAAAAAATGGATTACGCTGATAGGGAATATACCACACGCTGGGCGCTGGCATCCATTCGCCTCCTTACTCTGTCAGCCTGTCAATTCCCGATATACTGTCGCACACGTTCCGCTTCAGGAAACGTCATATGCCACTTTTCAATGAATGGCATGCAATGCCGTGCATGAGCTTGCATAACTTCCTGCCCAACAAAGGGAAACGCTAATGAGATAGCCCGTACGGCCCGCTCAGCCCACTCTTGCCGAGTCGTCTCATCCATTTCATCTTGCAGAATTTCTTGCATCATACGATGGATCGAAAAGCGAGGGATCTCTTCTTTACCTTTGACTTCACGATTAAGGAGAGAATATTTGCGCAAGATTGCTGTTGCACTGTCGAGGGCTACAGGATCAGCTAGCGACTCAAGAACAGGGCCAAGTGCAGCCGCTCCTCTGGTAAAAATTTCCTCTGGAATTGCCTCGGGTGCCAGAAAAGCACAGAGTTGAAGCAATGCAAAAGCCGCTTTGTATTGCTTCACAACACTTTTAGAAAATTCCCAGGCAGTGGCAACAGGCAGAGGGTAATTTGGGAGTGCGCCATAGTGGCGTTGAATGATCTCCGCGCGACGTTGCTCATAGAGAGCGAGGTATCGGCTTACACTACTCCCTGTATCCTCTATATAGGCTCCTGCCTGTTCCAATGCGAGAGGAAGACCATCCATCAACTCGGAGAGCTTGAGGGCTGCATCTACGCTAAGAGATGAGGCATCACTTAATTGTCCGTAGGCAGGAATATTTCCAGTCCGGCGTATAATGCATAACGCTCCTTCTTCTGGGCTGAGTGGCTCTAATAACAGCGGCTGTGCAATACTGTTTGAGGCTCTGACACGTGTTGTGAGAAAGACATGCCCACGTGGTGAATGGGGTAAAAAAGGATCAATCAGACTGAAATCATCTGCATTGTCCAGAATAAGCAACCAATCGGTATTTGCTGTAAACCATTGTTGCACGGTGAAGATGGAGTCCCCTTGCTCTGGTAATTTGAGCAAACGTACAAGGGATCGGAAGTCATCTTGCAAATTCTCTTTCGTCTCACCCCTTACCCAAAGCACTGCTTGATACTTATCTCGATAACGATACGCATACTCAGCGGCTGTCTGCGTTTTCCCCAGACCACCCAGACCCACCAGTGCTTGAGGAAGCCCAACATGCGCAACGTCCTTCGCAGACAAACGCTCAAAGATCTGCTGCATCTGTTCGTCACGACCAGTAAAATAAGGCGCGTGACGACGGGGAACATTCCAGAACTCAGGAAATGGTCTTCCAAAGCGTTCTGATGCATGGATATTCTCTGTAGCTAGTGCTGTATTGGAGGCTATAGCCGGGTTAGATGCGAGATGTGGCGGGAACACGGCTGGTTTGAGCTTCTTTGGTGCGTCCTGTATACCTGCCAGCAAAATCTTCTGCGCCTTTTCTTCGCTCATACTCACTCCCACCAGATCAATATAAAGCACTTGTGCCAATAATCCTTGAACGTCACAGGGGGACACCCGTACAGGAAGGAGCCGTCTCTTTTCTCCTGTTGGATCTGAACGGAAGGCTGCCGCCCATTCGGGTTGGGTAAATTGGGATGCGAGATATTCAGGCGATAATACCGCAATTGTTCGTCTGGCATAGGCCGCTTTATCCATATCCAGTACGAAATTTGAGCCAGAGGGGAAATCCCTACCTGGAAGGATGGTACTGTAGTTCGCCTTTTCTAGCTGTTGACTGATCCACTTTGCCCAATCCCAATTCTGGTGCGCGTAACTAATAAAGAAGTCTTTTACAGAATCGCTGTCCACGATGCCGACTCCTCTCGATCAGTTTCTTTTCCCTTTATTTTATAGCAGATATCTTATAAGACGCGTTGTTGTTTACATCATGCTCCATAACGTAAACACCAGCGTCAACGCACTAAGCAGTAGGGCTTTGTGTGTTGTATTATAACACTGTAATAGCTAAATTTAGTCATTACTCCGGTTCAGAATATCTGGTCTTGTAGTACAAAATAATAAAACCATATGGAAACGCATAATTCAGATTCACATTTAATTTGGAATCTTCCTCACCAGCGGAATCCCTTTTTTACAGGGCGGGAGGAAGTGCTGACACATCTCTATAATTCCTTGAAAACGGACCATACAGCAGCATTGATTCAACCACAAGGCCTCAGTGGTCTGGGTGGAATCGGTAAAACCCAGACGGCTATCGAGTATGCCTATCGTTACCAGCACGATTATCAGGCTGTATTGTGGGCTAGAGCTGACTCAGAGGAAATACTATTTTCTGACTTTATCTTTATTGCACATGTGCTGGACCTGCCAGAAAAAGATGAAGCTGACCAGCGACGAATCGTAGAGGCTGTCGTGCGCTGGCTGAGGTCTCATACCAGTTGGTTGTTTGTTCTGGACAATATAGAGGATTTAACAGTTGCCGCCCCATTTATTCCTCTGGCTAGTCGTGGACATGTTTTGCTCACCACACGAGCCAGAGCATTAGGAGGAGTAGCAGGACGAATCGAAGTCGAGAAAATGACTCCAGAGATCGGAGCATTGCTTCTTCTTCGCCGGGCGGGTTTCCTTTCCACACATGATTTGCTCGATATGGTTTCTAAGTCGGACAGCAATGATGCTATGAGCATTTCTCGTCTGGTTGATGGCCTGCCACTGGCCCTAGATCAAGCGGGGGCCTACATTAAAGAAACTGGTTGCAGCCTCTCCGATTACATCACGCTATATCAGACGCGCAATACAGAACTCCTTCAGGTTCGCGACTCCCTGGCTGCTGACTATCCTTACACGGTTGCTACAACCTGGTCACTTTCCTTTGAGAAGGTTATACAAGCAAATCCTGCTGCAGCCGAACTACTTGATTTCTGTGCTTTTCTCTATCCTGATGCGATTCCCGAAGAAATCATCACGGATGGTGCCCCTTTTCTTGGCTCAAAGCTTGAATCTGCAGCGACAGATTCCTTGCAGTTAAATAATGCTATTAAAGAAGTCCTCAGGTATTCTCTCATTCAAAGAGAAGCAGACAGAGAAACATTGACGATTCATCGGCTTGTGCAAGCAGTTCTCAAGGGAAGAATGGATGAAAATGTCCAACAACAGTGGGCAGAGCGTACTGTGCATGCGGTAAACGAAACGTTCCCTGGGGTCAGATTTACATCCTGGCCTCGTTGTCAACGTTGTCTTCCTCATGCTCAGGTTTGTGCGACGCTTATCGAGCAATGGAGTATGGAATTTCCAGAGGCAACGCGCTTACTTAACCAAACCGGATACTATCTCGAAGAACGTGCGCAATATTCAGCAGCCGAGCAGTTATACCTGCGTGCGCTTTCTATTCGTGAACGGACTCTGCAACCTGATCATCCTGATCTAGCGAAAACACTGAATAATCTAGCATCACTCTACCACAGTCAAGGGAAATATAAGCAGGCAGAACTTCTATTACAAAGGGCGCTGTTGATTCGTGAACAGGCTCTCGGACATGAGCACCCGGAGGTTGCTCAGAGCTTGAATAATCTTGCCGTTGTGTATGAAAAGCAGGGGAAATTCGCTCAAGCAGAACCTCTCTATCAGCGTGCTCTAGAGATACGAGAGCAGGTTCTTGGCCCTGAACGTTCTGAGACAGCAATGAGCCTGAATAATGTAGCATTATTCTACGAAAAACAGGGGAAATATCCACAGGCAGAGGCACTCTATCGACGTGCTCTGGCTATTCGTGAACAGGTATTAGGGCCTAAGCATCCAGAAACGGCTATGAGCCTCCATAATCTGGCATCCTTACGCAAAAAGCAGGGTAAGTTTGAACAGGCAGAATCCTTGTATCAACGTGCATTAGCCATATATGAGGAGGTGTTGGAAGCAGATCATCCTGACACGATAAATAGTCTTAATAGCCTGGCTGGTCTCTATTATATGCAAGGGAAATATGAGCAATCTGAACAGATGTATAAGCGAGTCCTGGCACTCCGTGAGAAGGTCTTTGGGCCAGAGCATCCTGGGACGGCCATTACGCTTAATAATCTAGCAATACTCTATATGACAAGAGGAATATATGAGCAAGCAGAACTTCTCTATCTACGCTCGCTAGCACTCCGCGAACGCTTTTCTGGCCCGGAGCATCTTGATACAGCGACTTGTTTGAATAATCTGGCTGAACTGTATAAAAAGCAAGGCAAATTTGCTCAAGCAGAGCCTCTTTACCAGCGTGCTCTGGCCTTGAGGGAGAAGTCTTTGGGAGCAAAACATCCTGATACTGCTCAAAGCTTGAATAATCTAGGACAACTATACAGAGCACAGGGACACTATGAGGCGGCGGAGGCACTCTATCAACGAGCTTTACTTATCTACGAAGAAGCGTTAGGAACCGAACATTCCACTACAGCAACTATTTGTGCTAATCTGGCGGCCCTTTATCATCAACAGGGGAAATATGAACAGGCAGAACCATTATGTCAACGAGCTTTAGTTGTTAGCGAACGAAATCTGGGTCCCGAACATCCACTCGTTGCAACAAGTCTCAACAATCTTGCCTCAATCTACGAGAAACTAGGTAATGTCGAGCAAGCGGAGGCCCTTTACCAACGTGCTCTGGCACTCCGAGAGAAAATGCTTGGAGAAGTGCATCCTGATACAGCAATGAGTTTGAACAATCTGGCTGAGTTGTACCGCGTCCTGGGAAAATACGATCTGGCAGAGCCTCTCTCCCGTCGTGCTCTGGCGATTTGTGAGCAAAAACTGGGACTAGAAAGTCCCACGACAATAAAATGCAAGGAAAATTATACCCGGCTGATAAACCATCTCACAACGTAAACTATTCTTCATACTTCCTCTACATCGATAGCGTTGTTCACTTGCTGTAATGTATGCAAAAACCGTGCATATTCCTGGGCAACGGCCACAGTAGAAGGATGACTATGTCCAGCAGAGCGCTCTCTGATGGCAAGTGTACGTTGGTAGAAACGATCCGTCTGTGCATACTGCCCCAGTGTTTCATAGAAACGCGCAAGGCGATGGAGCGTAATGGCAGTAATGAAATGATCTAGACTATAAGCCTGTTCACGAATAGTAAGGGCTCGCTGATAGAGTACTTCTGCTCGCAATAGAGCCTAGCAAAGTAGTGAAGGGTAATGGCGATTGACGGGTGCGTTGGACCGAACGCTTGCTCTTTCATCGTAAGGGCCTGTTGGTATAAAGATTCAGCCCGCGTATAGTCTTTTTGTTGCTGAGACAACCAGGCCAGTTGGTGCAGCGTAACTGCGATACTGGCCTAGCTTTTGTCAGGTGTCTGCTACCGAATGGAGAAAGCTTGCTGATAGAGTGATTCTGCTTGAGTATAGAGCTTCTGATCATGATAGAGCCAAGCCAGGACATGCAACGTTGTTGCAGTTTCAAGACTTTCTGGGCCAAACCCACGCTAGTTGAGCAAGAGGGCCTCCTGGTAGAATGCAGCCCCTTCCATATCGATGGCTACCGTTTTATAGGCGAGAAGTGTTTTCTCCTGAAAAGGGGAATCGCTACGTACAGCGTTCCCAGATGCGAGAGGAACAATATAACGCTGCGGAGGCGCAAGGCCATTGGGTGGTAGCGCAAGTCGTTCCAGATCCACTTCCCAGCCCTGAAATCAGCGTGCATATTGGAGCGTCTGTTGATCTGGATGATACATTCTTCCCTCAGAAACATATTCCTTGCGATTATGCTTTTCTTTATCGAGAAGAATTTTACCGCTATCATAGATATACGTACATTCAGCGACGATAAGATCCCCAATACTCACTCTGGTTTTGTCGCCAGCGCAGATACCTGTCATGGCAACAAAACGTGGTTGGAACTCTTGAAGAAGAGACTTAATATGAACGGCGGCTTCCACCAGCCTCTTTGCAGGGAGCTAGAAGAGAAGGAGTGTCAGTTTTTCTTGCTTTCTGTTGTAGATGCTTGTAAAGCGATACTCATATCTATCTGTCTAACTGAATCCCTGCTGGAAGGAGACTTGATAGCGCCGTTTGGCTGCTTCCTCGACGGCATCTGCCTCTTCAGGCAAAGCACAGAAGATGCAAATATCAAAATAGTCATGTTTTTGTCGCATATCTTTGACCTGGAGGATGGTATAATACCTGTGGTAATTGGAATGTTCTTACCTCCATTGCTGCTCTCAAATCGCTAAGGTGGTTATAGAAACGCGAAATAACCTGAGAGATACATACAGATTTTTCCTTTTACGTGTTTCTCTGTATATCATCAGGATTTCAGCCAAATGGCAAGGAAGGCGCATGTAGAATGAGAAGCCTGCCATCAGGTAATCGCGGTTGCATCTCATTTACCCGTTGGCAGACGGCGATCAAGTCGCGAGTCAACTGGCGGTTGTTGAAAGAGTGTAGTTCCACCTGGACCACCTCTCGGTCCCAGAGCACTCGACCTGGCAACCGAAAAAATGGCTGCAAGCGCTGCCAGGTAGCATGAGCATAACTGGAAGGAAAGAAGCGATCACGGGTCCACATAGCCAGGTTGGCGAGTGCCACCTTGCAAATGGCCATGATCTGATCTTTGCGGTTATCCAATTCGTGCATCACCCGCTCACTCGTCGCCAGATCTTCCAGGGCGCGTAAGAGGTCGCGTTGCTCACGACAATACCGTTCATGCTTGGTACTTTCCTGGTAGCTTTTCTCCCGGACCCGATACACGCGCTGCCACAACGACTCCAACTCAGCATCCACTTCGGCTTTCAACTTCTTGCGTTCGGCACGGTAGGTTCCCTCCGAGACCCCTTGCGCTTCCAATGCCTGTAACCGCTCATTGAGAGCGCGATAGAGCACTTCTCCATGTTCTTTGGCTTGCTTCCACAATTTCGTGGCCAGCACGCTTGCCCGATGGGCTTTCGAACGCGCCGCCTCACCGAAGCGTTGCACATTCGCCAGCCGCTTCTCCAACGCTTCCCGTTTTTTAGCAACCTCGGAATTCTCCACAGGTAGCTTCGCAAAACCGTGGTTGATGTCCAATCCAAGTGGCAGAAGCCAGTCCTTGATCACATTCTCTTGCGCAGGCCAGCGATGGATGTAGGTCTGGGCCAGTTGGAGCGCATCGATCTCTTCAGCCGTGGTGACAATGGGAATGAGCCTGGGTTCGCTCGGCGGCGCTGGGGCAGCAGTCGCCTGCCATCCTTCTTGCCACCAAGCGACCTCTTCGTGCCGGATATCTGCCCACCAGGAACGAGGAAGCTCTTCTTCTGAAGGTGGACAAAGCACCGATTTGCGCAAGTCACGGATCAAAGCGACCGACAAGAGGAGAGGCTCGTCCTGGCGATCAGGACGAGCGAGCAGAAACTGAGCGGGAGCGACTTCACGCACGATCGTGCCCTGGCGATCCACGGTAAGTGGCACGAACGGACCGACGTTGATGAAGTCATCCAGTCGGCTGTATTGGTTCGTCTTGAGAATGGTTGTCAGGGTGCGGCCCTCGGTGCTCAGTTGTGCCAAGAAGTCTGCTGCCATCGCCTCGCGGTCCACCACCAGGTGGTTCAGATGCATCGATTCAGTCACCTGCTCATAGGAGGTGAGCACTTGAGGCATCCCCTGGGTCAGATGTAAATCGCCGCGATGGGTGGTGACCAGGAGGGGGTGCCCCTGCTCATCGTGCAGTACCACCAGCGTACGGCAGCCAGCAATCTTGCCAAGTCGTCCAATCAACCCGCGAGGAATCAAGGTCTGGGTGTAAACCGGCTTGCGATGCCCATCCACGTAAAAAGAGGAGGAGGCTGCTCGACTCCTTTCCCCTACCTGCCACACGGCGGCTGTCCACCGCGCCAGGGCTTCGGTCAGGGCTTGATCGGCTTGGGCGGCAGAAAGTTGCAGCAGAAAGCGTTCAGTATGACGATAACTGTAGGGCTGTGGTCGTCCTGTCAACAAGGCGAGTTCTCGCCCTGTATAGCAGCGCAAATCCCAGAACCGGTGAAGTCCTACCGCCGGCAGAAACACGAGCGTGAGCAAGAGGCTCCGTTGCGGGTGGAAGAGATGCGGTGGAGAGGGCTGAGACACGCTCGAACGCTGTTGCTTCCTTGGCAGGACGTCTTCCAGTTGGGACAGGAGCGCGGTTTCGTGAGCCGCAGCCAGCAACAAGAGCCCTCCTGCTCCCTGTTGCCACTCCGGCTCGCCTCTGGGCTGGCTCACTTTTTTTCCTAGGATGGCAAGCCTATCTTGAGAATCTGAGCCAGACGACCTGAGATAGACGTGAGCAAACAGGCGAAGTATACTGGGATCACAAGGAATGATTACGTCACCTGAAAAGGAGAGAAGATGTCCTCCTCCCTACCTGAAAAGAGCAGACGTTTCAGTGATTTCACTTTCGTTGAGATTCGCGAGAGAGCCCAACAAGGTTGGCTCGCAGTAATCCCTACTGGTTGTACTGAGCAGCAAGGCCCCCACCTCCCGGTCGATTTTGACACCTGGTTTGCGGAAATGCTCATGGTTGCAGCCGCAGAAAAAGCGGCGCAAGACCATGCAATTCAATCCCTGGTGTTGCCAGCGATGCCCTTTGGGCCAACGCCGGAACATCGCAACTTTGGCAGCGGATTTATTGATGTCCCGGTTGCTTTGCATGATGCGTTGGTCGAAGCGATCCTGACATCGTTAGCGGCGCAGGGCTTTAGGAGGATGCTTGTCTGGCGAGGCTGTGGTGGTCATGCCCTGGGCGGAGTCATTGCTCGCTTCAATCAGATCTATCAAGGCAAAGCACAGGTGTTCTTACCACCTCATCCCTTTCATGCGATCTGGTGCCGATTAGCTGACCCTGCGATCCCAGGAGGACATGCAGATAGTTTTACCACTTCCATCTCGCTGTACTTCCGGCCTGAGTCGGTACGACAAGACCAGATCTCCAATCCTCATTCCACAGAGGTTGATTGGAGCGATCCCCACCTGGATTTCACTCGCTCCACCACAACGGGTGTGATCGGAGATCCGACCCATGCCAGCGCAGACCTGGGCAAGAGGCTATGGGAGGCCGCCGTGGAAGAAACATCGCTCACCTTGAAGGTAGCTGCCTCTGCAGAGTCACCCGCTTGCTTCTTGCTTTGAGAGGATCTCCTCAAGCGCCGCGAGGTAGGCAGCGGGATCCTTGCGGAAGCGCAGCTGTTTGCGGCGTGCCTCGCGCCGAAAGGTGAGGTGCTCACGCATGGTGTACCACGCCTCGAGATCGTCGAGAACCAGGGCTCGTGGCAAGAAACACTGTCGGCGCAAAGCCAGCGCCGTCAGCACCCGCACCGGACCTCGGACCACCAGAGCGGCAATGGCTCCCCGTCGCCCGGAGGCGCGTCGTTCACTGTAGCGCACAGAGCCGAAACAGTGCTCCAACTCATTGTTCGTCCGAGGCAGATCTGCCACGTCATAACAGTGGAACAAGCCGGGCCAATAACTCTCGGTCACCTTCACAAACGTGTCAATGGCCTCGCCGAGCGTTCCCAGCGACGCTTGCTGCTCGCGCATCGTGTCCAATACCTTT
>Ga0070707_100006835_pt1 | contig 10563 bp, 8 predicted proteins | sample KBSK5502metaG_FD_65468 | JGI IMG/M metagenome (GOLD analysis project Ga0070707, IMG submission 65468) | Corn, switchgrass and miscanthus rhizosphere microbial communities from Kellogg Biological Station, Michigan, USA - KBS K5-50-2 metaG | ecosystem: Host-associated > Plants > Roots >... | reverse complement strand
GGAAGCGTGTGGGAGTCGAACCCACCTCCGACTTGTCTAGAGCCGGACGCCGGATTTGAAGTCCGGGAGGCCCACCGGGATCCTAGACGCCTCCGTGTCGCTAACCCCGCGTCGCATCAGCGAAGTGAGTGTACCACCGGGGGCGCGAATTGGAACAGGTGTCGCCAGTAGTTCGCTTCACCACGCACGCCCCGCCTGCCGTTCTTAGGCGAGCCTTACGCATCCTGGGAGGCACAGCCGCTATACGACTCCGTCTTGTGGGCCGTCCCTTCACCGTGACAGGTCTGCCAGAATGAGCGTCAGCGACCCACCCGAGGTCCCCGAGGCCGCGATCGTTGGTGCTGGCCTCGCTGGACTGGCCGCAGCATTCACCCTCGGCATGCAGGCCAAGCAGGCCCGCGTCACCATCTTCGAGATCGAGTCACGGATCGGAGGGCGCGTGCTCACATCTCGCCAGCCCTGCGGTGAGCACGGTGCGGAGTTCGTGGTGAACGGTGAGTCAATGATCTTGAGGTTCCTTTGCTCGCTGGGTCTCTGCGCGTCGGACCCTCTCAAGGACAGTGCGTGCCGGTTCGAGGAGCGACTCGCGAGCGGCCCCTTCTGCGCGATGGCGCGCCACACGCTCAACGAAGAGTCGACCAAGATCGTGATCAGGGTGCTCAAGGCCGCGGGGAAAGCCAATCGGTCCGACCAGTATCCAAAGGGTGACAAGCGCGGCGCATGGCTGAAACAACGGCTTGCGAACGACACCCGAGCTCGCCGGTTCCTCCAGATGCTGCTGGCCGGCGAGACCTGCGCCGAGCATGACTCTATCACGGTGGAAGTGACGAAGGGAGCCAGCAGGAGCAGAGCCGGCGACGGCCCGGCTGCCGCCGTACTTCGTCTGGGACTCACCGGTCGGAGCAAGAGGTGCCTTGCCCGCCGTCGTGCCATGATGGGGGGCGATGGCCTATCGGCTCGTCGTCACCGACCTCGACGGCACGGCGCGGTCCCGGCGCTTCGGGATCACCCCGGGTGTGCGCAGGGCCATCGCGGACGCCCGGGCGATCGGCGTCCGCGTGTGCGTGGCGACGGGTCGCATGTGGCAGTCGGCTGCACCATGGGTCCGGAGCCTCGGCGCCGACGCCCCTGCCATCCTCTACAACGGCGGGCTCCTCCTCGACTTCGACAGCGGGCGCGCGCTCTACGAGCGGCGCCTCGCTGCCGAATCCGCCCGCCAGGCCCTCACCGTGATCCGGAGCGACCCGGAAGTCCAGCCCCACCTCTTCTTGAACGACCACGTGTACGTGGAACGACGCCACGCGATGTCGGAGGCCTACGCCGAGGAGGACGGGCTCGAGTACAGGGTCGTGACGGCCTTCGAGCCGCTCCTCACGGGCGATCCGCACAAGATCCTCGTGCTGGGCACTTCGGGGAGGCTGGAGGCGCTCGGCCTCGCGGCGCGCCAGGCGGCGCTTCCCGCGCGCGCCGTCCAGTCGGAGCCGACCAAGCTCGAATTTCTGCCCCCGGGCGTCTCCAAGGGCCGCGCTCTGCGCGCGATGATCGAAGCGCTCGGGGTCGAGGCCGGTGAGGTGATCGCCGTCGGCGACAACTGGAACGACCTCGAGATGATCGAGGCGGCGGGGCTCGGGGTGGCGATGGCCAATGCGCCGGAGGAGGTCCGCGCCAGAGCGGACCACGTGTGCGGCACGGCCGACGAGGAAGGGCTCAGGGATGTGCTCGAGCGATTCGTGCTGGCGCGACCGTGAGGGGCTGACGCGCTGGGCGCGGCGCTTGATTCGAGGGGACCGCTGGGCTAGAGTGTCGCCACCGAGGACGGGACCATGTGGACATCGATGAGGATCGAGACCGCAGTCACGATTCTGGGAGGGCTCCTCCTCAGCTGGACAACCCTCGCCGCCGCGCAGGTCACGCTGAACGTCGTGACCGCCGGCGACACCAACATGCACGATCTTCAGCGGAACGTCTTCGGGCCCGAGTTCGAGAAGCGAAACCCCGGCGTGAAGGTCAACGCGGTGGGGAGCGGCCCTGGCGAGGCCGGCAGCCGGGTCATCGTGAACAAGCTCAAGAGCCAGAAGGACGCCGGTGTGGCCAAGTGGGACGTGGATGTCGCGATCGTCCACCAGATCGTGATGCCGGATCTCGTCCAGCAGACCCTCGTGGCCCGCTACGCGTCCGAGCTGGCGACTTGGAAGCTCATGACGGCCGCCGACGGGCGGAACGCGCTCGGCTTCAACGTCGAAGGCTACGTGATGCCGATGTTCCACAGCCAGGTGGTCCTCGCCTACAACCCCGAGATGGTGAAGACCCCCCCGGGCACCTTCGAGGACCTGGTGGCCTGGATCAAGGCCAACCCGAAGAAGTTCGGCTACAACGGGGTCAAGGGCGGCATGAGCGGGGTGGCCTTCGCCACCGGGTGGACGTACTGGAAGACGGGGGAGTACGACAAGTACGTCAAGGGGCCCTACGACAAGGGCGCGGAGGCGGGCTGGCCAGCCGCGATCAAGGAGCTGAAGGCCCTCTCCGTGACCCTCACCTCGGGGAACAACGATACCCTGGACCGGCTCAACCGCGGCGAGATCGCGATGGGGCCGGTGTGGGTGGACATGCTGATCGACCTGAAGAACCAGGCACGGATGGACCCCAAGATCCGCATGAAGCTGATCTCGCCGGGCTTCCCCGGTCAGCCGATGTACCTCGTGGTGCCGCAGAACGCGGCGAACGGAAGCGTGGCCCGCCGGTATATCGAGTTCATCACATCGCCGGAGATCCAGGCCCGGGTCATCGTGGAGCGGAATGGCTGGTATCCCGGCATCGACGGCCAGCACGTGCTCCCTCACGTGTCGGAAAAGGCCAAGGCCCTCCTGTTCCAGGACGTGCCGCCCGAGGCCCTCGCCCGCCACGGCCTCTCGTTCCCGCTGAGCCAGTACTTCAAGGATCTCATGACGACGTACGAGGAACACTGAGACACGCGCGGCTCCTGAGCCTGGCTGTGGCGGCGCCGCCACTGGCCATCGTCGTCTGGCTGTTCTTCGTCCCCTTCCTGTCCTCGGCCCACCTGAGCTTCCTCCGCGATGGCCAGTGGTCGCTCCAGAACTACGCCCTCGTGTGGCGGCTCTACCGGATCGACGTCCTCTACACGCTCGGCATCTCGCTCGTGAGCCTGGCCCTGGTGATCGGCATCGCCGCCCTCGTGTGCGGTTACCTCCGGATCGTCGGCCACCGACCGGTCGAGTTCCTGTTCAAGGTCCCGCTCTTCGTGCCCTTCGTCGTGGTGGGCCATGGGATGCGGGTCCTCCTCGCGCCGCGCGGAACCCTCAACTCCGCTCTCGCCCAGGTCGGCGTCGTCGATCTGAGCGACCCCCCATCCATCGCCTTCACCTGGATCGGCATCGTGATCTCGCTCGTGTGGAAGAACCTCGCCTTGGCCGTGCTGCTGGTCCTGGGCGCGTACCGCGCCGTGGACGAGGCGCTCCTGGAAGCGGCGCGAAACATGGGCGCGTCCACGTTCCGACAGATCCGGGACATCCTGCTGCCGATGTCGGCGCCCTCCCTGGTCGTCGCGTCGGCGTTCATGTTCACCTCCATGCTGGCGTCCTTCTCCATTCCCCTCATGATCGGCGGCGGGGAGCCGCCGCACATGCTGATGGTGGACGTCTACTACCGGATCAACTACCAGGACGACCTGGGAACGGCGAACGCGCTCGGCATGGTCTCCTATCTCTTCGCCATGGGCGCCGCCGGGTACTACCTCCGCACCATCACCGTGTCGCGGTCCTCGTGACGACCTCCGTCGGACCCCGGGCCGACGTCTTCGTACGCACCACCCTGCGCATGGCGGGCGCGGTGCTGGTGGCATTCGTGATCTTTGCTCCGCTCTCGAGCCTGGTCATCTGGTCCTTCACCCGCCGGTGGTCCTGGCCCCACCCCTTTCCCCAGGAGCTCGGGCTCTTCTACTGGCGGAAAGTCCTCGAGGGGGATCTCCTCCGCGCGCTCGAGTCCGGGTTCCTCATCGCGGTGATCGTGACCGCGGCGACCCTCGTGCTCACCGTCCCCCTCGCCTACCTCCTCGCCCGCTATCCCGTTCCGGGCAAGGCGGTGATCCTCCTCGTCTTCCTGTTGCCCCATGCCTTCCCTCAGTTGCCCGTGTTCGTCAACGCGACCACCCTGCTCTACCGGGTCAACCTCGCCGCGAGCCTCTCCGGCGTCGTCCTCATCCACATGGTGGGCGCTCTCGTGTACGCCGTGTGGACCATGACCGCGGTGTTCAGGTCGATCCCCGAGAGCCTGGAAGAAGCCGCGTGGAACCTCGGCGCCTCCCGCCTCAAGACGTTCCGCACGGTGGCCTTGCCCCTGGCCACGCCCGGCCTCATCGCCAGCACGCTCCTGGTGTTCCTCTACTCTCTCGACGAGTTCACGGGCACCCTCCTCGTGGGCAGCCCGTTCGTCCTCACCCTGCCCGTCTACATGTATCGGACCTCCGTGGGCTACGAGCTCCAGGTGGCCTCGATCGCGGCTCTTATCCTGATGCTGCCTGGCCTCGCGCTCCTCGTCGTCCTCGAGCGTTATCTGAAATCGGAGTACCTCTCGATGTTCGGCCGGCTCTGAGCGCCTGTGAAGAACTCGGCACGCGGTAACCCGGTGGGGGGGTGTGGGGGAGGAGCGGCGGGCGCTCCCCCCCACTTTGATTGAAGCGCTTGGACGTCAGGGTCGAGGGCCTGGTCAAGCGGTACGGGCGGGTGGCGGCGCTCGACGGCGTCAGCATGGCCTTCGCGAGCGGCGCCCTCACCGCGATCCTGGGACCGTCGGGATGCGGGAAGACCACCTTGCTCCGGAGCCTGGCCGGCTTCGTCATGGTGGACAGGGGACGGATCCTCTTCGGGGCGGAGGAGGTGACCGCGGTCTCGCCGCAGGCGCGCGGCACGGCCATGGTGTTCCAGCACTACGCGCTCTGGCCCCACATGACGGTGTTCGACAACGTGGCCTACGGACTGCGTCTGCGCAAGGTGCCGGATGCCGAGCTGCGCAGCCGGGTGGAGAAGGTCCTCGACCTCGTGGAGATCGGCCGCGTCACCGGTGTGGGAGAGCGCCGGCCCGCCGAGCTGTCAGGCGGGCAGCAGCAGCGGGTCGCGCTCGCGCGGGCGCTCGTGGTGGAGCCGAGGGTGCTCCTGCTGGACGAGCCCTTGTCGAATCTGGACGCCAAGGTCCGCCAGCGTCTCCGGGCGGAGGTGCGGCGGCTCCAGAAGGCGGTCGGCATCACTGCCGTCTACGTCACCCACGATCAGGAAGAGGCGCTCGCGATCGCCGACGCCGTCGTCCTCATGAACGCCGGGCGGGTCGTGCAGGCCGGGAGCCCACAGGAGATCTATTCCCATCCCACGACCGCGTTCGCGGCCGACTTCCTCGGCGTCTCGAACCAGCTCGCCGGCGTCGCGGAGGCGGACCGGCTCTCGGTCGGCGCCCAGCGCCTCCCCTACGGGGGGCCCGTGCGCGGGCGCGCCACGCTGATCTTCCGGGCCGCCGACGCGAGCGTCTCCGCCGGCGAGGGCGGAGCCTCACCGGGGCATGCGCTCCTGCGCGGCGTGCTGGAAGAGCGGCTCTTCCTCGGTTCCGTCTACCGCCATTACGTGCGGGTCGAAGGCGAGACCCTGATGGTGGACGGGGCAGAGCCGGTGGAGCCGGGACCGGTGACGGTGCAGGTCCCGGTGGCCAAACTCCAGGTCTACGCCGCCTGAATCAAGGCATCGTCGTTGCCGTCGGGACGAGCAGCGTTTATGATCGCTGCCGCGTCGACGCTGATCCTTCGTCCCATGGAGGACGTCATGAAGGGGAAGTCCCGCTTCCGGAGAGCCCTGCTTCTCGCGATGTCGGTCATCACCATCGCCGTGCCGCCGGGGGCGGCCCTCGGCGAGGGCAATCTCACGCTGTACTGCAGTCCGCAGATCGAGTGGTGCCAGCTCCTGATCGCCGAGTTCACCAAGGCCACCGGGATCAAGGTCGCGATGACCCGCAAGAGCTCCGGCGAGACGTTCGCCCAGGTCAAGGCCGAGGCGAGCAATCCGAAAGGTGACGTGTGGTGGGGCGGCACCGGCGATCCGCACCTGCAGGCGGCGGAGGAGGGCCTCACCCTCGAGTACCGGTCCCCGCACCTGGGCGAGCTCCAGGAGTGGGCGACGGCACAAGCCAAGGCCTCCAAGTACCGCACCGTCGGGATCTACGCCGGCGCCCTCGGGTTCGGGTACAACACCGAGCTCGTCGCCAAGAAGAAACTGCCCGAGCCGAAGTGCTGGAAGGATCTGGCCCGGCCCGAGCTCAAGGGCGAGGTCCAGGTCGCCGACCCCAACTCGTCGGGCACCGCGTACACGATGCTCGCCACGATGGTGCAGATCCTCGGCGAAGCGGAGGCCTTCGAGTACCTGAAGAAGCTCCACAAGAACGTCAACCAGTACACCAAGTCGGGATCGTCCCCGATCAAGGCTGCCGCCCAGGGGGAGACGGCAGTGGGCATCGTCTTCATGCACGACGCGGTGACCATGGCGGTGCGCGGCGCACCCATCAAGGTCGTCGCCCCGTGCGAGGGCACCGGCTACGAGGTGGGGTCGATGAGCATCATCAAGGGCGCCCGGAACCTCGACGCGGCCAAGAAATTCTACGACTGGGCGCTGACGGCGGCGGCCCAGAGCCTGGGGGCCAAGGCCGAGGCCTATCAGGTGCCGTCGAACAAGGCAGCGGCGACGCCGCCGCAGGCCCCCAAGCTCGGTGAGATCAAGCTCATCGATTACGACTTCGCCAAGTACGGCTCCTCCGCCGAGCGGAAGCGTCTACTCGAAAAGTGGGGGAAGGAGGTGAAGTCGCTCCCTCAGTAGGATCCTCGGAGGGGGGCTCCGCCCCCCTTCCGAACCTCCCCCCAAAACTAGGTTGCGCCGGCAGAGCCGGCGCTCGGACAGGAAGCTCGAATCGCGCGCGAGCTTCTCTCCGACAAGGTGCGGGGACGCGTGAGTTGAGGGGTAAGAATGGATCGGATCGTTCTCGGGTGGACCGCCGCCGGCGTGATCGCGTACGCGCTCCTGCCGTGGTACGCGATCGAGGACGGCATCTTCGGTCTGGGCTGGCTCGGCAAGTATCCGACCGATCCCGCCGTCGCCCCTGCCCTCGTTCAGTTGCTCCGCCACGGTCGCCTCGCCCTCCTCCCCGTGGGCCTGTTCCTGCTCGCCCCCCTCGCCATCCGCGGCCAGACCCTCCTCCTCGGGGTCGGCGCCGGCGGCATGGCGTGGATCGCGGTTCAGGGCTTCGCGGTGGGCGGCCAACCCGGCATCGGCATCGGAGGGCTCGTCGTCTTCACCGCGCTGCTCATGCTCCTCTGCGTGGGCGTGGCCGCGACGGGAGCCTTCAACGGCGACCGCTTCGTCAGCGGAGGGATCGGCGCCGTCGCCGCCCTCGTCGCGATCTTCGTCTTCTTTCCCGTCTCCCGCGTCCTCGTCGGCGCCGTCCTGAACGAGAGCGGGGCCTTCGCGCCGCGCGAGTTCTGGGCCAAGCTCTCCGCGCGCGAGGTGTGGGGGCTCGACTGCCTGGCCTCATCGGCCGGATGCGGGGTGGCGTGGAACACCCTGTTCCTCGGCGTCCTCGTGGGGGCAAGCACCACCGCGCTCGGCCTCGCCTTCGCCCTGATCGTCACGCGCACGGGGTTTCGTGCCAAGAAGGCGCTGCGCGTCCTCACCGTGCTCCCCATCATCACGCCCCCGTTCGTGATCGGGCTCGCCGTCATCCTCCTCTTCGGCCGAGCGGGGGCCGTCACCACGTTCATGGCGTGGGCCTTCGCCGTACCGCCGTCACGCTGGATCTACGGCCTGCCCGGCGTCTGGCTCGCGCAGGTGCTCGCCTTCACGCCCATCGCCTTCCTCGTCCTCATCGGCGTGGTGGAGGGCATCAGCCCCTCGATCGAGGAGGCGGCGCAGACCTTGCGCGCCGATCGGTGGCGCGTCTTCACGACGATCTCGCTCCCGCTGATGCGCCCCGGCCTCGCCAACGCCTTCCTGCTCGGCTTCATCGAGAGCCTGGCCGACTTCGGCAACCCGCTCGTCCTCGGCGGCAACTACCACGTGCTGTCGATTTCCATCTTCTTCGCGGTGGTCGGGGCCCAGCACGACCAGGGCCGCGCCGCCGTGCTCTCGATCGTCCTCCTCGTGTTCGCCCTCGGCGCCTTCTACGCCCAGCGGCGATGGCTGGGGCAGCGGTCGTACGCCACCATCACCGGCAAGGGCGACGCGGGCATTCATCCGCCGTTGCCCGCGCCGGTGCGGCGACTCGTCTACGCGACGGCGTTGCCGTGGGCGATCTTCACCGCCGTCGTCTACGTGATGATCCTCCTCGGCGGGTTCGTCGAGAGTTGGGGACGGGACCATCGCTTCTCGCTGCGCCACTACATCGCCGCCTTCGCCGTCGACGTCACCGAGTTCGGCCTGAACTGGAAGGGGGCGGCCTGGAACTCCTTCTGGACGACCATCGAGATCGCGGTCATCTCCGCTCCCCTTACCGCCGCGGTGGGGCTCCTGACCGCGTACCTGCTCGTGCGCCAGCGCTTTCGGGGCAAGGCGGCTTTCGAGTTCGGCACCCTGCTGAGCTTCGCCATCCCCGGCACCGTGATCGGGATCAGCTACATCCTGGCCTTCAACACGCCACCCATCGAGCTGACCGGCACCGGGCTCATCTTGGTCATCTGCTTCATCTTCCGCAACATGCCGGTAGGCGTCCGGGCGGGAATCGCGGCCATGAGTCAGATCGACCGGAGCCTGGACGAGGCCTCTCTCACGCTCGGCGCCCGGAGCCTCTACACCATCCGCCGGGTGATCCTGCCCCTCCTGCGCCCCGCCATCGTCGCCGCGCTGGTCACGAGCTTCGTGCGGGCCATGACCGCGATCAGCGCCGTCATCTTCCTGGTCAGCGCCAACTACGACATGGCGACCGCCTACATCGTCGGCCGAGTGGAGAACGGTGATTACGGCCTCGCCATCGCCTATTGCTCGGTCCTGATCGTGTTCATGGTTCTCGTGGTGCTGCTGATCGAGGTCGCGGTCGGCCGGCGACGGCTGGGCCGGCGAGCCCCTGCCGCCGTGAGTCTCGAGGGTACGTCGGCGTGAGCCTGGAGAGCCGCTCGGCCTCGGTCGAGTTCCGCCGGGTCACCAAGGCGTACGGCCCGGTGGTGGCCGTCCGCGACGTTTCCTTCACCGTCGCCGCGGGAACGCTGGTCACCCTCCTGGGCCCGTCCGGCTGCGGGAAGACGACGACCCTTCGGCTGATCGCGGGCCTCGAGATGGCGACCAGCGGACAGATCCTCATCGGCGGCAGCAACGTCACCCACGTCCCTGCCACCGATCGTGACGTGAGCATGGTGTTCCAGTCGTACGCGCTCTTTCCGCACATGACCGTGCTCGAGAATGTTTGCTACGGGCTGCGTGTCGGCGGCGAACCCCGCGACCGCGCGATCGCTGCCGCCCAGGATGGGCTCGCCCTGCTCGGCCTCGTGGGGCTCGACGACCGCCTGCCCGGCGAGCTCTCGGGCGGGCAGCAGCAGCGAGTGGCGGTGGCGCGGGCGCTGGTGCTTGAGCCGAGGGTTCTACTCTTCGACGAGCCGCTCTCGAACCTCGACGCCAAGCTCCGCCGTCGCGTGCGCGAGGAGATCCGCGAGCTCCAGCAGAAGCTCCGCCTGAGCGTCGTCTATGTCACCCACGACCAGGAGGAGGCGCTGGCGGTCTCCGACCAGATCATCGTCATGGACAATGCGGTGATCGCTCAGCAAGGGACGCCGACCGCGCTCTACCGCGAGCCGGCCAGCCGGTTCGTCGCCGACTTCATCGGCGACGCCAACCTGGTCAAGGGTATCTTGAAGCGCACGGACGGGAGCCTGGCCGCCCTCCGCCTCGGTGGCCTCGAGCTCGCCTTACCCCACCGGGGCGTCGCGGACGGGGAAGTCGACGTCGCCATCCGTCCCGAGGCGGTGCGGCTCCGGCCAGCCGGCGGGACGAATGCCCCCCTCGTGGGAACCGTCCTCAAGGCTGCCTACCTCGGGAGCCACATGGAGTACACAGTGAGCGCGGCTATCGGCGAACTGTTCGTGGTCGATCCCGAGGTGGCGGCGCCCCTCGCCGTCGGCGCCAGCGTCTCCATCGGCTTCGCCAGCCACGGCATCACCGTCGTGGGGTGACACTGCGGGACGGTCGCGCGACCCGACGCTCGAATCTCGTCCTTGTCTACAACCCGACGGCGGCGGCAGCGCGGCTCAGGTGGACGAACCCGAGGCGCGCGTAGGTCGCGGGATTGGCCACCGCCGGGTCCTGCTCGGCCTCGACGACCAGCCACCCCGAATATCCGCCGGATTTGAGCACGGCGAGGAGATCGCCGTAGTCCACCGCCCCGTCGCCGGGCACGGTGAATACTCCGGCGAGCACGGCGTCGAGGAAGCTCCGGTCGCGCGCGCACACCTCGGCGAGCACGTCCGGGCGCACGTCCTTGCAATGGACGTGGGCCAGTCGCCGGGCGTGACGGCGCGCCACTCCTTGCACGCTC
>Ga0070707_100006834_pt1 | contig 10564 bp, 10 predicted proteins | sample KBSK5502metaG_FD_65468 | JGI IMG/M metagenome (GOLD analysis project Ga0070707, IMG submission 65468) | Corn, switchgrass and miscanthus rhizosphere microbial communities from Kellogg Biological Station, Michigan, USA - KBS K5-50-2 metaG | ecosystem: Host-associated > Plants > Roots >... | reverse complement strand
CGGCTGTCGCCCACGTGGCCGAGGTTGGCGACGTCGCCGTCGACGAGGACGGCGGCCACGGTCGTGGCCATGCCCTCGTACTCGCTCTTCTCCTTGGTCGCCTCCAGCACCCTGCGGTTGGCGAAGCGGATGGCGGTCTTGAGGCGGTTGCCGTCGTAGGAGATGGTCTCGTCGAGACCGTAAGGCCACGTGATCTCCTCGTCGTCGCCGGTCAGGCAGACGAACTCGTTGATGGCGTCGACGGCCAGGCGCGAGGCCACCTCGCCCGCGGCGTGACCGCCCATGCCGTCGGCGACCACGAAGAGGTTCTGCTCCGCGTTGACGAAGAGGCTGTCCTCGTTGCCCTTGCGCTTGCGGCCGACGTCGGTGACCGCCTGGTAGGAGATCTTCACGCGCGGCGCCAGTAGACAATGAAAGAGACGGGCGGGCAAGCGCCCGCGGGCGGCCGCCGCTCGCGCCGGAGAGCCGTCATGGCTTCCGGCGCAGGAGGCCGCGCAACCCTCCCTCGGGCGGAGGCTCGTCGCCGGGCCCGAGGCCCAGCTCGGCGATGAGATCCTGCACGCGGGGATCGTTGGGGGCCAGCCGCGCCGCCGCCTCCGCCGGGTGCCGCGCCCTCAGCTTCAGGCCCTGGCTCAGGAGCAGCTCCGCCAGCTCCACGTGGAAGGCCGCGTTTCTCGGGGCGAGCTGCGTCGCCTTCTCGGCCGACTGGATGGCCTCGCGCACCCAGTGCGGGTTCTTGGCGAGGGCCATGCCGAGCGCCGCGTGGTAGCGCGCCTCTTCGGGGACGTGATGGACGGCGGTGCGCAGCAGCTCCACCGCCTGGTGGTAGTCCTTCTTCTCGTAGTTCTGCATGGCCTCGGCGTAGGCTTCCTTGGCGATCTCCGCCGGCGGCGCGTCCTTCGGGCGGCTCAGGCTCACGTCGTACTCGGTCCGGCCGCGCTCGTTGCCGAGCGTGTTGTAGGCGGCGGTCAGCTCCTTGAAGAAGGCCTCGGCCCGCGCCCGCTCCGCGGGATCGGGGAAGCGGTCCGGATGCCGCTCCTTCGCGAGACGCACGTAGGCCTGGCGGATCTCGCTCGCCGAGGCGGTGCGGCCGACGCCGAGGATCTCGTAGTAGTTCGTCATCGCCTACTTCTTCTCGGGAGCGCCCCGGAGGAACTTCTGGGCCTGCTTGCGGACGACCTCGGGCACGTTGCGGTCCACGGTGAGGCTCTTGATGTCGCGCGGGTTGAGACGGGACACCAGCCCGAGCGATATGGCGAGCGGCGTGCGCGGGTTCTTGACGAGGTTGGACACGACCCCGTAGCGCTTCATCCACTCCTTGTGGTTCCCTATCTTGCGCAGGACCTCGTCGGAGAGGCTCTTCATGCCGGCGAAGGACTCGATCTCGACGTCGGTGAGCCTCGGGCTGCCCAGCACCGCCGCCGACACCAGCCGATTCGGGTCACGCACGAGGACGGCCCGCTCCTCGCGCGTTCCCTTGAGCGCAGTGATCAGCTTCTCGGCGGTGTTGAGCCGGTAGATGCGCTGCACGGCGCTGATCTTCTCCTTCTCCTGCTGCTCTTCCTCCGAGAGATAGCGAGCCACCGCCTCCGCCTCCGTGGCGGGGGGCGGCGGCTCCTCTTCCGGCTCCTCGGGGGTCTGCGGCGGCGGAGGGGGCGCCGGAGGGGCGGCCGCGGCCGGCTCGGGAGGCTGCTCGCCGATGTGGAAGCTCTCCCTCAGCTCGCGCAACCGGCGGCGCTGATCCTTGCTGAGGCCCTGGTTCTGCTCGAGCGCCTCGAGAAGCGAGGTGCGCCGGAGCAGGCGCACCTGGTTGATCACCACCAGCTCGGCCAGCTCCTCGGGCAGGCCCGCCGCCCGCGCCTCGATGGCCTCATCCGGAAGCGTGGTGTTCTGGAGCACGGCCTCCTGCAGGTCGCGCTCCTCGCGGTGGATGAGGATCCACGCCAGCAGCCCGGGGGGAGAGCCGCGGTCCTTGGCGAGCGGCCGCACCTCGTCCGCGGGAAGCGCGAGCAGGCTGCCGGATGCGCTGTCGCGGATCTCCGCGTCCACGTCGTGGAGGAGGAACTCCAGCAAGTCGGCGACGTCGGCCGGCCCCAGCGGGAGCAGTCCCTGCGCGGCCATGAGGCGCAGGTCGCGCGGCACCCTGCCCTGCCGGAACTGCTCGACCAGGGGGTTGACGGCTCGCGCCTCGGCCATAGGCATCCGCCGGCTACCGCGGCGGAGGAGTCTCCTGCAGGAGGGAGGCCATGGATTCCGGCGTGATGACGATGTTGCGTCGGACCTCGCCCTCGCGGCCGAAGGGGACGCCGGCCCGGCCGTTGAGGGTGTAGGTGACTCCGCCGGCGTTGCCGACGCTGATGACGATCTCCTTCTTCGCCTTCACGGTCACGCTCTCCCCCGTCTTGACGATGCGGTCGAGCACCTTGGCGCCGTCGGCCTGGACGGCGGTCCAGCAATCCTCCGTCGCGGTGAGTGTGAGCGCCAAGCCCCGAACCTCCCCCACCGACGGCAGCGCGTTCGGCGTCGGCGTAGGGGGAGGATACACGCGGTCCGGCGGGAAGGATGTGGGCGGCGGCACCACCGCCGACGGCTCGGCGTTGGCGCCCCGGGTCTCGGGTCGCGACGTCTTCCAGGCGAGGAACCCGACCCCGGCGAGGAGGAGGAGGCCGATGACGACGAGCAGCGGGCGCGCATCGGAGCGATTCCGCGAGGAGCTGGCGGTCTTGGGCACGACCGGCTCCGGACCGTAGACGTGGTCGAACTCGGTGACCATCCGGTCGGGATCGAGGCCGAGGTGCTTGGCGTACTGGCGCACGAACGACCGGGGGAAGATGCCGCCGGGCAGGATGTCCACGCGGTCCTGCTCGAGCGCCTGGAGGAAGCGCACGCTGATCTTGGTCGCGTCCGCGATGTCTCGCAGTTCCACTCCCCGCAGCTCACGTTCACGGCGGAGGTTCTCACCAAAAGAGGCCATGTCCGAGGGCTCAGCCATCCAGCGACTTCGCGGGGAAAGCGGCGACGGATGAGCAAGGATTGTAGCGACGGCCTCCTCCGAGTGTCAAATCTATCTGACGAGCCCGCAATGGTTTGCAGGCTCATGCGGGCTCGCGGCCGGCCATTCTTTGCGCGGTGATCTGCACGAGGGGCAGGAGTCCCGGAGTGTCCGCGACGCGGCGAAGGTCGGCGGGGAGCAACGAGCTGATCTGGCCGAGCGAGACCCCGAGCGGCGTCCGCGGCTGCAGCACGAGAGCCAGCCGCAAGGCGTAGCTGTCGCGCCAGCGCCACGACTCCGGCACGCCCTCGAGCAGCGCGCGCGGCGCCGCGTCCTGGCGAACGGCCGTGACGAGGTCCTCTTCGCGGAGGCGCGGGTTCTGCAAGCAGGCCCGGATCACCTTCGCCTCGGGGTCGGCGAGGAGGGTGGCGAGCACGGCCGGGGTGGCGATCTTGCCCAGCGTCACCTTCTCCCCCACGCGCAGCTCGGGAACGCGCTCCTTCAAGACTCCCTCCGCCCGCACGCGCACGGCGCCCGCTACGCGCGGCCCGGCCGAGACGTCGGCCAGGTCGCGCCAGAAGAGCGACGAGACGAGGCGCAGGGCCAGGTGGCGCGGGACCCGGGGGTTCAGGACGACCGCCGCGAGCACCCGCGCGTCGTCGGAGAACGGCAACGCCGCGGAGACGATCTCCAGGAACCGGATCGGCACCGCCCGCCGCAGCAGCGAGATCATCGCCGGAGAGTCGAGGGAACACGCCTCCAGGGCGGCCCGCAGGCGTGCCTCGTTCTCGCCCGCGCGCAGCAGCTCGCCGAAGACCGCGTCGACGTGCGGCCCGACCTCGGGAGCCATCACACCCCGAAGTAGCTTCGGATGCGGTCGAGGATCCGCTGCTTCAGCTCGGCGGGGCCGCCGCGGACGTCGAAGCGGTGCGTCACGTCCTCCGCCGCCTGGCTCAGCGCCTCGCGCCGCTCCGCCAGGATGCCGGACATGTCGACGGCGATGGCGGGGTTGGCCGCGATGATGTCCTGGAAGCCGTTCCGGTCGAGGACGAACACGTCGACGTCGCTCGCCGCCACCACCGTGGCCGCGCGCGGCTCGCCGGTGAGCAGGGCCATCTCGCCGAAGAACTGGCCTTCCATCAGCCGCGCCAGCTCGCGCGAGAAGCCGCCCATCTTCTTGGAGACCTGCACCTCGCCGTTGTCGATGAGGAAGAAGCTGTCCCCGGGGGCGCCCTCTTCGATGATCCTCTCCCCGCCCGCGTAGTGCAGCGGGCGGAAGCGCGCGGCGGCCGCCCGCAGCTCGTCGTCGCTCAGGGGCCGGAACAGGTCGATCCCGCGCAGCGCGCGCTGCAAGCGGGTGGTGGGCGACTCCGCCCCTTCGGTTGCTCCCGCCTGGTGAACGTAGACGTTGCGGGACGGGAACGGGATCTCGATGCCGTGCCGGCGGAAGTGATACCAGGCGAGCCGGTGGATCTCGCTCTCGATCCGCCGGTAGTCCTCGTACGCGGGTATCCAGTACCGCGCCTCGTACCGGATGGCCGAGTCGTCGAAGTGGACCAAGCGCACGACGGGCGCCGGATCCGGAACGAGGCCCTGGACCTGCGCGAGCAGTCCCTCGAGCGCGGAAACGACCTTGTTGGGGGGCGTGTGATAGCTGACTCCGATCGTGACCACGCGCGAGTGCGGCGCTCGGGGAAGGCTGTAGTTCAAGATGCCGTGGCGGGCCACGTCGTTGTTGGGCACGGTGAGCGTGTCGCCGTCCCAGGTGCGCAGGCGCGTCGCCCGCCAGGAGATCTGCTCCACCTTGCCGTCGCGGTCGCCGACTCTCACCCAGTCCCCCACCCGGAACGGGGCCTCGGTGTGGAGGGCGATGCCCGCGAAGAGGTTCCCGAGGCTGTCCTGCAGGGCAAGGCCGACCACCGCGCCCACGACCGCGGAGGTGCCGAGGAACAGCGTCAGCTCGATGCCGAACCAGCGGTTGGCCACCAGCGCCGCCCCGAGGCCGTAGAGCAGGACCGCGATCAGACTGTCGAGGAGCGCGGGCGGCGCCGCCCCCTGGCGGTGGCGGAAGAGGGCGTCGAAGGCGAGCCCGATGGCCCGCACGAAGAAGATGAGGAGCGGGACCAGGATGAGGAGCAGGACCCAGTTGGAGGCCGCCAGCCGGCCCTCCAGGACGAGGACCCACGCCCCCACCGCGAGGCTGGAGAAGGCGAACGGGCCTACGAGCGGACGGAACGAGGGACGCAGCCGCGCGAGCCGCGCGAGCGCCAGCGTGAAGACCAGGCCCGCCGGCAAGACCACCCACAGGTAGCTCACGCGGACGGCGACCTCGCCTCGCCCGAGGCCGCGGCGGCGCGCAGCGCGCGTACGGCCCCCGCGACGTCACGCTCCAGGAAGGGACGGATGGCGGCCAGGCCTCGTGCTCCCGCTCCGCGCGCGGCCCCCGCGGTCTCGGCGCTCACACCGCCGATGGCGTGGACGGGCACGCGCAGCGCCCGGGCGGCCTCCGCGAGCGCGCCCAGGCCCAGAGGGGGCTGTGTCTTGCCCGGCGTCGCGAAGACGGGGCCGAGGAGCACGAAGTCCGCGCCTTCCGCCTCGGCCCGGCGCGCGCCGTCGAGCGAGTGGCGGGACGCTCCCAGGATCAACCGCGGGAAGCAGCGCCTCACCTCCGCCACCGGCAGGCCCTCCTCCGGAAGCTGCACACCGTGGGCGCCCGCGAGCTCCGCCACGTCGGGCCGGCCGTTGACCAGGACCCGGGTGCGCGTGGGCGCGACCGCTTCCGCCACGGCGCGAGCCAGGCGGACGAGCGCGCCGTCGGACAGGTCCTTCTCCCGCACCTGGATCCAGTCCACGCCGGCCGCGGCCGCGACCGCGGCCAGGGCGGGGAGGTCGCCGCCGGGCAGCCGCCGGCGGTCGCTCACGAGCATGAGCGACGGCTCAGACGCCGTCACCATCGGCCAGGAGGTGCTGGCGGGCCTCGTGGAGGGCGAGGACGATGTTGACGAGGCCGAGACCGCTCACGGTGCCCCGCGTGAAGGCGCTCAGCAGCACCGCGCGCAGGAGAGGATGGGGCCCCAGGAGGTAGTTCGCGTCCCAGAGCGACGTCCACGGAGCGATGGCGAGGATGAGGCCGACGAGGAACGTGCTCAGCACGGAGAGGAAGACGGCCACCGGAGCGCGGCCAGAGGCCCGGTCCTAGCCCACGGCGCCGCGCAGCTCCCGCACCTTGGCCGCCACGTCGCGGAAGTTCGCGTCCTGGCCGTAGAGGTCGGTGAACAGGCTGAGGGCCTTCTTCGTCTCCCCGTCCGCTTCGTAGGCCATCGCAAGGTCGTAGCGGAGGCCGGCGTATTCCTCCTCGTCGCGGCCCGGGGCCTGGAGCCCCTTCTCGAACCACTTCACCGCCAGCTTCGGCATGCCCTTCTCCATGAAGCAGATTCCGAGCATGCTGCTGCACTCCAGGAGCCGGGCCTCGTCCTTGGCCGCAAGCTGGAACTCGGCGATGGCCTCGTCGAGCAGGCCCATCTCCTTGTACGCGATGCCGAGGTTGTAGCGGGTGTCGTAGTCCTCCTTGCCGAGCTGCTTGTCGACACCCTTCTTGAACTCCTTGAAGATGTCCGCGAGGCCGGCGTCGCCGAGGTCCGTGCCGCCCGCGGCGGCCGGGGCCTCTTCGACCGCGGCCTGGGCCCCGAACAGCTCGCCGAGCTCGTCGCTCAGGTCGAGGCCCGAGTCGGCGGCCGACAGCTCGGGCGCCGCTTCCGCGGCGCGCTCGGAGAGCAGGTCCGCGGCCTCCCCCGCAGAGGGAGCCTCCTCCGCGCCCAACCCTCCCAGCGAGTCCTCGAGCGATTCCTCCGCGGGCGCGGCCGCAGCTTCGGGCTCCTCCGTGAGGTCCAGGCCGAGCCGCGTGAGCTGGGCCTGGATGGCGGGATGGCCCGGATGGCGGGCGCTGATCTCGCGCAACGCCTCCTTGGCGTCGTCGATGAACCCGAGCGAGACGTACTGCTCCACCTCTTCCAGGACCCTCTGCAGGTCCGCGGGCACGGCGGGGCCGGCCGGCGCGGCTTTGGCCGCGGCCGCCTTCGCGGGCGCGGCCGGAGGCATGGCCGCGGCGGGCCGGGGGGGAGCGGCTTTCAAGGGCGGCGGGGGCGGCGGCGGTGCGGGCTCCTCCTCGAGGACGAGATCGTCGGCGGGAGACGCTTCGATCGCGAGCTCGTCGGCGGCGGCCGGCGCGGCGGCGGCCTCCGGCTCGTCGAAGAAGCGGGCGGGCAGCTCCTCGTCGCCGCCGGCCTCCACGCCGAGGTCGATGCTGGCGTCGTCGACGGGCGCGGGCGCGGCGGCGGCCTCCGGTTCCTCGACCTCGAGCGAGATCTCCTCTTCGTCGCTCGAGACGAGCGGTGCCGCCTGCTCCTCGATCATCAGCTCGCCCTCGTCGGCCGGGGGCGCCTTGGCGGACGGCACCGGAGGGGCCACGGGCTTCGCCGCCGGCCGGGCCGGGGACGCCGCCGCGGCGGCGGGCGCGGGAGCCCGGGCCGCCACGGGCGCGGGAGCGGGCGCGGCCCCGGGCGCGAGGCGCTGCGCTTCGGCCTCGTGGGTCTCGGCGGCGGCGACGTCACCCTTGAGACGGAAGATCTCGGCGAGCGCCATGGACTGCTCGGCCACCTTGGCCCCGAGCCCTTTCTCCTTGTAGACGTCGAGCAGCTCCTTGCGCGCATCCACGTTGTCCGGGAAGCGCACGACCACCGCCTCGAACTGGTCGGCGGCCTTGTCGATGAGGCCGTACTTGCGGAACACGCGGCCTTCCCCGAGGTGCTCCTCGATGAACTCCTTGTCTTCGTCGCTCAAGGGACCGCTGGCCTCGATGACCGGGCGGCTGACCGGCTTCGTCGCGCGCCCCGGAGCGCTGGCCACCGGCGCCGAAGGGGTCTCGGAGATGCCGATGTCGAAGTTGCTCGCGACCTCGCCCTGGGAGAGGTCGAACTCCTCCTCGATCAGCTCGGGCAACGGCTCCGCCGCGGGCGTCGGCGCGGCGGCGGCGGGCGCGGCGCGCCCTCCGAGCTTGCTCCTGACGAAGGCGAGCTTGGTCCGGTGCTGCTGGTTCTGCGGCTCGCGCTGCACGAGCGCTTCGAGGGCCGTGGCCGCCTGGCCGAAGTCCTGCTGGTTGATGTAGGCCTCGGCGAGCTGCGAGTAGGTGGTGACGAGGGCGGTCTCGTTCTGGCCGGCACGGTAGACGTCCACCAGCTTCTGCAGGCTCTTCGCGTGGGACGGGTTCTTCTGGACGATCTGCTGGAGCAGCGTGGCCGCGCGGGCGGCATCCTTGCGCTCGATCAGGCGGTCCACGACCGGCTGGAGCTGGTCGAACGCGTGGTCGAGCTGCCCCTGCTGGAGGTACACCCGGGCCATCTGGGCCCGCGCGTCGTCGTCGTCGGGGTTGAGCGCGAGCAGGCGCTTGAAGATCGACTCCGCCTCATGGATCTTCTTCGCGCCCAGGTGAGCCTCACCGAGGCGCGCGAGGATCTGGGCGTCGTTGGGCGAGCCCCTGAGGGCCTCCTCGAGGTAATGGCCCGCCTTGTCGTAGTTGCGCTGGACGAGGTGGATGCGGGCCAGCTCCGAGCGCAGCCGGCTGCTCGACGGATCCAGCTTGAGGCCCTTCTCCAGGACCTGCAGGGCCTCGGCGAGGTGGCCCTTCTTGTGGAGCTCCTCCGCGATGGCGATGTGCTCGTCGACCGCCTTGCCCGCGCTGCCCTCACGGGTGTAGAGGTCGGCGAGCTTGCTGCGGACCTTGAGATCGCCGGGGTCGATCTCGGCCATCTTCTTGAGGACGTCCCCCGCCTCGCGCGTCTTGCCCCGCTTGAGGTACTCGTCGACGACGATCTGGTAGTGGCTCTTGGCCTCCATCATGAGGCCCTGCTTGGCGTAGAGTTCGGCCAGGCTGAGATAGGGCTCGGGGGCCGAGGTGTCGAGCTTGTTGATCTTGCGCCAGATCGCGATCGCCTTCAGGAGGAAGCCGTCCCTGGCGTAGAAGTCGGCGACCTTGGCGTACTCCTGGCTCGCCTCCCGGATCTTGTTCATCTTGGCGTAGAGGTCGCCGATCTTGTTGATGGTGTTCCAGTCGCGGGGGTTGTCTTCGACGACCTGGCGATACAGGACGATGGCCTGGTCGAGCCGGCCCGACTTCTCCAGCTTGTCCGCGTCCTGCTTGACCTTGACGGGGTTGATCTTGGCCACTCGCCCTCTTCAGCTCAGCAGAACAGCCATCGCTGGGTCCCGTGGAAGGACCGGCGGTGAATTTCGGAGGGCCCCATCCGTCTTATGGCCTCCCGGTGATCCTCGCTCGCGTATCCCATGTTGTGCGCGAGTCCGTAGCCGGGATAACGCTCGTCCCACACCCGCATCATAGCGTCCCGGGCCACCTTGGCGACGATGGAGGCCGCGGCGATCGAGTAGCACCGGGCATCGCCCTTGATGATCGCCCTCTGGACGAGGGTGAGGCCGGGGACGCTCAGCGCGTCCACCAGGAGCAGGTCGGGCGCGTCCGACAGCGTGCTCACCGCCCGCTGGATGGCGACGTAGGTGGCGCGGAGGATGTTCAGCCGGTCGATCTCCCGCGGCTCCACGCAGCCCAGCGCCCAGGCCCGGGCGGTCTCGCGTATCCGCGCGGCGAGCCTCTCACGCTGCCGCTCCGTGAGCCGCTTCGAGTCGTCGATCCCCTCGGGATCGAACCCCTCCCCGAGGATCACCGCCGCCGCCACCACCGGCCCGCAGAGCGCACCTCGTCCCACCTCGTCGCAGCCGGCCACGCGCAGCCGACCCTCGGCCCGGGCCTCCTCCTCGAACGCCCACGAGCAGCGCAGCTCCTGCCCCCGGTGGACCAGGGGCCGGCGGCCGCGAGCGGGATGGACGGGATCCGGCGCCATGGGCTCGGGCGGCGCGAGAGACCTCAGACCTCGGTCATCGCCGCCGCGCGCTTCTCCTTCATGCGCCCGGCCTTGCCCTTCCGCTCGCGCAGGTAGTAGAGCTTCGCCCGGCGGACCCGGGCCTGCTTCACCACCTCGATCTTCTCGATCGTCCGGGCGTGGAGGGGGAAGATCCGCTCCACTCCGTGGCCGAAGGAGATCTTGCGCACGGTCATGGTGGCCCGGGCGCCGGCGCCCCGCAGCCCGATGACCACGCCCTCGAAGACCTGGACGCGCTCGCGCTCGGTCTCCTTGGGCTTGCCCTTGATCTCCTCCTTCACCGCCGTCTCCTTGACCCGCACGTGCACGCGCACGGTGTCGCCGGCGGTGATGCGGGGCAGGCCCTTCTTCAGGTCGCCGGCCTCGATGCTATCAATCGGATTCATTGGCCTAGTCCTTGCTCAACGCGACGCTGTCGACGGTCGCGGTAGTTTGTTCGTCCTCGATCTCGCGCAGGAGCGCGCGGTCTTCCGCGCTCAGGCGGGCGGCGCGGAGCAGGTCGGGCCGTCGCTGCCGCGTGGCCCGCAGCGCCTCCTTGCGGCGCCAGCGGCGGATCCGGCCGTGGTCGCCCGACAGCAGCGCGTCGGGAACGCCCTGGCCGCGCACCACCGCCGGCCTCGTG
>Ga0070707_100006833_pt1 | contig 10564 bp, 10 predicted proteins | sample KBSK5502metaG_FD_65468 | JGI IMG/M metagenome (GOLD analysis project Ga0070707, IMG submission 65468) | Corn, switchgrass and miscanthus rhizosphere microbial communities from Kellogg Biological Station, Michigan, USA - KBS K5-50-2 metaG | ecosystem: Host-associated > Plants > Roots >... | reverse complement strand
CCGGCGATCCCGGCCAGGACGCAGCCCAGCGCGAAGGCGGCGGTGAAGAGACGGTGGATGTCGATGCCGAGGAGGGAGACCATCTCCTTGTCCTCGATGCCGGCGCGCATGATGGCCCCATAGCGCGTCTTCTCGAGGAAGAGCCAGGCGCCGAGCACGAGCAGCGCTGCGGCCACCATCACGAAGAGGCGGTACTTCGGGTAGAACGTGATGCCGAGATCCACGCCGCCCCGCAGGAGCGGCGGCGGGAGCTGGCTCATGCCGACGGGGCTCCAGACGATGATGATGCCCTCGGTCACGATCAGCGAGAGGCCGAAGGTGAGCAGGAGCTGGTAGTCGTGTCCGGCCTTGTAGAGCGGCCGGATCCCGACATACTCGATGAGCACCCCCAGGAGCCCCACACCCAGCGGAGCTAGCAGCAACGCTAGCCAGAAGTTGCCGACGAGCTGAATCACCGTGTAGAGCAGATAGGCGCCGAGGGCGAAGAGGGCGCCGTGGGCGAAGTTGGGGATATTGAGCACGCCGGTGATGATGGACAGCCCAATGCCCATCAGGGCGTAGAGCATGCCCGTCGTGAGGCCGTTCAGGATCTGGCTGAAGAGGAGGGGGATGTTCACGAGGCGGAGAGCCCCCCGGCGGCGGCCTCACGACCGCCGTCGAGGGCCCGGACCCGCGCTACAGCGTCCCGATGTCCTTGCAGGCGGCGTACTCCGCCGGCAGCGGCGTCGAGCCCGTCGCGATGATGTCGGAGAAGTCCATGGAGTTCTTCATGGCTGCCTTGTTCTTGCAGCGCATGAAGAAGAATGGGCGCAGCGTCTGGTGGGTTTTCGGGTCCACACGCATGTGCCCCACCAGGTCGTCCACCTCGAGGCCCTCGCAGGCCTTGATTACGTCCGGCACCTCCGTGGACTTGGCCTTGTCCATGGCGTGCAGCATCATCCGCGTCATGCCGTAGGCCGCGGCAGGCGCGTAGCCGGGAGGGCCGCCGAACTTGGCCTGGTAGCTCTTCACGAACTCGCGCGCCACTGGCGTGTCGACGGCGTAGTAGAAGTTCGAGCCGACCCACATGTTCTCGCGGATCTCCGGGTTGAGCTGCACCAGCTCCTCGACGCCGGAGGACCAGGTCATGATGAGCGGGACCTTGGGGGTGAGGCCGAAGTTGAAGATCTCGCGGGCCGCGGTGACGGCGTCCAGCCCGAAGTTGATCATCGCCACCACGTCGGGCTTGTTGCCCGCCGCCTTGGTGACGTAGTTGGAGAACTCGCGCTCGCCGAGTGGGTGCCGGTCGGCGCCGACAAACTCGAGCCCGTGTGCCTTGCCCACTTCCTTGATGTACTTCTCCACGGACCAGCCGAAGGCGTAGTCGGCCACCAAGAGGTGCCAGCGCTTGGCCTTCGGGTTGGCCTGCATGAAGGCGTCCACCACAGTCTTGGCCGCAGTGTACGGGCTCGCCGCCCACTGGAAGGAGTAGCGGTGGCAGCGCGCGCCCGCGATGTCCTCGGTGCCTCCGCTGAAGTAGTGGAACACCTTCTTCCGCTTGGCCACCTCCGAGACGGCCAGGGCGACGCCCGACGACCACGGACCGATGATGTATTTCGCGCCGTCGGAGTCGACGGCTTCCTCGGCCCGCCTCGTTGCCGAGCCGGCCTTGGTCTCGGAGTCGCGAGTGATGTACTTGATGGTCTTGCCCTGGATCTTCATCCCGCGCTCTTCGAGGGCCATCTTCATGCCGCGGTCGAGAACGGGGCCCACGTCGGAGAAGGCGCCGGTGAAGGGCCAGAGGCCCAGCATGACGACCTCCTTCTGCTGGGCCCGGAGTACGGCCGGGAAGCCGAGCCCGGCTGCCGCGGCGGTGGCGCCCCCCAGTTTCAATACATCGCGTCGAGTGAGTTCGCTCATCGTGGGTCCTCCGGCCTGCTGTGGGTTCGCTCCCCACTCCTGGCTGTTCGCAGGGCCGAGAATCAGCCCAAGGCGGTCCTGTGTCAAGTAGGTGCCTTGACAGTGATCCAGGTGCCACCAAGTCCCGTTTTGCACCCGCGTTAGCCGCTGCCCACATTCATTCCCTTTTGGCCCCGCCCATGGTCGAAGTGAGGCGCGAGAGATTCCAAATGTTTAGGATCGTCCCTGCGAAGGGGGATTTTGGGCGCGGCACCCGTGAAGCCACTGGTGGCGAAGAGAGCGGCAGTCCAGGCGCGAGACCTCTCAGCGAGTGGCTGGAGCTGAGCGCGGAGGAGGCGGCGTCGGGTGGAGGGCTGCTGCTGCTGACGCTGCGCGGTACTCGGCGACCCACACCCACACGTACGGGTAGTCCACGCCGTTTCCGTGGCGCTCCCAGCGGCCGGTCGGGAACTTGACCTCTGGCGCCGGTTCCACCGACGGGGGCGGCACATAGGCCAGGTCCGGCTCTGTCGGAACAGGAGTCACATAGACCACCGGGGGAGGCGGCGCTGCTGTGCCCAGCGCGGGTGAGGAGGCGATGAGCGGCGTGTAGGACCTGGAAAACCAGCCGGGATCGGGAAAGAACTCCACACAGCAGCCGGTTGCCAGGAGCGTTCGGTTAGTGTGGGGCACGGCCAGCAGATGGCTCCGCACCGGCGGGACGAGCACCTCCACACGCTGAGGCACGATGACCACGGCGCTTGGGCGCACGACGATGGTGCTGGGACGCACGATGACGACGGGGCTCGGCTTGACGACGACCACCGAGCCCGGGGACGCCACCACGACACAACAGCTCCGATGACCCCCCGGCGACCACGCCTTCGCGGGGCGTGATAGCAGAGCCGAGCCCAAGACGAGACAAAGCCCGAAGACAACGCCAAGCCGCGTCATGTGCGGTGATCCCTTATCCGGTGCGCTGGCCGGAGTGTTCCCCCGGCCACAGGGGCAACGCCAACTCCACACGTATCTCGTCGCATTGCAGCTGGACCGGTCTAATGGGCAAGTCACCCGAGAGCCGTGGGGTTTTCAGGCTCAGTTCTTCACTTCTTGAGCCTCATACCCACGACTGGTCATGCAGCGATTCAGACGGCCCTGGTCAAGGGTTTGGTGGGCGCTTCCGTAGCCGTACCCTCCGCCCACGGTGACCATCGCTTGCTGCGTGCATTCGGATTCGTCACGCTGGCGCTGTTCGGCCGTCGCCCCGGGTTTGTTGTACACGTATCGCACGGCCGGCCCACACGCAGCCACGGTAACCGCGACCATGACGAGCACCATCATGGCAAATCTCATGGTGTGCGTGCCTCCTGTGGGCTCACTGATCATTCTCCAGCCCGAAGGTCCGGGTGACGGGTCCCAGCTCTGGTCCGAGCCGCCCTATGAGTCCAAACTGGCTCGCCGAGGTGCCGATGGGGGACCACAAGGGTCGCGGTGAGACGTGGCTTACCCTGTCGATTTTCCTTCCCGAGCGCTCAGGACGGATTCCCCCCTCCCGTTGCGCGTGGCATACCTCGGCCAGTGCGGAGAGAGCGCTTACCCTCGAGATGATTGATCGCCGCTGCCCTCGAGCAGAAAGCGGCCGTCAGCACCAGGCCCGGACCCAGACCCACCGCCAGCCGTCCCACCACCACCGCCCACAGTGAGGCACCGGCCGCACGGCGACAAAGGCCACCGGCGCTGGAACGAACACCGCATGCGGTGCCGCCACGACGACCTGCGGCGGGACATGCCTTACCACCACGACCGGCGAGCGCGGGACGACCACGACAACACCTGGAGAGGCGACGACGAAGGCGGCGTGGCCATGCCGACCCCAGGCGCCGGTCGGCGACGGCAGTATCATGAGAACGACGGCAATCCCGAGAACAAAGCTCAACATCGAGTGCTTCATAGGCTCTCCCCCTGGAGACCGCTAACGGCGACAGAAAGCGTACTCTCCGCCCAGATCTAGCCCCAGCCCTCGTTGCGGTGGTGCGTCAGCGCTGCCAGCCACCAGAAAGCGCCCTGCCACCCCTCGGCGCTCCACCGGACCAACGCACGTTCCCAGCTGACGACAGGGAAGAGGCGCCGCTGGAAACAAAAAGGCCGAGGAGGGCGTTTTCACAGCGTGGAGCAAATGGATGGCATGACGCGGCACGCGGGGTCTGCCGCACGGGGCTGCGGTTCGATGTCGCCCGCCCCGATGCCGTTTACAGCGCAGAAACGGGAATGCCGGCACCTCCGAATCCGTCTCAACCGGCAGGTGCTGCACTAGGAGGGGAGCATGGTGCCCAATGCGAGACGGGTGATGGCGGCATTGCTGGCCCTTGCATTGCTGCTCGGCCCCGCACGGGCCGCGCGCGCGGCCAGTGCCTCGGGCGAGGCTGAGGGAGAGGGAATCGGGCGGACCCCTCCACGCTTGAGCTATACGACCGGAGAGGTGTCGTTCTGGCGGCCAGGGGCCACGGACTGGGCGCCGGCTCAGATCAATACCCCGTTGGCCGCCGGCGACGAGCTTTATACCGGCACTCAGGGCACCCTCGAGCTCCAGGTCGGTGCGCGGGCCTTTGTGCGTGCCTGGGGCGACACACAGCTCGGACTGGCGAACCATGAGCCGGACTTCCTCCAACTCAAGGTCACCAGCGGCCACGTCTCCGTCGATGTGCGCAGCCTGGAGCCGGGCCGCACCGTGGAAGTGGACACGCCACACGCCGCCTTCATCATCGAGCACCCCGGGTACTACCGCGCGGACGTCACGGACCAGCGGACCGCATTCGTTACGCGGCGGGGCGGTCGGGCCACCGTGACGGCTCCCGGCGGGCAGGCTGTCGCCGTCGCGGCCAATCAGGCCGTGATCCTCGAAGGCGCGCCGACGCCGACCATGCAGACCTACGCGGCTCCTGAGCTCGACACCTGGGACCGCTGGAACTATGCGCGCACCGATCAGCTGATCGAGGGCGTGAGCGGGCGCTACGTTCCCCCGGACGTCTATGGCGTGCGGGAGCTGGATCAGTACGGCAGCTGGCGATCAGCGGAGACGTATGGATCGGTGTGGGTCCCTGCGGGGGTGCCGGCGGGATGGGTGCCCTACAGCACGGGCCGGTGGATCTGGGATCCCTTCTACGGCTGGACTTGGGTTGACACGGCTCCGTGGGGGTGGGCGCCCTACCATTACGGACGCTGGGTGTTTGTGAGCGGGTATTGGGGATGGGCGCCAGGCCCCGTGGTGGTCCGGCCGGTTTACGCTCGAGCTCTCGTTGCATTCTTCGGCGCGCCCGGTATCCACGTGAGCATCGGCGTGCCGGTAGTTAGCTGGGTGGCGCTTGGCTGGGGCGAGCCCTTGGTGCCGTGGTGGGGCCGGGCTGGCTTCGTCGGCCGGCCGTGGTGGGCCGGCTGGGGCGGCCCGCGCGTCGTCAATAATGTCGTGATCAACCAGACGACGGTGGTCAACGTGAATAACATCACCGTGTACCGGAACGCTGGGATCCAGAACGCCGTCGTGGCGGTCCCACAGGACCGTTTCGGGCGCCATCCCACCCATGAGGCGCGGATCGCTCAGGCTCAGGTCGACGTGCGCCGGTTAGAGCCCGTGCGCGGGCCGTTGCAAGTGACTCCGGCGGCGTCCAGCTTTGTCGCCGCGAGCGGCCACGCGGCGCGTCCGCCCGAGGCCGTGCTGGCCCGGCCTGTCGTCGCCACGCGGCCGCATGCGGCGCGGTCGGACGGACCGCGCGTCGAGGGCCAGGGGGTCGCTCCCGACGTCAGCACACCGGCACCGCGAATCGTCCCGTTGCCCAAGACCGTCCAGTCGGCTCCTGCGCCGTCTCAGACGCCGCCCGGCTCGAGCACCATAGAACGTCCTCGCCAATCGCAGCCTCCGCGTTCCGACACGACTCAACGTCCCGACGGCGCACCGGCCACCCCGCGCGAGGGCGAACGGCGTCAGGATGCCTCGCCACCGCCGCCGCGCGGACAGGTGCGCGGCCCTGAGGCGACACCACCCGCTGAGCGTCTTGGGAATCAGAAAGAGGCAAATCAGGTGCGTGGTCCCGAGGCGCCCCCCCCAACCGAGAAACGGGGACCCGTCGAGTCGAGGCGCGAGGCGCCCAGCCTGGGCCGTCAGGAGACTCCGCCTCCGCCACCGCATGGGCAGGTGCGCGGTGCAGACCCGACGCCTCCAATCGAGAAACCGGGAGCCGTCGAGCCGAGGCGCGAGACGCCCACCCTGAGCCGTCCGGAGACTCCGCCACCGCCGCCGCGCGGGCAGGTGCGCAGTCCAGAACCGGCGCCGGTGCCTCCAACCGAGAAGCGGGGAGCCGTCGAGCCCAGGCGCGAATCCCCCAGCCCAGGTCGTCCGGAGACTCCGCCTCCGCCACCGCGTGGGCAGGTGCGCGGTGCAGACCCGACGCCTCCAATCGAGAAACCGGGAGCCGTCGAGCCGAGGCGCGAAACGCCCAGCCCAGGCCGTCCGGAGACTCCGCCACCGCCGCCGCGCGGGCAGGTGCGCGGTCCGGAACCCGCCCCGGTGCCTTCCGCCGAGCGCCCTCGAAATCAGATACTGGGCCCTCAAGGGCGCACCCCGGCGTCAACAGCTCCCGTCGAGCGCCCTGGGAATCAGATGCGGGGGCGTGAGGCGAGCACTCCCGCGCCAATGCCGGCGCCTCCCGCCGAACGTCGCCCAGTCGTCCAGCCGAAGATTCAGCAGCCGAGCGCGAGCGCCCCGGCTGCGCCGGCGCACTCGCCTCAGCGTATCGAGCCGGCGCGCCCTTCGCCGCGGCCGATTCCGGGTGGGCCAGCGAACCCGCCTGCCCAGAGTCGGGCTGAAATGAGAGCGGCCCGCCCGGCGCCGGGACCCGTCTCGGCTCCCCAGCCGGCTCCGGCGCCTTCGCCTCCGCGCGAGCCTGGCCAGCGCAAGGACAAGGAGAAGGACAGATCCTGAGGGGCAGCACCCGACCGTCAGCCCGCGCAACGAACCAGCGGGGGGCCCCGTTAAGGCGGGGCGGGGCTCTTAGGGCCGAACCACGATACCGGAGATCCTGAAGATCAGACCCCGGCCCACCACCATGTCAATCCCGTTGATGGGATGAAAGCGCGCACTCGCCGGCCGCACGGCCTTGTAGACCTAAGGTCCACTAGACGGTCGGGATCGTGGCGCCTAGAGTCAGAAACCAGGGCGAGCCGAACAGCAGTCGGTGGTGGCTCGGGATATTCTCGTTGGCGTAGGTAGCGCAGCGGGAGAAAGGAGGAGACCATGAAGACTTACGTGGCGGTCCTCATCATGGTCCTTGCGTTAGCCGCGCTTGGTTGCGGCAACAAGATTCGCACGGGCCTCGAGTATTACCCGGTCACTCAGGCCCAGGACAAGTAGTTGATCGCGACAGCGTTGAGCTGCGAGTAGAGCCGGCATCCTCCCGGAGCCGCAAAAGGACGTGAGGACGTTGGGACGTCGGGCCGGAGCGACGCACTTTCTCCGGCCTGTTGGCCTTTCCAGCGCAATGGGGTCCGGTCTCGGCTTAGGTCGATTGCTTGGATCGGCGGAGCACCCGGGCGAGGCCGACCACGGCGACGGCGAGACCGACCACGCTCGCGATCTGCGGGACGCGGAAGTCGCCGAGCCAGAAGCTGTCGAGGCGGAGCGCTTCGACGGCAAATCGGCCGATGGAATAGAAGCCGATGTAGCAGAAGAACAGCGCGCCGGGATCCCTCCGGAGCCTCGGGCGGAGCAGCAGGACGAGGACCAGGAAGATTCCGAGGTCCCAGAGCGACTCATAGAGGAAGGTGGGGGTGGAAGTACTCGTACTGCTAATGCTGGAGGCCTGGTGCCCCCCGAATTGCTCGCCTCGTGTGCGCAGGAGCTGTCCCGTTTCCCCCTCCACGAGCGGATCGTCCTGCCCATCACCGCGATGGTGATGGACGAGCTGCGCGGCGAGCATGCCCTGGCTGAATTCGAGCGGCGTGTCGCGCAGCGCCCGGCCGCCCTGGCCACCGCGTGGCTCTCCCTGCTCATGCGCGTAAAATCCCTGGGTCTCGTGGATCCCGCCGCGCTCAGCCGGGTCGAGGAGCAACTGCTTCGTGGGATTCGCACGGCCGTCGCGGCCGGCAAGGTCAAGGTGCCGGCGTGGGCCAAGACGGTCATTACCCGTTCAGAAGGCCCGTCCTTCGACCCACGCGCCCTAGAAGGGCTCGTCGACTACGAGATCGTCCGGACAACCCGCGACCGCGCCATGTTGAGCCCGTCGAGGACGAGCTCGGTGCGCAGGTGCGGGCCATGACCCACCCGATGACGCGCCGGCTCCACGCGTCGAGGACCACCGCCAGGTAGAGGAACCCCGCCCAGGTCGGGCTATACGTGCTGTCGGCAACCCACAGGCGGTCCGGCGCGCCGGCCGTGAAGTCCCGGCGGACGAGATCCGGCGCCGGGGCTGGCGGGAAGCAAGCCACGTCCGACAGGGCAATTTTCAACCTACAACGCGAAGAAGGAGGAGGCGTATGAAATACCTGATGACGTTACTCGTTCTCGGAGTGCTCATTGGCTCAGTAGCGTCAGTAGACGTGGCCCTAGCCAAGGGCAAGAGGCAGCATCATGGCGGGAAGGAGCTGATTGGCGAGAAGATCAAGCAGAACGGGAAGCACGTGATTCACAAGGTCGGGAGGTATACCGTCTCTGCTAACGTTCTCGACGGCAAGATCACCGGGGTGGACGTGGTGCACAGGTCCAAGGGACCCGTGCCGGTCAAGAAGTACAAGTCCGAGAAGAAGATGGCGCAGTTGACTTCGCGACATTACGTCATGGCCGACAATGGGACAGTGACCGACGCGACGGTGGCCCAACTTCAGTACGCAACGTTGTGGATTGGGTACGCGTTCTACGATGAGTACGGAGATGAGTACATCTACTGGTTCCCAGTGGACATCATCTACGACGCAGATACGGGCGCTGTGTGGTACGTATAAGAGGTAGTCACCCAGCCATCCTGTCTTAGGACAGGAGTGAAACACGGGGTCGTCTAAAACTTGTTGTAAGGGAGGACAGCTAGCCGTGCCGGTGATGGCGCGCCTGGAAAATCCGGGTTCGACTCCCGGTCCCGCCAGCTTTCATCAACGCGAGCCTGCGGCCTGATAACGGCCTTCATGTTGTGGACGAACCGGGTCCTTGGCCGCGAGGTAGGAGGGTCATCCTCACTGCGCAGCTTCGCCTCGAGCTCCGCCCGCCAGGCGTCGAAGCGCGCCTGAGCGTCGGGAGCGAAGGGTGGCCGAGACGGTGCTCATTTCGCTTCAGCGACGCTTCTTGGGTGGGATCAGTATATGAAACAGAATTGCCACCGATCGCGGCGGCCGCCTTGTAGTCGCCGATCGTGGTGATCTTCTTCCGGAACCAACCGGCCATCTGCGGGGCCGCATAGGAGGACGCTTTCTGGGGAATCCCAGCTTAGAGCGGAATCAGGGCCCGTCGAAGTATGTGGGCCTCGGGCCGAACCCGGAGTAAGGTAGAGGCGCCCCCGGCGCTACGGGGCCAAGGAGCGAGCCATGAGATTCGTCAGCTGCATCATGGTGGCCTGCCTGGTGTTGGTTGCCGGTCCCGCGTCGGCCGAGTGGTTCGCTGACGTGTATGTCGGCCAGAGCTTCACCGAGAAGAACGACGTCACCGCGCACACCTTCGCGGGCCAGAGCGTCTTCCGCGACGTCGAGTTCGACCGCGCGCTCGCCTACGGCGGGCGCTTCGGCCGCTACTTCGACGCCGTGCCGTTCCTGGGGCTCGGCGTGGATCTGTTCCACTTCTCGCCCCGCATCGGCCCGCAAAATACCCGCGTCGACGGCTGTGTCCCCTCGGGCGGCTGCGGCGGCGGCCCGGGCGGCACGCAGAGGATCGACATCGGCAGCACGGCGGTCTCGCTCGATCTCATGCTGCGACTGCCCCTGATGAAGACCACGGCCGCCCCGTACGGGTCGCTCCAGCCCTACGTGTCCGGGGGCGTGCCGTTCTTCATAACCACGGTCACGCCGCGGACCACATCGTACTACCGTAACCATGAGGACGACACCGACTACTCGTTCGGCTACAAGCTGGCGGGCGGCCTCGCCTTCCACGTCGCTCCGAATCTCATGCTCTTCGGCGAGTACCGCTATACCGCCGTCCAGGTGTCGGTCGACGAGCTGCGGTCCGCCGACTCCGGCCATCACGCGCGGTTCAAGACCGACCTCAACACGCACTCGGCGCTCTTCGGCCTCTCCGCCCGCTGGTGAGCGGGGAGGCCGCGCCGCAGGGGGGCTCAAGATGCGCATTGGCACGCGCCTCGGCGGCAAGGTCATCGCCAGGGCGGGCGGCGCGGCGGTCCTCACCCCGGCCGCCGAGATCTACGCCGCGCTCGAGCGGGGCGTGATCGACGCTGCCGAATGGGTCGGACCGCATGACGACATGAAGCTCGGTCTCCACAAGACCGCGCGCTACTACTATCAGGTTTAGGTTCGCAGGCACCTGGTCCGGCGGCGGGAAATTCCAGTCCGATTCCCACGGTCCCACGATATTCTCAGGCCAGTTCCCACCTAATTCCCACATCTTGACGGCTGTGGGAACCCTCTCGGATGACTCAGACGACGTTCACCTCGAAGGCAAGACGAGTCGATTTCGGTGATTGCGGGCCCCCGCAAC